>Ga0187860_1000194_pt1 | contig 60210 bp, 51 predicted proteins | sample June2016WEW_10_4_FD_132981 | JGI IMG/M metagenome (GOLD analysis project Ga0187860, IMG submission 132981) | Peatland microbial communities from SPRUCE experiment site at the Marcell Experimental Forest, Minnesota, USA - June2016WEW_10_40 | ecosystem: Environmental > Terrestrial > Soil >...
CCTTGGCAAATCATCGAGCGGCTCGCGCCCCGCTCGCCCCTCGAACTCTGCTTGCTTCCACCCGTCATTCTGGATTACTACCTCAACGACTCAGGGGGATACGATGTGCCTAGGCTTCCCTAGGAAGGCAGTGGAGTGGTGCTGTCCCGATTTAGGACATTACCGGTGGAATTCTCGCGGAGTCCTAAGGGAATCCATGTATGCCTGTTTGAGTCAGCCGGAATTTTTACTGGCGGCCGGGAATTTTTGCTCGCGACTTTAAGACAACGCCGTTTGATTTCAGCGTCTTAGCTTTGGTTTGCGGCGTGCGATAGATATCCCCGTCAGGGGGAGGAAAGTCGAGGATCCCTTCGGGGATTGAGGGCTGGGCCGGCTTCCTTCCCCCGGCCACCTACCGCCGTATTAGGTTCCACCTACCCCCTCTCGAATGCCACGGCGGGGGTGCGTTTACTTTCTCTTCGCCGCCGCACTCCGCGATCGATCCAAATAATGCTCGACACGCTTTACGGTCTACGCCGGATTCGTGTAAATTAAGTGTATTCATCTGCCGCGAGTTGGGGCGTGGTCCAATCGGTAGGGCACCTCACTGTTAATGAGGACGGTGTTGGTTCGAGTCCAACCGCCCCAGCCAAACTCTCCGGCAAGTGAACCGAACCCGCGCGGAAACTACTCCCTGTTCTTAATGACCGGAAAACCAGCTTCGGTCCAGCCGCGCCAGCCTCCGTCCATCGAGATCACGTTGCGGTAGCCCATCTTCTGAAGGTTGTCCGCCGCGAGCGCGGAGCGGTAGCCGCCGCCGCAATACAAAATAATCACCGCGTCCTTGTCGGGCACGGTCTTCTCGATATCGCGCTCGATAACGCCCTTCGACAGGTGAACCGCTCCCGGAAGGTGGCCGCGCCCCCATTCGGAATCCTCGCGCGTATCGACGAGAACGATTTTCTCGCCTGCGTCGAGCCTCTTTTTCGTCGTGCGAAAATCCTCTTCCTTGATCCGCGTTTTCGCGTCCTGCACCAGCTTCAGAAATCCTGCCGCGTGCTCCATTCGTCCTCCTCAACGGACTCCGGCCGTTCTTGTCTCACTCCATGTCCCGCCAGTTCGGGCCGACCTTCGTATCCACCACAAGCGGGACGCTCAGCGCGTACACGCCCTGCATAACTTCCTTGACGAGTTCCGTAAGTCGCGGAATCTCTTCTTCGGGAGCCTCGAACAGCAATTCGTCGTGGACCTGGAGAATCATACGCGATTCGAATTCGTTCCCCAGGCGCCTGTCGAGCTCGATCATCGCGAGCTTGATCAGGTCCGCGGCGGCGCCTTGCATCGGCGTATTCATCGCCGTGCGTTCCGCAAAATTACGCAGGTTCGGCTGGGGCGAATTGATCTCCGGAATCGGCCGCTTGCGCCCGAAGAGCGTTTTCGTGAATCCGGCGCGGCGCACCTCGGCGATCTCTGCGTCGAGATATTTTTTCACGCCGCTGTAACGCTCGAAATAGGCGGCGATGAATTTCGACGCCTCTCGCTGCTCGATCCCGAGCTGCTGGGCGAGGCCGAACGCCGATAGCCCGTAGATCACGCCGAAGTTGATCACTTTCGCCACGCGCCGGTGCTCGCGCGTTTGCGCGAACGGAGCGACGTCGAACACTTCCTGGGCCGTGCGCGCGTGGATGTCCTCGCCGCGGCGGAAGGCCTCGACGAGGATCGGGTCTTCGGAGAGATGCGCCAGGATGCGCAGCTCGATCTGCGAATAATCTGCCGACAGCAGCAGCCGCCCGGGCGAAGCCACGAAGGCGGCGCGGATTTCGCGGCCGAGTTCCGTTCGCACGGGTATGTTTTGCAAATTGGGGTTCGACGAGCTCAGCCGCCCGGTCGCCGTCCCTGTCTGGCTGAAACGCGTGTGCAGGCGGCCCGTGGCGGGATGGATGAGCCGCGGCAACGCATCCGCGTACGTGGATTTCAGTTTGGCGAGCTCGCGGTATTCGAGCACTTTTTTCGGCAACTCGTGCATCAGCGCCAGCTCGTCGAGCACCTCTGCGGCGGTCGAACGAATCTTGGCGCGGGTCCTGCGCGGCGGCTGGAGATTCAACTTGTCGAAGAGAACCTCCGCGAGCTGTAGCGGCGAGTTGATCTTGAATTCGAACCCCGCCAGTTCGTAGATGCTCTTTTCGAGGGCGCTGATTTGCTCCTGTGCGTTCGCGGAAATCTTTTCCAGCTCTTTCGGATCCACGCGCACGCCCGCGGCCTCCATGCGCGCCAGCACCGGCGCGAGCGGCAAGTCGATCTTCTCGTAGACTTCTGCGAGGCCCTGTTTTTCGACTTCCGCTCGCAGCGCGGGCGCAAGACGCAGCAGAAAATCCGCGCGCTCGCCGGGAGCGCCGGAGAGCGTCTGGTTCAGATGGCGCAGCACGACCTCGGCGAACGCATGATTCGCCGTCGTCGGCCGGAGAAGATAGGAGTAGAGCACTGTTGCATCGCGAACTCCGGCGAGTCCCTTCGCGCTTTCAGCATCGGACACGGCCAGCAGATAAACCAGCTTCGGGTCGTGCACGACTTTGTGCCGGTTGGCGTCGGCCAGCCAGTCGCTCATAGCCGCCAGCGTCTTGTTTTCCTCATCGTTGGCGATCGTGCGTGCGGCCCCAGCCTTCGCGGATACCTCGACCGCCAGAACGCGCGTCCCGAAGCCCTCGTCGTCCGGCTCTTCCGAGTCGAGCGAAAGCCAGATGGCGGTGGTCTGGCCGGCCGGCACGGCTTCGAGGAATTGTCGGAGCGCAGCCGGCGAATCGAGCGCCGAATAGTCGGTCGCGCGTGCGTCCGCGGCCGTCCCGATTTCCTTAAGCAGCGACGTAAAACCAAGTTCGCCGTATAGCGCGCGTAGAGCGGCCGCGTCCGGTTCTTGCAGGCGCAACGCGTCGAGCGAAAGGGGCACGGGCGCGTCGGTCGGGATGGTGGCGAGCTGTTTGCTGAGACGCACGAACTCGCCGTGCTTTTCCAGCGCCTCGCGGTAGTTCGCTCGCTTCACCTCGGCCGCGTGCTCGAGAACCGCTTCCGCGCTGCCGAACTGCTGGATCAGTTGCCGAGCGCCCACCTCGCCGATGCCCGCTTTCCGTCGTTCGCCCGGCGCGGGCTTTTCGTTCGGATCGCGCGCGCCGGGAATGTTGTCGATCGTGTCGCCCATCAGGGCCATCACGTCCGCCACTTTGCCCGGTGGCACGCCCATGATCTCTTCGACTTTCTTCTCATCGACGATGAGGTCGTTCTTGGCCGGGTTGAGAAGCCGCACTCGCCCGCCGACGAGCTGCATCAAGTCCTTGTCGCTCGTAATGATGAATACGTCGAGATCTTCTTTCGCCGCTTGCTGGGCCAGCGTGCCGATCACGTCATCGGCTTCGTAGCCGGGATATTCGAGAATAGGCAGCCGCATCGCTTCGCAGTAACGGCGGACAAAGGGGAGCTGCACGGAGAGGTCTTCCGGCATCGGCGGCCGCTGCGCCTTGTAGGACGCGAAAAGCTTGTCGCGAAACGTAGGCGCGGAGACATCGAATACAACGGCGACGTAGTCTGGGCGCAGATCCTTGCTGTTCAGCAGCCGTCGCATCATCGTGGCGAATAGATAAGGCACCTTCGTGGGAACGCCCGCCGAGGTCTGCAGGCGGTCCATCGGGGCGTAGAAGGCGCGAAAGATGTAGCCCATCGCGTCAACCAGGAACAAGCGCTTTGGCGTTGAATCCTTGGGGGCCATTCGAATCGGCGGATAGCAAAGTATAGCAGACCCCGGTCGGAAGGCTGTGGTGCTCCGCCGCCCCGCGCATCTGTCGCAGGCGACAACTCGGGTAGTTTGTGATACTTGTGAAATATTTCGACGCGGCCCTGCGTATCAACTCATGGACAGGCAGAAGACGACCGGGACGATGAGCGAGGCGGAATTGACGCAGTTGCTGGCCCAGGTCCGGGCGGGTGATTCCGACGCCTGGGGCGAGCTCTATCGCCAGTACGCTCCCGCGATTTTCCGGTTTTGCCGGCGAGTGCTCCCGGCGCGCGAGGATGCGGAAGATGCGACGACGGAAGTCTTCATGAAGGTGCGGCAAAAACTCGGGACGTACGACTCGTCGCGCCCGTTCACGGCGTGGCTTTACAAGGTTGCGAGCAATCACTGCTGGGACACGCTTCGCCGCCGGCGCATCCGGCAGGACCTCGAGACCGGCGATGTCGAGACGCTTCCGCTCGAGCACCCCGATCCGGGCCAGCTCGAACGTCTCCAGGCCGAACATACGAGCAAAGAGGTGCGCACCGGCCTCGCCAAGCTGCCCGACCGCGCGCGGATGGCGCTCGTGCTGCGGTACTACGCGGATATGAGCTACGACGAAATTGCGGACACGTTGGGCGTGCGCCGCGCCTTCGTGGGTGTTTTGCTGCTACGCGCACGGCATGAGTTGCGCGTAGCACTCACCGAGGGCGGCGGCGAAAATGCTCAAAGAGCTTCTGCGGGGAGGAAGTCATGAACCGTATGAACGATCACTTCGATGGCCATTTCGATGAGATGACGGGGCTGCTCTATCTCGAAGGCCAGCTCGACGCCGATCGCGCGCGCGAGGTTTCCGCGCACGTGAATTCATGCTCGCGGTGCGGCGAACTCCTCCACGTGCTGGAGAGAGAGGGTGTCTGGCTGCGCGAGGCGCTCGCTGTGGAAGACGAGCCAGTCCCGGCACGCATGCTTGCGGCGCCGAAGCGCGGCGCCACCTGGGGATGGATGGTGGCGTTTGGGCTGGGCATCGGCGGCGCCTACACGCTTTGGTCCGGTTTCGTCGAGCCTTGGCTTACGCAGGCGGCGCAAGCGGGCTTCACGCAGGGAAATATCCTCACGATGCTCTTCTTCACCGGTGCTTTCTGGAAAGGATGGGATACGATGCGAAGCCTGATGGAATTCTCAGCGGTGGCGACGCTGGCAGCTGTGGCGATCTGGCTTCTCAGGAAGCAGTGGCAGCGCGTCACGACGATCGCCTTTGTGGTAGGCGCGATCGTCTGCGCGCTGGCGCTGCCGCCATCGGCAAGCGCCGCCGAGGTCAAGCGCGGCGATCCGAGTTATACACTGCCCGCCGGACAAGAGGTGAACAACGATCTCATCGTGGTGGCCGGGCGGACGAGGATCGACGGACAGGTGGACGGCGATCTGGTCGTGTTCTCCGACTCCCTCACCGTGAACGGACACGTCAAAGGTGACATCATCGCATTTGGAGCGAGTGTTCGTGTGAACGGCTCGGTGGATGGCAACGTGCGTGTGTGGGCTCAGACTCTATCCCTCAACGGCAATTGCACAGTCGCGAAGAACGTGTCGGCTTGGACGGCCCAGACGGATCTGGATGAAAAGGCCGCTGTCGGCGGCACGATGACACTCTTTGTGGGCACGGGAGAACTTGACGGCCGGATCGGTGGCGACTTGCTGGTCGGTGCCGGCGACCTGAGCATCAACGGCACGCTGGCTCGTGACGCCCAAATCTGGGCTCAGCGCCTCAGCATCGGATCCACCGCCGAAATCAAAGGGCAAACAAAGTATTCGGGGCGGCGCCAGCCGGATGTTGCCCCGGGTGCAAAGCTGGGAAGCCCGATCGATGTCACCATCAAGGGCCCCGGCCCGGACTACGCGTCCCCCCGCTATTATTGGCATCAGACGCTCTCCTGGGGCGCAAGCTTTCTCTTTGGCCTCGTCCTGCTCCTGATCGCTCCCGGATTTTTCTTTGATGCGGCGCAGGCGTGCAAGCGGGTGGGCCCCGCGCTGGGCTTCGGCGCGTTGTTTTTGTTTGCCACTCCTATCGCCGCCATCGTTGCCTGCGTTACGATCGTCGGTCTTGGAATTGGAATCTCTGCGGCCCTGCTCTACGTGATCGCAGTTTATTCAACGCAGGTTTTTGTCGGCTCGTGGATTGGCGAAAAATTGCTCGGCGCTGGGGTCGGAGTCGGGCCCGCCCTCGGCAAGCTGGCTCTCGGCCTGGCGGTCCTGCGGGTCGTGCGCATGATTCCGTACGTGGGTCCGTTGGCCGGGATTCTGATCGTCGCGTGGGGTCTGGGCGCCCTGGTTTTGGCCGTTTACAGAAGGATGCGCCCGCAACTGGCGCCCGCCGCTGCTTGACGAAATACGTTCCGCTGAAGTTTCCAGGACTAAGGTAACCGTACTAAGGCGTCAAAGCTGGCCACAAAGTGACTCGTAAGGCCACTTAAGAAGCCAAAATGGACCGCCGGTGGGGGCCACTTCCGTTACAATCGCCGCCCGCTTTCGAGGTGAAAACGGACCTTGAATTTTGCTCAGCGCTTCGAGGAGATCCGCTCCGGCTTTGAAGCTCCCTTCTGGGTCGCCAATTTCACGGAGATTTTCGAGCGGGTGGCCTACTACGGAACCACTGCGGTTCTCGCGATTTACCTCAGCGAGCAGCTCCATTTTTCAAGCGAACTGACCGGGTGGCTCATGGGGATCTTCGGCCTCGCCGTCTATTTTCTGCCGATTCTGGGCGGGACTTTGGCGGACCGGTTCGGCTTCCGCCGCTCCCTGATCTTTGCGTATCTCGTGCTGACGCTCGGCTACTTCCTGCTCGGGTCGCTTTCGGCGCCATGGATGGAAACGACGCGAAGGGCGCTGGGCGACAAGTGGCTGGTCCTGGCGGTTCTGATGATTCCGTCTCTGGGGCCGGGACTGGTAAAGCCGTGCGTGGCGGGAACGACGGCGCGGGCGTCCGCCGAAAACGTGCGCTCGCTCGGCTACTCGATCTACTACACGCTGGTGAACATCGGCGGCGCCCTCGGCCCGATTATGGCGTGGCTGGTTCGCAAGCAGTTGAATTTGGGAATCGAGAATGTGTTTCGCACGGCAGCGGCGAGCGTGTGCCTGATGTTCTGGGTGACGCTGCTTTTTTATCGCGAACCCGGCGATGCAGGCGAATCGAAAGTAGAAAGCATTGGAAACGCGCTCAAGAACATCTTCGTAGTTCTCGGCAATCTGCGTTTCGTTACATTTCTGCTGATCGTCTCCGGCTTCTACATCGTCTTCTGGCAGATTTTCATTTCGGTGCCGCTATTCATCCGGACGTACGTCGATCCGACGGCGGATGTTGATCTGATGCTTTCGATCGACGCGATCACCGTGATCTGCTTTCAGATTCTTGCGACATATCTGACACGCAAAATGCAGCCGGTCCGCGCAATCGCACTCGGTTTCCTTATTACGGGCCTCGCGTGGATTCTCCTGGCGGCGCATCCGACTCTCTTAACACTCGCCGCGACCCTCATGGTCGTTGCCATCGGCGAAATCACGCAGGCGTCGCGCTACTACGAATACTGCTCGCGGCTCGCGCCTCCCGGCCAGCAGGGCCTTTACATGGGCTACGCGTTCCTGCCGATCGCCATTGGTTATTTCATCGCGGGGCCGCTCGGCGGATATCTGGTGTACGAATTCGGCGACGTGCTCGGCCGGCCGGCTCAAATGTGGTGGGTGATCGTCGCGATCGGAGTCGTTACGGCGGGATTGATGTGGCTTTACGGCAGGATCGTAAAGCCGGCGAATGCGGGAGCGAGCACTTCCTAGTGCCGTTCCAACGAATTGTTCCGACTTTCGAAGAGCCAAGAAGCGAGACGCGAGACGCTGGCAGTCTATCGAGCCTCCGATCTACTTGGCTCAAAAAGTTGGAACGGCACTAGTTCACCATGTGCCGTAGCTTTTCGAAGGCCTGGCGGGCCAGCGCGTAATTCGGCTCGATCCGCAGCGCCTCCCGAAAACATTGGCGGGCGCGGTTGAACATGCCCTTGGCGAAATAGATGCGGCCGAGATTGAAATGGGCAAAGTGCCGCGGATCGTAACGAGGCGCGGCAATCGCGCGTTCGAGCCACGCGATCGCTTCATCGTGGCGGCCGAGTGCAATCAGGTACGCGCCGATGTCGTTGTAGGGATTGCCGAAATCGGGATCAACCTCGATGGCGCGCTTGCATTCGACGATGGCATCTTCGATCTTGCCCTGGAAGTGGTATGTCCAGCCGAGAAACGTGTGGGCCTCGGCCGTGGGAAGGATTTCGAGCGAAGCCTTATAGAGTTCGGCGGCGCGGTCGAAATCGCCGCTCATCTGGGCGCGGTAGGCTTGCTGGAAAAGCTCCTGCGCTTGTTCGTGACGATCTGCTGGCATTTCTCAACCGGCCTTTAGCGCGCCGGAGATTTTGACGCGACGCTTTGGGGAATGGATGCCCCAATCTTCGCGACCGCTTCGTCTGTCGTGATCAGCCGGGCACCCGAGGCTTGCAATTCATCCAGGGCGCGGCGACCCGCCGCCGCATCGAGTGTTTCAATCGCATCCTTCACGATCGCAACCGTGCGGCCGCGCTCGAGCAAGCCTGTCGCTGCGCACCGGACGCAGTACTCCGTGACCACGCCAAAAACGACGTACTCCGCATCCACGCCGAGCCGCTCGACAATCTCGCTCGTGTGCGGATTATCGAAGACGTCGAGCGTCTGTTTCTCGAGCAGCGCCTGCGGATAGCTGAAAACGTCTGGCGGCAATTTCTTCGACGGATCATTCGGAACCGTCAGGAACGCTTTTGCGAGGCCCTCGGGGACGATCTGCGCTCCGGGTGTCCCGCGCAGGCAGTGAGGCGGGAATTTCTGGAATTCAGGGTCGTTTTCCGAGTGCGCATCGCCGCTGGAAATGAGGAACACACCGGCTTTCGCTGCGGCCGCCACTAGGCGCCGAATGTTCGGGATGATCTTCTCGGCGCCGGGAACGTAGAGCTTGCCGCCCGGCAGCATGAAGTCAGCCTGCGCGTCCACTTCCCAGAAGACTGTTTTGCGCGGCGTCATGTGCTCAAGTTCGCCCTGTCGACTGAAGCTATTTTACCGCAAAGCGGCGAACGCGCTGGCGGACCTTTTCCTGCAAGGCCGTGAGACGAGCGCTGTACCGAACGGGGTAGATGGCGCTGCGGTCAATCCGCCGGTAGCGCTGCGGGAGCCGGGCCAGATTCGCGATGCAGCGGTCGCGGAGAGCGCTCACGGGCTCGGCAGATGCGACGCGGCGACCGCCGCGCATCACTTCCACGAGCAGCGGCTGGCCTCCGTTCGGCGCTTCGTCCCGAAGAGCGATCGTGTCGCCTTTGAATTCTCCGCTAGGCGTCAGATGACGGAAGACCTGCTTACGGCCGGGATACGTGGCCTTCGCGCGGCTGAACTTCGCGGCTTCGCGAATCCGGCCTCCGCGCTCGACTTCGACAAGCTTGTAGATCAGATTCAGGTGCGGCGCATCGCCCGGAGTCCCAAGAGCCGTTCCGACGCCGAACGCGTCGATGGCGGCCTCATCTCGAAGCATCTTCGCGATTTTGTACTCATCGAGGTCACCGGATGCAAATACCTTAACGTCTTTCCAGCCAGCCCGATCAAGCGCTCGCCGCGCCCAGCGGCTGTCCGCCGTAAGGTCGCCGCTATCCAGGCGGATGCTCGCCGGCTTCCGCCCGATCGCGATGATTTTCTTTACGGCATTGCGCACATCGTATGTGTCCACCAACAGGACCGCGCCCTGGGGAAAAGCGTCGAGGAAATGGTTGAATGCTTCCGCTTCATCCTCGTGCGCCATCACCCACGAATGCGCCTGTGTACCGTAGGTGCCCATTCCGAACTGCTTGCCAGCCAGCGTGTTCGAGGTGCCCTGGCAGCCTCCGATCTCCGCCGCGCGCGCGGATAGCAGACTGGCCAGACCGCCGTGGGCGCGTCGCGCGCTGAAGTCCACGACCTGCCGGCCCTGCGCAGCCGTGAAGATGCGCGCCGCTTTACTGGCAATCATGGTCTGATAGCTAAGCGTCGCGAGCAGGTACGTTTCCATGATCTGCGCTTCGATGACTGGCCCGGTCACGCGCATCACCGGTTCGCCGGGGAAGGCGAGGGTCCCCTCGGGCATAGCCCAGACATCACCGGTAAATCGAAGCTTCGCCAGATAATCGAAGAATCCGGGGCGAATGTTGCGGAACATAGGATGGCCGCGGAGGTAGTCAATTTCGTCGGACGAGAAAGCAACGTTTTCGAGATATTCGAGCGCCTGTTCGAGCCCGGCGGCGACAAGGTAATTGCGCCGCGGCGGCAGGTGCCGGACGAATAACTCAAACGTGGCGGTGGCATCAAAGCCGGTTTGCCAATACCCCGCCGCCATCGTCAGTTCGTATAGGTCGGTCAGAAGGCCGGAATGTTCGTGCATGGGATTGGACGCGGATGAAAAGACAAAACCCCCAAGCCTTCTGCCCGTCCGGCGGGCCAGGAGGCACCTTGGGGGTTTTGCCGCAAAATTTGCGCCGAAGAAGCGGGCCTACTTCAAAACGGCGTCTTTGAACGCCTTTGCTGCACGCAGACGCACGACGGTCTTGGCCTTGATTTTGATCGCTTCGCCCGTGGCGGGGTTGCGCCCCATGCGGGCCTTGCGATGCGCCTTCACGGCGCGCCCAATGCCGGGGATCACGAACTTCCCTGCGCTCTTGGCTTCTTTCACCGCGAGCTTGAACAACTCGTCGAAGAAGGCGGCTACCTGCTTTTTCGACACCGGCTTATCAGGAGTGCTGACCTTGTCAGCCATGTGGGCGATGATCTTGGATTTGCTCAACGGAGTGGCCATCGAATTCTATTTCCTCCTCAGGTTGAAACTGCTGTACGGCCGCCCGGGTTCCGGGATGCCGCGGTGCAATATAGCCGTCCTGCCCGGCGAACGCAAGTGAAACGTTTCAAAAAGCCCGAAAAAACGGGCATTTTGCGGCTTGCGAATTCTACAAGCTCGCGAGCTCCTGGTAGAACAAAGCGACGGATTTGATGCCACCGAAATAGTTTTCGAGCGCGATGTGTTCGTCCGGCGCGTGCGCGTTTTCGTCCGGCAGGCCGAAGCCGAGCAGCACGCACGGAACCTTGAATGTGTCGTGCATCTGCGTGACGAATGGAATCGAGCCGCCCTCGCGGATAAACACCGCCTTTTTCCCGAAGCCTGCCTCAAGGGCGTGGATCGCTTTTTGAAAGATCGGGTGCGAGTAGGGCGCGACCCACGGCTTGCCCGTGCTCAATACTTCGAATTTTGACGTCACTGTTTTCGGCAGCAGCTTGCGGACGTGCCGCTCGACCAGTTTTGCGATCTTCGCCGGATCCTGATTCGGCACCAGTCGAGTCGAGAGCTTTGCGTGGGCCTTCGACGGAATCACGGTCTTCGCGCCTTCTCCCGTGTAGCCGCCCCAGATCCCGTTCAACTCGAGAGTAGGGCGCGTCCAGAGCTGTTCCACGATGGAGAAGCCTTTTTCGCCGCAGAGCGCGGGCGCGCCCACCGTCTTGCGGAATTCTTTTTCCTTCCAAGGCAGCGAATTCAGGGCCTTGCGCTCCTCGCGGGAAAGCGCGGCGACTTCGGCGTAGAAGCCCGGAACCGTTACCCGGAAGTTGGCGTCGTGAAGCTTTGCAATTATCTCGGCCAGGATCGTAATCGGATTCGGGACGGCGCCGCCGAAAACTCCGGAATGGAGATCCTGGGCGGGACCCGCAATTTCGATCTGGTAATAGTTCAGGCCGCGCAGGCCGTAGGTAATCGAAGGCACGCCCTTCGCGAGCATCGACGTGTCCGAAACGACGAGCGCATCGGCTTTCAGCCGCTCGCGGTTCTGGCGGACGAAGTCCCAGAGGCTCACGCTGCCGACTTCCTCCTCGCCTTCGATCATCACTTTCAGGTTGATCGGCAGCTTCCCGGCAGTCTTTCGCAGCGCTTCGATCGCCTTCATGTGAATGTGAACCTGGCCTTTGTCGTCGGCGGTGCCGCGGCCGAAGAGATTGCCGTCGCGCACGGCGGGTTCAAAGGCGGGGCTGGTCCAAAGATCGAGCGGTTCGGCGGGCTGCACGTCGTAGTGGCCATAGAAGAGAATCGTCGGCTTGCCGGGCGCTTGGAGCGATTCGCCGTACACGAGCGGGTGCATCTTTGTCGGGACGATTTCGACGTTGTCGAGGCCCGCGCCGCGAAGTTTCTCGGACACCCATTGCGCGGCCTTTTCGATATCCGGTTTATGCTCGCCCTTGGCGCTCACGCTCGGGATGCGCAGGAATTCCTTCAGCTCGTTGAGATTCTCTTCCCGCTTCGATTCTACGTATTCGATCAGTTCCATGCAGAACCCCGGACGCCGCTGCGCAGGCGTTCCCCACGGGACATTCTACGGAAGCACGGACGGTTGGGACAGCCTTTTCGCAAACTGCATCTTTGGACACGCTCCCGCTTAGCAGGATTGACGCGCTCGGGAGCCCGTTGCACGATACTCATGATCATGCCCGAGACACAGTACAGCAAGGACCGCCGCAGTTCACGAGTCTTTACCCGTCTGCCCGTGCGAGCGATCGGGAAAAACGCCGAAGGACGCAAGTTCCAAGAGAGCAGCCAGACCATAGTGATCAACGCGCACGGCGGCCTGCTGTATCTTCAGGAGCCGGTGGCGCTCGGCGCGGAAGTGGTGTTGGCGAACCCCGCGACGGAAGAAGAACAGGAATGCCGCGTGGTCTACGTTGGAGACACGTCTGACAGAGGCACGCGCGTCGGCGTCGAATTTCTCTCGCCCAGTCCTCACTTCTGGGGTGTTGAGTTCGCCCAGCAGGATTGGGTTGTGAACGCACCCTCCGGCCCCGCCAACTAGCCCGCCAGCCAGCGACCCTGCACGTTGATAATCGGCCCATATCGCCATACAATCGCCCGCATCAGCCCGCAAAGAGGGTGAAATATGCCGGCGACATCGCAGAGGGTCCACGTCGGAGCGAGTGAACGAGTCCCAGAAGGCGGCCGGCTCGTCGTCGACGTGGGCGAAAAAACCATCGGCATCTTCCGCGTGGAAGGCAAGCTCTACGCGTGGGAGAACACCTGCGCGCACCAGGGCGGTCCGGTCTGCCAGGGGAAAATCATACCGGGAGTGACGGAAATCATCGACGAAGGCGGCGAAAGCCACGGCTTTGCGTTCGATGAGTCGAGCCTGCGCATCGTCTGCCCGTGGCACGGATTCGAATACGACATCAAGACAGGCGCGCATCCGGGGCGGCGTGCGGCTCAATTGATTCGCGTGGCGGTGGAAGAGGCCGGTGACGGGATCTATGTCACCATCTGAGGAATCCACAAAGTTGTCCGCGCTTCTCGTGGAACTGCGGGGCCGGATCGAGCGAACCATCCAGTCGGGCGAGGTTGGCGGCGTGCCGCGAGAGGACGTGACGAGCTTCCTGAGCGGTGCCGTGAAGCTCTACGCTGCATTTGTGGAAGACACGGAGACGGAAGTCGCCGCGATCGACGCCACGGTTTCAACGACGGAGGCGATGGTGGTTGCATGCGCGCTGCTGCGCGCGGAGCACTTGACGCCGTTTGATCTGGCGCTCTGGTTTTCCCGTACGGCGCGGTCTCCGCGCGGAGATGCCTCCGGAGCCTGACAAGTTTTTGGGGCGATGGGGCGAGGACAGGACGATGGGCACGACCAAAACGCTGAATCACACGAGCACCGCGACCGAGCACAAGGTCCAGCAGATCACGACGCGCACGGACTCGCGCGAAATCCTCGCGAACGCGCGCCGCGACATCGCACGCTATCACCTGGAAGACTATTTCATCGTGGACGTGGACGCGCATCACGTCGAATTCGATTCCTGGGCCGAGATTCTGGACCACCTGGAAAATCCGGTGCTGCGCCACAACGCGAAAACGATGACGCAGGATTGGCCGCGTGCGCGCCAGCTTGCGTTCAGCAATCACCCCGTCGGGCTGACGTTTCAGGATGTCTTCGGGCGCATTCCGCATCAGGCCGAGCTTGCGGAATATGTCGAGAAGACGGACGAGCACCGCGACTTGACGCTGGTGCGGCGAGCGATGGATTCGATGGGGATCAAGATGCAGGTTGTGTTCCCGCAGCCGATGCTCGAGATGGGATTGCATCCGGAGCCGGACATCGTTACGGCGATGACGTTCGCGTATAACCGCTGGTTCACGGAGAGAATCCTGCCGTACGAGAAGCGCGTGAGAACGCTGCTGTGCCTGCCGTTCCACGACGCGGACGCCTGCATGAAGATGATCGAGGAATTCGGCGAGACGCCGGGGGTCGTCGGATTCATGATTACGAGCCAGCGGCATGCGGGCGTGCACAAGAACTTGTACATGCGCGTCTACCGGGAACTCGAGGAGCGCGGGCTGCCGCTGGCGTTCCACGCGGGGCCGAGCTGGGGCGACACGATGACGGCGACGATGAACCGTTTTCTGTCCGTGCATTCGATGTCGTTCGTCACTTGCAACATGACGCACATGACCAACTGGATCGTGAACGGCCTGCCGGAGCGATTCCCGAAGCTGAAAGTGATCTGGATCGAGAGCGGGCTTGCGTGGGTGCCGTTCATGATGCAACGGCTCGACCACGAATACCTGATGCGGCAGTCGGACGCGCCGCTGCTGAAGCGGCTGCCGAGCGAGTACATCGCGGAGATGTACTTCACGTCGCAGCCCCTGGAAGTGACGATGCCGCATATGCTGGAGGCGACGTTCAAGGCCGTGAATGCCGAGACGCAATTGATGTATTCCTCCGACTGGCCGCACTGGGACTTCGACGTGCCCGCGCGGATCGCGGGGCTGCCGTTCCTGAGCGAGCAGGCCAGGCGCAACATCCTGGGCGAAACCGCGCGCAAGCTCTTCCGGCTCTGACCTTCTACTGACTGCTGACCAATCGAACATTGCCCGCTTGCGGCCCGTTTGTTATGCTCCGCCGCGTTTGGGCATGGTTTGGCGTTGGGGGGAGGCTCGATCATGAAGTACGTCAAAATCACGGCAACTCTTGCGGCTCTGGTGTGTTTCACGCTCGCAGGGACGTCTGTCGCGCGCGGGCAGACGGCGAGCAGCGCAGGGATTGCGCCGACGAAGAAATGCGAAGATTTGGTGAACCTGAAAATTCCCGGATCGGGGATGGCGATCACGAAGGCGGAAGAGGTTCCGAGCGCGCCTCCAGGAACGGTCAGGGCCTCCCTTTTGTTTCCCGACACGATTCCGGTCGCGATCCCGTCGTATTGCCGTGCGGAGGGAACGATTGATCCGCGCACCGGTGTCGATGGGAAACCCTACGCGATCGACTTCGCGATTGCGCTGCCGGACAACTGGAACGGCCGGTTTCTGTTTCAGGGTGGAGGGGGACTGAATGGTTCGGTGACTCCGCCTTACGGGGTGCAGGCCGCGGGGGATGCACCGGCGCTGGCGCGAGGCTTCGCCGTTGTCTCGACCGACACGGGACACAAGGGTGCGGTGTTTGACGCGTCCTTCATGAAGGACCAGCTGGCCAGCCTCGATTTCGCCTATATCGCGGTCGGCAGGGTTACGGTAATCGCGAAACAGATCGTCGCGCAGTACTACGGCCAGCCCGCGAAGCGCTCCTATTACGACGGCTGCTCGACCGGCGGGCGCGAGGGAATGCTGATGTCGCAGCGCTACCCCATGTACTTTGACGGAATCATCTCGGGCGATCCGGCGATGCGCACCGGCTATTCGAATATCGGTCTCACTTGGGCGAGAGTGGCTTTTGCCCAGATCGCGCCCAAGGACGCTTCCGGCAAGCCCGCCCCAAGCCAGGATTTTTCCGATAGCGACAAGAAGCTTCTCGCCGACGCAATCATGAAGTCCTGCGATGAGAAGGACGGGCTGAAAGACGGGATGATCTTTAATCTAGAAGCCTGCCATTTCGATCCCGCCGTTCTCACGTGCACGGGGGCCAAGACGGATGCGTGCCTGAGTTCGCAGCAAGTGGGAGCCTTGCAGAAAGCCTTCACTGGTCCGAAAGATTCGCGAGGGAATCAGGTCTATTCCGCGTGGCCGTACGACACCGGATACATCCTTGGCGGCGCCGGTGCGTTCGCGAGCTTCTTGCCGAGCAACGGGCCCAATCCCATTGCTTCCGTGATGCCGCCGGCCAATCTGAACATCGACCAGATGGTTGCCAATGTCGAGGCCAACGAAAACCAGACCCTGACGGATACGACGTGGACGAATTTGAGCACGTTCTTCGGCCACGGCGGCAAAATCGTCTTCTATCACGGCACAAGCGATCCCGTTTTTTCGCCGTTCGACACACTCGCTTACTACGAAAAAATGGCTGCGGCGAACGGCGGCATGGATCAAGTGCAGAACTCCAGCCGCTTTTTCTTCGTCCCGGGAATGAACCACTGCGCGGGCGGCCCTGCAACGCTCGATAAGTTTGACCTACTCGGCGCTGTGGTTGATTGGGTTGAGAATGGAACGGCGCCCGATTCCGTCGTCGCACATGGGAAAGCATTTCCGGGGCGTACGCGTCCGCTGTGCGCGTATCCGAAGTACGCGCGATACAAAGGCCAGGGCGATCCCGAAGACGCCAACAACTTTGAGTGCGTCGTGGAAGGTCCGGCACAATAAAGTCGAGCCGCTTCGTTGTCCTTCGGCTCCACTCGATACTAGGGAGACCTCAATGAACCGCAAACTTCGTGACTTGACGAAAGGTTCCGCAATCGGCCGCCGTTCGATGCTGAAAGGTTCCGTGGTGGGCGGAGGCGTAATGCTCGCGGAAAGCCTCTTTGCAGGCACATTTCCCGAAGTAGTTTCTGCCGCCGATGGCCCACCTAGCGGATCGCAAGACACCAAGCCATCCACGGCGGGCGCGGCGACGCCATTGGGAGAGATTGTGCCGATCAAGCTCGAATACGTGTTTCAAATTCGGATCGATTTCAAGGAACGCGTCTCGTTCCAGACGCCGAATGGCCGGCGCGCCTACGTTCCGGCAATATCCGGCGTCATCGAGGGTCCGAGGCTGCAGGGGAGGGTAGTGCCGCATAGTGGCGCGGACTATGCCGGCAACGGCCGGTTAAACGCCCACTACATGCTCCAAGCCTCCGACGGAACAATGATCTACATCAACAACACAGGGTACCTCTATCCAGCGGACGGCAAGCCGATTGACCGGAACGATCCGAGTTGGGGCGGCGACCGCGAGTTCTATTTCCGCTGCACGCCCGTGTTCGACACTCCGATCGGCCCGCACGACTGGCTGACGCGCACCGTGATTGTGGGCACCGGCAAGCGCCACGCGAATCCGGACTACACCATCTTCACGTATTATGCCGTGCTATAAGGCCGGGGAAGCGCCGGCCAGCGAAAGTGCGGGACGATCGCGCGCCCAGGCATCCCGATTGCCCACCGGGGCCATCTCTAGTAGTCTCTACGATTGCGCTTGGGCCGTTCCTTCGATCTGTGGATGATCCGCGGCGATATGGGGGCGACCTGTGCGCTCGGGAGCTAGACACTTGCGGGGACAATTTCGCCTCTTTCTCTGGATTTCGATCTGTGTTGTGGGTGTGTGTCTCACGTCCTGCCAGCAGCAGATCAATTATCCAGCGCCAGGGCTCACATCCATATCGCCGACGACCATGGTGGCGGGCCAGCCAGCCTTCAATCTGACAGTCAACGGCGGGAATTTCACGCCGGCCTCCGTCGTTTTGTGGAATAACCAGCCGAGAGTCACTCTGTTCACCGGCACCACCGTGCTGACGGCACAGATTCTGGCGAGTGACGTTCAGAATGCGGGCACTGCGTTCGTCGCCGTCGAGACGCCGCAGCCGGGAGGCGGGACAACGCCGAACCCGGCGACGTTCGTGATCTCGGCCCCCCCAAGCCCCGTGCCGCACATCACGTCGCTATCGCCTTCGGCCGTCGCGACCGGCAGTGCTGGGTTCACGCTGACCGTGACAGGGACAAACTTCGTTTCGCAGTCCACCGTGGCGGTGAACGGAAATGGCCGTTCAACAGCTTTCTTGAACACGACCTCCCTGGAGGCTTCCATCCCCGCTTCCGACGTCGGGACCGGCGGCACGCTGCAGATTACGGTGCTCAATCCGCAACCGAACGGCGGCAATTCAAACGCGTTTTCTCTTAGCGTCACCAACCCGGTGCCGGGCATCGCTTCGCTGAGTCCCACTTCCGCGCAGGCAGGAGGCGCAGCCACAACGCTTTCGATCACGGGTACCAGCTTTGTGCCGAATTCCGTGGTGACCATCAACGGAGCGCCGCGCACCACGGTCTTCGGCAGTCCGGCTGGGGTTCAGGCTACGCTGACGGCCGCCGACCTCGCTGCCGGGGGAATCGAGCAGGTGCAAGTGGTGAATCCGGCGCCGGGAGGTGGCACGTCTAACGTGCTGACTTTCGCTGTGAACCCCACCGATACAGCCGGGCTTCCCGTGCTCGTCGATGTGGCGCCAAGCGGCGCGCAAGCGAACAATGGAGTTTGCGGCGCGGCGTGCTCGAGCGGGCCCCCGACCCTAACGACGGCTGGGCCTGCAGTAAGCACAACCGGCCAATTCGTCGTCTTCGCGTCGAACTCGACGAATCTGCTCTCGACCGCGAGCCAACCTAATCTGACAAACGGCGCCAGCGATATCTTCTTTCGCAACACCTGCCTCGGCAGCACTACGACCAGCACCAACAGTTGCACGCCAAGCACGGTCCTGGTCAGCGCGGCCGCAAACGGGGGCGCCGCCGATGGTCCGAGCTCCGAGCCTTCGCTCGACAGCGCCGGGACGCACGTCGCCTACACGTCGTCGGCCAGCAACCTGGTGAACTACGTTGCTGTCGCGGGAGGCACGCGCCAAGTCTATTGGCAGATGCCGTGTACCACTACGACTACGACCTCTTGCACCACGACGAATGCGCCGATACTTGTTTCGCTTTCGGCCGACGGAACGAGCGCCGGCAATGCGGACAGCTACAATCCGGTGATCAGTCCCGACGGGCAATACGTCGCATTTGTTTCGCTCGCGACCAATCTCGTTTCTAATCCGCTGGTGAATGGTGTGACTCCTCAGGTTTACATCCGGACGATCTGCTCCGGCGTAACTCCGTTGACGCAGACTTCGTCGTGCGTGCCTACGACGTATTTGGTTTCCACGCCCGATGGCTCGACACCCGCTGACGGTCCGAGTTCGGACCCGGCGATTGCAAACACGGGACTGTTCGTTTCCTTTTCTTCCGCGGCGACGAATCTCCCGTCGCCCAATTCAAACCCGAGCCGGTATTCGGAAGTTTTGGAAACATCTACGTGTGTCACTGCCGCTTCCGGCTGCGTCCAGACGGTGCAACTCATTTCCAGCAACGACGGAACCACGCCGGCAAACGGCGCGAGCACGCAGTCCGCGATTTCGCCGGATGGTCGCTTTGTGGCTTTTGCGTCCTCTGGCATCAATTTGGTGGCGGGCGTAGGGCCGACGCAGCAAATCTACGTGCGCGACACATGCGCGGAGGTATTGACCATCGTCACCGGCTGCACGCCTTCGACGATCTTGGTCTCCTCTCCGGATACCTCGGCGATGCCCAGTACGCCGGCGAACGCACTGAGCGAAAATCCCAGCATCAGTGAATGCGGCACGACCACGACCACAACGACGGTCTGCTCCGTGGGCGTGTTGATCGCCTTTGCCACCAAGGCGACGAACTTGGCTTCGAATGTCCAGAACGGCGTCGAGAACGTCTTTGTTCGCAGCACTTGCCAGGACGTGACAACTACTACGACCGGGACGCCGCCCGCCTGCACGCCTCGAACCGCGCTCGCGAGCCAGCCTGCGGGGACCGCGCCGCCAACGGCCAACGGGGATAGCGTCGCTCCAATGATCACCGGCGATGGCCACGCGGTCGCGTTCATTTCTTCCGCGACTAATCTCGTCACGAGCGACACCAACGGCTTCGCAGACGTTTTCCTCGCCGCCAGTTCCTTCTAGACTTCGGGCTATTTTGCCGCGCGCGCGGCGATGCGCTGAAGGATGGCGGAGCGCGTAGTGGCGAGTGTGAACGTAAGCGATTCCCGCGGAACGCTGTTCACGTACGGCCCGATAAGCCAGCCGAGGCCCGTGGGAATGTCTCGCGTGAGCGACACGGACTGGCATTCCACGTATGTGCCACCATCCTTTTCTTCGAAGCGCCAGTAGGTGTTCATTCGCCAGAGAAAGCCGCGGTCGTGGCCCTCCGGTTCCAGACGTTCACCGGGTTCGCCGGCATGTTCCACTTCCTGAACCCGCGTGGTTCGCGAACGGCTCCACGCGTGCGTGGCGTCCACAAATTCGTAGTGCACCTCGTGCTGGGTTTCCAGGACTGTTGTAATGACTTTCTTTTTGTAGAGGCGCAGGTCGATCGTGAAGTCGTTTCCGTCTTGGCCGAGAATCTTCGATTGCACGACGTCGGGGTGATAGTACTCCCAGTGGTGATTGTAATCTTGCACAAGGGCGAGTGTTTCCGAGAGCGTGGCGCCAGGAATGAACACGGTGCCGATCCAGTGGTGAATCATTCCGCCGGGAATGAGGACTGGTTTTTCGGGATCGGAATGGCGGCCTTGCGCGCCAGCGTCACCTGAGCCCGCATTCGGGGGCGCAGTTGCCTCGAGGCGCGCGATAACAACATGGCCCGCGCGCAACTCTGCTTCGGCGGCAGTGCGGCGATCGGTTGGTAGCTCTTCGACCCAGAGGTAAGGCTCGCGGCGCGAGAGTTCGGAGGTAATCTGCGCCTCTGTGATCTCGACGTAGCGGTTGAACGCCGCGATGGTCTTCGTCTCAAGGTCCAACGCGCCCGCGGGCGTGCCAAGCGCGCACAGGCCGGCGAGGACGGTCGCAGCTAACTGCCGGGCAGTGCTGTCGGGTCTTCCCGCCACGTGTCGCAATGCCCCGCCTTTCCCGGGCAGCGTGTTTGCGCTTCCCGGCTGATTCTGCAAGGGTTGTCCGCGAGTATCCCGCAATGCGCTTTGTTGAGACGCAAAAACAGTGCCAAATATGCCGGTTCCCGTTTTGACTTTAGCAGGTTCGGCGGGACCTTGTGGGCAAGCCCGTCCTGCTAACGGGGGTCAGAAGGGGTTACGTCGGCAGGAGGGCTTGGGCGGGCTGGGTAGCATGCTCCAGCTCCTCTCGGAGCCGTCGTCCCCGCAACGCAGCTCCCAACCCGCACACTGATGCTACGGAATGCCTATGAACCGGCCAATGGCTCGGGAGGCACATTCTTGAGGTACCGGGGTATTAGTACCCTATGCCTGCGGTACTGGGGCATCGGTTTTTGGCGCGCGCTTTCTGGCAGGTGAAAACCGACCGATCCGGCGAAGTTGGCTCCCGCGACGTACCGAACGGCTAGGCCGGATGAATCGCTGCGCGCGTACAGAGAACAGGTCCTCTCGATCGTCCAACAGAAAACCCCGGGTTATCTGGTGGACGTGCGTTCGGCCGACGAGTTCACCGGAAAGATTATCGCGCCGCCGGGAATGAGCGAAACCGCACAGCGCGCCATTCCGGGAGCCGCCAACGTCCCGTGGTCGCAGGCCGCCAATGAAGACGGCACGTTCAAATCAGCCGATCAATTAAGGCAGCTCTACCAGGGGAAGGGAGTGACGGCGGGGGCGAAGTGGGGCAACCTGATCGGCGCCCCGATTGAGAAAGAAGCCGCTGCCGCTGCGCGGTAAACAGGACGGCTAGGGCAGCGCGTTCGGAGGGACGCCGTTGTGGCGCGCTTCGTCTTCTATGGCGCTAATGTGCGCCTCGATGTCGGCGTGCTTCTTCTGCAGCCGGTGCAGTTCTGCCGGCCACTGGTCCTGCTTCACGCCATACGGTCGCGTCGATTCCTTTGCGTTCCCCGTGGGCGTACCTTCGATCGCTGCCTGAAGCTGCGCGATCTGGCTATCAAGAGGCGGGATTTGGGCTTGGAGCTTGGTTATCTGAGTCTGGTACCACTTCGCGTCACGCCCTTTGGACGCCGGTTTCGCGCTGATCTTGGCCGGTACGGCCTTCGGTTCCGTGAACGTGGAAATCGCGGGACCATCGCGCAAACCGCCTACGTCGTCATTCGTCCAGACTTTCTTAGTGCCCGCAGACGCAGTTGACGTGGCTGGCCCGGACTGCTGCGACGATTGATCTGAGTTGGTCTGGGCGCCGCAAGGAACTGCCGCCGCCACGGATAGAATCAAGGCCGGAAGAAACGCAAGGGTCCGCCGTCTCATGAAACCTCCTCGGGAGAAAGCCCGGGACTCTTCTTCCTAACTTAACACCCAGCTGGGCGGAAAGTTACGGATCTCCAGAGAAGGGTTTCCCAGTTGCCAACTCGTTCCGCACGATCGCTAGGGCTTCCTGCGGTGGTCCGATACGCCGGTAATGGCCTGCGTCGATGGTCTGGTGCTGCTCGAAGGGAAACAGGAATTTTCGTCCGGCAAAATCGTATTGGTACCGCGTCGGCAGCCAAATACCCGGCGCTACTTCGGCCTGCTCCATCGAGACAATCCCGCCGCGGTAGAGTTTTCCCAGGATTCCGCCGCCGAACGAAATGTCGTTCAGCACGTGCGCTTCTCCCCGCACGATCTGATCCTCTTGGTGATCGACCCACACCTTGGCGCTCACGTGTGCGAGCGCAGCCTGAAACATCGAGTGCGGATGGAAGTTTGGATTCGGATCGAGCTCGATGACGTCGCAAGCGTGGCCGTTGTAGTTTTCGCGCCCTACCCAATTCGCTACGTAGGCCTCGCTCGCCGCATCGACGAATTGCGCCCGCTCGCGCTTGCGCTTTTCATATTTTTCGCGTGCCGCCTTGGCCCTTGAGTCATCGGGCTTGGCCATCGTTTCGAGCACGCTTTCGAGTAACTGCAACTGCTGGCGATACTCGGTGGGATCGGCGGGTTGGTTTCCGTCTTTCAGCAGGAGCTTGATCGTTCCCCCCCCGTCCGGCACGACACGATAGGTGTGGTCCTCAATCGTGTGCGGATTCGATCCGCCGCTGCGGTCCACGTAACGCTCGATCCGCTCGTATTGATCGAGAGCTTCATCGTTTCTGTGCTGATTGTCAGTCACGTTCTTGGTGCGGGCGCGGATCTCGGCCTCGGAGGGGCGCTGTGCCTGGGAATCCCTCTGTGCGTTTCCCTCGGAGCCTGTGGCTGGAGCGGCTTGAGGGAATGCTGCCGAGGTTCGCCCAGGGACCAGCGCCGTAGCGGCCAGAGTCACCGCTGAAACCAGAATCGGGATGGCGAGTCTCCTGAGCATGTTCCGGCGTCCCTAGGTGGGATTCTGTCGGCCCGCTGGCGGTTGCAACACTCTATTGTAACCGCGTTTTAATGGCAGACCCGCTTGGTGACGATTCGCACTCAACGTTGTTGCTCCAGCTACTTGGATTTTGGGGACGGGAGCTTTGGCTCAGGAGGGATAACGAAAGTGCTCTGGGCGTTGAGACCCGACTTGCCCTCCGGGCCGAACACATACGGATATCCATCCGGGTCCAACGGAATGCCTGGCAGAATCCCCGCGTCTCGCAGATCGCTCGTCGATGTCGGATAGCGTCCAAATTTCTGGCGATAGTCAGCCGCAAGCTCGTCGAGGTGTTGCTCGTCTTCCTGGGCCCTCAGCACCCGCAGTTGCTCGAACGCCATCTTCCGGATTTGAGGGCTCTGGTTCGACTCGTAGATTTCGGCCCAGATCAATTCCGACGTTTTCAGCGATCCCCCTTTTGTTGCCATGCTCAGTGCCGTCAGCTTCAACCAGGGTGGTGCTTTGGGGTTCTTGCTTGCCTCGAGATAAGCAAGCGCCGCGTTCGGGTAGTCCTTCATTCGCCAGTAGTAAAGAAAGCCCAGGTCGAAATCGAGCTGCCAATCGTCTGGATTTGCCACAATCCCGCGTTTCACCAGTTTGATCGCGAGATCGGTACGTCCCGCTCCCGCCGCACCTTTCTCTGAAAGGAAAATGGCGCCAAAGCGGTATGCGACGATCAGCTTCGGATCGAGCGTCGTCGTGATGTCGAGCAACGGCCAGAGCAGGTCGAAATTGGCATTGCGCGTTCCCACGCGCGAACCGTAATACTGCACGGCGCGCGTCCAGTAGATGTCCCCGAGGAGCGAGTCGTAGCCCAGGCTCAGCTTCCGCACCGCAAACGGCGAACTCATCACCAGCTCTTCCTTCTCTTCCGCGGCTGTGCGCGCCCGCGCATCAATCCGCGTTTGCAGAAGCGCGATGGCCGCGAAGAGCAGGGGCACACCGGCCACGGCCGCCCACAGCGCACGGCTTTGGCTTGGAAGGCTCATTTCAAATTGCGCCTGGAAAACACGGCGGAGGCGGCCACCAGCACGAGCACGACATACAGCAGGGCGTAGAGCGTATTCTGCCAAATCAGCGAGACCGGAATGGACTCACCGTGTGCCGCCGCCGCAATCGCGTTGAAGTTGTGGAAGTTCGGAACCAAATAGTAGAGGACGCGAGTCATGCCCTTGAGGGCGGGATTGTGAGTAAGTTCGCCGAACTCGCGAATGTCTTTTGCAAACACGCCGGTGACATAGATTCCCAGCGTGAAAAGTGTCGAAAGCATCGGGCTTGAGAAACACGAAAAGAATAGCGCGAGGGCCGTCACCAGCGCCAACTCGAGCAGAATGAAATAAACGGCAACCAAGACCAACGCATCCGACCGCACAAACGGCCTGCCCACGTAAAAAAGCGCGGCGGCCAGCCCAAGCGTCATGAACGAAGTATTGACGGCGAGCGTCAGCAGCAGCCCCACATACTTCCCCACGAGAAACTCCCACCGGCGGATCGGCTTCGCCAGCAGGCTATAGAGCGTGCGTTTCTCCATCTCCTTGTAGACAAGGCCCACTCCGATGAAGATCGCCATCACGAGGCCGAAAATCGAAATCGCCGAGAGTCCGAGATTGACGATCACCAGCCGCTCGATCCCGATCGAGATCTGGCCGACCATGATCGCCGCGCCGATCATCATCAGCGCAAAAAAGATCAGATTGTAGAGAACGCGGTCGCGCACCGCTTCGCGGAACGTATTCACCGCAACGACGCCGGGCATCGCGCTCATTGCCGCATCCCCTCGACCGCATGGGCGACCGTTCGCTCGCGCCCCACGACCCGCATGAAATAGTCCTCGAGCGTCGGGCGCAGAGGTGAAATCGAGAGAATCCGCGCCTTGCAGTTCCGCAACTGTTCGAGAGTGCAGTACATTTCCACTTCCGGAATTTCCACGCGATAGCGTCCCCCGATTTGCGCCGCCCGCCCGGCGAAGGCCGGCGGCAACGCGGCTCCGTCAGGCAGTTCGAACAGAATCTCCATCGCGTGCACGTCCATGGAAACGATCTCGCTGGGTGCGCCTACACCTTGCAGCCTGCCCCCGACCAGCACCGCCACGCGATCGCACAGCATCTCGGCATCCGAAAGGATATGCGTGGAAAAAAACACCGTGCGGCCCTGCTTCTTCAGCTCGAGGATGATATCGCGCACCTCGCGGCGGCCGATCGGGTCGAGTCCCGACATCGGCTCATCGAACAAGACCACGGGAGGATCGTGCAGGATCGCCTGCGCGATGCCGGCGCGCTGGAGCATGCCCTTTGAAAATTTGCGCAATTGCACGTTCCCCGCCGACGCAAGCCCAACGCGTTCGAGGAATCGCTCGACGCGCTCGCGCCGCTCGGCCGTGCTGTATCCGGAAAAACGCGCGTAGTAATCGAGCAGTTCGCGCGCCGTCAGGTAGTCGTAGAAATAGGGTTGTTCGGGCAGGTAGCCGATCTCGCGGTGCATCTGGACGTCGTCGATCGACCGGCCGCGCACACGCGCCGTGCCGGAAGTCGGGAATATGAGCCCGGTCAGCAGCTTCAGTGTCGTCGTTTTTCCGGCGCCATTCGGCCCGAGGAATCCGAAGACCTCGCCTTCCTCGACCTCCAGGGTCAGATTGTCGAGCGACCGGCGCACCCGTTGGTGCCAGAATCCGACGGGGTAGTCCTTCGTGAGTCCCAGAATCTCAATGGCTGGCGTATCCATGGCTTCTCATTATGGATTTGTCTTTCAAAGTGGCGCTCATGTCAATATTCTGCTGTTGCTTCGAACAGCACCTCCATGATCTGAAGTAGTGGTCGCTGTGACTCGGAACCACTACTGGTAGACAGTTTCGACACGCACAACCAAACATTTTGTGGTTCGTGTGCGAATTGTTCTTGACAAGTTTTCCACAACCCATGATACTTCGCACCCAGACGCGGAGAAGCGTGAGTCGGTCGTTTTTCCCAGCGCCAATGACCGCCGCGTCGTGACCGGACCGAGTTCAACCGAATAGCCAGAGGGATGCGCCCTATGTACCGCGCCCTTGTACTGCGCGGCTTAGCTGCGCTTTTCTCTCTTTCTGGTTCGGGGCGGTCGTTTTCGGGGGTCGTGACGAACCGCTCTTCCGGCTAAACCCTTCAATAACTCGTGTATCTCTCGGTACGCGAAATAACATTCCGGGTTCCAGTTGGGGTTACAATTGAGATTGTCCCCCGCTCGGCACCTCGGCCAACTATTCGGCGGCACGACTGCCGGCGCGGAGGCAGAGATGGCGGAAACTAGGACGGTCCTGAGTTCTAATTCGCAAATGGAACAGATCACAAATCGTATGACGGGCTTGGAATTTCACCGCCGGTTCACCGACGGGCGGGTGTCTCCCTTCGATGCGGTCGAATGGGAGCGACGCACGGCGCTTATCGGCAATGATAAGGGGCAAGTGATTTTCCGCCAGGAGAATGTCGAAGTCCCCAAGTCCTGGTCGATGACGGCGACGAACATCGTCGCCTCGAAGTATTTTCACGGGAAGCCGAACACCCCCGAGCGCGAGACCTCGGTGCGGCAACTGATCGGCCGCGTGGTGGACACGATTGTCCGCTGGGGCAGTGATGGCGGCTACTTCGCTGGCGCGGAAGCGAAGGGCGCGTTCCGCGACGAACTCACCCACCTGCTCGTCGAGCAGAAAATGGCTTTCAATTCGCCGGTGTGGTTCAACGTCGGCGTGCAGCCCAAGCCTCAGTGCTCGGCCTGCTTCATTAACTCCGTCCAGGACAGCATGGACTCGATCATGAACTTGGCGAAGACGGAAGGCATGCTCTTTAAGTGGGGCTCCGGCACGGGAACGAATTTCTCCACGCTGCGGGGCAGCCACGAATCGCTTTCGGGCGGGGGCATCGCCTCCGGGCCGGTGAGCTTCATGAAGGGTTTCGACGCCTTTGCCGGCGTGATCAAGAGCGGCGGAAAGACCCGCCGGGCGGCGAAGATGGTGATCCTGAATGTCGATCATCCGGACATCGTCGAGTTCATCGAGAGCAAGATGAAGGAAGAGCGCAAGGCGCACGTTTTGATCGAGCAGGGCTACAACTCCTCGATCGACGGCGAGGCCTATGGCTCCGTGTTCTTCCAGAACGCGAACCATTCGGTGCGCGTCACCGACGACTTCATGCGCGCCGTCGAGGAAGATCGCGACTGGTGGACGCGCCAGGTCACCGACGGCAAGCCGGTCGAGAAGTTCCGCGCGCGCGATCTGATGCACAAAATGGCCGAATCCGCCTGGCAGTGCGGCGATCCCGGCATGCAGTACGATACGACGATCAACCGCTGGCACACCTGCAAAGGCACCGACCGCATCTACGCCTCGAATCCGTGCTCGGAGTACATGTTCCTCGACGATACGGCTTGCAACCTCGCTTCGCTCAACCTGCTGAAGTTCCTCGGATCGAACGGCCAGTTCGACACTGAAGGCTTCCGCCACGCCGTGGACATTACTATCACCGCGCAGGAGATACTGGTCGATAACGCGAGCTATCCGACCGAAAAGATCGCGCGCAATTCGCACGACTATCGCCCGCTCGGCATCGGCTACGCCAATCTCGGCGCGCTTCTGATGTCGCTTGCGCTGCCGTACGACTCCGACGGCGGCCGCGATTTCTGCGGCGCCATCACCGCTTTGATGACGGGTGAGTCCTACGCGCAATCGGCGCGCGTCGCCGAACGCATGGGGCCGTTCGGCGGCTACCCCCGGAATCGCGAATCCATGCTCGAAGTGATCCGCATGCACCGCGATTCATTGCGCCCGATCAAGGAAGAGAGCGCCCAGCCCTCGCTCCTTCGCGCCGCCCGGGAGTCTTGGGACACGGCGCTCGAGCTTGGCGAAAAGCACGGCTACAAGAATTCCCAAGTCTCCGTGCTCGCGCCCACTGGCACGATTGGGTTCATGATGGATTGCGATACCACGGGTATCGAGCCCGATCTCGCGCTCGTGAAGCAAAAGCGCTTGGTCGGTGGCGGCGTCATCAAGATCGTGAACAACACAGTGCCGCAGGCGTTGATGAAGCTCGGTTACCCGCCCGAGCAGGTCGCGCAGATCGTGGATTACATCGATGCCGAGGGCAAGATCGAGGGCGCGCCCGGGCTGAAACCCGAGCACCTCCCCGTGTTCGATTGCTCGCTTGCACCGATGGGTGGCGGACGTTCGATTTCCTGGCGCGGCCACCTGCGGATGATGGCCGCCGCTCAGCCGTTCCTCTCCGGCGCGATCAGCAAGACGATCAACATGCCGGAGGGATCGACGGTCGAAGACATCATGGAGGCCTATACGGAGTCCTGGAAATTCGGACTGAAGGCCATGGCCATCTATCGCGACAATTCAAAGCGTTCGCAGCCGCTTTCTGCCGCCGGCAAGAAAGAAGATGAGAAGGCCGCCGCGGCTCCTGCAAAGGTGGCTCCGCAAGCCCCTGCGCAAGCAGTAGTGCCCGGACCGGAGCAGCAGGAGCTCTTTGCCCGCGCCCGGCGCGAAAAGCTGCCCTCGGAGCGGAAGTCGATCACGCACAAGTTCTCCGTTGGCGGCCACGAGGGTTACATCACCGTCGGTATGTACGACGACGGCAAGCCCGGCGAGATCTTCATCAAGATGGCGAAGGAAGGCTCCACACTGTCGGGCATCATGGATGCCTTCGCGCTTTCTGTTTCGATTTCGCTTCAGTACGGCGTGCCGCTCCGCGCGCTCGTCGATAAGTTCGTGAATTCGCGCTTCGAGCCCTCCGGCTATACCGGCAATCCGGAGATTCGCTACGCGAAGTCGATCGTGGACTACATCGGGCGCTGGCTCGGCGGGAAATTCATTTCGCCGGATTACCTCGATAACGCCGCTGGCGCCGAAGCCGAAGCGAGTGTCGGGACTGTGGCTCCTGCGCCCGCTCCTGTCGCCGCCGCGAAGGCTGCGGACCCCGAAACCATCACGCGTCCACGCGCCGCAATCGACGACGCGCCCTACTGCTCCGAATGCGGCATGCTTATGACGCCGAATGGCAGTTGCTACAAGTGCTCGAACTGCGGCTCGACCTCCGGCTGCAGCTGACACAAAACGATCGGTAAGAATCGAAGGGTGGGCGCCCGCAGGATGGGCGCCCTTCGTCCTTCTAGAGTAACAAAGCATTGTGAGGGCAAAAAAATAGGGGGCCCACCCGGGCCCCCGTTCTTGCTCTACCCCCCAAGATTCCGGTTTCGGCGCGACGAAACCGGCCCACCCCAGGACTAGAGACAGCCGAGGAGTTGTTTTGCACGCACGATGCCACCCTGTTGCGTTTTTCGCCAATGAGTTATCGTGCTGTCAGAAATAGAGTTAGCGGATTTGCTGAATGCTCTTATTCCTGCGGAAAGCACCGTAAATCCAGTTTATGAAAGAAACCAAGGCTTAATTCTACGTTCTTTGGAATAATCAATCTGATGTATCAGTTCGATCAGATTTTATAATCGTAAAAATTCAGGCCCCGACGGCGGCGCGCAACGCAGCAGCGAGCGCTTCGGTCCAGCGCTGCACATCCTCGGCGCGCTCGGCTTCGACCATGACGCGAGCGAGCGGCTCGGTGCCCGAATAGCGCAGTACGACGCGCCCCGACTTGCCGAGCGCGCATTCAGCTTCCTTGAGTGTGCGGGCAACCTCTGGCAGCGATTCAAGCGGCGGTTTCGACCGCACCTGCACGTTGACGATCTTCTGCGGGAAAACCTTCATGTCGGCTACGAGCATATCGAGAGGCCCGGCAATCGAAACGAGCGACGCGATCTTGACCGCCGTCAGCATGCCGTCTCCGGTGGTTGCGTCATCGAGAAACAGGATGTGTCCGGACTGCTCGCCCCCGAGGTTCGCTCCGATGCGCCGCATTTCTTCGAGGACGTACCGGTCGCCCACCGCCGTGCGCGCCAGCGTCAATGCGGATTTCTCGAGCGCGCGCTCGAGGCCGAGATTCGCCATTGTCGTGCCGACGATCACGTTGCCCTTCAGCTTGCCGATTGATTTCAGGTAGCGGCCCGCGGCGAGCAGCACGCCGTCTCCATCCACCAGCTTTCCCGACGCATTTGCAAAAATCGCGCGGTCGGCGTCACCGTCGAAAGCCACTCCGAGCGAGGCGCTTGTCTCGGCCACGCGCTTCTGCATGGCTTGTGGATGCAGCGAACCGCAGTCCGCATTGATATTCCGGCCGTCGGGCGCGTCGTTCAGCGCGGTCACATTCGCTCCCAGCGAGCGAAACAGTTTCGGCGCCAGCTTGCTGGCCGCGCCGTTCGCGCAATCCAGCACGATTTTCATTCCCGTGAGCTTTGCGCCTGGAAGAATCGCCTCGCGCAGTCCCGCCAGATAGTCTTCATGCAGTTTCCCGTTGCCGTTCGCGTCGGCGGCGGGGATGGCGCTCTTGGCCGGCTTGCCGCCCTTGACGGGGCCGGTGCCATTGGCTGACAGGATGACGCCTTCGATTTCGGCTTCGACCGCATCCGGGAACTTCATTCCCGACGACGAGATCAACTTCACGCCATTGTCGTGATACGGATTGTGCGAAGCGGAAATGACCACGCCTGCCGCGAATCCTTCGCGGCTCACGAGCCACGCCACCCCCGGTGTGGGCAGCACGCCCGCGGAAACGGGCTCCGCCCCGGACGAGCAGAGCCCCTGCGCGATTTGTTCGGCGATGTGCGGCCCGGATTCGCGCGTGTCGCGTCCGATCAGCACGCGCGGCCGCGCGTCCCGGGCCCGCCCGCGTGAAACAAGGTTTTCGCCGAGCGCGAAACCTACGCGCTCGAGCGTCGCGTCGTCGAGCGGGTATTCGCCCGGTATTCCGCGGATGCCGTCCGTGCCGAAAAGCTGTTTCGCCATGAGGATGGATTCCCTTCGCCTACAAGAGCAAGAAATCAATTTTATCATCGCGCAAGTCGCTCTTGTGGTTCCAACCCGGTGACCTCTCATCGAAATCGTTACCATCGTGCGCGCCGCCCGGGAAGTCTCGGCAGGCGTTAGAGATAAGCGGCGAACCCCCTTATGCGGCGAGGGATGTGCTATCGTACGAAAAATGCCGGTCGAAGAGACGAAAGTCATCGCCCCAAGTTCGGTTAGCGCGCGGATCATTGCCGCGGGAATTGTGATCGCCTTTTGCTACTGGGCATCCACAATACTTGTGACGCTGTTGTTCGCTGTGCTGGCGGCCTATTTCCTCGATCCCCCGGTCTCGTGGCTGGAAAGAATACGCATTCCGCGGGCGCTCGCCTCGCTGCTTGTGGTTCTGGTGGCACTCGCCCTGCTGGCCATGCTGGGCTGGATGCTTGTCGAGCGCTTCGATCAATTCGGCAGCGACTGGCCCAGATACCGCGCGCCGCTCCGCTCCGCAGCCGAAGCCATCGACAGCGAGCTCGCGAATCTTGAAGCGCATGTCTCCGAAATCACCCCGCAGTCCCCCCGTGTCGGCCAGCGCATCGTAACCATCGCTGACTCGCACCCCCTCCGGGACGCCCTGATCGGCAGGCTGGGGTCGCTCTACCTGTTCATCCTGGCCTCGACCTTTGTGCCCTTTCTCGTATTCTTCATGCTCGCTGCGAAGGGCCGGGTCGTGCATGCCACGATGCAGCTCTTCCCGTCGAACGACCGCACCGCGGTCAAAGAAGCGCTCGAGGATGTGACGAAGGTCTTGCGCAGCTACCTGATGGGCACGGCGCTCGTCGGGCTGATTCTCGTTTTCGCGAGTTGGCTTTTCTTTTGGGCCTTGGGCCTCGATTTTCCGTTCCTGACCGCTCTCGTTTCAGGCATCTGCAATCTCGTGCCTTACATCGGTGCCGTGCTCTCGTGGGTGCCGCCGCTGCTCATCGGAGCCACGCAGTTCCACAAGATTGGTCCGTTCATCGGGATCTTTGCGATGCTCACATTCTTCCACATCGTTACGGCCAATCTGCTCATTCCCGCCCTCGTCGGATGGCGCGTACGGTTGAACGCGCTGGCGCTCACCGTGTCCCTGCTGTTCTGGGGATGGATGTGGGGAGCGATGGGGCTTGTCCTCGCGATCCCCATTACCGCGGTCATCAAGGTGATTTGCGACCACGTCGAGGGTTGGCAGCCCGTCGGCCGCTGGCTCAGCGCGTAGGCGCTACACGCGAGCGTGGAGACGCTCGATCGCCTTTCGTAGCACAGCCGGGTCGCGCACCTCCTGAAACGTTCGGATCGCCGCAATCCCCGCCGCTCCCGCGCGAACGCACTCCGCGCCGTTTTTTTCGTTCACGCCGCCAATCGCGATCACGGGAATCCCTACGGTGTGGCAAACTTCAGCGAGCTTTGCAGCTCCCTGCGGCGGCCCAAACTGGTGTTTCGACGGTGTCTCGAACACTGGCCCGAATAACACGTAGCTTGCCCCGGCGCGCTCCGCCTCTCGGACTTCATCCAGGCGGTGACAGGATGCTCCGACCAGGAATCCGGCCGGTGCGTTCCCGCTGCTGCACCAGCGGACAACTTCCCGCACGGGAATAGATTCGCCGCCTAGGTGCACACCGCCGGCGCCGGCCGCCAGCGCCACGTCCAGCCGGTCGTTCACGAGAACGCGCACGCTGCCAGTGCGCACCTCGGCTGCGGTGCGGATCGCAGCGCGCGCCAGCTCGAGCAACTCCCGCCCAGGCAAATCCTTCTCCCGGATTTGCACCCAATCCACGCCCGCCGCCGCGGCCGCGCGAATCCTTGCGACCACGCTCGCGGCGGAATCGGCGGAACGGAGCGCCTTTCGATCGGTGACGTAGCACACGATCGTCTTTCCGGACGATTTCTCGATCGGATTTTCAGGTGCGGTTGGCAACGGCCATCCGGCGGCGAAACGCTTCGAGTGCGAACAGAACGTCCATGAATCCAAGCCCGGAAACCGCCCCGCGCAGAAAGGGACTCTTCACGAAGAGTCCCAGCGCCGGATACTGGTAGAGAAAGTAGTTCGTTTCCCAGAGGTCCGACCACGGGATCAGAATCAGCGCCAGTCCGAGCACCAGCCAGGCTAGCAGAACGGGAACGCGCGCAATGCGGCTCATCGTGGAGCTAGGATTATGGGAGATTCTCGCCGCGCTGGCAACAGCCGGCGATCAGGTTTTCTGCAGGGTCGCGATGCGGTCGGCCACATCGCGGTAGTCGATATTCATCGCGTAGACCTGCCGGAAGTTCTCGAGCGCCGCGGAAGCCTCGCCCGCCATGTCCAGCGATACGCCCAGGTCGTAGCGCAGCGCGAGAACCGTTTCGTGCTCAAGCCCCGGCATTTCGAGCGCCCGCTGATACCACAGGGATGCGATTTTCGGCTCGCCCTTGTCGAGAAACGACAGCGCCAGCAGCGTCGCGCAGTTCATCGCATACGGGAACGGCTTGCCCTTTTGCACTGCCTGCGCCACCCTTTGGAACTCGCCGATCGCCTCGTCGAGCAGGCCCATTTCCCGGTAGGCGATGCCCAGGTTGTAGTGTGTCTCGAGGTCTTCGTCTTCCTGGCCGAGTTCGCCAAGTTCCGAACGGAACTCCTGGAAAACTTCGGACAGCTCGTTGAACGCTTCGACCGCGGTCGGCGGAACGCGAGCGTCGCCCGATGATGGCGCCGCACCGGTGGAATTTCCCGCAACCACGGGTGCGGCCTGTGCCGTTGCTGCCGGCACCGGCGGCTCCGCCGTTCGAGCCGGGCGTGCCGAGGGCGCCTCCATGCCTTCCACTTCGGCTGCAAGCTCGCTGAGAAAATCCTCGGTTGTAGTCGCGCCGGCCTTACCCTGCACTTCGGCAGGCTCCGCAGTCAGTTCGAGCTCGAAATCTCGGTTCGTGGCCGTCGTCTCGGCTGTGGGAGCTTCGTCGGCCGAATCCTCGACGATCTCGAACGCCGTCCCCTCGGAAGCCGCTTCGGCAGCCACTTCTAGGACCTCCAGCGACTCGCTCTCCGCGGGAGCCTCGATCTCGATCCTCTCGTCCTCTTCCGCTTCGGCGTGAACGAGTTCGATGGCCTGCGGTGCGGATGGCGCGGCCGCTTGCTGAGCAGTTTGCGGGGGCTCGGCAACCTCTTGGACCATGGCCTCCCATTCGTCCGAGAGGTCCACTTCTTCTTCCCGGGCTCCCGCCCGGGTCGCCGGCTCCGGCGCTGCTGGCGCTGGCGGTGCCCCGGCCGGCTCCTCGGCGGCCGGCGCTTCCGCCTCAATCGCCACGAGCGGGATTTCGAATTCCCGAGCTGCAGCGGGTGCAGGTTCGGCCTCGGCTGGCGCCTGATAGGTGCTCGGAGTACGCGCCGTCGCTACTGGCGCAGCCGGCATCTGTTCTTCGCTGAGATCGGCTGCCTTCCCGAATCTGCGCCGAAGTTCGGCGAAGCGTTCGGCGTTGATCGTGTCCTCGCGCTCCCGGTGGATCCGTTCGAGCTGCCCGGCGAGTTCGGCCGTCCGGCGTTCGTTGCCCGCGCCGAGATAAAGGTCGAGCAAACGTTCAAGCGTAGGCGTGTGGCGCGGCGCGCTCTGCAGGACGTTTTCCAGCAGATGCGTTGCCTTGTGCGTGAGCCCGTAGCTCGAAAACAGGTCCACGTCCGTCAGCGCCTGCGCGATGTACCGCTGAGTCTCCTCGTCGAGTGGCTCTTCAACCACGCGAGGAGTTGCCGAAACCGCCTCCCCGCCCGTTGACTCCTCTGCCCGGCTAGCTTCCGGCGCAGACGGCTGCTCGAGAGTTCTTTCTGCCGTCACCGCCGGCGAACTCCCGCGGTGTTTGCGAAGCTGATCGAACCGCGCGACCAGACGCTCGTCGCCCTTGTTCCGGTCGATCATTTCCTGCATCACTTCTTCGGCCCGTGCGTAATCTCCCGCTGCCGCATACACATCGACCAGCTTGTCCAGCGCCGAATTGAGGTGGAAGGGGTCGCTCGAGTGCCGCGAGAAATCGGCCAGCAGTTCGAGCGGCTCGGCGTCGCCGGGTAACCCATCGATGACCCTCTCGAGCGCCTTCAGGAAATTGTCCTGTTCGCCCGCCTCGATCATCGGATCGCGCAGTTCGCGCAGCAGCGGGAGAGCCTCGCGGGCCTTTCCGGCCTGCATCAGGGATTCCGCGACCCTCTCGAGCAGCCCGAAGTGAACGCTGCCGTGAATCAGTTGGTTGCGCGCGCGGTCCGCGGCGTTCTCGACCCGGCCGGCCTTGAGCTCGATGTCGATGAGCAGGTTCGTCACCTCGGTGCCCGCGCCGGCTTTCGGATGCTTTTCGAGGATTGCGATCGCCTGTTCGTTCTTGCCCGCCGCCGCGAGAATCTTCGCTTTCAGCAGCAGGATGCCCGCATTTGCCGGATCGACTTCCACCGCCCGCTCGATCAGTTTATGCGCCTCGTCGATTTCCCCGCGTTCGAAGAGCCGCTGTGCGTACCCGAAGTACGTCTGGGCCGCTTCTTTCTTCTGGCCCATCGCGTTGTAGAGCTCCGCCAGGCGCATCTGCACGCGCGGGTTTTCCGGCTCGACCTCGAGCAGCCGGTTCAGCACCTCCACGGCCTTCGGCGCCCGGTTCGCCTTCAGGTGCGCTTCGGCAATTTGCAGGAAGAGCGGCCGCGCCTCGCTCAGCACTCCCTGCTGCACGTAAAGATCCGCGAGCCGCTCGAGCGGCGCGAGTTCGTTCGGCGCCAGCTTCGCAATTTTCTTGTAGATCGCAATGGCTTTGCTGTTGAAGCCGTCGTTCAGGTAGACCTGGGCGAGCCGCTCGAAATATTCGATGGCCTGCGGCATCTCTCCTTGGCGGGCGAAGAGATCACCCACGGTCATCAGGGTGGCCTGATCCTTCGAATCATGGCGGAGGATTTGCTGGTATTCGGCGATGGCCTGGGCAACCTTGCCCTGGTTGAGGAACTTCAGCGCGCTCTCGAGCGCTTTGCTTTTGTTAAACGCCATGGATGGTCCCGCGTGCCCCGGTTGCGCTCGGCCTGGGAAAAGACGTCAGGCCGGAAGCACCAACCAACTTGGAAGGTTAGCACGCGCGAAAAACAAGGGTCTACGCAGGGCCGTCGGCATGGTGACGAAGGGGATAACAGGGCGAATGCCGCTGCCCTGCGATGACCGGCCGCCGTTACCCGCTACGGGGCCCTGCCATCCACCAAGCCGGGCCCGGTTACATCTTCACTTCGCTGAACTGAATGACGGGCTGGACGTTTGTGTAGTTGACAACGTCCGCCTGAATTTCCGCGGCGTGGGGCAGGAACGCCGCCATGAATGCATCAACCGAGTCGAACGTAAGGTGGCCGATGGCTAGGTATGTGGGAGGCGTTCCGGGCTGCGCGCCGGCGACCCCTTGCTCCACGGCCACAGCCTTCATCGCCGGCCCGATCTTTTGCTTTGCCATAGGAATGTGTTTTCGCAGGTAGTACTCCATGTCAAACTTCGCGCCTTCGCCGTTTGGATAAAATACGCCGACCTTGATCATCTCCGTTCCCTCCGATGTATGCGTCGTTGGCCTGAATGGAAAACTCAGGGAGTCGGGGTTCTACGGTCTTCCCTTTGCCCGTTCAGAACATCCGACGGAACCTCGAGCGGCAGGGGAGCCTGCTCCGCTCCGCTGGCCCAGCAGCGCGCCTTCCGCACCGGAGCGTAGGAATACCGGTGGAGCGGCGACGGCCCGTGCCGCCGCAGCGCTTCAAGATGCTCCGGCGTGCCGTAGCCCTTGTGCTGTGCGAGCCCGTACTGCGGGTAGATCTGGTCGAACTCCTCCATGCGGCGGTCCCGCTCGACCTTCGCCAAAATCGACGCTGCCGCAATCGATACCGAACGCGCGTCGCCATGAATCAGCGCCTTTTGTTCGATCGGGAGATCGAGCTCGACGGCGTCCAGCAGGAGGTAATCCGGGAAAGGGTGGAGTTGCGAGATCGCCGCGACCATCGCCTGCCGGCTCGCCTGGTAGATGTTCCAGGCGTCGATGCGGCTCGCGTCGATTTCCGCCACGGCCCAGGCCAGCGCGTGCCGGCGGATGCGCTCGGCAAGCTCGCCGCGCCGCTCCGGCGCGAGCTTCTTCGAATCGTCGAGGCCGACGATTCGCCGCCGGGGATTCAGGATCACGACGGCCGCGACCACCGGCCCGAATAGCGACCCGCGTCCTGCCTCGTCCAGTCCGGCGATGCGCTGCCACCCGTGCTGGCGCGCCTCGCGCTCGTAGCGTGAGGAGCAGAGCCGTCCCATCGGCCACGGATTTTAGCACACGCCCGCTACAACGAAGCGCAGGCATCGTCCCGAAAAAAGAAAAAGCCCGCGCCGGAGAAACCGGGCGGGCCAAACCAAGAATGAAACGTGTTGTTACTCGGCGGCAGCTCCCGCTCCGACCGTCTCGAACTTCTCGACCCGCTTGATGCGCGCGGCCTTGCCCTTGCGCGATCGCAGGTAATTCAACTTGGCGCGGCGGACGCGCCCTTGGCTCACCACGTCGATCGAACTGATCATCGGCGAATGCACCGGGAAGATGCGTTCCACGCCGATGCCGAAGCTGACGCGCCGCACCGTGAAGCTTTCGCCCAGCAACTCCCCGCGGCGGCTCATCACCACGCCCTCAAACGGCTGGATGCGCTCTTTCTCCTTGTCGCCCTCGCCTTCCCTCAGCCGCACGTGCACGCGCACCGTGTCGCCGGGGCGGAATACGGGTAGGTTCTTGCGAAGTTCGGACTCCTGCACCTTGGCAATGATCGGCTTCATTTCTGTTTTCCCGGCAGACCCGCTCAGGTGGGGCCAGCACACAACGCACAACCGATAATTATAGCGAATTGACGCCGCCCTGCCTACACGAAATTAACGTAGCCGTTGCCACGAGGCCAAGCCTGACCGACGCCGAAGGCTCGGCATCGGTCAGGCAGTAGAGATCCGCTAGAGCTAGAAGATGTACTTCAAGCCGAATTGGAGGATGCGCCCCGGAACCGAACTCGAGGTGATCTCTCCAAAGCCGGCCGCGCCGTAACCGTTGCCGGGCTCATTGAACTGTGCGTGGTTGAAGAGGTTGAAGAACTCCGCCCGGAATTGAAGGCTGGCGTCTTCCCGCAATCCCCCGACGGTCGTATTCTTGATGATCGCCGCATCAAAGTTGAGCTGCGTGCAGCACCTCATGATTCCGACGCCGGAATCGCCGAACCCTGTGCCGCACCCGATGAACTGGGGATTCGCCCCGGTGCAGGTACCTGTGTACGGCCCGGCAGCTTCGCTGGGTGTCCCGCCAAACAGCGGCGCCGGTGCGAATGGGCTGGTCGTCTGATTAAAGAACCCGGGGCCTCCGCCAAGTCCATTCACCACGCGTGAATACATACTCCCCGTGGAGGCGAGCGGAATCCCCGACTTGCAATTGCCGAGGGAATTGCAATCGACCGGGTCCGCGAGTTCAACGCGGGAGTAGGGGCCGGTGGCCGGGATGGACGTGCCATACAAAAGGGTCGCCTCGTTGCCATTGGCTCCATCGGTAACACTGAACGGCAGACCGTCTTGAATCGTGGTCACGCCGGAAACGCCCCACCCGCCCAAAGCCTTCTCCTTCCACCCCTCACTCTTGTAGGGCAACTCATAGCTGTAGCTGAGCACAAAGCGGTTGGGGCGATTGAACGCCGCCGGCCCGTACTGCTGCCGGTCATTCAAGGGGTCGTTGGAGGATGCGCTGCCGGAAAGCACGTTGCCGGGCGTGGCAATGCCGGCCCCGGCTTCGCTGGCGTTGATGTCGGTTTTCAGACTGCTCCAAGTGTAGGAAGCCTGAAGGGTCAGGCCGTGGGAAAACGTGTGACGGAGCTGGGCCTGCAAACTGTTGTAGAGATGATTTCCATCCGTCTTCACCTGCTGCAAGTTGCCCGGGTTCACGCCTAGGTACGCGACACGGCCAAGATAATTGCCGCTTGTGTTCTCGAGCACGCGGTTGTTGCCGTTGTCGTTGATCGGAAAGGAACTAGCCGGCCGCTCAAGGTTGATGTTCACCTGATCCGTCGGCGGATTGCATGTCGCGGAAGCTGGGCCGCAATTCACGAGGTAAGCGAGATTCGGATCGCGGTTCCAATCATAAAGGTGGATTCCGTGCGAACCGACGTAACCGATGTCGGCCACCCAACCGCGCGCGAACTCGTACTGAACGTCGAGATTGTATTGCTGGATCTTCGGAGTGCGCATCGCCGGGTCGTCGCCAGAGTCGAGAAGGCCCGAAGCATTGCCGCCGAATTCGTCCGTTAGATTGCTCAGGCCGAACGCGGGATTCGCGTTTGTAAGTTGCGGCGCAACCGTGGAGAAAAGCGTCCGCGGGATGAATCCAAGGAACTGCGGACACGAGGGGCAAAACGGATTCTGGAGGGTCTGGCCCGGATTCTCTCCGACGCCTGTGGCGTAGGGAGGCATATTTCCCAGGATGTTATCCCCCACAAGATTTCCGTAAACGCGGTCAAAGAACATGCCGTACCCCGCGCGTACAACAAGTTTCTCGCCAAACGGTTGCCACGCAACACCGAGGCGCGGAGAAAAGTTGTCAAGGGGAGAGCCGTTCAACAGCGTCTTGTTGCTGTTGACGGTAATGCCCGTCGAGCCGAACTCACCGGTTAGGCCGTTGTATTCGGCCCGGTTGTAATTCTTTTGGACGATGTAGCCCGCGAGGGTGCCGACAGGGTTGTTCAGGAGCGCAGTGCCGGTATCCACCAGACCGGCTTCCTGGGCCCCGAAGTTCGTGAAGACGCCATGCGCGTCGCTGGGCCATCCGTCATATTCCCAGCGCAGGCCCAGGTTCACGGTGAGCCGCCGCGTCACTTTAATGTCGTCTTCAGCGAACGTCGAGTATTCGCTGATGCGCCAGTGATGAGGATTGGGCGAGCCATTGGGCAGCAGGCGATTGGTAGAGTTAATGAACCAACCGGCGGAAACGGGGGTACCTGCGACACCGCTGGCCTCATCGGAGGCAAGGCCGCTGTTGCTCAGCAGGAGGTCGGCCATATCGCCGGCCATGATCCAACCCCGTTCCCTGTTCGGCTGCGCCCAGTTCCACTGGATGCGCTGCGTGTTGACGCCCGCTCGAAACGAATGCTTGCCATGATTCCAGGAAATCTGGTCGCCGGTCAGGAAGCTGGTCTGGATACTCCGGGTCGCCGAAAAGAAATTCCCTCCAGCGCTCCACGATCCCCATTGGGATCCTACCCCGGGAATCCCCAAGCTGCCGATGATCGGGATCAGAGAGTCCTCGCGATTACCGGCAGCGGCCGCTGAAAGTGGGCAAGGCGCGCCGTCATTGACCGCAGGAATGATGTTGAGCGGCGTGATCCCGTCGCCCGCGCAGGCCTGGACTGTGTCGCCGTCTTGGACGTTAAGGTACAAACGCTGGAAGGAGCCGAATACCTCGTTCACAAAATTGTTGGTGACGACCGCCGTGTCCCTCAGAACCGCAGAAGTCGACGCATACCGCGCATCCTCCGGGGCGCCCGGGTCGCAGCCGGTGACAATGCAACTAAAACTCTGGGTTTGCGGGTCGGCGGAAAAGAAAAACTTTTCCGATATAGTGTTCTTGCTGTTCAGCACGTAATCGCTGTTGAGCATGTATTGATTTTCGTTGGCGATCGTAGGTTGCGAAATCGTTGTCGGCGTAGCACACGAGGCGGTAGCAATACAAAAGGGCACGCCACTGGAGTTGTAACGCAAGCTGGGAAGGTAGTAGCCGTTGTTGAAGCCTCCCTGAGCTTGAGGAATCTTCTCCGTCTGCCGCAGGAGATTGATGGCGGTGTTACTGATGTTGGATCCGTTCGGATTGACGAAGTTGCCTGACTCGCCTAAACCGCTGGCAAAGTCGGTCTCGCCCGCAAACGCGCATCCCAGGTATCCCCGGTACGTTGAGTAGGAGCATGACGGATTCGCCGGATTGAAGTCCTGGTGAATGGTGCCCGTGTTGCCGTCAGCGCGTGCGCTCGCGAAGGGAACGCCCGGCTCGTTGAGTGGGAGCAGGCCGACTTCAGTCAAGGAGGTAGCGAAGCCATTGCTGCCGATTCCGTTGAGCTGCCTGGTGCCCTGATACGAGCCAAAGGCGAAGAACTTGTCTTTGATGATCGGTCCGCCAAAAGTGCCGCCAAACTGGTTCTGCTTCACTTCCGGCGGCTTGTTTGCGAGTCCTTCGCTTAGTTCTGAGTGCTTGTAGAAAAAGTCGTTGGCGTTGAAGAAGTTATTGCGGTTGAACTCCCATGCCGAGCCGTGGAACTGATTCGTGCCGCTCTTCGTCACCACGTTCACGTTCGCGCCTGGGTTCTGGCCGTAGGCGGCGTCGTACTGCGACGTCTGGACTTTGAACTCCTGAATCGAGTCCGGATTGGGAATCGGGATCCCGGCATAACTACCTGACTGCGCCGCGCCACCGCTGCCGTAGTTCGTGGTGACGACCCCGTCCATCATGTAGGTGTTCTGATCGGAGCCGGAACCGTTCACGTTGATGTCCATCGTGCCGTTTCCGACCGCCGTGGCGGTCGCGACGTTCGCAGTGACGCCGGGCGAGAGGTCAATAACCTGGGTGTAGTTGCGCGTGCTCAGCGGCAGGTCCGTGACCGTTGTTCCAGAGACCAAGCCTCCCACCGTTGCGTTCTGCGTCTGGATGGTCTCGGCGGCAGTGGACGAAACCGTCACCTCCTGCGTCTGCGCACCGATCTCGAGGCTGCGATTCACCACAGCGGTCTCTGTGACGTTCACGGTGACCGTTGGGACCTCGGCAGTCTTGAAGCCTGATGCGGACAGCTTCACGCTGTAATTTCCGGGCGGCAGCAGGGAAAACTTGTACGAACCGCCGGCGTCGGTCGTTGTCGTGCGTACCTGGCCCGTGTCGAGGCTCGTCGCCGTGACCGTCGCACCGGAGATCACGGACCCGGAAGGATCAGTGACCGTTCCGGTCACCGCTCCCGTGGAAGCGCTTTGCGCCAGACCCGGCGAAACACAAATGAACAGCGCCACCAGGCACACCAGCAGCACGCACGCGATCTTCAGTCCAGCAATTCGTGAATGCATCGCCCACCCTCTTCTCTTGGTGTTGCAAATCGGAATGTGGATTGCGCCCCCCAGGGCGGGTCCGTGCAGGAACAAATCGTGAGGGGGGATTTACTACGCACTTCGATTCTTGTCAAGTTCAAATCGCGCGGTGGAACTGGGGGAGCAGATCGGGGCGGTTGCGCAGCGTTTTCTTGAGCGCCTGCTCGCGGCGCCAGCGGCGGATCTCTTCGTGGTTTCCGCTCATCAGCACTTCCGGCACATCCCACCCGCGAAATGACTGTGGCCGCGTGTAGTGCGGGTAATCCAGAATGGCGTGACTCGCAAGGCGCGATTGGTTCAGCTCTGCCTGTAGGGGCGCTGCTTGCTGCGCCCCATCCGAGCCCTTCCCCATCTCGCTGAAAGATTCGTTCACGGCGGAATCCTCGTTGCCGAGCGCGCCGGGAATCAGCCGGGTCACCGCATCGACGATCATCGCCGCGGGCAGTTCGCCGCCCGACAGTACGAAATCGCCGATCGAGATTTCGTCCGTAGCCAGATGCTCGGCGACGCGCTCGTCAACGCCCTCGTAACGCCCGCACAGCAGCACGATTCGCTCGAGTTTCGCGAAACGCCGCGCCGCCTCCTGCCGGAACGGCTTCCCCGCGGCCGACAGCAGCACGATGGCCGTTCCCGCCGGTGCGCTCGCCCCGCCCAGCAGCGATTCCACAGCCTCGAACAGCGGCTCAGGCTTCATCACCATCCCCTCGCCGCCGCCGAACGGCCGGTCATCGACGGTGCGGTGGCGATCGTGTGTGAACGCCCGCAGGTCGTGGACGTGCGTCTCCACCAGCTTCGCCTCTCTCGCCCGCCGCACGATCCCGTAGTCAAGCGGACCAGCGAAGAAGTCCGGGAAAATCGTGACGATGTCGAATCGCATCGCGCTCATCCTATCGCAAACTAGCGATTGAGGTCTTGCAGGCCTTCGGGAAGAATCACGTCGATGCGCCGCGCCGCCACGTCCACATTCACGCAGATTTCCTGCGCGAGCGGAATCAGCAGCTCGCCGCCCGCCGCGTCCACCACAAGCAGCGGCGGCCCGCCCGTGAACTGCACGTCGCGCACCGCGCCGAGCGCGGCGTCTTTCTCCCGTACTTCGCAGCCGACCAGATCGGTCACGTAGTAGCTGCCGGCGGGAAGCGCCATGCGCTCGGAAAAGGGGATTCGCACCTCCATGCCGGCCAGCTTCTCCGCGTCCGAAATCGAGTCCGAACCTTCGAAGTGGAAAATGGCTTGGCCGCCGCGGCTCTGCGCGAGCCAGCAGGATCGAATCGCGACGCTGCGTCGCGTCAGGTTTGTTGCAGGGGGTGTTTGGTTCGGGCCGGTCCGCGCGTCGTACAGTTCCGCGTGCGTCAGTCGCGTGAGCCGTTCGGGAAACTCTGTGAGGATCTCGGCGGCCACTTCTCCGCGCCGCCCATGTGGGCGCAGGATGCGCGCCACGGTTACCGTCGCCGGTTTTTCAGCACTCACTCGAGAATCTCGAGCGTGAATCGTTTCTTCAGCTTCATCCCGGCGGCGCCGAGAAGCGTGCGGATCGACTTCGCCGTGCGCCCCTGCCGCCCGATCACCTTGCCGAGATCCTCGGGGTGAACCCGCAGCTCAAGAACCGTTACCTGCTCGCCGTCCACTGCGTTGACGTGTACTTGTTCTGGATGATCTACGAGTGCTTTCGCAATCTGCTCTACGAGATCCCTCATTGCCCGACCTCCACAGCCTGCCGTGCCCAGCGGAGATATTCGCGTGAGCGTGTACAAGAACTATGCACATGGCAATCTGTAGACTAGGACGCTTCAGGCGGGCTTAGGGTTGCGCAGAAGGCTTCGGACGGTGTCGCTTGGTTGTGCGCCCTTCGACAGCCAGTACTTTACGCGCTCGCCATCGATCTGCACCGCGGCGGGGTTCTTTAGCGGGTCGTAGGTTCCGATAATTTCGACAAAACGGCCGTTGCGCGGGCGCGTCTTTTCCGTGACGACCACGCGGTAGAAAGGCTGCTTCTTCTTGCCAATCCGGGCAAGGCGAATCGTTAACACTCGAAATCCCTCCTCACTTCAACCGAACTAGTATAGCGGACCCCGCCGCATTCACCAATCGCTATATGCGGCACGCCGCGCTCACGCCAGGAGCCACAGCAGCATGGCCGCCTCGGCGCACTGCTCGATCATCTGCTGGTCGCTCGCTGAAAAGGCGTTGGGGCGCTCGCTCTCGACGTCCACGGTTCCGATCACGCGCCCATCCGGAGAAAGCACCGGGACGATGATTTCCGAAAGCGTGCTGCCAAACGCCGTCAGGTATCGCGGATCGTTCCGGACGTCGCCCACAACGACCGCCTTCTTTTGCTGGATCGCGGCGCCGGTCAGGCCTTTGTCTACGGGAAACGTCGGATACTCCGGAGCGCTCGGGCCGGCCCATCCGATGATCGATACTTGCTCCGGGCCCACGTCGTAGATTCCGACCCAGCGATACGAGCCCAGCTTCTGGATTCGCTCGGCCAGCCGCTTCGCTTTTTCCTTGCGGTCGTCGCCGCTTGCCGCGATCGAGCGAATCTGGCCGAGCACGTTATTGATCACAATCGGCACCGTGGCTCCTATTTGAGTCCGGCGAGTTTGCCGATACCGCGCATCTTCATTTTGGCCATGCTGCCGTACTGCTTCATCATGCGGCGCATGTCGGCGTACTGCTTGAGCACCTGGTTCACTTCCTGCACGCTGGTGCCGCTGCCGCGCGCGATGCGCTTGCGGCGCTTGCCGTCGATCAGGTTGTCGTTGGCGCGCTCGGCGGCGGTCATCGAATTGATGATAGCCTCGATCGACTTCAACTGCTTCTCGTCGATCGACGCGTCCTTCGGAATCTTCGCGAACGGCCCCACCTTCGGCAGCATGCCCATCAACTGCTCGATCGAGCCCATCTTGCGAATCTGCTGCAACTGGTCGCGGAAATCCTCGAGCGTGAAGTCGTTTTCGCGCAGCTTGCGTTCGAGTTCGCGCGCCTTCTTCTCGTCGACGTGCTTCTGCGCCTTTTCGATCAGGCCGAGGACGTCGCCCATCCCAAGAATCCGCCCGACGATGCGGTCGGGGACGAACGGCTCGAGCGCGTCGTATTTTTCGCCCACGCCGACGAACTTCACCGGCGCGCCCGTCACCTTGCGAATCGAGAGCGCCGCGCCGCCGCGCGCGTCGCCGTCCATTTTCGTCAGGATGATGCCGGTAACGCCCAGCCGCTTGTGAAATTCTCCCGCGGAGCGCACCGCGTCCTGCCCGATCATTGCGTCCGCGACGAACAGGATTTCCGCGGGATTCAGTTCCTTCTTGAGCATCGAGAGCTCGTTCATCAGCTCGTCGTCGATGTGCAGGCGGCCGGCCGTGTCCACCAGGATCACGTCGCATGCGGAAAGCTTCGCCTCGCGCGTCGCGCCGCGGACGATTTCGAGCGGCTTGTCCGTGCCGGCGCCGGGCCAGATCGGCGTGCCCGTCGCCTTCGCCACCTGTGCCAGTTGCTCGCGCGCCGCGGGACGGTAGACGTCCGTCGAAACCACGATCGGGCGATGTCCGTGCTCCGCGAGCCATTTGCCGAGCTTGCCCGTGGACGTGGTTTTTCCGGAGCCTTGCAGGCCACAGATGAGCCACACCGACGGCGGCCGCGAAGAGAACTGTGGCTTCGCCTCGCGCCCGAGAAGGTCAGCCAGCTCGTCGCGTACGATTTTCACAACCTGCTGGTCGGGCGAAAGCTGCAAGAGAACTTCGGACCCGAGCGCCTTTTCACGCACGTGCGCGATGAATTCGTCCGCCACACCGAGGTTCACGTCGCCTTCCAGCAGCGCCTCGCGGATTTCGCCGAGCGCCGCGTCCAGGTGCTCTTCGGTGAGCTTGCCCTGTCCGCGCAGATTCTTGAACGCGCGCTGAAGTTTTTCTGTGAGCGTTTCAAACATCGTCGTGTGACCGGTGATCGATTCTAGGTGACGCTCCGAAGACGGTCAAATTTCGGGCCCAAAAGGCCCCCCATTTCATTGACGGGTAAGAGGCACCACGATCTTTTATTTTGAATGACTTACAGCCAATTCTACTCGGCAGCCAGTGACGGGTAAGTGGCAGGGAGAGGAGAGGTCCCTCGGCTCGCGTTGCTCGCTCGGGACGACGACGCTCGCCGGGTCGTCGAATTCTACTCCCGAGCCTGTTTCGGGTACATGGCACGTAAGGGAGAGGTTCTGGATGCTTGAGGCTGGAAGCCGGAGGCTCGACGGACCCGAGAGCAGGCCTGCCGGCGGTCGGCAGGGAAACACCCGGGCAGGGATGGCACCAGCGCGGGCTCCAGTTGGCGCCTCGCACCCGCGGATCGCCATCCACCGCGACTCCCCTTTTTCGTGTTGTCTCTGCGTCCCTCATCGTCCCAATTAGGCTAGCAGCCCGCGCGGACTTTGCAAGCACGAAAGCCTGCGGACTTTTGGGAAGCCGGGAAAAACGATGGCAACCAGGAGGCGAAGGAATGCTCGATCAGCCAGTGCGGCAGCTCAAATGGCCACGACCGAACACGACGATGCGATCAATCGAGAAAAATCGGGAGGCAGAGGGGCGGCTCGACGTGGAAGTCGAGGCGGGCGATTTCCTCGAGCGCGCGATGGAGGACGGCGCTGTCGCAGGGCTCAAGCGTCATCACGAAGGACAGCGCGGAATGTGGGAAGCCCGGCTTTTGGAGCAGCGCGTCGATGCTGACCTGATACTTCGCGAGGATCGCGGCGAGCGCGGCGACGATGCCGGGGCGGTCGCGCACGACGAAGCGCAGGTAGTGCGGCACGGTGAAATCGCCGCTGACCGAGTCCGGGGTTTCCGCCGCGCCCGGAAAAACCTCGGGAGGGGCCCCCGCGCTGCGGGCAATCGCATAGAGATCCGAGATTACCGCCACGGCCGTGGGATCGCCGCCCGCGCCGTAGCCGGAGAAAATCACCCGCCCGCCGAATTCGCCCGTGACCGTGACGATGTTCTGGCTGCCCTGCGCGTGGGCCATCAGCGACTCGGACGGAATCAGCGCGGGCTGAACGGCGGCGGAGAGGCGCGCGCCCTGCGGCGCGTCTTTTTGCGCGAGCGAAATCTGGCGGATGGCGCAATCGAGCTCGCGGGCGTACATGAAGTCCACGGACTGGATCGTCGAGATCGTGCGCGCTAGAATCTGCTCGCTGCGCACGCGGAGGCGCAGGCCCGCCTGCGTGAGGATCACGAGCTTGGCGCGCGCGTCGATGCCGTTCACATCCGCGCTGGGATCGGCTTCGGCGTAGCCGAGGTCCTGCGCCTCCTTCAGCGCGGCCTGAAAGCTCGCGCCGGTGGCTTCCATTTTCGTGAGAATGTAGTTGCAGGTGCCGTTGAGGATACCGGCGATCCCGTAGAGGCGGTCGCCGGCGAGGCCTTCCTGAATGCCGATGATGGCGGGGATGCCTCCGGCGACGGACGCGCCGAATTCGAGGCGTTTGCCCATTTTTCGCGCGAGGTCCGCAAGCTCGGGGCCGGACTCAGAGATGAGCAGCTTATTGGCGGTGACGACGGACTTGCCCGCGCGCAGCGCCTTGCGGACCCACTCGCCCGCGGGCTCGAGGCCACCAACCAACTCGACGACGACATCGACATCGGAGCGGAGCACGTCGTCAGGATCCGACGTCCAGCGAATCTGCGCGGGAAGGCCCGCGTTTTTTTTCTTCTCGATATTGCGATTGCAGATGTGAGTGAGAAGGAGCGGGCCGCCCGCGTCCAGACAGAGAATCTTCGCGACGGAGCGCCCCACGGTGCCGAAGCCGATCAGCCCGATTTTCAGCTTTTTTCCGGCGCTACGAACTTTCTTCGCAGCCTTGTTTTTGGACGAACGCGATTGGGCCAACGATCAGTCACCTCATGTCAAATTGTGTTGCTTCCGAGCCGCCGCGGGAATCCGGCAGCCATGGGCGGGCATGCCCGGCCACACATCGTATCAAAGGCGGGGAGGTTTTCAGACGGCTTCTATTCGGCTTCGAATTGGACGGTGCGCACTGTCGAAAGCGAGCCCGAGCCGTCGTAGGCCTGCATCTCCAGGCGATAGCTTCCCGGCGGGATTTGATCGAGCGGGACCTTGAGCCCCACGGGAATGACAGGGTTTCCCTTTTCGATGAAGGCCGAGGGATCGAGGTTTGGCGCCGAAAAAACTTCCTTCCCGGTTTTAACGTCCACAACGCGATAGCTGACGCGAATGGGCGGCGGATTTGGATCGGTCAGATGAGGCTCGTAGACCTGCGCGTAGAGTGCGACGGAATCGGTTTTCTTGAAGCGATTGCTGCCGGAAGGAACAATTTCCATGTCGCGAACGATCAGGGGAGTGCGATCGGACAGCAGATCGGCCTCGACGGCTCCGCCGATCCCGGCGAGCGGCTCGATGCGGTTGCTGAGGGCGACGGCGCTGAGGCTGAACGTCTTGCCGTCATACGGATCGATGACGAGCGGCGTTTCATACTTTCCGAAGTCCTGGCCTCCGGCGGACAGGACAACCGTGAGGCGATAGCTCCCCGGGGCGACCGCGAACTGATTCGCATAGCTCATCGGCGATTTCAGAAAGTTCTTCCACTCGTCCTTTTCATAATCGTAGGTGATCTGGTCGCTGAAGCGCGCGCCGATGGAGCCATCGGGGTGATAGGCGATGCCGAGAATGTTGATGTCCGCGTGATACTTGCCCTTGTCCTTGGAAAACTGCACCGACGAAGAGGGGATTTCCATGGAGACGTTCACGCGCGCCTCGTTGGGCGAGGTATAGAAAAAGGGTGCTTCGAGGGAGCCGCCGATGCCGCCCGAGGACGCAGCCGTCGCGCGCGCTTCGAGATCCTTCTCGATGGGCTTGCCCGCGAGCACGTCCGAGGGCTTCGCGGTGCAGTATCCGGTGCGGGCGCGGACGTTCAGACCGCCGCGGTTCATTTTGACGCGGAGCGTGTGGCAGGAGCCATCCGGCGAATCCGCAGGCGAATAGCCGAGGAAATAATACTCATCCTGCTCGTGCGCGATCTTGGAAAGGCCGCCCAGCAGGTCGTTCGTGTTCATGATCGGGAAGCCGCCCGTGCCGTCCGCCAGCGCGTACATCACGGATTGGCTCGAAGTGCCCGTGTCGGGGAGCGTGGGAAGGATCATCTGAGGCTGCACGGGGCCGAAGGGATTTGTCCCGTAGGGGTTGAGCATGGGATTGTAACCGCCGCCGACTGGCCCGCCCGTGGGTCCACCCCTGCCCCCGGTGCCACCCGTACCGCCGCCTGACCCACCCGTGCCTCCACCAGAGCCGCCCCGGCCTCCTCCACCACCGGGAGAGCCGCCGCCACCGCCCGGCGCGCCGCCACCGCCGCCCCGGCCTCCCCCTCCCCCACCTCCACTTCCTCCAACGCCACCTCCGCCACGTTGCGGATACGCCGCAAGAACAAGGTGAGGCCGCGCGGCAGGGGCGTCGTCGCGATCAAGTTGGGTGCCGGACGGCATGGGCGCGATCAGGCCGCGGACGTCCAACGGATAAATGGCCACGTTGGCCTGATTGCAGGCGGAGATCGTCGCGGTGAGCTCGGCCTGCGCTTCGGGCGTGAGCGGGAAGCCTTCGGTGAAGAGAACCACGCTCTTGCGTCCGGGAATGGCCCCGAGGTCCTTGGCCAGATTTCGAATCGCGAGCAAGAGGGTATAGATTCCGAAATCGTTTCCGCTATTGAAGAGACTGGGAAGGGGAGGGCCACCCATTTGTCCCATCGCGGGTTCCGGAGAGTCGGACGAGTTGGGCGAAACGGCGGAAGCCTTTGCGTACTGGGCGGCGCGCCTGAGACGATCCGCGTCGGCAGTGAAGTTCTGCACGATGCGGAGAGCGCCCGTGAAATCCAGGACGGCCATCACGCGGTCCGGTCCGGCGTTGGCGTCGACGAATTTCAGAGCGGCTTGCCGGGCGCGCGCCTGATCGCCGAGATCCATGGTCGAATCATCGAAGAACAGAACCATGTAATGGCGCTCGGGCGCCGCGGAGGAGCCGGCCGCGGCGCCGAAGGAAAAGTTGACGACCTGCTGCTCCTTGTCGTTGTCGTAGACGCGGAAGTCGGTGGGCGAGAGATCGTGGATGTAGTTGCCCCTTTTGTCGGTGACAATGACGTCGACGCGCACGATGCGCGACTCGGCGCGGATGACCGGAGCATTTCCGGTTGAAGCTGTCGCAGAAGACTGATCGGCGGAATTCGGCGCGGGCGATTGCTGCGCGTGCGCGGAGCGAGCTCCGGCACAGGCCGCCAACGAGATCCACAGCGCCGCAAGCAAAATCGCCGTCATCTTCCGAAGCTTCATGACGCACCTTCCTTACTCTATCCGCAGTTTACACGCGCGGGCCTAATACGGAATTTCGACCACGCCGTTCTCAGCGGAGACGAGTTCGGCCTTCGAATCGCGGACGACCAGGCGCACGACGTAGTCTCCCGGCTTCACATCGAAGCTCGTGCGGACGGTGACGCCCGTCTGGCTGAGCTTCGCGAGCGTATCGTCGCGGAGCTTCATGGCTATGACCTTTTGCGTGCCGGTGATGAAGTTGCCGTTGCGATCGAAAAGAGCGGCGACGACGGTGAGATCGTTCTGATTTCGTCCGTCGGCTTTGTCGAAATGGATGTGCGCCAGATCGACGCGGGCGAGGACGGCGAGCTTGGCGTCCGACGCGCCGGTCTTGTAGTACTGAGTTTGGAGTGCAACGGGAAGTGCGTGCTGCTCCTCCTGCGAGAAGACTGCGTCCTGGATGTCCCGGGCCGCAACTTCGGCGGGGGTTTCGCCATGCTTCGGCGCGTAAAACCCTTTTCGAGCCTGAATCGTGAGTCTTTGCTTGCCGGAGAGGGCGACCCTTATCGAGTGGAAGTGGCCATCGAATTTCAGGTTCTGCGGGACGAACGCGAGCAGGTAGTAGGCCTCGGGCGCCGAAACGAGCTCGCGAAGGCCCTCGCCGAGGTCGTTGTCGCCGTGAAAGGCGAACCCGCCGGTGCCCTCCGCAAGATCCAGAAGCACCTGCAACTGACTGTTCTGGCCTTCCAGGTGCAGATTCGTGCGAAACCCCTTGGTGACGGGGTTCGCATCAACGGTGGGCTCGCTGATGTCGCCGAGGTCGGGAGTATAGAGCCCGCGCGCATCGAGCGTATTGATGAAAACGTTCTCACGAATCGCGCGATCGACGAGTTCCGAAAACTCGCTCTCGCGATTCGGGTATATGAATCCCGGTGAAATGAATACGATGCCTCGCTGTCCCGGCAAGGCCGACATCCGCTGGACGATTTCCTTGAGCCGGCGAAGCGAGTATCCCGTCTGATCGTCGCCCAGCTCCTCCATGCGAACGGCCGTTGCCTGTACGACCGCCTGCGCTTGCTCGAGTTGAGCGGCTTGCTGAGCGGCGCTGAGGGGTACAGGACTGGGAGATCCGGCGAATACGCAGGCCATGGCGTCCTGAGTGGCGACGTCCATCGTTTGCTGATCGTGCTTGTTCTGAATCTGGTCGGCTTCGTAGTAATCCATGGGCGGACAATCGGCGGCCGCGCTCGGATCGCCAGCCGTGACGCTGCGCGGCTGCAACTCCGCGAGGATGGAACGCAGCTTCGCACGATCGTCGGTGAAGTCGGATTGCATCTGCCCGGACACCGTGAACACGGCCACTCGATCGACAGGCGTGAGTGAGGAGTCGATGAAGCGGCTGGCCGCGTTCCGGGCCTGCATCAGATCTTGTATGGTCAGGCGCGGGTCGTCAAAGAGGAGGGCGACGAAGCGCTATGGCGGCGCGAAGGCCGGCGGCGCGGCGGGGCCGGAAGCGGCCACGTCCGGCCGCACGACGCCCTGAGAAAGCGAGGCCAGCGTCTCGACCGTGAAATTCGAAATGATCTGGGGCTTGCCGTCCTCGAAGAGTTGAAACTCTTCGCGGCCCAGGCCGGAGACGGCGTGGCCTTGCGCGTCGCGCACGACGACACGAACGGGAACCAGATTGACGCGCATTTGCAGCGGGACAGGGTTTTCCTGGGTGCTCATCTCGGGCGCGTTGGCTGCCGAGGGCGCCGGAGCAGAAGGCGGGTTGGCGGAAGGCCCCTGGGGCGGCGCGCCCTGGGAGGATTGGGCGCGCGCGCGGGCCATTCTGCCGGCCGCGGCACACGCGAGCAGAATACAGAGCAAGGACGCGGAGTTTCGAAGATGCCTACCCGCCGGCGCGTTCATTCGGGACTCCCAAACGGAAGCTGAGCGGAGGGTACCCAGCCCGCGGCTCAAGACTGGCCGGAGTTTACATCCAAGTGACGTGGAGATAAATCAGATTGTTGGAAGCGCGCTGCGCCGGAGGAGGCCGGTGCTGGACCTCTTTTTTCTTGACCGCATGGCGCGCTTGGCGTACCGTCGCGCGGAAATCCGGCCTGCGGCGACGAACGCTGCGGTTTGCAGGCAACGAACACTTCTCGCGTACAGGAGTTGGCAATGGAGCGTCCAACTGGCGTAACAATCCTTGCGGTGCTGGGCTTCATCGGAGCGGGGCTGTTGGTTCTGTTGGCACTCGGCTGCCTGCTGATGGGCGGCGTGATTCTTGCTCGCATGGCCCGGGGGCCGATGGGGATGATAGGGGGGATCGGGATCGCGTTCGTCGCGGTATTCTGCCTGATTTTCGCCGCCCTCTATGTGGTGATCGGTGTTGGGCTGTGGAAACTGCAGAACTGGGCCCGAATCCTGACGATCGTGCTGGTGGGGCTCGGATTGGTTATCCAGGCCCTCGGTCTGCTGGGCGCGCTCGCACACTTCCACCCGATCCTTTTCGTGTGGCGGGCGATTTTCGTGGCGATCGATGTCTGGATCGTCGTCTACTTGCTGAAGCCGCACGTCAAGCAGGCATTCGGCGCGACGGGCTTCTGAGTCCGACGAACGGGCAGTCCAAGTATGAGAAAATTAAGCGCGCTTAGCCCACGAGGCCAGCACACCTCCGCGACTTTGGGTTGAGTATACGGACGAACCCATGAAGAATACGGAATTGGTCGTCATACGCGACTATCGAGACAAGCTCGAAGCTGAACTCGCTCACGGCGCGCTGCAAGCCGCCGGGATCGAATCGATGATCCGCGGCGACGACGCCGGCGGCACCGAACCCGGCCTTTGGATGAGCGGCGTCAAGCTCCTCGTCCGAGCCGAGGACGCCAAGCGAGCCGCCGAAATCCTCGGCCCCGCAACGTAGGCAGAGGATCTCCGATGCAGCGAGCCTTCCTTGACCGTGCTGCGGCGGTCGCATACACTAGACAATTCGCTTGAGGCCGCGAAGCGCCTCCGATGAGCGCAGTCCGCCGCTGACAGAAGGCCAACCAGCAGAGGAGAGAGATCGTTGCCGAAACGCACATATCAGCCCCACGTGCGCGCCCGCCACAAGAAGCACGGGTTCCGCGCGCGAATGAAGAGCCAGGGTGGACGGAAAGTCCTTGCGCAACGCCGCAAGAAGGGACGCCACAGTCTCACGCGCGTCTGATGCGCCGCGGCAGGACTTGCCGCGCGCCTGCCGCTTGGTGCGCCGCGCCGAGTATGACGCGGTGTATCGCGACGGCCGACGGCGGTCGAGCCGCCAGTTCACGGCTTTTCTTCGCCCCAATGACCTCGATCTCAGCCGGTTCGGCTGGAGCATCAAAAAGGCGCTGGGCAGCGCGGTCCGGCGCAACCGCATCCGGCGCCGGCTCCGCGAAATTTTGAGGTTGCACCAACAGGAGATTGCCCCGGGATGGGACATCGTGATTCATCCGCGCAGTTCGGCAGCGACGGCGGAGTTTTCGTTGCTGGGAGCGGAGTTGCTGGCGCTGCTGCCACACGCGGAACGGCCGGCGCGATAGGCTCGGCGGCCAGGTCGATCGGCGCGTGGGCGCTGCTTTTCGCCATCCGGTTCTACATGGTGCTGCTCTCGCCGTTTTTCGGCGGCGCGTGCAAGTTCCATCCCTCCTGCTCGAATTACGCGTACGAAGCGGTCGCGCGCCACGGCGCCCGGCGAGGCGGCGCGCTTGCGGTGAAGCGCCTGCTGCGCTGCCGCCCGTTCACGAAGGGCGGATTCGATCCGGTACCGGAGCCGGAGGAACTTCAGGGGCTAAAGGCCTCGACCTGCCAACCTGTTGCTGGGCCAGCTTCGAACCTTCGCGGACTGGAGCGGTTGCAGTGAAAGAAGAGATGTCGGACCAGACCCGCGGGATCATCTTCGTTGTTATCGTTGTCGCGATTACAGTCCTCTGGCTGCACTTTTACCAGCCTCCCGTTTCGCCGCAGAAACCCGCGTCGCCCGCGCAGCAAACGACGCCCGCGCAAAACTCGAGCGCGGGGCAAGCCGCCGCGATGGCGACGGTCCAGGCGCCGGCCCGTCCCACCACCATTACCGCGATCCAGGCGTCGGCGGAAAAGACGATAGCCGTGGAAAGCCCGCTGTATCGTGTCGAGCTATCGAATCGCGGCGGCGTGGTGCGAAGCTGGAAGCTGAAAAAATACCTGAACGACGAAAAGCCTCCGCAGCCGCTCGAACTGGTCAACGCGAGCGCGGCAGCGGAACTCGGATGGCCCTTCTCGCTGGTGCTTTCGGACAAGCAGTTGGAAGCGCAGGCGAATTCGGCGCTCTACTCTGTGACGCCTGATTCCGCAAGCGCAAATGCGCCTGCCGAGATCACATTTCATTGGAGCGACGGCCATCTTGACGTCGCAAAGAAACTAAAGTTCGCGCAGGACTACCAGTTGTCCGTCGACGTGTCCGCGACACTCGACGGGAAGCCGCTGCCCGTGGCGGTCGCGTGGCGCGGCGGATTCGGCGACCGGGCCGTTTACAAGGCCCCGACGCTGGTCAACGTCTTTTACAAGCAGGGCGGCAAGCTGAACCTGCTGCAATACAAAAAGCTCGGCGTTTCCGGAAACCAGAGCGAGCCGCTCGAGCAGTCCGGCCCGATGGAGTTCACCGGCATCCAGGACCAGTTCTTCACCGCGACGTTCATTCCCGATGGTCCCGACGGGACGGCGCTCTCCACTTGGCACTGGACGCAGTATCACGGGAGCGAACCGGAGGCGGAGATGGCCGCGGGCACGGCGAGCGCCGGGCCGCTGCAATTGCGGCTCTACGTCGGGCCGAAGGATCTCGCGCTGCTGAGCAAAGTGCGGCCGTCGCTCGAGGAGCTGATCAATTTCGGCTGGACAGGAATCATCTCCAAGCCGCTGCTGTTCGCTCTGCAATGGATGCACAAGTACATTCCAAACTACGGCTGGGCGATCGTCGTCTTCACGCTGCTGATCACGATGGCGCTGCTTCCCATTCGCATCTGGACCTTCCACTCCGCGCGGAAGATGCAGATGGTGGCGCCGGAAATCAAGGCCATCCAGGACCGGTACAAGAAGTATTCGATGAGCGATCCGCGCAAGCGGAAGATGAACGAGGAAGTGATGGCGGTGTACCAGCGGGAAGGCATCAACCCGGTCGGAAGTTGCCTGCCGATGCTGGTACAGTTGCCGTTCCTGTGGGCGTTTTACCGGATGCTCAACGGCGCCATCGAATTGCGCCACGCTCCCTGGGTCTGGTGGATTCACGATCTCTCCGCGAGAGATCCCTATTACATTCTGCCGGTCGCGCTCGCGCTGACGACGTACCTGATGGCGAAAATGACTCCGACGCCGGCCACGGTCGATCCGGCGCAGCAGCGAATGATGACGCTGATGCCGTTGATGACGGCCTTCATTTTCTTTTATCTTTCGAGCGGGCTGAATCTTTACTACTTCACGAGCACCTTGATCCAGTCGGTGCAACAGTGGTATTTGAATCGGGCGCAACCGCTCCCTTCGCGGAGCAAATTCAAGAAGAAGAAAGAATGAGCGACGAACGAGCGCCGGTCGCGCCCAAGCGGCCGGGCAAAACCGCGAACATGGGAAATGCGCCGGGCGATCTGCGGTTCGACCGCGAGCGCGCGACGGCGGAACTGAAACGTTTCGCCGATCTCGTGGTGCGCGAGACGGGACTCGCGATCGAGTACGACATCGTTCCGATGAGCGCGGACGGCGCGCCCGATGGCGAAGGGCTGGTCGTGGCGTTTCACGGCGCCGATCAGGAGCTGCTGCTCGAGCGGAACGCCGAGCTGTTGCTGGCGCTCGAGCATCTGGCGCATCGCTGGCTGCGGCTGAGTCCGCAGCTGCACGATCGCGTGCGGTTCGATTGCGGTGATTACCGCGCCACGCGGCTCGAGGAGCTGAAGCTTTCTGCACGCGTAGCGGCGCAACGAGTGCGCGAGACGGGCCAGGAGTTTCGTTTCAGTCCGATGTCGTCGCGCGAACGGCGCATCGTTCATCTCGAACTGAGCGGCGCGCCCGGAGTGCGCACGGCCAGCGAGGGCACGGGCGAACGCCGTCAGCTTGTGATTTACCCTGTCAGCAGCAGGAAATAGCGCCTCTCACTTTTGGTCCCACCCAACGGCCGGAAAGAACGCCGGCGAGCTTAAATCTCGATGGCGTAGCCCTGTTTGCCGACGTTGAAGCACTGCGTGGCGCCGAGGCGTTCGGCGAGGCCCGCGGTTTCGTGGATGTGGCCGCAGAAGAGATAGGCGGGCTGCGCGCGCTCGACCCATTCGCGCAAGGCGGGGCTGCCGGCATGCTTGCCCGGAGCGTATTCGTCCAGGGTGTTCAGCGGCGGAAAATGGACGACGAGGTAGAGCGGCCGAATTCCGTCGAACGCCGAGAGCGCCTTCGCGATTTCCGCCTCCGAATACTCGCCGGGCGTTTTGAACGGCGTGATATTGCTGTAGCCGAGGCCAGCCCACTGCGTGACGCCCTTCGCGGATTCGAGCGGGCGCACCTGCCGGTGGAAATCGACGAATCCGTAACGCCGGCAGAACTCGCGGATATCCTCGTGGGTTTCGTGGTTTCCCGGTAGGACCCAGAGGCGCTCGCCGAGAGGTTTAAGCACTTCGCCGCAGCCGTGGAGACCGCGGCCAAACGTGGCAAGATCGCCCGCGCAGATGTAGAGATCGGCCGGCTGCGCCATCAGACGCTCGATCGCGGGCAGGTCGCCGTGAATATCGCTGAAGACGAGAATTTTCACGGCGCATCCTTTGTTTGCGCCGGGCGGGGTGGCAGGGGCGGCTGCGGCACCATCTGCCTCATGCCGCGCCGGAGCATGCCGTTCGTCAGCCAGCCCTCCTCGATGACGTTGCCCGCTTCGTCGAATACGACCTGGTACGTGAAAGGCTGCGGACCGCGGCGGCGGCCGTCCGAGAACCGATTTTCGCCGAGCTCGACGACGTGACGGCCGCCCTCCGTGAAGCTCTGAATCGACGGAAAGCGCGCGAACTGCCAGTAAAGCGTAACTTCGGGGAGCAGGAAGGCGCGCCCGATGTAAGCGTCGGGCGGCGAATCGGGCGTGAAGCGAAAGCGCGAGGCGTTTGGCTCACGCAGGTCGTATTGACTTTCCCAGAGGCCGTTGGGGGAACGGATCGCGTCGCCCCAATCGAGCAGAGACGGCGGGATCGGCAGCGCGCCCATCCGGTCGGCCACGATGTGGTTTTGATCCGCGAACGCCCGCACGCGCAGCATTGCCGTATGATGCGCGAGCGAGCAGAAGAAAAGATACGCGATCATCACGCAGGTCCCGGCCTGGCACCACGCGGCGCGCGTCACGCCGAATCCCCAGCCGCCCTTGGCGGGCCCGAAGAACAGCAGGGCCAGCACGAGGCTCACGAGCCCCGCCACCCACAGATGGAAGGGATATCCGGCGGCGCGCGTGAGGACCCACGCCACGAGCGCGCCAAGAGTGAACGCGATCCACATCCGCACGGCGCGGGGGCGGCTCTTCGCGCGGTCTCCGTAGATCCAGGCGACGATCTGCGGCAGGAGCACCGCCGAAGCAAACGAAAAGTCGATGATGAAGAGCAGGTCCCACGCGACGCGCGTATTCGAGAGCGGATACCACATGCGCGTTCCGAAGGACGTCATGCCGTCGAGGATGATGTGGCTCGCGATCCCAACCCCGTAAATCAGAGTCAACATCCACCAGGACGGGGCTTCGAGATCACGGAATCGCGGGAAGCGTTTCTTGAGCAGAGCGAGAACGGGCCGAGTCAGCCAGGCGAGAAGGGCGGCGAAAAACGGCAGCGCCACGAAAGAATGCGTGATGCTGCGATGGTACTTCACGATCGCAAGCGGATCGTGTTCGACGAATTCAGCGAAGCCTTCGTAAAAAACGTCCACGTCGGGGAAGACCGCCCCGAGGATCCCCGCAAAGATCGCCACTTTTTCATGGCGCTTGGAGAGGAATCCCTTGGCGAGGAGGGCGCCCGTGATTCCGTGCGTTACTGGGTCCATGAAGGGTTCAAACGGCGAAGAGTGTACACGATTCGGCTTGGCTCAGGCGACTTCGATCAGGGGCGAGCGTTTCGGAATCACTTCGCCGATCATGCGTACGGGGACGTTGCGGCGCTCGAATGCCGCAATCGCCGCCGGGACGGCTTCGGGCGCGACGGCGCACAGCAGGCCGCCGGAGGTCTGCGGGTCGAGGAGCAGGGCGCGGAACTCCTCGGGAACCGAGGAAGCGAAGACGACGCAGCCCTCGAGAAACTCCCGGTTGTTCGCCAAGCCGCCGGAAAAGAACCTGTTGCGAGCGGCCTCAATCGCGCCGGGAAGATAGGCGATACGCGTGGGGTCGATCCGAACCGAGACGCCGCTCCCGATGGCCATTTCGCGCGTGTGACCTAGAAGCGCAAAGCCGGTGACGTCCGTGACGGCGTGGACGGGCTTGGGGCCCTGGGCTGCGTCGTCGATTTCGTGCAGGGCGTCGGCGGCGTCGCGGTTGAGGCGCGTCATCGAAGCCGTGGAAGCAGCGACCCACTCGGATTCCGCGCGATCTTGCTTGAGCGCCGTGGAGATGACGCCCGTGCCGAGCGGCTTCGTGAGCAGGAGCGTGTCGCCCGGCCGCGCGCCCACGTTGCGCCAGACCTTGTCCGGGTGAATCAGGCCCGTCACGGCATAGCCGAATTTCAACTCGTCGTCGCGGATCGAGTGGCCGCCGACGACCGTGCAGTTTGCCTCCGCCATTTTCGCGAGGCCGCCGCGCAAAATTTCCTCGAGAAGTTCGGGCGGGCGCGAGGCGGGAAAGGCGACGATGGTGAGCGCCGAAATCGGCCGGCCGCCCATCGCGTAGACGTCGCTCAACGCGTTTGCGGCGGTCACCTGGCCGAAGAGATACGGGTCATCGACGATCGGGGTGAAAAAGTCGACCGTCTGGACGATGGCGAGATCTGGGGTGAGGCGATAGACGGCTGCGTCGTCGCTGGTCTCAAACCCGACGATCACGTTCGGGTCGCTCTGCCGCGGCAGCCGCTTTAGCACGTTTTCGAGGATGCTGGGGCTGAGCTTCGCCGCGCAGCCCGCGGCTTTGGCTGTCGTCGTCAAGCGAATCGTCTCTGCCAATGGGGTAGCCTCCAGAAGCGTCGTCCGTGTCAATTATAGCGCGACGCGCGGGTATCTTACTCCCATCAGCAAAGACTTCACGCGAGCTTCTTCGCATTGATTATTCGGTCGTATTTTCCAGACCATGAAACAACATGCGCCACTTGGTTAGGTTCTAATTGAGGGAGATCCCCTGGCTCCCCTTGCCTGATCAGTGTGGTTCCAGCCCATTTATCACCGCGCATGATGACAACAAATAGAGCTGTTTCCTCCAGAAGCTGCCGAACGACATCAAGCATTTCTGCTTCGTCATCGACGTAATAGCACATCGAGGGCGGGCTGAAGCGTATCCACAAATCCTCACCTGTGGCGGTGAAAATGACGAGGTGCCCAGCATTTGACCCTATGGGCGCTGGAACTGCTGCTTCGAGGTCGTCTTCGCCGCAAGTCCCGAAGTACTCTGACCACTCTGGATATGCCGCAATCAGAGCGGTCCAGACCCGCCGCGCTAAGGGGTTTAACGAGTCCACACTGGACATGGTCCACCACAGACCTCAGCAAGATTGTGGCATGACTAAGTCGCTCGCTGGAGGATTCATCTCAACCACTTCTTATGCCTGATAAAGGGGGCGGTCTCAATGGGTCGACGCAACACTAGCTCAAAGTCCACGTGCCAGGAGTCTACGAAGCTAAATTCGTTCAAGGGCGTTGATGTGAACGGAACACTGCCCTGCTTAGGTTCTGATTGAG
>Ga0187860_1000195_pt1 | contig 60157 bp, 51 predicted proteins | sample June2016WEW_10_4_FD_132981 | JGI IMG/M metagenome (GOLD analysis project Ga0187860, IMG submission 132981) | Peatland microbial communities from SPRUCE experiment site at the Marcell Experimental Forest, Minnesota, USA - June2016WEW_10_40 | ecosystem: Environmental > Terrestrial > Soil >...
GCCGACGGGGCCGACGGGGCCGCGCCAGGCCAGCAATAGGGCCATGACCAGGCATTCCGTCGGCCATGCGGTCGGCCGGGCAATCGGTCAGGCCGTTACTAAATCACGAGTCAGCCCATTAGCTGAATCGAGAGTCAGCCTGACCGCTGAATCGGGGCGACAGCCCGAGCATGCACCTGCCCGATTGGCCGCTGTCGTGCTAAGGTGCCCCGCCGATTAGCCGCCCCGCCCGGCCGGCGTCCGTCGCGACCTGGCCCTCGCCCGGCCGGCGGCCGGCCTTTTAGCTGGCGCCCTGCTGCTCACTCTCAGTAGTGGCCGCAGCGGTGCCGCCGGGCAGCTCGAAGGAAGTGGCCGCGGCGCCGGCCGGCCCGGTCATATTCCGCTTGACCGACTCCAGGATGGTCAGGCCCTGGCCGACCAGGCTGGCGGCAATCTCGCTCAGCCCCTCAGCGCCATTCAGCACGCTGACATTGGCCCCGTTCAGGCCGGCCGCCGCCTCCCTGACGATCTGCGGCAGCTGGTTGATCAGCATCCGGTCCAGCGCGACGCGATCATGCGATGCCGCGGCCTCGGCCTGCAGCGTGGTCCGCTGCGCGTCAGCCTCGGCCAGGATCCGCACCTTTTCCGCCTCGGCCTCGGCCGGCTTGATCACCTCGGCGACGAGCTGGCGCTGCCGGAGCTCGGCCTGCCGGTGCGCCAGCTCGGCCTGGGCCGACAGCACCGACATCTGCGCCTGGGCCTGCGCCAGCGGGCCGGCCTGGGCCGCCTCCGCCTGCGCCTTGTCCACCTCGGCCTTGTACTGCGCCTGCACGACGGCCGTCTGCCTCGCGTACTCGGCCTGGGCACGCGCCGACTGCTGCTGGGCCTCGGCGGCCGCCTGGTTCGCCTGGGCCTGGGCGATCTGGGCCTGCCGCTGAATCGCCGCGTTGTGCGGGGCGGCCATGGCGTCGATGTAGCCGGTGTTCATGTCATCGATGGACTGGATCTGCAGCGAGTCAACGGTCAGCCCGATCTTGGCCATCTCCGCCTTGGAACCGTCGAGGACCTCGGTGGCGAGCTTCTGCCGCTCGGTGACGATCTCCTCCACCGTCATGGAGCCGATGATCGAGCGCAGGTGTCCGGAGAATATGCGTCCCGTGAGCGTGGACATCTGGTCCTGGTCGGACAGGAATCGCTGACCTGCGTTAACGATGCTCTCCTCATCGTTGCCGACCTTGAACGCGATCACGGCCCGGACGTTGAGCGAGATGCCCTGCTTCGTGACGCAGGTCTCGGTGACCTCGGCCTCGCACATGGACAGCGTGAGGAAGTTCGTCTTCCGGATAAACGGGAGCACGAATGCGCCGTGCCCGGTAACGACCCTGAAGGGCGTGCCATTGCGCCCGTAGCTGCCGCCGGAAATCAGCATTGCCTCGTCCGGCCGCGGCACACGATAACCGAGCATGATCCATCTCCAACTAGGGAATTCAGTACGAATGCCGAGCAAACCTGCCTAGCGATCGAGCCAACACATTACTCCTAAAACGCCCGATTACCAGGATCGTTACCAAACGGATCCAGCGGATCGGTCCACTCGCTGACGTCGACCGAGCGGCTGCCGCGCGACTCGATGACGAGCACCGTGGTGCCCTTGGCGAGCGGGGCCGGCGACCACGCGATGAAGGCCTCGGATCCGCCCCGGATCCGGCGGACCAGTACCTCGCCGGGGCCGGCCGTCCCGCGGGTGGCGACGGTGATGACGCCGACACAGCCCACGACCGCGTCATCGCCAGCCACCAGCAGCCGCCTCTCATGCCTGCCCGTACACCGATGCTTATTATCCACCGGCCACGCGCCGACGACCTCTGTTCGCCAGCGGCCCCGCTGGCTGCCGGGCCCGGCTCACCAGCGGGCCTCTTCCGCCAGCAGCAGACTGCTCACCAGCAGCTCTCAAGATCGCGGCGGCCCGCGGAATAGCCGGCAGGCCGGGAGTGTTGCCAGCTACTGCCGGTGCGCCTGAGTCCCCCGGGCCGCATCTACCGCCTTCGCGGAATACCGTCCGGCTGGAGCCGCGATGTGCCACTCGCCGTGAGGCGACCACGCACCGGTCTGGGAACGCCCCCGAGAGCATCCGCTCGAGGGGGCGTTGTCATGCCCGGACGGCCAGCCCGGACGGCCAGCCCGGACGGCCAGCCCGGACGGCCAGCCCGGACGGCCAGCCCGGACGGCCAGCCCGGACGGCTAGCGCAGCCGGGCGGCATCCAGCTGGCGTCCCAGCACCGCGGACGCTTCGGCCAGCGAGGGGCCGTACCAGGTCAGGTGCCGCCCGCTGACCAGTGCGGTCCGGACGCCGGGAAAGGCCTCGGGACCGTCCGAGGCACTGAACGGGTACGGCTCATCCGGCAGCACGACCAGATCGGCGCCGGCTGCACGGAGTTCCTCGATGCCGATCCGCGGGTACCTGTCCGGGTGGCCGGCGTACACGTTCGTCACGCCGAGCCGGGCCAGGAGGTCGCCGGCGAAGGTGCTGCGGCCCAGCACCATCCAGGGCCGGCGCCAGATCGGCGCGATGGCGGTCACGCCGGGCCGATCGGGCACGTGCTGCCAGGCGACAGCCGCCCGGTCCAGCCAGGCCGGCCGCGGGAGCTGGCATCCCTCGGTCAGCATCCGGCCCAGCGAGGCCAGCGCCTCCGGCAGGTCCCGGATCCTGGTCACCCACACCGGGACGCCGCGACCGCGAAGCTCGTCGAGATCAGGCAGCCTGTTCTCCTCCTCGTTGGCGAGCACCAGGTCGGGCGCCAGGGCCGCGACCCTGGCCACGTCCGGGTTCTTGGTGCCGCCGATGCGGGTGACGGCCAGGCCGGGCGGCTGCGAGCACCAGTTCGTGACTCCGGCCAGCAGGCCGGGCGCGGTGGCCGCGACCGACTCGGTCAGCGACGGGACGAGCGACACCACGCGCCGGACCTCGCCCGGCACCCGCACCGCCAGCCCCAGGTCATCCACGCAGGCAGCTCGCCCTGCCTGCCCACCGGGCTGCCCCAGCAGTTCCTGCTCCGTCATCCTCTGCTCCGCGATCGTCCTGGCCATCATTCAACCCGGTGACTCGACTGCCGCCCGGTCGGGGCCGGCGGTTCGGGGTGCGGGCGGCGGTTCGGGGTGCGGGCGGCGGTTCGGGGTGCGGGCGGCGGTTCGGGGTGCGGGCGCCCGGTGGCTCGGTGGGCGGCCTGCGGCGTCGCGTAATCTGAGCTTTTCGTGCCGTGCGGGTGCTCAGGCCGGCCCGCGATCGAAAGGCTGGACTCCTCTCGTGACCGACGCATTGCCGCAAGCCGTGCGGGCGACGCTGGACGACCCGTTCGCCCAGCTGTCCGGACCGCTGGCCGGCACTCGCCAGCTCCACCTGGAGGTTGTCAGCACGCAGCTGCTGACCCCGCATATGCAGCGCATTGAGCTGACCGCTCCGGAGCTCGACGGCTTCCGCTATGCGCCGGGGCAGGACGTCATGCTGCTCGTCGGCGCCGAGGGCAGCAGGCCGGTCCGGCGCCGTTATACGATCCGGCATCTCGACGCCCGCCTGCAGCTGCTCACCCTGGACATCGTCCGGCACGGCGACGGCCCCGGCGAGCGCTGGGTGCGCTCGGCTCAGCCCGGAGACCGGGTCGAGGGAATCGGCCCGCGCGGGAAGATAACCCCGTCCCCGTCCGCTGACTGGCACCTGTTCATCGGCGACGAGTCGGCCGTGCCGGCCATCTTCGCCATGACCGAGTTGCTGCCGGGCGACTCGGTGGCGACGCTGGTCCTGGAGGTGCCCGGGCCCGACGACGAGCAGGACCTGGTCGCCGCGGCCCGCGCCAGGGTCAGCTGGCTGCACCGGATCGGCGGGCAGCCAGGCGACCCGGCTGCGCTCGTCGCGGAGGCGGCCGAGGTGGAACTGCCGCCGGGCGCGGGCCACGCCTACCTGCTCGGGGAGGCCTCAGTGGTCCTGCGGCTGCGCGAGGTGCTGGCCGGGCGGGGCCTGCCGGAAGCCCAGATGTCGCCCAAGGCCTACTGGGGCCGCGGCCGCGCGAACGCCGGTCACGGCGAGCCCGCCAGGGACGCCTAGCAAGAGTCAGCGGATCTTCGGCCAGCCCGCCAGCCCGGCCAGCCCGCCATCCCGGCCAGCCCGGCCAGCCCGCCATCCCGGCCAGCCCGCCATCCCGGCCAGCCCGCCATCCCGGCCAGCCCCGGCCTCCCAGCCTGCCCGTGGCGCGGCTCGCTAGTGCTCCCACCATGGCCGGCGGGTGCGCTGATCGCCGCCGGCCGGCTGGCCGCCGGTCACTGGCGTGGCCGGAGCGCGGCTGGCCGCCGCATGCCGTGCGTGCGCCGCCGGCGTGTCCAGGAACGGAGGCGGCTCGGTGGCCGGCACTCCGTCCTCCGCCCGCGAGCCGACCTTCGCATAGCCGAGGAAGAGTATCCCGCTGACGAGCGTGACCAGGATCCAGGCGACGTGGCCGTTGACCGGGCCCCAGTCGTTCAGGCCGTGCAGGACGGCAGCGGCGGCCAGCCCGATCCAGCCGACGGCGTACCACTTGTGCCTGCTCGTCACGGCCAGGCCGATGAAGTAGCCGGTCAGGCCGGACCAGCAGGCGTGACTGATGGGATCGGTCAGGAACCGCCACACGAAGTTCAGGATGAAGTCGAGCACGGGGCCGATCAGCACGGCGAACAGGGACGTGGTCGCGGAGTTCCCGTTGCTGATCAGGTGATCGATTCTCGGCAGGGCGGCCTGCACCGTGACGTAGAACTGGTCGACGCCGTTGATGGTGAAGTAGCGCACCACCTCGCTGGCCCCGAACACCAGGCCGCTGACCGCGCCGAGGAACAGGTAGTCCCTGGGCGCGAGCGCGTGACGGCGCCGGTAGATCAGCGCGACGATCACGATCGGGACCGCCTTGGCCAGCTCTTCCGGCAGGCCGATGGTGAAGATGCTGCTGAGCAGGTTGGAGTTGCTCTCATGCAGCGCGGTCTCCAGCGCCACCGCCAGCGGCACCTGGGTGATCAGCGCGATCACGATGATCAGCGCCAGCATCGTCCTGGTGACGTGCTGCGGCCGGACGATGACCCCGAGCAGCAGCAGCCAGGCGACAGCGAAGTAGGCCGCGAAGATCCACGCGACCCCGTCGAAGGTATGCGCGCCGGGACTTGCCCCGAGCACCACCAGGGCGCACGAGGGCACGCAGATCAGGGCCAGGAAGAGCAGCACCGGAAAGCTGCGCAGCGAATGGTGCCGTATCCAGTCGCCGAGCGGGAGCAGGTCGCTGGCCGACGGCATCCCGGAGTGCGGGCTGGCCGGGGCAGCCGAGGCCGGCCCTGGTGAAGCCGGCCGGGCGGGCGTGCCCGGCGGCCGCTGCGGGCCTGGCGGCCCGGCTGGATACTGAGGCGTCATCGCTGTCTGCCCTCCCCCGCAGGCACCGGGTCATCATCCGGCGGATCGCTACCTGTCCACCTTGCCACCGGTGTGCCGGGCGGGTCCGCCCGCCCCGGCCGCTGCCCTAACCAGCCGTTCCTTCTCGATCCGCGGAAAGCTGCTCCATACTAAGAACAACAGGCCCATTGCCCGTTCCGCCGAAAGGAGCGTATGGGTTGGCATCCGTCACGGCTGCCGAGATTTCCGCGCTCCTGGCGAATGCGTCGGCACGGACGATCATCCTCGGTCTCGACAAAACCGGCCGCGTGCTGCAGCACGATCGGGGTGCCTCCGACCTGCTCACTGGCGAGCCTGACGCACTGCTCGGATCAGATCTCGGCGCGCTGATCCACGGGCCGGACGGGGCAGCCGCGCTGCTGGGCCTGATCGACGGCGCCTGCTCCGATCGCGAGGCGACAACCGTCCTGAAGGTGCGCACCGCGCGCGGACTCGCCGCTGATGCCGTGGTCACGGTCCAGCCCATCCGCTCTGCTGCGCCGGACCTGGTGGCGCAGGTCATCCTGCGCATCCCGCCGGCGCTCGAGGAGCGGTTCCTCGATCCGGCGGTGATGCGCCGGGCACTGCTGGACAGCCCGTTCCGGCGAATTGGCAGCACGCTCGACATCGACCAGATGGCACCGGAGCTGATTAACGTCCTCGTTCCGCATTTCTGCAATGCGGCCGGCCTGGTCGTGCTGGAGAGCCTGGTCGGCGACGACGAGTTCCCAGCCGGGCCGCCGGACGGCTCGCACCTGGTCCGGCGGCTTGCCGTCGGGCACGACGACAACGACCCGGGCTGGGACGCGGCCTTCCCGACCGGCGAGATCCTGCACTACCCGCCGGGCACTCCCTACACCAGGTGCATGGACACCGGCCAGCCGGTCCGCGAGGTGGTGGCCGCCGATGACGCCTACGGGATGGCCGGAGCCTGGCAGCGGCGGCCGGTCGCGGAACTGCTGGCCGGGGTCTCGCTGCTGCTGCTCCCGCTGATCGCCCGCGATACCCTGCTCGGCTTCTTCGTCTGCGTGCGGCGGGTCGGCTACCGCCGTTTCGACGCCTACGACACCGAGATCGGAATGGAGTTCGCGTCCCGGGCGGCCATTTTCATGGACAGTGCGCAGCGCTACAGCCGCGAGCGGGCCACCGCCCTGACCCTGCAGCGCAGCATGCTGCCCACCGGGCTGTCGGCGCCTTCCTCGGTCGAGGTACGGCATCGCTACCTGCCCGGCAGCACGCTCATCGAGGTCGGCGGCGACTGGTACGAGTCGATCGCGCTGCCGGGCGGCCGGGTCGCGCTCGTGGTCGGCGACGTGGCCGGGCACGGCGTGCGGGCCGCGGTCACGATGGGCCGGCTCCGCACCGCCATTCACACCCTCGCCATGCTCGAGCTGCCGCCGGCCGAGACCCTGCAACAGCTCGATGAGCTCATGCAGGAACTCGGTGCCCGCGAGCCGCACTTCGCCACCTGCGTGTACGCGGTGTATGACGCGGTGACCGGGAAATGCGAGCTCGCCTCGGCCGGCCATCTGCCGCCGCTGCTGGCCCGGCCCGACGGCCCGAGCGAGTTCCTGGACATCTCGCCGGCCCCGCCGCTCGGCATCGGCACCGGCCCGATCCAGAGCCGCAGCGTGGACATCGAGGACGGCAGCCTGCTGGTGCTGTATACCGATGGCCTGGTCGAGCGGCGGGACCGGGACATCGACGAGGGCCTGGAGATCCTGCGCCAGACCCTCGGGCCCGGCTCGGCCGGGCGGCCGCTGGAGGATCTGTGCAAGGCGACGCTGGCGGGCGTGTACGGCGACGCCGAGCGTGATGACATCGCCGTGCTGATCGCCCGGCTGCGGCGGATCCCGGCTGATCATCATGTCTCGTGGAAGCTGCCGGCCCAGCTGACCTCGGCTGGCCGGGCCAGGCTGCTGATCCGCAAGCCGCTCCGCCGCTGGGGCCTGGCCGAGCTGATCCCGGTCACCGAGCTGCTGGTCTCGGAGCTGGTCACCAACGCCGTCCGGTACGCGCATGGGAAGATCGCGCTCCGGCTGATCCTGGAGGGCGGCCTGTTCTGCGAGGTGGTCGATGACTCGGCGGCGCTGCCGAGGCTGCGCCACCCCGATGATCAGGATGAGCGCGGGCGCGGCCTGCAGGTCGTCAGCCAGCTGGCCCAGCGCTGGGGCGCGCGCCGGGCCTCCTCCGGCAAGGTCGTCTGGTTCGAGCTGCCGCTGCCGCACTCCTGAGCAGGCCGGCCCCTGGCCGGCCCCGGCCGGCCAGGGGCTGATGCGGCTACCCGGCGATCGCCCGCCAGTTCGCTGCCGACGGGTGGCCATGGCCGGTCGGCCCTTCGCCGAAGGCCAGCAGGACGTTGCCGGTGATCCGCTGGATGAGCATGGCGGCGCAGGTGGCGGCGGCCGGGCAGCCGTCTCGGTCGCCGGTCAGCGCCGGTATCCAGTTGTTGGTTCCGGTATCCAGCACCCCGGCCCCCGATGACGGGTCGGTGTAATAGGTCATGTCCGACGAGAACGTGCCGAGGGCGCTCTGCCCCAGGCTGGCCGGGATCGGCGAGCGGGACAGCACCTGCAGGTCGGACGGGTGGGCGTTGGCCGGGTAGAAGCTGTCGACGTCGGAGGCGATCACGCCGGGGATGGCCGAGCCGTCATGCAGGCCGGTGCCGCGGAAGATCCACGCGGACGCGTCCGCGACGACCAGGGAGGCATGCAGCCCCGGTTCCAGGAAGCCGGCGTAGGTCTCGCCCACGAAGTCATACTCCGGCCAGTTCGCCGGCGCCGAGCTCCAGGTGTTGCCGGTGACCTCCAGCGGATTGCCCTTGCCGTCCAGCGGGTCAGCCGCCGAGTCGCGGTAGTCGATCTCGACCCGGTCCGGCCCGAGCGGGGAGGCCGCCATCCGGACGTGCCGCAGGATCGGGCTCGCCGCGAAGAACACGATGTTGACGCCGTCGTCGTGCGCGGTCACGGCCGCCTGGCGCTCAGTCAGCGACCAGCATTCGTCGTGGCCCAGCGAGAGCACGGCCCGGTGCCGGAGCAGGATGGCGGGATGCTGCTCGACGGTGATGTCGGTGGCGTAGCTGACATCGAGGCCGTGCTCCTCGGCGAAGTAGACCAGCGGGTACTCGAGGGTGAGGAAGTTGCCTGACCCCTGCTCCGCGCCGTAGGGCCGGTCGAAGGAGACCATCCGGGCCCGCGAGCACAGCGGGTAGACGTCCGGCGGGCAGCTGCCCAGTCCCTGGTAGAAGTCATATCCGCCGTAGGGGTTCCATGCCTGCCAGGTATAGACGTCGTTCTTGACCAGGTAGGCCGACGTGCTGGCCGGGTCCCAGACCGTCAGCGGCACGTAGCTCTGCTGGCCGCCGCTGCCCACGAGCTTGATCAGGTAGTCGCCCTGGACGAACGCGGGCGAGACCGCGAAGGTCAGCGACGCCGTCCAGTTGTCGCAGCTCACCATGTTGACGCCGGCCCGGACCGGGCACGGCGGCTGGACCCGGCCTCGCAGCGCCGCTGACTGCCAGACCAGCCGCGCTCCGGTGCCCTGGTAGTAGCCCATCCGGAAGGCCTCGGCGCGGAACGTCGGCGCCGCGGTGCTGACGTAGAGGGTGACGTGCTGGCCGGCCGCCGCGTCGGTGCGGCTGGCGAAGCCGGCGATGCCGCCGCCGGCCCCCGAGATCCGCCAGGCGGTCGTCCCCGGCCGCTTGTTCTCCTCGATCACCCAGCGGGCCTCGACACCGTAGCGGCCGGGAAAGGCAGCCGGGCCGCTGGCCCGCGGCGAGCCGGCCATCGGCCGGCCGGCTGAGCTGGCCCCGCGGGCCGTGCTGCCCGGGCCGCCGCGGGCGACGGCGAGGACGACACCGACCGCCGCGGCCACGATGACCAGGCCGACCAGCACCGCCAGCAAGGTCCGCAGCCGGAACTGGCCGGGCCAGGCGCGGGCATGCGAGCTGTTGATGGCGAGCCTCCTGCCCCTCCGCCTGACGGCCGTCAGCAGCGCCGGCCAGGGCGGAATCCCCCGTGCGCCGCCCGAGCGCTGCTCACGGCGGCCGCTGCACTCTTCCGAGCTGCCATTCTGCCCGAGCCGGCGGACCGCCGCGGGCACAGCGCCGCTCCGGAGCGAAGAAACTCCGGAGCGGCATGACGGTGTCGTCGCAGGAGCGAGGCTAGGGCGCGGCGGGTACCGGGCCCTCCTGCGGCGAGCCGCCCGCCCGGTTGCGCCGGGTGTCCTGCCTGATCGTCAGCTTGCCGCCCCGCATCACGCCGAGGCGCTCGGCCCGCCGGGCCACCGTGCTGTCATGCGTGACCAGCACCATGGTCAGCCCGAGATCGCGCCACAGCTTCTCCAGCAGGTTGATGATCTCGTCCCTGGTGTCCTCGTCCAGGTTGCCGGTCGGCTCGTCAGCCAGCAGCACCTTCGGCTCCTTGACCAGCGCCCTGGCGATGGCGACGCGCTGCTGCTGGCCGCCGGACAGCTCCGAGGGCAGGTGCTTCAGCCGGTCACCGAGGCCGAGGTCCTCCAGCGCCCTGGCCGCGCGCTCGCGCCGCTCGGCGGCGCCGATGCGCAGCGGCACCAGGGCGACTTCCACGTTCTCCTGCGCGTTCAGCGTCGGAATCAGGTTGAACGTCTGGAAGATGAAGCCGATCGACGAGGCGCGCAGGTTGGTCACCTGGCCCTCGCGCAGCTCCGTCAGCTCATGGCCATCGAACTCGATGGAGCCGGCGGTGGGCCGGTCCAGGCCGCCGAGCATCTGCAGCAGGGTGCTCTTGCCGTGCCCGGTCGGGCCCTGGATCGCGAGCCATTCCCCGTCCTCGATCACCAGGTCGACGCCCTGCAGCGCGTGCACGACGCTGTGACCCTTCTGGTAGTCCTTCGTCACGCCCGTCAGCTTGTACATCAGTGCCCTCCGTGGATGCCCGCAGTGCCCGCCTGGTCGCCCGGCCCGCACCCGCTCACTCGACCCTCGCCATGGCCGCGGCCGGGCGCAGCCGTGCCGCCCGCCAGCCGCCGAAGATGCCCGCGATCAGGCCGCCGGCGATGGCCAGCAGCACCGCTGCCACGATCACGCCGATGGTGACTGACGCGTCCAGGTGCACGGTAACGGTATGGCTCGCGGTAGCCGCAGTGCGGAAGCCGCCAGGACGGCCGCTGCCGCCGAACCCGCCGCCGAACCCGCCGCCACCGGTGAACGTGCGGGCGCCGCCCGGAGTCGCGCTGCCGGTGGTCTGGCCGACCGAGGCAGTCAGCGGGCGGGAGAAGTGCGTGACCGCGGTCGCGCCGAGGTAGCCGAGCCCGACGCCGACGATGCCGCCGGCGATGCCGATCACGATGGCCTCGCCCATGACCTGCCGGATCACCCGGCGGCTGCGCCAGCCCAGCGCCTTCAGCGTGCCGAACTCCCGGACCCGGCGGGAGACCGCCGACATGGTGAGCAGGATGGCCAGCAGGAACGCCGCCGCGAGTACCGCGATGGCCAGCCAGCGGCCCAGGTTGTTGGCCAGGCTCGACGTGCTCGCCAGCGAGCCGGTCACGTCGCTGGCCAGGTTGCTGGAGTTGGTCACCGTGGCCTTGGGCATCAGCGCGGAGATCTCCTTGGAGACGCCGCTGATGCTCGACGCGCTGTCGGCGGCCACGTAGATCGTGTTCACGTCGTTCTTCATGCTGGCCAGTGCCTGCGCGCGGGCCAGCGGGATGTAGACGTCGGAGGAGTTGTCCCCGGCCGGGACGGTGACGATCCCGACGATCTTGAACGGGGTCTTGGCGATGGTGACCGTGGAGCCGGCCGTCAGCTTGTTCTGCGTCGCGTAGTCGGCGTCCACGATGGCCACGTTGGATGTCGCGTCAGCCGAGCTGAAGGTCCGGCCGCTGGACAGCTTGCCGGAGCTGAGCGGCCCGAGCGCGCCGTGCGCGATGTCCACGCCGTCCACGGTGAAGGAGGTCGGCGTGAACGACCCGCTGAACCCGCCGCCGCCGAACCCGCCGCCGAAGCCACCGCCGCCGCTGGAGTTGATGGCCGGGATCTTCCCGGTGATCTTGGTGTCGGTGAGGGTCAGGCCGCCGGCGGCGGCCGCGACATTGTGCAGGCTGGCCACTGTGCTGACGGACGAGTCGCCGATCGTGCCGAGCCCGAAGTTGCGCAGCGTGTCGATGTCGATGGTGGTGCCCGCGGCCGGCCGCGTCCTGGTGCCGGTCGAGCCGCGGAACCCGAACGCCCCCGGCCCGGCGCCCGCGGTCGGCGCCTGGGTCACGGTGATGTCGGTGCCGACGCCATACAGCGAGTGCAGCACGTCACCCTGGGCATTCTTGACCCCGGTGGACAGGGCGGTGACCGTGATCACCAGCCCGATCCCGACCGCCAGGCCCAGCGCGATCAGGCTGGCCTGGCGCATCCGGCGGCGCAGTTCGCGCCGCAGGTAGGTGAAGAACATGTGAGCTCCTGGAGAAAGCCGACGGTCCCGCTCAGCTGCGACAGAATCCGTCGGCGCCGCATGTCACGCCGGGCGCAGCGACCCTGCGCCGCTTCGAATGATGGCCGCCGATCCTGAACGGGCGCTGAAGGCGGTCTGCGAGCTTGCCGGTTACGCCAGGGCGCGGGCCCGGCCTGCGGCGCTCTCCTAGCTGGCCGGGGTGCGCACGTACAGCCGGAGCCAGATGTCGGACGTGCGCCAGGTGCGCGCCAGGTGCAGGGGCAGCCCGGCCAGCAGGGCGTGCTGCGCGGACAGGTGGTTTATGTCCACGATCCAGAGCCGGCTGACCCGGCTCAGCCGCTGCCGGAGCACCGCCAGCGAGACGTCCGTCCCGGCCAGCGTGCCGGACGGGACCGGCTGCTGGCGCAGCTCGATGTTGGGCAGCTTCCACAGCCCGCTGGGGTAGGCGTACTTGAAGGACTGGGCGTTCGGATTGGGATAGAACACCACGTCACCGGGCCTGCTGGCGGCGGCCACGATCCGGTCCGCCTGCCGGATGTCATCGCCGTGCCCGGCCGGGCCGCGGATGGCGACCTGATCGCTGAGCCCGAGCAGGGCGATGAGGACGAGCGCTAGCGCGGCGACTGCCCGGCCGACAGCCCTCTGGCCGATGGCCGCCAGGCCGGCCCCGCCGAGCAGCGCCGCGGCGGGCGCGCAGAACAGGATGTAGCGGAACGTGTACATGGGCGTGAGCTCAGATCCGGCCAGCAGCAGGCCCGGCGGCAGCAGCAGCCAGGGCACGCACAGGGCGGGCAGCATCCCGAGCCAGCCGGAGCGCAGCCGGGCCGGCGCCGTGGCGGCCGTCACGGCGATCCCCGCGGCGATGACAGCCAGCACGGCCAGCACCATCAGCGGCGGCCCGATCAGCCGCTCGACGCTGACCAGCCCGGTCTCGCCCGGTGTTTTCAGCCAGCTGACCTGGCCCCGCTGGCGGTAGCCCGCCGCCAGCAGCGGGCTGGCCAGGATGACTCCCGCGGCTGCGGCCTTCAGCCAGGAAAATGCCAGCCTGCGCCGCGCGCTGCCCTCTTTTTCCCGCAGAACGCAGACCAGCACCGTGACCGCGTGCGCCGGCACGAGCAGCAGCGCGAAAATGTTGAGGATCCCGAGCAGCGCGATGCTGGCTCCGTAGCCAGCCCACCACCAGCCGGCCGCGACCGCGCCCGCCGCCCGGACCAGCAGGTAGCTGGCGATCACGGCCATCATCGTCACCAGGGCATACGACCGCGCATCCTGGCCGTAGAACGACACGTCCGGAAGCACGGCGAACAGCAGCCCGGCGGCCAGGCCGGCCAACGGCGAGACCATCCGGCGGCCGAGCGCGGCCACGAGGCCCGCGGCCACGGCCATCGCGATCGCTGACGGCAGTCGCATCGCGAGCTCGCCGGTCCCGAGCGTGCGGGCAATGACCCAGGCCAGCACGTAGTAGGCGCCGTGGACCGCGTCGACGTTGCCCAGCATGCGGATGAGATCACCGAGCGGGCGCCGGACCGCAGCCAGCGTCGCCGCCTCATCCCGCCAGTAGGACGGCGTCGTGATGCCGACCACCAGGACGCAGAAGGTGACCACCGGCGGCAGCGCCCGCATCCACAGCGGGCCGGGGTCGAACGGCGGCCCGGACGGCCGCGCGCCAGCTCCGGCGCCGGCCGCGCCTGCCTGCGCGAGCACGGCCGGGCCACGGCGCGCCGTCATCGCTGGGCCTCCTGCGGGTATCGTGAGCGCGCTCCGCCGAGCGCGCTCACGAGGGTACCCGGCTAGCCCCGGATCGCCCGGATCGACTCGCGCAGCGACCCCATCGTGGCCAGTACCGCGGACGGCTCATACCCGCAGTGCGCCATGCAGTTCGCGCACCTCGGGTCCTTCCCCCTGCCATACGCGTCCCAGTCAGTCGTCTCGATCAGCTCACGGTACGTCTCCGCGTAGCCGTCAGCCATCAGGTAGCACGGCCGCTGCCACCCCAGCAGCGAATATGACGGTATTCCCCAGGCGGTGCAGGCGAAATCCTTCTTGCCCTCCAGGAAGTCGAGGAACAGCGGCGAGTGGTTCAGCCGCCACCGCTTCCTGTTCCCGCCGTCGAAGGCCTTGCGGAACAGCTCCCTGGTCTCCCCCACGCCGAGGAAGTGGTCCTGGTCCGGCGCCTTCTCGTAGGCGTAGGCAGGCGAGATCTGCATCTGGTCGATGCCCAGGTCGTCGTTGAGGTAGCTGAGCACGTCGATGATGGTCTGCGGAGTGTCGGTGTTGAAGAAGGTCGTGTTGGTGTTGACCTTGAAGCCGCGCCGCTGGCACTCCCTGATCGCGGCGACCGCGTCGTCGAACACTCCCTCCTTGCAGACCGACTCGTCGTGCCGCTCCTTCAGCCCGTCGATGTGCACCACCCAGGAGAAGTAGGGCGACGGCTTGAACTGGTCGATTTTCTTCGGGATGAGCAGCGCGTTCGTGCAGAGGAAGACGAACTTCTTGCGCTTGATCAGCTCGGACACGAGCTCGCCGATCTGCGGGTGCATGAGCGGCTCGCCGCCCGCGATGGACACCATCGGTGCCCCGCATTCCTCGATGGCGGCGAGCGCCTGCTCGACGGGCATCCGCTGCTTGAGCAAGCTGGCGGGCTGCTGGATCTTGCCGCAGCCCGCGCACTTCAGGTTGCAGGCGAAGAGCGGCTCCAGCTCCACTAGCAGCGGGAACTTCTCCCGCCTGGCCAGCTTCTGGCGCAGCAGGTACGTTCCGATACGCAGGCTCTGGCGTAGCGGCATGGTCATGCTTGCCTTACCTCCTTGGGCAGGCCGAACCGGATGGACTCGGTCGTGATGACGCGCTCACTGACCTGGATCCGGCCCAGACCCGATAGCGCGGCGACAATCTGGCCCACCATGGCGGGCGGAGCTGAGGCCCCCGCAGTGATCCCGATCGTCGACTTCCCGGCTAGCCAGCCGAGCTCAATATCCCCCGTGTCATCAACCAGGTACGCGGGTGTTCCTGCCCGCTCAGCGGTCTCCACCAAACGCCGCGAGTTGGACGAATTAGCCGAGCCGGCCACCAGGACCAGGTCCGATTCGGCCGCGATGGCCCGGACCGCGAGCTGGCGGTTGGTGGTGGCGTAGCAGATGTCGTCGCTGCCGGGGCCGCGGGCGGCCGGGAACCGGTCCAGCAGCGCGGCCACGATGGCGTTCGCCTCGTCCGCGGCCAGCGTGGTCTGCATCAGGTAGGCGACCTTCGCCGGATCGGCGGGCCGCAGCCTGGCCACGTCCGCCGCGTCCTGCACCAGGACCATCGCGCCCGGCGCCTCGCCGAGCGTGCCCTCCACCTCTTCGTGGCCCTCGTGCCCGATCAGCACCACCAGGTAGCCCTCGGCAGCGAACCGCCTGGCCTCCGCGTGCACCTTCGCCACCAGCGGGCAGGTCGCGTCCACGCTCGTCAGCTTCCGCTGAGCGGCCTCGGCCCGGACCGCCGGGGAAACGCCGTGCGCGGAGAAGACCACCAGGGCACCGTCCGGCACCTCGCCGAGCTCGTCCACGAAGACGGCGCCCCGCTCCTCCAGGCCGGTCACCACGCGGGTGTTGTGCACGATCTGCTTGCGCACGTAGACCGGCGCACTGGCCTGGTCAAGGGCCCGCTCGACGATCTCGATGGCGCGCTCGACCCCGGCGCAGAACGATCGCGGCCCGGCCAGCAGGACCTGCCGCGGCGCGCACGCCGCGGCCCAGCTGGCCAGGACCGGGCCCGCCAGCCGCAGCGAGCGGAGCGCGGCGATGCCGCCCGCCATGCCCCGGGGCCCCAGCAGCGGCTGCGACGGGGAATCCGACACCGCGCGCAGCACGGCGGCGGGCCGTCCGGCCGCGCCCGGCAGCAGGTGCGCGGACTCCATGTCCACCGCGAGCGCCCCGGCCGCCGCCGCCCGCTCGCGCTCGGCCCGGCCGAGCAGGGTGGACACGGTGGCGATCCGGCCCGCATGCGCGCGCAGCCCGGCCCGGCGCAGCTCCCCGGCCAGCAGCGGCGCCGAGCCCAGCAGCGGCGCCGGGCCGCCGGTCACGAGCCCGTCCGGTCCGCGCACCTCGGTGCCCACGACCAGGTCTCCCGGCCGCAGATCGGCCAGCAGCGCCCCGCAGGTGCCGCCGATCGCGACCGGCCCGGCCGCGCGAAAATCGCTTTCGACGGCTCCGCCCAGCCCGTTCGCGCCCAGCCCGTTCGCGCCCAGCCCGTTCGGGCGCAGTTCCCCGGCGCTCTGCCCGTCCGCGCCCAATTCGCCCGCGCCCAGTCCGTTCGCGCCCAGTCCGCCGATCCGGCCGCCGCGAGGCCCTGCCCCGTCCAGGCCGACGGCACTCAGCCGCGCCGCCTGGGCGGCCGACCGGCGCTGGCCGTAGCCAGTGCGGAGCACGTCAGCATCCCGGCCGACGCCGCGCCGGAAGGCGCGTGCCTCCAGCCGGAGCGGAGCGCAGATGGTCAGCCGGGTCACTGGCCGCCGCCCGGGTACTGGACATCGGAGAACGGCGTCTCGGGGTAGCTGGCCTCGGGATAGTCGGCCTCGCGGTAGAGGCCGCCCGGATACTGGCCGTCCGGATACTGGCCGTCCGGATACTGGCCGTCCGGATACTGGCCGTCCGGATACTGGCCGTCCGGATACTGGCCGTCCGGATACTGGCCGTCCGGGTCCTCGACGTCGGGGTACTGGTCACCGTGAAACGGGGCACCGGCGGCCTGGCCGCTGAGGTACCGGCCGAGCGCGCTGACCGGGAAGACCAGCCGGTACAGGTGGTAATTGATGTAGAAATCGCCGGGAAAGCCGGTACCGGTGAACTGCGGCTCATCCCAGCTCCCGTCGGGTCGCTGGGTCTGCGCCAGCCACCCCGCGCCCCGTTCCACCGCCTGCTGCGTCTCGGCTCCGCCCGCGGCCAGCAGCGCCAGCAGCGCCCAGGCCGTCTGGGACGCGGTCGACTCGCCCCGGCCGGCCCATTCCGGGTCGGCGTAGGACCGCAGGTCCTCGCCCCAGCCGCCGTCGGCGTTCTGGTGCCCGATCAGCCAGCGCACGGCGCGCCTGATGGCCGGCTTGCCCGGCAGCACCCCAGCCGCCAGCAGGGCGGGCACCACGGCGCCCGTGCCGTAAACGTAGTTGGCGCCCCAGCGGCCGAACCAGGAACCGTCGCTGCACTGGGCCCGCAGCAGCCAGGCCACGCCCCGCCGGGCCGCGCGGCTGCCGGCCAGCCCGGCGGCGGCCAGCGCCTCCACGCTGTGCGCGGTGACGTCGGCCGACGGCGGGTCGATGACCTCGCCGAAGTCGCAGAACGGCAGCCGGTTGACCAGCCGCCGGGTGTTGTCGGCGTCGAAGGCGCCCCAGCCGCCGTCGCGCGACTGCATGCCGACCAGCCACGCGATGCCGCGGGCCATCGCGTCCTGGCCGGCCTGCCCGTCGGATATTGCCGACCGGCGCAGCGCCAGGATGACCTCGGCGGTGTCGTCGATGTCGGGGTAGTTGTCGTTCTGGAACTCAAATGCCCAGCCGCCGGGCGCGAGGCGGGGGCGCCGCACCTGCCAGTCACCAGGCCCCCGGATCTCCTCATCCAGGACCCACTGCCCGGCGCTGACCAGCGCCGAATGGTCGGCGGGCAGCCCGGCGTCGGCCAGGGCCGTCATGGCCAGCACGGTGTCCCAGACCGGCGACTGGCACGCCTCGAGCCGGCGGACCGGCCCCTCGGGCGAATCGGACCAGATGGTGAAGGAGTCCAGGCCGGCCAGCCCGCGCCGCAGCACCGGATGGTCCAGGTCGTAGCCCAGCAGGTGCAGCGCGATCAGCGAGTACACCCACGGCGGCTGGATGCCGCCCCAGCAGCCGTCAGCCTCCTGCCTGGCGATGATCCACTCCGCGCAGCGGCGGAGCGCGGCGGTGTGCACGGCGCGCAGCGGCCTGGTCCGCAGCCCGTGCCGCTGGTACACGTGCAGGGCGCGGTCAAGCTCGCCGAACACCCGGTCCCAGAGCTGATCCCTGGCCGGGACCGCCGGCGGCCTGCCCGTGACGGTGAGCTCGTCCAGCCGCACCGGCAGCTCACGCACCGGCCGCAGCGACCCGACGATGGTCAGCGGCACGATGGTCTGCCGGGCCCAGCAGGCCCAGTCGCTGACGTTGAGCGGGAACCAGCTGGGCAGGTAGATCAGCTCAGCCGGCATCACCGGCAGGTCGTCCCAGGACCACTGGCCGAAGAGCGCCAGCCAGATCCGGGTAAAGACGCGGGTGGCCGGGATGCCGCCGGCCTCCCGGATCCAGCCGGCCGCCTGGGCCATGTGGTACGCATCCGGCGAGTCCCCGGCCAGCCGCAGCGCAACGTAGGCCTCCACCGTGGTGGACAGGTCAGCGGGACCGCCGTAGGAGTTCGCCCAGGTGCCGTCGGCGCGCTGGCGGGACCTGATCCAGCGGGCGCCCGCCTCGGTCTGCGCGGCCGTCCTGACGCCCAGGAACTCGCGCAGCAGCAGGTCCTCGGCGTCCATCGTGACGTTCGTTTCCAGCTCGCCCTGCCACCAGCCGCGCTCGTCCTGCAGGGTGAGCAGATGACTCGTAGCCCGCTCCAGGGCAGCCTGCGCCGCCTGGGCTGCGGGCCGGATCTCCCCGGCCGCGCGGGGCTGGGTCATCGTCATCGCTTCGTCCTCATCTGCTGGTTGTTCTGCTTGTGCGCTGACCCGGAGTGCTAGGACTGCCTGGCGGTAATGAACTCGGCAATTCCGGCGAACTCCGCTCGTACTTCATCCGGCATGTCCGTCTCGGCGAGGCACTTGAGCGCGGCCGCGAGCTGAGCGCTCGCCTCAGACTCGGCCCACTCCCGGCCGGCGGCCGCCTCGACCAGGCTCGCCGCGCGCAGCACGTCGTCCTCGCTCAGCGGCTGCTCAGCGGCCAGCAGGGCGCCGAGCTCGCGCCCGGCCCCGGTGCCGCTGGTCAGGGCGGCCACGACCGGCAGTGACTTCTTCCGCGCCCGCAGGTCAGCGCCCACCGGCTTGCCGGTCACCTCGGGCGCGCCCCAGATGCCCAGCAGGTCGTCGGTGAGCTGGAAGGCCAGGCCGGCGTGGGACCCGAACTCGGCCAGGCCCATGGCCAGGCCCGCAGGCGCGCCGACATGAATGGCGCCGATGCTGCAGGCGCAGGCCATCAGCGCGGCCGTCTTGTCCCCGGCCATTTCCAGGCACTCGGCCAGGGTCACGTCGGACCGGCGCTCGAAGGCGAGGTCACTGCCCTGGCCCGCGATCAGCCGCTGCACGGCGGCGGACAGGCAGCGGGCAGCCCAGGCCGACTGCGGGGCCGGCTCGGACAGCAGGATGTCCTGCGCGAGGGCCAGCAGGGCGTCACCAGCCAGGATCGCCGCGCCCACGCCGAAGATCGACCAGGCGGTGGGCTGGTGCCGGCGCTCGGTGTCGCCATCCATGATGTCGTCGTGGATCAGCGAGAAGTTGTGCACGAACTCGACCGCGGCTGCCGCTGCAACCCCGCGCTCCGGCGGCAGTCCCGCCGCCCGTGCGGACAGCAGGGCTAGCGCGGGCCGCAGTGCCTTGCCGCCCGAGCTGGCCGACGCCGGACGCCCGTCAGCGTCGACCAGCCCCAGGTGATAGGCGGCGACGATCCTGACATCAGGGCTGAGCCGGTTGACCCAGCTGGAGATCGCGGGCCCGACCAGGTCGCGCGCGCTCGCCACGCCGGCCGGCAGGGTCGCGGTCATGAGGCCGCTCCGGCCGACGCCGGGGCGGCTGCGGCGGGCTGCGCCTGCGCCTGCGCCGCGACCGCCGATCCGCCGATCTCCCCGATTATGTGCTGAGCTGCACTCTCGCCGCTTCGCACGGCTCCCTCCATCGTGTCCGGCCAGCCGGTATCGGTCCATGCGCCTGCCAGCACCAGTCCCGGAACGGCCGTGGCCGCGCCCGGCCGCAGCGCCGCGGAGCCGGGCACCTGGCGGAACGTCGCCCGGCGCTCCCTGGTGACGAAGCAGTCAACGACGGTCGCGTCCGCAGCCGCCGGGAAGAGCCCGGACAGCGCCGGCACGAACTGCTCCTGCAGCCGCGCCGCCGGGACATCCACGTAGCCGTCCGCGGCCGACAGCGAAACGGCCAGGTACTGGCCGCGGCTGAGCCCCGCGGCCGCGGTCTTGTCGAAAACCCACTGCACCGGTGAGTCGACCGCGGCAGCGAACGGCAGCCTGGTCACCCGGCGGTCGTAGATGACGTGCACGTTGACGATGGGCGAGATGCCCAGCTGCGGCCATTGCCCCGCCGCGACGGCCAGCTCAGCAGGCGCGAGCTTCGCCGCCACCCAGGCCGGAACGGCGAGCACGATCCCGTCAGCGGCCAGCCCTCGGCCGGCCAGGGCGCCGTCGGCCAGGGCGCCGTCCGCCAGGGCGCCGTCCGCCAGGGCGCCGTCCGCCAGGGCGCCGTCCGCCAGGGCGCCGTCCGCCAGGGCGCCATCCGCTGCGCCGTCAGGGGCCGTGCCATCCGCGGCGCCCCGTGCTGCGCCCAGGCGCCGCTCGGTGCCGTCAGCGCTGGACGCCATCCGGACCATGAACCGGCCGCCGCGGCCGGCTGTCTCGATCGCCACGGCCTTCGTGCCCAGTCGCACCTCCGCGCCCAGCCTCGCCAGCAGGCGCTCCGCCGCCGAGCCGTGCAGCTCGCCGAGCGGTACCGCGGAAATCCCGATGTCGGCAGCGCCGCGGCCGCCCAGCAGCGCGGTCTTGATCACGGTGGCGGCCAGCGCCGTGCTGGCCTGGTCCCCGGCCACGTTCAGGGAGGACACGGTGAACAGGTCCCACAGCACCCGCCGGGCATGATCGCCCTGCCAGCGAGCGGCCAGCCAGTCGCCGAGGGCGATCTGGTCCAGGGCCGGGCTGGCCTCGTCAGCCATTCGCATGGCCAGCACCGCGCGGCCTACCTTGAGCCGCTCGGCCAGCGAGAGCAGCGGGTACCCGGCGAGCGCCCCGGCGAACTGCAGCAGGCCCGGCAGGTTGCTGCGGCGCAGCCTGGCCTGGCCGTGCGGGCTGAGCACGGTCACGTCAAACCGGTCCTGCATGGACACTGAGCCGGTCACCCCGAGCCGGGCCAGCAGATCCTGGTAGGCGGTGCAGCACCGCAGGAAGATGTGCTGGCCGTTGTCGATGGTCAGGTCGCCGCGAGTGAACGAGCAGGTCGCACCGCCAAGCCAGCCCCTGGCCTCCAGCAGCGTGACGGCGACGCCTGCCTCGCGCAGCCTGATCGCCGCGCTGATCCCGGCCAGGCCGCCGCCGATGACGACGACTCTCCGCGCGGTCATGACTGACCTCCTGCGGCCGGGCGGGCCGGACTGGCGGCGGCCGTGGCCGCGGTCGGCCCGCGCCGCATGCCGGCCAGTGACCGGGCCGCCACCATGGCCTTCTCGCGCCCGGACAGCGACAGCCGGCGGCTGAGCACGGCGGCCGGCTCGGCCGCGATATGCTCGAGCAGGCGGCTGTAGATTCCCGCCATCGCGCCAGCCGACGCGGCGCTGCGCCGGTCCAGCATCGGCATCAGCCGCAGCCCGATCGCGTACCAGCCGCGAGCTCGGTCCGCCTCAAAACGGATCAGCTCCTGCAGCCGCCGGGCGTTCGCCGGATCGCTGATGCTGGCGGGCGTCAGCGTGCAGCCGAACCGGTCCAGGTCCTCGGCCGGGAGGTAGACGCGCCCGTTAGCCAGGTCCTCCCGGATGTCACGGAGGATGTTGGTCAGCTGCAGCGCGACGCCCAGGTCGTCGGCCAGCGGCGATGCCACGGCAGGATCGGCCGTGCCGAATACGCCGAGCGAGAGGCGGCCAATCGAGCCGGCCACGCACCGGCAGTAGTGCTCAAGCTCCGCGAACGTCGGGTAGGTCGCGGAGCTGGCATCGGCCTGGCAGCCGTCAATCAGCTCGCCGAAGGCGGCCACCGGGATCGCGAACCGGGACGCCGCGTCGGCCAGCGCCAGCTGTACCAGGTCCCCGCCTCGCGGGGTTCCGGTCTGCAGCGCGGCGACCAGCGAGCGGGCATCAGACAGCGCCGCCAGCTTCTCGTCGGCGGGCAGCGGGCCGTCGCCGATGTCGTCGATCCAGCGGGCGAAAGCGTAAACGGCCGACAGGGCGCGGCGCTTGTCCCCTGGCAGCAACGCGATGCCGTAGGCAAAATTGCGTGCCTGCGTGCGCGTCACGTGCTCACAGTAGCGATAGGCGGCGCGTATATCGGGTGCGGCCGGTGCGAGCGTGCTCATCGGCTAGCGCCCCGTCACCACGGCGCGCGCGAGCTCGGCCGCGACCCGGCTGCGGCGCGGCTGCGGCGGTCCGGGCAGCACGTCGTAGCCGGCTGCGGCTATCGCCGTCATCGCAGCGCGGCCGCCGGCCACGTAGCCGGCGATGGCCAGCCGCGCCATGCCGCTGAGCGTGCCCACGAGCGCGGCGCCCGCGTCCAGCACCTGGCGCGCGCGGTCGGTCTCGAATCTGATCAGCGCGCGGAGCTGCGGTGAGGCGCGGTCCGCGCCGAGATCGGCCGCCGTGCAACCATGCGCGGCCATGTCCTCGGCGGGCAGGTAGATCCGGCCGGCCCGCAGGTCCTCGGCAACGTCCTGCCAGTGCTCAACCAGTTGCAGGGCAGTACAAACCTGGTCGGATAGCTCGTCGCGGCGGGGCCCGGACGCACCGAACACGGCCAGGACGATGCGGCCGACAGGATTAGCGGACAGCCTGCAGTAGCCGAGCAGTTCGTCGAAGGTCTGGTAGCTGCTGACCACCTGGTCCTGCCGGTTCGCCTCGATCAGGTCGAGGAACGGCTGAATGCCCAGCCTCAGCTCCGCGACGGTGGGCTGCAGCCCCCGGATCACCGTCAGCTGCGGGTCCCCGCCGTTCACTCGCTCCAGATCGGCCTGCAGCTCGTCCAGCAGCCGCAGCCGGTCGGCCGGCGGCGCCTGGTCGCCGATGTCATCGGTTACCCGGGCGAATCCGTACACAGCCATCAGCTGCCGCCGCTGCCGGGCAGGCAGCAGGCGGACGGCAACCGGGAAGTTTTCCCCGGCCGAGCGCGCAGCCATCGCGCGCCCGAGGGCGGCCTGATCGCCGTCCGCCCAGAGGAACTCCCCAGTCAGTCGCGTATCGTCGCGCGTCACGGCCCCTATTTTCCGCACAACCTTGTTTTGATGGCAAATTCTGACATGGATGTCAGATGACATCGGCGTCGTGTTTTTTCAATTGATCGCATCCGCTGCGCTGGCATGAAGATCCTATTATGCATAGCCCAGGCGGCTTCCGCCTGCCGCCCCGGACTCGAATGCCAAATCGCCTGGCCGGCATTTCATTGCTGACACTTATGTCATATTCCAGTTGCGCTCTGCGCCGGCATTGGCCATCATGCGCTGGCCCCCGCGCGAGCCCGCGCAGCCCGGCGTCGGCCGGCGGGGCATAGTTCGCCGGCCGCACTCCCCCGGGCAGGCCTCCGCCCCCCGGCAGCCTCCGCCGGCCGCACTCCCCCGGGCCGCACTCCCCCGGGCCGCACACCCCCGGGCAGGCCTCCGCCCCCGGCCAGGCCTCCGCCGGCCCACTCCTCCGGGCAGGCCTCCGCCAGCCGCGGTCCGACGGCAATCGCCCGCCAGTCGCAGGCCTGCCCACTGCGGGCGGCCGGCCGCATCCGCCCGGCCGGAGACGCAAGCCTGCCACCGGCCGCCCGATACTCCGCAGGCCACGGCCACGATCGGCCCGGTCGTCGATTTTTGCCTGCGAACCGGGCGCAGGTGACGAGAAGAACTCCCGTACGGCTCCGGCGGAAATCCGCAGTACGGGTGCGCCAGGCGAGCCTTGCTTCGCAGCTGCGCGGCAGCAGGCCGGCGCCCGCCAGGTCGTCTGACGCCAGCGAGCCGCTGTCGCCAGACGCGGCTCGCAGCACGATGTCCGCGCTCCAGCGGGGCTGGCAGCGCGGCCGGTCGGCGGCCAGGCCGGGGCAGCCCGGTGATGCCCAGAGCCCGAGGACAAGCGCGGCGCAGGACGGGCCGGACGAGACGAACGAGTAGGTACACGTGGGGCAGCGTCAAGGGGAGGCCGGCGATATGACTCAGGGCGGCAGACTGGACTGGCTGCTTGATGACCTGGTGGAGCGTATTCCCCAGATCGACAGGGCGGTCATCCTCTCCAGGGATGGCCTCGCCATCGGCTCGTCGGCCCGGCTGCGCCGCGACGAGCCGAGCACCTGGCTGCCGTGGCCGCCGGGGTGCAGAGCCTCGCCAGGGGCGTCGCGCAGAATTTCGGCGGCCGCCAGGTCAGGCAAACCCTCATCGAGATGGACTCGGCCTTCCTGTTCGTGACGGCCGCCGGCGAGGGCAGCTGCCTCGCCGTACTGGCGTCGACCGATGCGGACGCGGGACTCATCGCCTATGAGATGGCCGTGCTGGTCCGGCGCGTGGGCGAGCACCTCGCCGTCAACTCCCGGCCGGCGAACCCGGCCAGTGAGGCGAGGCAGCAGCGGTGTTCCCACCCGATTCGGGAGACCCGCTCCACCCAGGGCCGCGGGCAGGCCCGGCCACCCGGAATGGCTGGCCGGCCGGCCATTCCCGGCTGCCTGATGACCCGGACTAGTATGCCCGGCCCGTCGTGCGACCTTACGCGCTGACCGGGGGGCGCACGCGTCCGGTCGGCGACGACTTCGACCTCCTCGCCCTGGTCTCCACCAGCCGAGGCTGGTCAGCCGACGTGCCACCGGAGCCAGAGCAGCTGGTGATACTGCGCCGCTGCCGGGTGCCGACCTCCGTCGCGGACCTGGCGTCCGACCTCGACCTGCCCTCGGGGTGATCCGGATCCTGGTGTCTGACCTGCGCCAGCGCGGCCTGATCATGATCCGGCGGCCGTCGGCCACCAGGCTGACAGATCCGCAGCTGCTCAGGGAGGTGGCCGATGGACTTCGCAGACTCTGACCGGTCCGAGCCCGCGGCGGCCAGCCCCGCGGCGGTGAAGATCCTCATCGCCGGCGGTTTCGGCGCCGGCAAGACCACGCTCGTCGGCTCGGTGAGCGAGATCCGGCCGCTGCGCACCGAGGAGGTGCTGAGCGAGCCCGGCATCCAGGTTGACTCGCTCGACGGGGTCGGGGCCAAGTCCACCACGACCGTCGCCATGGACTTCGGCCGCATCACGATTAACCGCGACCTGATCGTCTACCTGTTCGGCACGCCCGGCCAGCACCGGTTCTGGTTCCTGTGGGACGAGCTGGCCCAGGGAGCGCTCGGCGCGGTAGTGCTGGCTGACACCCGCCGTCTCGCCGGCTGCTTTCCCTCGGTGGACTATTTCGAGCGCACCGGCACGCCGTTCATCGTTGCGGTGAACTGCTTCGACGACGCCCAGTTCTACCAGGCAGAGACCGTCAAGGCGGCGCTCGCGCTCGCTCCCGAGGTGCCGGTCATCATGTGTGATGCGCGGCAGCGCACGTCCGGCCGCACCGTTCTGGTGGCACTGGTGGAGCACGTGCTGCATATGCTGACGGCCGCGACCGGTGAGGTCAGGTCCGCCAGATGAGCACGAGCGCGCAGTCGTCGGCGCTGCGCACCACTGCCTCCATGCGCTGAACCAGGCGGGCCGCGCCGGAGCCGAATCCGGCCGGAACCAGGTACTCGGCCTCGCCGAGCAGCCGGTCGATGCCCGCGTCGATGTCACAGCCCGGCGCCTCCACCAGCCCGTCCGTATACAGCATCAGAGCGTCCCCGGGCCGCAGGACGCCGCGCTCGGGCCGGCTCCGCAGGTCCGGTACGACGCCGATGACAATGCCGCGGGCCCTGGTCAGCCGCCACCGGCCGGTCGCTGACTCGAAATGCGCGGCCGGCGGATGCCCGGCGGAGGCGACGACGTAGTCGCCGGTAGCGAGGTCCACGGCGAGGTGAACGGCCGTTACGAATCCCTCGGCCTTGGCATTGCGGCGCAGGTAGGAGTTGCACGCGGTGAGGAATTCCTCGCGCGGCACGGAGCCGAGCAGGCCGCCGAACGCCCCGGACAGCAGCAGCGCCCTGGTGCCCGCGTCAACGCCCTTGCCGGGCACGTCGACGAGCGCCACCTCGAGCGTCTTGCCATCGCACATGGACACCACGAAGTCGCCGCCGAACGACGCGCCGCCGGCCGGCCTGAGCACGGACGCGGAGTGCCAGCGGGCAGGCAGCTCCGGCAGCTTGCTCTGAGCCCGGATCCGGTCCCGCAGCTCGATGAGCATCTGGTCGCCGCGCATGCCGATCAGCCCGAGCTTCTCCCTGGCCCTGGCGAGCGCGTCGGCGAATACGGCGGTCAGGGCGATCGTTGCGCCGATGCCCGGGGTGAGGGGCCGCCCGGCCGCCCAGTCGTAGGCCAGCATGACGGCGACGATGCCGAACAGGATGCGCAGCGCCCTGGGCCAGAGCAGCAGGCCGCCGGCCAGCAGCGGCAGGACCATGACGGCAGGCGAGAACCACGCCACCGAGACGTGCACCGTGGCCACGCCGATGACGACGGCAGCCAGGGCGAGGCCGAAGGCCAGCCGGCGGTTCCTGGTAATGAACTGGCGCCGGATGGTGCCGCGCACCCGCGCCGCCGATGTCCGGGCTGCGCGGACAAGACGGTCAGGGAAACGGACAACCATGATGTCGGCACTGTACCGGTACACACCGTCTGCGCACTCTCCGCGAGGCGAATATGGTCGCGAATTCGTCCACCGGCGGCTGCCTGCCGGTTCCCGGTCCCCGGCCCCAGACGGCGGGCGCCCGATATCGGATCGCCAGCGGGGCGGCTTGTCAGGTACGAATGGCACTATGACCGATGACTATCCGCTGCGGCCGGTGGCGCCAGACCAGTTCGCCGCCTTCCTGACCGTGGGCGAGCGCGCGTTTAACTCCAACTGGCCGCTGGAGTCGCTGCGCGAGCATGAGCTCGGCACGTTCGAGTTCGATCGCAGCATCGCCGCGTTCGACGGTGACCTGATCGTGGGCAGTGCCGCCGCCTACACGTTCCGGCTGGCTGTGCCCGGCGGCGAGCTGGCCGGGGCGGCTGGCGTCACTGCCGTCAGCGTGCTGCCGAGCCACCGCAGGCGCGGCATCCTCTCGGCGATGATGCGGCATCAGCTGGCCGATATCAGGGACCGGGGCGAGTCCATTGCGGCCCTGTTCGCCTCTGAACCGGGAATCTACGGCCGGTACGGCTACGGATGCTCATCTGAGCACCTGCAGTTCACGGTGCGGCGCGGCGAGACGCAGCTGGTCCCGTCCGCACCGCGCAGCCGGCTGGCCGCCGCGATCCGCCTCCGGGAGAGTGATCCGGACAAGCTGCTCCCGGAGCTGGCTAAGGTCTACGACCTGGTCCTGCCCGGACGGCCGGGCATGCCGGCCAGGGACGACCGGTGGTGGCGCAACGCCATCGCCGATCCCGAGTTCAGCCGCAACGGGATGGGGCCGCTGCGCTGCATGCTCGCCGAGGACGACTCCGGCCCGCGTGGCTACGCTCTGTACGCAGCGCGGCCGGACTGGGCAGATGAAGGCATCCCGTCGCACGCCCTGGTCATCCGCGAGCTGATGGCGGCCGACCCTGAGGCGACCGCTGCGCTCTGGGCCGATCTGCTGACCAGAGACCTGGTCGGCGAGGTGCGCGTCAGGCAGCGGCCGGCCGATGACGCGCTGCTGCACCTGCTGGCCGACCGCCGGCGGGCCCGTGCCCTGCTCAGCGACGGGCTGTGGATCCGGCTCACCGACGTGCCGGCGGCCCTCTGCCAGCGGGGCTACGCGCGGGACATCGACGTCGTGCTCGAGGTGACTGACGAGCTCATCCCGGACAACGCCGGCCGGTGGCGCCTGCAGGCCAGCGGGACGGCCCCGGCGCACCTGGCCAGCTGCGAGCGCAGCGGCCAGCCGGCCGACCTCGCGTTGCCCGTCAGCGCGCTCGGCGCGGCCTACCTGGGCGGCACCAGGCTGGGCGCGCTGGCGGCGGCCGGCCAGGTCACCGAGCTGCGGGCGGGCAAGCTCGCCGAACTGTCGGCCGCCATGATGTCCGACCCCGCGCCCTGGTGCCCGAGGATCTTCTGACCAGCGGGCTATGCCGGGCGCCTGATGCTCCTGAGGGGCGCAGATGCCAGAGCTGAAGATTACGGTGGACGCCGCGATGCGGGCCAGGGATGTCTCCCGGCCGCGGACGGCCGATGACGCTGCCGAGGCTACTGACTCCCAGCTGGCGGCCGGGCGGCCGGGCAGGCCGCCCGGCGGCCCCGGAACTGACCGGCCCGGAACTGACCGCCCCGGAACTGACCGCCCCGGAACTGACCTCCGGGCAGCTGACCGGACGGCAGGTGGCGGCGCGGCAGGTAGCGGCGCGGCAGGTGGCGGCGCGGCAGGTGGCGCGCTGGCCGACAGCCGCCCGGCCCGGCCGCGGCCAGGAAAAAGAGGGGCCGGGGCAGCCGGGACAGTGCCCGCCCCGCCGCCCTCGGACAGCCCGCCGGGCGGCCAGCATCCGGCCGATCAAGCGGGCAGCGCTGAGGCTCGTGATCGCGGCCCGCGATCTCAGCGACGTCCCCGGCGCCGGCGGGGCCGGTGACGCCCGCCGCGCACGGCTGACCTGCTGATCACCTGCCGCGGCGAGCCGGATGCCCCTGCCTCGGTCAGCCGGAAGCGCCGCCACCGTCAGCCGGTGCGCCCGCAGCCAGCCGGAGGGGCGGCCGCGGCCGGCCGGCCGGTCAGAACTGCAGCGACTTGATTTCCAGGAACTCCTCCAGGCCATGCACGCCGAGTTCCCTGCCGTAGCCCGAGCGACCGAAGCCGCCGAATGGCGCTGCCACGTTCCACGCCCCGCCGTTGATCTCCACATGGCCCGCCCGCAGCTGCCGCCCGACCGCGACCGCATGATCCTGGTCAGCCGACCAGACAGCCGCCGCGAGCCCGTACGGCGTGCCGTTCGCGATGGCCACGGCCTCCTCCTCGGTGCCGTAACCGAGCACGCACAGCACCGGCCCGAAGATCTCCTCCTGCGCGACGATCATCTCCGGGGTGACGCCGGCCAGGACGGTGGGCTGGACGTAATAGCCGGTCTCCAGCCCGGCCGGCGGCCCGGCGCCGCCAGCAGCCGCCCGCGCGCCCTCAGCCAGGCCCTTCTCGATGTAGCCCAGGACCCGGTCACGCTGTGCCGCGGACGCCAGCGGCCCGAGCCTGGTGTCCTCGGCCAGCGGGTCGCCGGGCAGGTAGCGCCCGGCGTGGGCTGCCGCTAGCCCGACGGCCTCGTCGTAGCGGTCCCGGTGCACCAGCATCCTGGTCAGCGCGTTGCAGGTCTGGCCGGCGTTCACGAACGCCTTCGCCACGCCGACCTTGACCGCGGTCGTCAGGTCGGCGTCGGGCAGGATGACATTGGCCGACTTGCCGCCAAGCTCCAGGGTGACCCGCTTGACGGTGCCCGCGGCGACCTCCGCAACCTGCCGGCCAGCCTGCAGCGAGCCGGTGAACGACACGACGTCCACGCCCTCGTGCCCGGCGATGGCCTCGCCCGTGACCGGCCCGGTCCCGCTGACCAGGTTGAACACTCCGGGCGGCAGGCCAGTCTCGTGGAAGATCTCGGCCAGCTCGTAGGCCGCGAGCGGAGCGACCTCGCTCGGCTTCAGCACGACCGTGCAGCCGGCCGCCAGCGCCGCCGCCACCTTCGCCACGATCTGGTGCAGCGGGTAGTTCCACGGGGTGATGGCACCGACCACGCCAGCGGGCTCGCGCACGATCAGCGAGTTGCCGGCCCGCTCGCCGCCGAAGTCATAGCCGGCCAGCAGGTCCACGTAACTAGCGAGGACCGCGAGCGGAGTGCCAACCTGGACCGCGCGGGAGAACCGCAGCGGCGCGCCCATGTCCGCGCAGATCATCGCCGCTACCTCATCGGCCCGTTCCGCGAGCAGTTCCCGCGCCGCCCCGAGCAGCCTGGCCCGCTCGGCCGCCGGCGTGGCCGCCCAGCCGGGGAAGGCAGCCCTGGCCGCCAGCACGGCGGCCGCCACGTCGGCCGGGTGGCCAGCCGGAACCCGGTCGATGACAGCCTCAGTCGAGGGGTTGACGACGTCAACGCCGGCCTCGGATGCGGACGGAATCCAGCTGCCGCCGACGTAGTTACTGCGCATGCCTCATCTTCGCGTATGCGACCTGGCCCCGGTCACACAGCCGGGCGGCAACGCCGGCTGCCCTGGCCCGGGCCGATCTGGTTATTACTAAGCGTATTCACTATATTCAACGCTAAGTTGTAGCTCGGCTACTAACTGCCGCCATACGGCCTGATGCGGCTCGGCATGAGCACCGTCAGGCCGCATGCACCTGACCAGACTCCAAGCTCCTTACCAGGCAAAAGTCCTATAAGCCCTGGACTCCATTGCATGTCGTGATACAACGCTCTCTGTAAGTGACAAGAGCCCTCGATCACTTTCCGTAGTCACGATCCGAGGTCATCGATCCGCAAGGTGCGCCATGAGCTTCCCGGCCCCGGATGACGGGCGGCCGCCACCCGCCCCGCAGCACGCGGTGGCCTGGGACGTCCGCACCCCGCTGCAACTGCACGTGCACCGGGCTGTCCGGCTGCTCGCCGCTGTCGGCGGCTACGGAGCCGGCCTGTGCCTGATCATCGGCATGGTGGCGCTGGTTGCCGTGGACGCCAGACCTGGCCGGCAAACCCACATCACCGCGGCAGCCGAGCAGCACTCGGCCGGCCTCACCGGCAGCGGTCCCGGCAGCCACCCGCCCAGCCCTCCGGCCGGGACAGAGAGCTCCTCCCCCGGCCCGGCGAGTTCCGCGCCGGCGGCCCGGGCGAGCCCGCGCCCGCCCTCGCGCTTACCGGCCGGCCGCCCCTCAGCCGCTGCCCCGCCAGGGCCGCCGACTGGCAGGCCCGCCGTGCTCGCGTCATTCACTGGTTCCGGCAACCAGGTCAGGCTGCCGCTCAGCCTGGCTCAGGACAGCAGCTGGGGACTCCAATGGTCGTACCGGTGCCCCGGCATCCCGGCCGGGCAGCTGGTCATCGCCGAGGGCACCGCCGCGATCAGCGGCGCGCTGGTCGACCAGCTGGGAACCTCGGGGCGCGGCTCCACCTGGGCCGGGGCGGGCAGGACACCTCGCTACCTGGTAGTGATCTCCAGCTGCACCTGGGCCATCACGGTGCTGGGCCGGCCATGAGCCCGATCACGGCAGACGGCGACATCGCCGGCCTGGCGCTGCTCGCGGCAGGCACCATGCTGACGGCCCGGTCCTGCTGGCCTGCCCGCGCGCGCCGCCGCGCGCCGCTGCCGCCCGTCTCAGTCGAAGATCGGGTCCCTGGTGCGGCTCCGCTTCAGCTCGAAGAAGCCGTCAGTCTTGGCGACCAGCAGGACGCCGTCCCACAGCCGGGCCGCCGCGTCGCCGCGCGGGATCGGTGAGACGACCGGCCCGAAGAACGAGACGCCGTCGACCGAGATCACCGGCGTGCCGACCTCGTACCCGACCCGGTCCATGCCGTCGGCGTGCGAGGCGCGCAGCGCCTCGTCATACTCGGTCGAGTCAGCGGCGTCGGCCAGCTCGGCCGGGAGGCCGGCATCGGCCAGCGCGGCCTCGATCGTGGCCCGGTCCCGCTCGGCCTTCTCGTGGTGGAACCGGGTGCCGAGCGCCGTGTAGAGCGGCAGCAGCACGTCGGGCCCGAACTTCTGCTCAGCGGCGATGCAGACCCGCACCGGGCCGAACGCCTTCTTCATGAGCTCCTTGTACTGATCAGACAGGTCTTCCTTGTTCTCATTCAGCACGCCCAGGCTCATGACGTGCCAGCGCACCCGCACCGGCCGGACCTTCTCGACCTCGAGCATCCACCGGCTGGTGATCCATGCCCACGGGCAAAGCGGGTCGAACCAGAAGTCGACCGTGGTGGGCTCCTGCGCGCTCATGCTGGCTCCTTAGCATCGGGGAATCGGTGTTGACAACCAGCGGGTCGCCCTGGAACATTCCGCGGGTCTGGCGGAACACGCCGGGCCCCGGCCGGAAGGAGATCATCGCAGTGGCGAGCAATCTGACGCGCGACGAGGCACGGCAGCGAGCAGCCCTTCTCAGCGTCGAGTCCTACCGGGTAGAACTCGACCTGACCGGCGGCGATACGACGTTCCGGTCGGCCACCACCGTGCGGTTCGGCTGCAGCCAGCCGGGAGCGTCCACCTTCATCGACCTCACCGCCCCGGCGGTCACCGAGATGACGCTGAACGGGCAGCCGGTCGGCCCGGCGGCCTTCGACGGTGATCGCATCGGCCTGGCTGACCTGGCCGGGGCGAACGAGCTGCGAGTGGTCGCCGACTGCGCTTACTCGCGCAGCGGTGAGGGGCTGCACCGGTTTACCGACCCGGCCGACGGCGCCGTCTACCTGTACTCCGACCTGGAGACCTTCGACGCGCATCGGGTCTATGCCTGCTTTGACCAGCCGGACCTGAAATCCTCCTTCCAGTTCACGGTGACCGGCCAGGATGACTGGATCGTGATCTCGAACATGGCCCCCGAGACGGCCGGGGAGCCCGTCCGGGTCGGCGCCAGGCGCTGGCAGTTCCCGCCCACGCCGGTGATGTCCACCTACATCACCGCGGTCGCGGCCGGCCCGTACCACGCCGTGCGAGCTGAGCACGACGGGATCCCGCTCGGCATCTTCTGCCGCCAGTCGCTGGCCAGCTACCTCGATCCGGACGAGATCATCGACGTCACCCGGCAGGGCTTCGACTACTACCACCGCGCCTTCGGCTTCCGGTACCCGTTCGGCAAGTACGACCAGCTGTTCGTGCCCGAGTTCAAGGCCGGCGCGATGGAGAACGCCGGCTGCGTGACGTTCCTCGAGGCTTACGTGTTCCGGTCCCGCGTCACCGACTCGGCCAGGGAGGCCAGGGCCGAGACCATCCTGCACGAGATGGCGCACATGTGGTTCGGTGACCTGGTCACCATGCGCTGGTGGGATGACCTGTGGCTGAACGAGTCGTTCGCGTCCTGGGCCAGCATGGTCGCGATGACGGAGGCCACCCGGTGGCGGGACGCCTGGACGACGTTCGCCCAGGACTGGAAGGCCTGGGCGTACCGGCAGGATCAGCTGCCCTCCACGCACCCGATCGCGGCCGACATCCCGGATATCGCGGCGGTCGAGGTCAACTTCGACGGCATCACCTACGCCAAGGGCGCGTCGGTGCTCAAGCAGCTCGTCGCCTACGCCGGCCAGGACAACTTCCTGGCCGGCGTGCGGGACTACTTCGCGGCGCACGCCTGGGGCAACGCGACGCTCGGTGACCTGCTCGGCTCACTGGAGATGGCCTCGGGCCGGAACCTGGCCTCGTGGTGCAGGGCCTGGCTGGAAACCGCCGGCGTGAACACGCTGCGGCCGCAGTTCGAGACCGGCGCCGACGGCCGCTTCACCAGCTTCCGGGTGCTGCAGGAGGCGCCGCCCAGCCACCCGCAGCTGCGCCCGCACCGGATCGCCGTCGGCCTGTACAACCACACCGGGGCGGGCCTGACCCGCGCCCGCCGGATCGAGCTCGACGTGACCGGCGAGGCGACCCCGGTGCCGGAGCTCACCGGCGAGCAGCAGCCCGAACTCGTGCTCGTCAATGACGACGACCTGACCTACGCCAAGATCAGGCTGGACGACCGCTCGCTGCGGACGCTGATCGCCGGGATCGCTGACTTCACCGACTCGCTGCCCGCCGCCCTGTGCTGGGCGGCGGCCTGGGACATGGTCAGGGACGCGGAGCTGGCCGCCCGCGACTACGTCAAGCTGGTGCTCTCCGGCGCCGGCTCCATCCGTGAGATCTCCATGCTGCAGACCGTGCTCCGGCAGGCCGCGGCCGCGATCCGCCGGTACGCCGACCCGGCCTGGCGCCGCAGCGGCCTCGAGCAGCTGGCCGCCGCGCTGCGGGACTGGCTGCAGCAGGCCGAGCCGGGGTCGGATCATCAGCTCGCCTTCGCGCAGGCCCTGGCCGACGTGGCGACAACGCCCGCCGACCTGGACCTGCTGGCCCGCCTGCTGGACGGCTCCACGGCGATCGACGGCCTGGCCGTCGACACCGAGCTGCGCTGGCGGCTGCTGCGCCGGCTGGTCAGCCGCGGCCAGGCAGGCCCGGCGCAGATCGAGGCCGAGCTGGGCAGGGACCGGACCGACGCCGGCCAGCGGCACGCGGCCGCCAGCCGGGCATCGATCCCCGAGCCGGCCGCCAAGGCTGCAGCGTGGGACCAGATCATGGCCGGCACGCTGCCGAGCGCGACCTTCCGGGCTGCGCTCGGCGGATTCCAGGACCCGGACAACGACGAGCTGCTGGCCCCGTACGCGACGCGATTCTTTGACGTGGTGGCGGACGTCTGGCGGGACTGGGGCTCCGACATGGCCCAGTACTTCGCCGAGAATGCCTATCCCGTCACGGTCATCAGCCAGCAGGCGCTCGACGACGCGACCGCGTCGATCGGGCGCGGGGACCTGCCCGCCCCGCTGCGCCGGCTGCTGAGCGAGGGCCGCGACGACGTGGCCAGGGCACTGCGCAACCGCCAGCGCGACGCGCAGTCCAGCTAGTCAGGCCAGCCAGCTCAGGCCAGCCAGCTCAGGCCAGCCAGCTCAGGCCAGCCAGCTCAGGCCAGCCGGCCCCGGCCGGGTTACTCAGCCCGGCCGGCATCGGCCGGCTCCTGGCTGACCGGCCGGATCGCCGAGACGGCCTCGGCGATGGCGCGGACCAGGGGGCGGTGCGGCAGGTCGTCCAGCAGCACCGGCTCGCCTGCGCCGTCGCAGAGCGGGATCTGCCAGTTCGGGTACTGCGTGCTGGTACCGGGCACGTTCTGCGTCCGGGTCTCCCCCACGGCATCGGCCAGCGACACCCCGAGCAGCACGGCAGGCGTCCGCGCCAGGTACCCGTACAGCGCCAGCGTGAAGGCCGCCGGGTCAGGCCGCGGGCCCTCCTCGAGCAGTCCCTCGCGCACCAGCGCCTGCTGCCACTGCTCGAGCTCGCGCTCGGCGCTGGCCCGCTCGGCCTGCTCCGGCTGGTTCAGCAGGCCCAGCCGCGCCCGCACCGTCACCTGGTCACCGGCCAGGTAGCTGGCCGCCGGCGGGACGTCGTGCGTGCCGACCGTGGCCATGCAGCCGTGCCGCCAGTGCCCGGGACGCATCGGCGACCCATCGGGCTCGAGGGCGAACCACAGCATCATCGTGCCGAGGATGGCGTGCTCGGCCAGGTGGCGGCCGAAGTCGGGGTCCATGGTGCCGAGGTCCTCGCCGATCCCGACCGCCCCGGCCGCGGCTGCCGCCCCGGCCAGCGCCCCCACCGAGGCCTCGAAGTCGTAGTGCACGTAGGCACCGCACTCGGGCGGCATGCCCTCGGGTATCCACCACAGCCGCATCAGCCCGAGCACGTGATCGACGCGCAGCCCGCCGGCGTGCCGCAGCGCCCCGGCGAACAGCTCCGCCAGCGGCCGGTACCCGGCCTCGGCTAGCCGCTGCGGGTTCCAGGGCGGCTGCGCCCAGTCCTGGCCGAGCTGGTTGAAGCCGTCCGGCGGCGCGCCCACGCTCACGCCGCGCACCAGCAGGTCCTGGTGCGCCCACGCGTCCGCGCCGCCCGGATGCACGCCGACGGCCAGATCGTGGATGATGCCGTGCGCCATGCCGGCGTCCTTCGCCGCCTGCTGCGCGGCGGCGAGCTGCTCGGCGGCCAGCCACTGCAGCCAGGCATGGAAATCCGCGGTCTTCCCGGCCGCAGCCTGCGCCATTCCGAAACGGGCGTCCTGCAGCTCATCTGGCCATTCCCGCCAGTCCGGCCCGTGCTGCTCGGCGAGCGCGCACCAGCTGGCCCACGCCCGCAGCTCCTGGCCCTCACCCGCGCGGAACCGCTCCAGCGCCGCCCGCCGGTCGTCGGCCAGCGGCACCTGGTAGATCATCTCCAGGGCTTCTCGTTTCGCAGTCCAGACTGCATCCCGGTGGATCAGGTCGGGGGTCGAGTTGCGGGCGCGCAGCCCGGCGGCCAGCTGGCCTATCCGGGCCTGCTGCCGGGCGGACAGCTGCCGGTACTCCGGGATGTCCTCGATCCGCAGGTAGAGCGGGCTGGTGTAGCGCCTTGTCATGGGCAGGTAGGGGGATGGGCTGACCGGCGGCAGCGGCTCGGCCGCGTGCAGCGGGTTGATCAGGATGAAGCCCGCGCCGAGGTCGCTGGCGCTCCAGCTGGCCAGCTCGGCGAGATCGTGCAGGTCGCCGTGGCCCCAGGAGTCGCGGGACCGGACCGAGTAGAGCTGGATCGCGAATCCCCAGGACCGGCGCCCGGGGAACACGGGCCTGGCCGAGGGGTCGGGAGCTGGCGCGGTGGTCTCCGGCGCGGTGGCCGGCGCGTGCGCGGGGACCGCCTCCAGCGCGGCCAGCAGCGCCTCGAGCGTCTCGTCGCTGACGGTGACGATCTCGTGCCGGAAGTTCTCGTAGGTTAGCGAGATACCGGCCGCCTCGGCCCGGCGGGCCAGCTCGGTATAAGTCATCCCCCCATGATCGCCCGCCGGCCCTGCCCTTGTGCGGGTGACTCCCCCGTCAGCCGCATTACTCCAGCCACAATCACACCACCAGCCCCTCATCCCGCCCCAGCACCCGGACCTTCCATGATCTCGAAAGCTTTGGGGGCTTATTTCCCTCAAATCTTTCGAGATCATGGTGAGTCCGAGTTATGCACAGGGGTAATGGCTATGACCGCGCATTTGTCGGTGGTCCCGGGCAGCCTGAATCGGTGCCGCAACAGTTACCTGCGCAACTTCGCGAGCTGGCGGAGTTCCAGCACGGCATACTGACGACCCGGCAGGCTCGGTCAGGCGGCATGACAGCGGACCACCTCCGCTCACTCGTTGATCGGGGCAGCTGGCAGCGCATGCATACCGGGGTCTACGCCGTATTCTCCGGCGAGCCCGGGCGCGGCGCAGTCCGCTGGGCTGCCCTGCTCTGCGCAGGCCCCGGCGCGATGCTCAGCCATCACACTGCCGCTGAGCTGGCCGGGCTCGTCGATACGCCCAGCGCGGCCATCCATGTCACAGTGCCGGCCAGCCGACGGGTTGCCCGCATCCCTGGCGTCGTGCTGCATGTGTCCGTGCGAGCAGACGCGGCACGGCACCCGGCAGCCGTTCCGGCGCGAACTCGAGTCGAGGAGACGGTGCTCGACCTGACTGAGGCGGCAGCGACCTTTGAGGCGGCCTACGGCTGGGTGACCAGGGCGGTCGGCCGCAGGCTCAGCACGCAGGGCCGGATCCGGGCGGCCATGGGCCTGCGCAGCCGGCTGCGGTGGCGGGGCGAGCTGCTGGAGGCGCTGTCGGCCGGCCTCGACGGCGTCCACTCGGGCCTGGAGTACCGGTACCTGCGGGACGTCGAGCGGCCGCACGCGCTGCCGCGAGCAACCCGGCAGGCGCGCGCCCGGGTCGGAGGCCGCCGCGCTTACCGCGATGTCCTGTACGCGGAGTACGGCGTGGCCGTGGAGCTTGACGGGCAGGCCGCTCACCCGGGCGACCTGCGCTGGAACGACATCCGCCGGGACAACGCCGCTGCCGCGGACGGCATCATCACGCTCCGGTACGGCTGGCTCGATGTCAGCCAGCAGCCCTGCCTGGTCGCCGCCCAGCTGGCCGAGGTGCTCAGCCGCCGTGGCTATGCCGCGGCCCGCGGCTGCGGTCCGGGGTGCCCGCTGGCCAGCCACTGACGGTGGCTGCCCGCGGCGCCGCGCACCGGGAGCGCCGGTTAATCGGGTGCACGGCCATGCTCGGGTCCGGCAGGCTCGGGGGCCGGCAGGCTCGGGGGCCGGAGGCGGCGGCGGCGCGGCGGCTCTAGTGGTCGGCGCGCCGCGGGGTCAGCGCCCGGCCGAGCCAGAAGCCGACCAGCCCCTGCACCACCGCCACCAGCAGCGCGGCGGCGATCCCGGTAGCCGCGTAAGCGGGCAGCCCGGCCAGGGCCGCGATCACCCTGGCGGCCGCGCCGGAAGGCTGGCCATGCAGCGCCGGCCACCACAGCGGGATGCCCCAGCCGATGATCGCCATCGCCGCGACGGCCGGCAGGGCTACCCGCAGCCGCCAGCAGCCGGCCCAGTTGGCCAGCCCGGCCGCCAGTCCGACGATGAATGGCACGAACCACAGGCCGGCGGCCACTCCGGCGATGATGACAACGGTTCCGAGCAGGCAGCCGAGCAGCCACAGCGATGCCGGACCGCGATGGTGCGGCCGGGCGAAGGACGGGCGGAACGGCTCCGGCGGGCCGGTCACGCCGATGCCCTGGGCCCGTAGCCGGCCAAGCCGGTACGACCCGCGCTTGCCCAGCCGCTTCAGGTCAGTCACGGCTGCAGCTCCCAGCGGATAGGCCCGGCCATCTGGCCCGCGGCCGGCATCGGCAGGTACTGCCCGTTCCACCAGTCGCTGACCTGATCCTCATACCAGGGCGATGCCGGATTCTCGCTCTGGCCGCCCGGATAGATCCCCTGGCCAGCAGGCGTGCTGCCGGTCCAGTGCACGATCATCCGCCAGCTCGGGCCGGCGATGGCGCGCAGCCCGCTGTAGGCGCCATCGACCGTCCACTCATCCCCGCCCGCCGCCCTGGGCCCGTAGCCGAGGGCCGTGGCCTGCAGCAGCGACGGGAACTGCCGGGTATGCAGCCTCCCCCAGGCCCAGCTGGCCGGGTCGCCGCCCAGGCTGGACCGCAGGTGCGCCGTGGCGGTGGCGAAGGCTGCCTGCATCACCTCGGTCGCGTCCCCGGGCGCCGAGCCGGGCGGCGTGAACGCCGGATTCCGCTGGTCGTCAAGGGTCCAGGTTTCCAGCACCTGGTCCAGGCTGAACTGATCCGGGGAAATCAGCAAGCCTTCACGGTCCACGTGCACCGGCACGTTCTCGGCGGTCCACCAGGGCTGGAACACTGCCGACAGGTAATCGGTCCAGTAGGTCCACCAGATCGACGCGGCGGCCGATGTGGCGTCCATCGAGTGATTCCAGCCGGCCAGCAGCTGCTCGGCCTGCTGCTGCGCGGGAGTGAGCGCCGCGTGCCGCAGTGCTGCCAGCAGCGGGGGCACCATCCGCGCGGCCAGCTGATCGGTCAGGTTGGCCTGCAGCGCCGCGAAGCTGGCGGGCTGCATGGCTCCGCGGCTGTCCAGGTAGGCGTACTCCTCGTCGGCGCGGTAGCTCGGGTCGAAGTCATTGGCGGTCGTGCCGATGTAGTACGGATAGGAATTCGTCACCGGCCGCTGGTTGGCTGTCGCGATCACGTGACCGGGCGGGTCGTAGCTTTGCGGGACGGCAGCGTAAGGGATGACCCCTGCGACGTCGTCTGCGCCGGTTCCCGGCAGGGGCAGCCACGGATCACCGCGGGATACCAGCGGGAAGTAGCCAGCCGAGATCGCGCCGATATTCCCGCTGGAGTCCGCGTAGACGAAGTTCTGGGTCGGCGCTCGCCAGCTCGCCAGCGCGGCCCTGAACTGCGCGAAGTTGGTCGCCTTGCTGATCGCGTACATGACCGCCAGGTCGGGAGACGGGACGGCGCCCATCCAGTCGACCGCGACGGTCTGGCCGGCCCGGGTCAGGATCGGGCCGTGTACGGTGATGTCCACCGTCAGCTGCCTGGCATCTCCGCCCCGGACGCCGATCGTGTAATGAACCTCGCGCATGCGGCGCCACTGGCCGCGCCAGAAGTACTCTCCCGGTCGGCTCGGGCTGGTCTGCTCGGTGTAGAAGAGCGCGGACTGATTCTGCACATCGGTCAGCGACCAGGCGATGCGGGAGTTGTGGCCGATCAGGATGCCCGGCAGGCCGGGCACGCTGACGCCGGATACAGCGAGGCCGGGCGCGGCCAGAGCGACCTGGTACCACACCGATGGCAGGGTCTGCGGCAGGTGCGGATCGCCGCCCAGCATCGCCCCGCCGCCGGCCACCTTCGGCCCGTTGGCGGCCCAGGCATTGCTATCCGGGTAGGTGTGCACCTGCCCGGCGGGCAACGCGCCGACCTGCGCCAGGATGGCGGCGGCGGCCCGGGCGGCCGGTGCTGTCGGCGCCGTCCCCGCAGTCAGGCTGACGGCCGCAGCCCGGCCATCGCGGGCCGCGGCAGGAGCACCGGTAGAGCCGGCCGCGGCCACGGCGGACGGGCCGGCCGCAGCCACGGCGGACGGGCCGGCGGCAGCCACGGCGGGCGGCGCGGCCGCGATCGCGGACCGGTAGGCCGCGGTGCCGGCCAGGGAATCGTTCGTGACGACGGGGGCGATGCCCAGGCTGCGATACGGGCCGGTGTCGTACGGGCTCTGCTGGCTGGTGGGCAGCACCGGGAACCAGGCCATCGTCCGGGCCGCGCCGAGCGAGCGCTCCAGCAGCGCGTAATCCAGCGGCGTGGTCGTGAAGTCCAGCTCCTGCGTCAGGTCGCCCTGGATGACCAGGCTGTCGACCGGTGTCCAGTCCGGCGGGTAGACACCCGCCAGCGAGAACACCGCCGGCCACTGATTCTTCGCCCGCGCGGTCGCCAGGTAGTCATTGACCCCGCGCGCGTAGGAGATCAGCGCCTGCGCCGCAGGGCTGGACCGCGGCATGTCCGCCCATTCCTGCTGAGCCGTCCGCAGCAGCCCGAGGCGCAGCTCAAACTCATCCGACGACACGGCGGCGGGGCCGACCAGCGCGGCCAGCCGACCCTCCCCCAGCCGCCGTTCCAGGTCCATCTCGGTCAGCCGGAAGCTGGCGTGCACATAACCGAGGGCCAGGAAGAGGTCACTGTCGGTGCTGGCGCGGATGGATGCGACGCCCTGGCTGGTAAAGGACACCTGGACCGGGTGCGCCAGGCCGGGCAGGCGCAGGGTCTGCGACTGCGGCAGCTGACCGCCCGCGGTCGAGGTCCACGCGCCGTGACCGGGGAGCAGCGCGGAACCCAGCGCCGGAATGGTGCCGTGGCCGGAGCCCAGGACGACGAGCACCGCAGCCGACACGGCCAGCGCGAGCACGGCGTTGACCACGCGCCGCACCGGACGCCAGCGCAAGCGCAAGCGCCGCCGTTCCGCCATGGTCCGCCCACCTCCAGATCCCCGAGCCCAGCGGGCAGCGGCTCACGCTGGGCTCCCCCGCACCGGCTGCCGACGGCGGGCTGCGTTACCTTCGCCGCACGCGGTGACGCCGGTACAGGCATCGTAGGAGACCAGCCAGCATCGTCGCCTCCCCTACCAGCCGTTCCGGTTAGCCAGGTCGCTCATCGTTCCGGTCCGGACTGTCGCCGCCTGCGCTGGTAAGTCGAACGGCGGCTACGGTTCTCGACACTAGGCCCCGGACGGCTGCCGGGCCAGGCTCATGCTTCGTATCAGGCTTCCGCGGCCTGGCCAGCGATGGGCTGACTCATGGCCCTGACCAGCGTTATCGCGACTCCCGCCCCGGCGGGTTACTCCGGCGAAGCCCGGCCGGCGGCCTACCATCTGGTCATGGCAATGAGCCACGACCAGCTACGGGGGCGGGACCAGCGGCCGGGGACAGGCCGGCTGCGAGCCAGGAGGAAGCTGGCCGGCCGGGACCGGCTGGCCGGCCGGGAGCGGCGGGCCGGCCGGGAGCGGCGGGCCGGATCCGTCCTGGCGATCGCCCTTCCGGTCGCCGTCGTCGCTGGCCTGGCCGCTGGCTGCGGCAGCAGCGGCACCGGGACCGCAGCGGCCGGCGCCGCCGCGAGCCAGTCCGGCACGGCCAGCGGGGCCGCGTCCTCCGCAAGCTCGCCGACCGCCAGCGCCCCGGCCAGCACCGCCTCGGCTGGCACCGCCTCGGCTGGCGCCGCCTCGGCTTCGCCGAGCCCGTCGCTGACCGTGCTGCCCGTTCCTGTCCCGGCCGCTGACCTGCACCAGACCAGGGCGTTCCCGAGCGCCAGTACCCCGGTCTTCCGGGCCGAGATGACCGATCTGTGGGCGGCCGTGGTCACCGGCCGACCGTCGCTGGGGATGCCGGCCTTCTTCCCGCTCATCGCCTACCGGCAGGTCAAGGCCATCGCTGATCCCGCCGCCGACTGGCAGGACCGGCTCGTTGGCGAGTTCCGGCTCGATGTCGCCGCCGCGCACCGGCTGCTGGGGGCCGGTGCCAGGCAGGCCCGGCTCGTCAGCGTCCTCGTGCCCGAGGCGCAGGCCAGCTGGATTACCCCGGGCGTCTGCTACAACGGCGTCGGTTACTGGCATGTCGCCGGGCCGCGGCTGGTCTACCGGCTCGACGGCCAGGTCAGGTCGATCGGCATCGCGTCGCTGATCTCCTGGCGCGGCCAGTGGTACGTCGTGCATTTCGGCGCGGTGATCAGGACCGGCCCCGGCGGCATGGTCGACCAGCCCGCCGTCGGCACCGGCACGCCCGGCCCGCCCGGCGGCTGCTGACCGCCCCGATCGCGGCGGCCGTCAGCCCGGGGTGGCTCCTGCCCGGGCGGCCCTCGCCGTGCCGCTGGCGGCTGGCGGCCCGGCTGGCTACCAGATCGGCGGGTGCCGGTCTCGCCACGGCCGGGCGGCCTCCAGCTGCGCGGACAGCGAGATCAGCGTGGCCTCATCGCCGATGCGGCCGGCCAGCATAACGCCGATCGGCAGGCCAGCCTCGTTCCAGTGCAGCGGCAGGCTGACGGCCGGCTGGCCGGAGAGGTTGTACAGGGCGGTCCACGGCGTGAATCGCTTCTGCCGCTCGAAGTTCTCGGCCGGATCCACCTCATCGAAGTAGCCGACCGGCACCGGCGGCGTGGCCAGCGTCGGATGCAGGATGGCGTCGTAGCGGTTCAGGATGGACAGCGCCGGGCGCATGAGGGCCTGCAGATAGGCCTGGGCGAACAGCAGGTCGACGGCCTTAAGCTGCAGCCCCCGGCCGCGCAGGTACCGGGTCAGCGGCAGCAGCTCGGCTTCCTGCTCGGGAGCGATCGGAGCCAGCGTCGCCATGGCGTACCAGAGCGTGATGAACTGCGGCACGGCGTCCGCCCCGAACGGCAGCTCGATGTCCTCGACCTCATGTCCCAGCGACGCCAGCAGCTCGCTGGCCTGCTCGTAGGCCTCGGCACAGTCCGGGTGTACCTGCGCGCCGTCGATCACCGAGGTAATGGACCTGGCGATCCGCAGCCGTCCCGGCTCGCGGCTGGCATAGCTGAGGAAGGTCTCGCCCGCCGGCAGCGGCGGCTGGGCGTACAGGTCACCGGGGTGATGGCAGGTCATCGCATCCAGCAGCAGCGCGGCGTCCGCCACCGTGCGGGCCAGCGGCCCGTTGGTGGCCAGCCCGGCCAGGTCCGGGAACACCGGGCCGCCGGAGATCCGGCCGCGGCTCGGCTTGATCCCGAACAGGCCGCACACGCTGGACGGGATCCGGATGGACCCGCCGCCGTCGCTGCCCTGCGCGGCCGGCGCCAGCCCCGCGGCCACCGCCGCGGCCGCGCCGCCGCTCGACCCGCCGGCCGACCGGCTCAGGTCCCACGGGGTGCGAGCCGGCGGCCCGATCCTCGTCTCGGTGTAGCACGGCAGGCCGAACTCGGGCGTCGCGGTCTTGCCGGTGATCACGATCCCGGCCGACCGCAGTGCCGCCACGACGTAGTCGTCATCGGTCGCCACGTTGCTGGCGAACAGGGTGCTGCCGTACGTCGTGCGGACCCCGGCGACCTCGTTCAGGTCCTTGATCGGGATCGGGATGCCGGTGAGCGGGGGCAGCGGCGCACCGCCTGACCCGGCTCGGCGGCTCTCGGCGACGGCCTTCTCGGCCATGACCGCCTGCTCGCGGGCCAGCTCGTGTGTCACCGTGTAGAACGCTCCGACCTGCTCGTTCAGCCGGTCGATCCGTCCGAGATAGTGATCGGCGATGTCGACCGGCGACAGCTCGCCGGAGCGGATGGCAGCCGCGAGCTCGGTCACGCTGAGATCATGAATCTGGGTCACGTCACCGAACAGTAGACGGCCGGGCGCGCAGGGTCCAGCCCGGCATTCGGCGGGCTCCGTCAGCCCGGCATTCAGCGGGCTCCGTCAAGCGGCTCGCCCTGTCGGTAATGACTCGGTTACCCTTAGGCGCGTGGACCGGGAGGCCGGGACTGAGCCGAGTGAAACCGGGCACGTGACCCCGGCCGAGGGAGCAGGCGGTCTGCCGCCGCTGCTTCCGGTCCGGCCGCGCCCGTTAGCTGGCCGCCTGGGTGCCGACCCGCGGCTTCCGGTCTGGATCCGGCGCGCCGTGGTGGCGGGCCTGATCGGGATCATCGTCGCGATCTGGCAGGACTGGCGGCTCGGCCTGACCGCGGCGGTCATCATCGTCATCGCCGACACGATCTACCAGTCGAAGAGAATGACGCTGATCCCGGCCGAGGCCAGGGTCACCTCGGCGCAGCGCAAGACCCGGCGCCGGCTGTTCATGCTCCGGCAGGCTGGCTACCTGGCGCTGCATGCCAGGGCAATCCCCGGCACGGACTCGGTGATCGACCACCTGGTGATCGGGCCGGCCGGCGTCTTCGCGCTCGACTCGGAGCGGTGGGACCGGCGGCTGCCGGTGCGGACCGTGGCCGGCAGCAGCGGCACCGGCGGAGTGCTGTATCACGGGCCGTTCAGCCAGAAGGAGCGGCTGGCGCACGCCCGCTGGGAGGCCGCCCAGGCGGCCAGGCTGGTCAGCGCCGCGCTCGACCAGGAGCTGACCGTCCGTCCGACCATGGTGATCTACGGGCCGACTATCCCCTGGCACGTGGCCACGCTGCGCGGCGTCGATGTCTTCGGGGGCCGGCGCGTCGGCCGGTACTTCCGGACGCAGAACAGGGCCAGCCGCGGGCACCGGCTGGGCGGCGCGGAGATCGCGATGATCTACGACGCGGCTGAGCGCGCGCTGCCGGTGCTGCGTTAGCCGCGGCCGAGCCCGCGGCCGAGCCGGCCGCCGAGCCGGCCGCCGAGCCGGCTGCCGAGCCGGCGGGCGCGCCGCACTGGCCGCTGTCGGGGCGGCAGCCGCGCCGCACTAGTCTGTGTCCCTCCGCATCTCAGCGACAGGCAGGAAGGTCAGGCAGTGGCCGCAGCACGGGACTGGGTGGCCGGCGCGCGGCCGCGGACGCTGCCGGCCGCCGTGGTGCCCGTTGTCGTCGGCTCGGGGGTCGCGTTCGGGTACGGCCGGTTCTCCCTGTGGCGCGCCGCACTCGCGCTGCTCGTGGCACTGGCCCTGCAGGTGGGCGTCAATTACGCCAACGACTACAGCGACGGCGTGCGCGGCACTGACGAGACCAGGGTCGGGCCGGTCCGGCTGGTCGCCTCGGGCCTGGCCCGCCCCCGGCAGGTACTGGCCGCGGCCATGGCGTGCTTCGCCGTCGCGTGCGCGGCCGGGTTCGTGCTCGCCGCCGTGACCACCTGGTGGCTGCTGGCCGTCGGGGCTGCCGCCGTGCTGGGGGCCTGGTTCTACACCGGCGGGAACCGGCCGTACGGCTACCGGGCCCTGGGCGAGGTATCGGTGTTCCTGTTCTTCGGCCTTGCCGCGGTCGCCGGGACCGCGTACGTGCAGATGCGGACGCTGGCCTGGCTGGCGGTGGCGGCTGCTATCCCGGTCGGCCTGCTCGCCTGCGCGCTGCTGGTCATCAACAACCTGCGCGATATCCCGACGGACAGCCAGACCGGCAAGCGGACGCTCGCCGTCGTGCTCGGCGACAAGAACACGAGGATCTTGTATATCGGCTGCGTGCTGCTGCCGTTCTGCGTGGCGGCAGCGCTGGCGCCGGTCGCGCCGCTGACCCTGATCGCCCTGGCCGCCGTGCCCTTCGCGTTCGCGCCGGTGCGCGAGGTCAGGCAGGGCGCCACCGGCCGGAGCCTGGTCGCCGCGCTCGGGCAGACGGGCCGCCTGCAGCTCGCATTCGGGCTGCTGCTGACGCTGGGCCTGGCTATCCGGCCCTGACGGAACCCGCCCCGGGCATCACAGCGCGCGGCGCGCAGGCCGGGTGCGGCCAGTAAGGCTAGGCGGTTCCGTCGTCGCCGGGATCGGCGGCCGGAGGGGTGGCCGGCACCTCGCCGGCTGCGCCAGCCCCGCCAGCCGCGGCCCCGTTGGTCACCGGATCCAGGGCGCCCAGCACGGCCGGCGACGGCATCGTGACTGGCAGCGGCTGGGCCGGCACCTTCAGCTCGCCCTTTTCTGCCGCTGCCGCCGCCGCCACTGCCGCTGCCACCGCTGCCGCGGCTTCCTGCCTGGCCACCTCGCCACCGCCGACCGCCTCGCCAGCCCCGGCGGTCCTGGCCGCCCCGCCGCCACCAGCGGCGCTGACGCTCGCGCTCGCGCCGTCAAAGGCGCTGCTGAGCATCTTCAGCGCGCTGGTGAGCTCGCTCGGGATCATCCAGACGGTGTTCCCCTCGCCCTGGGCCAACTGCGGCAGCGTCTGCAGGTACTGGTAGGCGAGCAGCTTCGGGTCCGGGTCGTTCTCGTGGATGGACTGGAACACGGCCCCGATCGCCGTCGCCTGGCCCTGCGCCCGCAGGATCGCGCTCTGCTTGTCACCCTCGGCCCGCAGCACGGTGCCCTGCTTGTCGCCGTCGGCGGTGAGGATCTGCGCCTGCCGCAGGCCCTCGGCGGTGAGGATCGCGGCGCGCTTCTCCCGCTCGGCGCGCATCTGCTTCTCCATCGCGTCGATGACGCTCTTGGGCGGATCGATGGCCTTGATCTCCACCCGGGTGACCCGGATCCCCCACTTGCCGGAAGCATCGTCCAGGACGCCGCGCAGCATGGTGTTGATCTTGTCGCGGGAGGTCAGGGTCACTTCCAGGTCCATCGACCCGATCACGCTGCGCAGCATGGTGGCGGTGAGCTGCTCGATCGCCTGGATGTAGTTGACGATCTCGTAGTCGGCGGCCCGCGGGTCAGTGACCTGGAAGAACAGCACTGTGTCGATCTTGACGACCAGGTTGTCCTCGGTGATCACCGGCTGGCCGAGGAAGGACACCACCTGCTCGCGCAGGTCGATGAACGACTTCACCCGGTCGATGCCAGGGATGATGAAGTTCAGCCCCGGCTCCAGCGTCTTGCGGTACCGGCCGAACCGCTCCACGTTCCTGGCCCGCGCCTGCGGCACGATCCTGACCGTGCGCAGCGCGATCAGCAGGACCAGCAGGACGACTACTGCGCCGACTATGCCGGCAGCCTCAGAGAACATGGCTACTCCCTCGGGTACACGAGCGCGGACGCGCCCTCGATCTGCAGCACGTCGACCTTGGTGCCTGCCGGGATGACCAGGGTCTCGTCATACGGCCGGGCGGACCATTCCTCGCCGCCGATCCGGACCCGGCCGCCATGCTCGCTGACTTCCTCCAGCACATAGCCGGTCCGGCCGACCAGGGCGGCGGTGCCGGTCTTCAGCAGCGGCGGATGCCGGATATGGCGCATGGCGAATGGCCGCGCGATCCCCAGCCCGGCGGCTGACGCCACGGCGAAGGCGCCGAACTGGACTGCCAGGTTGCCGCCCGCCGCGCCGGCCCCGGCCGCGACCAGCGCACCGAAGGCCACCAGCCCGAATGCCAGCGTCATCGTCATGATCTCGAGCCCGCCGAGCACGGCGGCCACGATCAGCCAGATGATCCACGATCCCACTGCACACTCCGCGGGCGATGCGGCAATCAGCCCTCATCTGACACTAACCCCGCTGGCGCCGGCTGGCAGCATCGGCGCACGCTGCTGCCCCGCCGACCTTCCCACCAGGCCCCGAAACGGGGATCATGGACTGATTCACCTTGCGGAGGTTGCGCTATGCCCGGACTGACTCAGCTGTCCTACAGCAACGGCATGTCGGCCGCCGGCATGCTCGGCGAGACCATCGGGGAGAACCTGCGGCGGATCGCGACCGCCTATCCCGGGCATGAGGCCCTGGTCGACGTGCCGGCCGGCGGACGGTGGACCTATGCCCGGCTTGATGCCGATACCGACGCACTGGCCCTCGGCCTGATCGAGCTCGGGATCGTCAAGGGCGACCGGGTCGGCATCTGGGCCCCGAACTGCGCCGAGTGGGCACTGCTGCAGTACGCGACGGCGAAGATCGGCGCGATCCTGGTCAACATCAACCCGGCTTACCGCAGTCACGAGCTCGGCTACGTGCTGCGTCAGTCCGGCGTCCGGCTGCTGGTCAGCGCGGAGAGCTTCAGGACCAGCGATTACCGCGCGATGATCGAGGAGGTGCGCGGCGATCTCGCCGGGCTGGAGCAGGTGATCTTCATCGGCACCGGCGGCTGGAGCAACCTGGCGGCGGCGGGCTCGGCCGCGCTGGCGGCCTCCAGGGCCGCCCTGGACGAGCGCGCCGGGACGCTGGCATTCGACGACCCGATCAACATCCAGTACACCAGCGGGACGACTGGCTTCCCCAAGGGCGCGACCCTGTCGCACCACAACATCCTGAATAACGGCTATTTCGTCGGCGAGGGCTGCCGGTACACCGCTGACGACCGGGTCTGCATCCCGGTGCCGTTCTATCACTGCTTCGGCATGGTGATGGGCAACCTGGGCTGCACCACCCACGGGGCCTGCATGGTCATCCCGGCGCCCGGCTTCGACCCGGCCGCGACCCTCGCCGCCGTGCAGGCGGAGCGGTGCACGTCGCTGTACGGGGTGCCCACGATGTTCATCGCCGAGCTCGCGCTGCCCGACTTCGGCAGCTATGACCTGTCCTCGCTCCGAACGGGCATCATGGCCGGCTCGCCGTGCCCGGTCGAGGTGATGAAGCGCGTGGTCAGCGAGATGCACATGACCGAGGTGACGATCTGCTACGGGATGACGGAAACCTCCCCGGTCTCCACCCAGACCACCGCCGACGACGACATGGACCGGCGGGTCTCCACGGTCGGCCGGGTGGGGCCGCACCTCGAGGTGAAGGTGATCGATCCCGAGTCCGGGCTGGTGCTGCCGCGCGGAGTCCCCGGCGAGCTGTGCACCCGCGGCTACTCGGTCATGCTCGGCTACTGGGACGAGCCGCAGAAGACCGCCGACGTGATCGACGCGGCGCGCTGGATGCGTACCGGCGACCTGGCGGTGATGGACGAGGCCGGCTACCTCAACATCGTCGGGCGGATCAAGGACCTGGTCATCCGCGGCGGCGAGAACGTCTACCCGCGCGAGGTGGAGGAGTACCTCTACAGCCACCCGGCCATCGTCGATGTCCAGGTCGTCGGGGTGCCCGATGTGAGGTTCGGCGAGGAACTGTGCGCCTGGGTGAAGCTCCGGCCCGGCGCCCAGCTCACCGCCGAGCAGGTCAGGGAGTTCTGCACCGGGCAGATCGCGCATTACAAGGTGCCGCGGTACGTCCGGTTCACCGACGACTTCCCGATGACCGTGACCGGCAAGGTGCAGAAGTTCAAGATGCGCGAGGCGTCGATCGCCGAGCTAGGCCTGGAGGCCGCCAGCCAGCAGCAGACGGCCTAGCCGGCGGCAGAAGATCCTGGACGAGTTCTGACCGTGGTATCGACCAAGCCGGACAACCCGGGCGGGCCGGCCAGCCTCCTGGATGCCGCTTCCGTGGCCGCCACCGAGACGGCGATCCGGCCGTTTGTCCGCTGCACCCCGGTGGTCACGGTGGACCGGGCCGACTTCGGCCCGGCGGCCGGCCCGCTGACGCTGAAGCTGGAGCAGCTGCAGCACTCCGGCTCGTTCAAGGTGCGCGGCGCGTTCGCCAACCTGCTGCTGCGCGATATCCCGCCGGCCGGCGTGGCCGCGGCGTCCGGCGGCAATCATGGCGCGGCCGTCGCCTACGCGGCGGGCGTGCTGGGAATCCCGGCCCGGATCTTCGTGCCCGAGGTATCGTCCGCCGCGAAGATCAGCCGGATCCGGGAGTACGGCGCGGACCTGGTCATCCGCGGGCATACCTACACGGACGCACTGGCGGTCAGCGAGGCATGGGTGGCCGAGACCGGCGCGATGCCCGTTCATGCCTACGACCAGGCCGAGACCATACTCGGCGCCGGCACGCTCGGCCTCGAGCTGCTCCGGCAGGCACCGGGCGTCTCCGCCATACTGGCCAGCATCGGCGGCGGCGGCCTGATCTCGGGCATCGCGACGGCATGCGCCGGCCAGGCCAGGATCGTCGGCGTCGAGCCGGACGGCGCCCCGACCATGACGGCTGCCCTGCGGGCGGGCCAGCCCGCGGACGCCCCGGCCGGCAGCGTGGCCGTCGACTCACTGGCCCCGCGGCGGGTGGGCGAGCTGACCTTCTCCGTCGTCTCCCGGCAGGTGCACTCGGTGATCCTCACCACCGACGCTGCGATCGCCGCGGCCCAGCGGCTGCTCTGGGACCGGCTGCGGGTGGTCGGCGAGCCCGGCGGCTGCGCCGCGCTGGCCGGGCTGCTGTCCGGGCAGTACTCCCCCGGACCCGGCGAGCATGTCGCCGTCGTCATCAGCGGAGCCAATACCACGGCCGTGGACCTTAGCCGCTAGCGAGCGGAACCACGCCGCCCCGCCTCCCGCTCCGGCCCGGCTTCCCGTTCCGGCCCGGCTTCGTGCTGCTGCCCGGCTTCGTGCTGCTGCCCGTCACCGGCGGACCGGCGCCGGTCGCAGGCCATGAGCTGGTAGCCGAGTTCAACCAGCACGAGCCCGAGCGCTGCCTCGGCGACCGCCTCGCCGAGAGCCCGGACGACCAGGGCAGCCACGATCGTCCCCGGGCCGTCCGGGTGCGGCGCGATCGACTCCACCTCGCTGCCAGCGATCATCAGGGGCAGGGTGAGCAGGGCGACCTTCCAGAAGTACGGCCGGACCAGGTGCGCGGACCGGCGCAGGGCCGCCCAGACTGGCCTGTCCTCAAGCTCGATGACCGGGCCAGCGATCGCCAGCAGGACGAGCGCGACCAGGCCGGGGATGATCAGCAGGATGATGCCGACGGTCGTGAACAGGACCACCAGCAGGTCCGCGCGGACCAGCCGCCACCATGGCAGCGACCGCGCGACCTCGGCAATGGATGCGCCGCGCCTGCCATGCTCCGCCGCTCCGACGAGACGGCAGAGGAATCCGGACAGGAACACCGTCCCCAGGATGCTGACCGCCGTGGAACTCAGGTCCACGGTCAGCGACACGGACACATCAGAGCGGTCGATGACCTCCTTGGCCACGATCTCCAGCAGCACGGTCACCGCGGACACCGTCACGGCCACCCCCAGGATCTGCCAGGGGTGGCGCCGGCCAGCGCGAGCGGCGCCGAGGATGACCGCGCCGGCCCGCAGGGGCGGGCGGCGCCGTCGTTTCGCGTCCTTCCGGTGACGGAGGGTGATCATGCCATGTCACGCTACGCGAAGCAGCCGGACCACGGCAGCAAGGGCCCAGCCGCCAGGCGGGAAGATTGTCCCGAGCAGGCTGACAGCAGACCGCCGGTCCAGCGCCTGGAATACCTGTTCGAGGTCACTGACTCCGCGGGCGCTACCAGGATGATCTGTGATCCCGCGGGCCCGCGCACCCGGACCCCGTTCGGCGACCACTCGGTGCTGGAGTTTCCCGGCTACCGGGAGCCTGCCTGGCTAGCCGGGCCGGCTGCGGCCGGGCAGGTCAGCAGGCATCAGGTGGCCGCGCCCTGGCTCAGCCAGCCTGTGCCGCTGATCCTCTGGTCACCCGCCGCCGCTGACCGCGCCGCCCCGTCGCCGGGCCCGCTGCTGATCGGCATGACGTGCGGCCTAGCCGAGGAGAACCGCGCCGGCAACCGGCTGATGGCCGCGGACCTCACCGCGCTCGGGCACCAGGTCAGGCTCGCAGAGGTGCCCGACGCCCATACCTGGACCGGGTGGCGGGACGCGCTTGACCCGCACCTGACCTACCTGCTCAGCCGCGCCTGGTAGCCGGCCGGATGGCATCAGCGCTGCCGCGTCCAGCGCGGTCCGACTCCGTGCCACTCCGCCTCCCAGCTGGCGAGACGGCGCCGGTAAAGCATGGATCGCCCCGTGCTCCCGGCCAGGGCCAGCAGCAGCGCCAGCACGTACGTCGTCAGCAGGCCGGTAATGGCCACTCGCCCTTGCAGCTGCGTGCCGCTGATCGGCGGCCCGGTCGGGGTCCCCGCGCGGTCGACCCATACGCGAGCGCTGCTGCCCGCAGCCGTTCCCGAGCTGACCGGTATCCAGCCGCTGCGCGAGCGCCCGTCCGGGGCGGCCCAGCGGGCTAGCATCTCGACCGCGCCAGCCGGGGCGGAGAAGTCGCTGGCCCGGGCGGGACCGCGCTGCACGGTGGCAGTGACCTGCCGCCAGCCTGCCTCGGCGCGCTGCTGGGCGGTGCCCGCGTCGCGCACCCAGTGGCCGATCAGCATGACCAGCGTGGGGGCACCGACCAGGAACAGGACGATCAGCCCGGCCACCATGACAGCCTCGAGCCGGTCCACCCGCCGCCGCAGCGGGTTGCCATCCCAGCCCAGCGTCCTGGACCGGCGCAGGCGCTGAGTAGCCCGGTACCTGTCACCCTTCCGCACGGTAGCGCTCCCCTGGCCAGTAGAACCTTGTCGCCTATCGAACACCGGTTCCGGCTGGCTGGTCAGGGACGAAGGTCTCCAGCCGGCGGACCGATAGGCCGTCTGGCCCGCAACGCCCGCAGCGTCGGGCCGCCGGCCACGCAAATCGGGCCTGGATGGCATGCTCTCGACATGACCGGGTAATCGGGCATAGCGTCCGCCCAAGGTCAGCCGCGCGAGTGGCTGAAGAAATCGCGCTGATGGACGACGTGTACCTGCTGAACTCGCCGTTCACGTTCCAGTCGATGGAGAAGCACGCGGCGTACTGCGCGATGCTGCGGCTCGGCCTGAAGGTGCCGGAGACGGTGCTCGTGCCCTACAAGAACCCGGTCGAGCACGCCAAGTACGCCTATACGGCCGAGCGCTACAACCAGCCTTCTTCCGGTGGGAGTTCAACTCCTGCGAGACGCTGGTCCGCGGCAGTGACGTGCATCCGATCGACTACGCGAATGCCTGCCCGGATGTCTCGCTCACCTCGCTGCACTATTACTTTCCCTGGGCGATCAGGACACTGCTGAAGTGGGTCATCTTCTGCCTGGTCACGGATCGCCGGCCGCAGCCCGACCTGGACACGCGGCAGTATTTCGGCACCGCCGACCGCGAGGACCTGGACTACGCGGCGAAGCTGGCCGAGTACCGCAGGCTGGCCGATGGCTACCTGGCCGCCGACGCCTACCGCGAGTTCTGCGAGAAGAATCTGGCCGACCTTGACGCTCATGTGCTCGAGTGGGCGGCGGGCCGCGACTTCGACCGGCTGCTCGTCGACACGGTGACCGCGACCTATCCGGCCGCCGAGCGGGACCAGTTCATCGCGCACTTTCGCGGTCTCACCGGCCTGTGGGTGCAGGACGAGCAGGCCCGGCTCAGTGGCCCGCCGGCGGTGTGACGGACGGGCACGGCCAGCTGGCGCGGCCGGGAATGGGTTTGCCCGAACCGCTGCGGCGCAGCACTATGTCCAGATGACATGGACCGCGCCTGACGTGAAGCGCGCCGAGCCGCCCACGGTGGCCGGTGAGCGGGAGTCGCTGGAAACCTGGCTGGAGTATCACCGGGCGACGCTGCTGCTCAAGTGCCAGGGCCTGACCGCAGAGCAGCTCGCCCGGCGGGCCGTGCCGCCGTCCTCGCTGTCGCTGCTCGGCCTAATCCGGCACATGGCCGAGGTGGAGCGCGCCTGGTTCCGCCGCCGGTTCGCCGGCCAGCCCGAGCTGGGATACGTGCACTGCTCGGACGAATTCCCGGATGGCGATTTCGATTTCGCCGAACCCGGCGGCGCCGGGGCCGACCTGGCCAGCTACGTCGCCGAGTGCGCCCTGGCCCGCGAGGCAGCGGCCGGCCGATCCCTGGAGGAAACCTTCGCCGGCCGCCGCGGCGAAAGCATCGACCTGCGCTGGGTCTATCAGCACATGATCGAGGAGTATGCGCGGCACAACGGCCACGCCGACTTCCTGCGCGAGCAGATTGACGGCGTGACCGGCGACTGAGCCGATCGCGAGCCAGGCCGCCCTGGCCAGCAGGCGCACGCCCCGCGCCAGCCCGGCGGGCGTCCGCCCGGAACCGGCCGCAGGCCGGGGCACTGCCTCGAAGCTGGCACGATGGGCAGGTCATGACTCTCATCGATCAGCTGCCGGAGACCGCCGATCCGGACGAGGTATTCGAGGCCTTTGCCGCCTGGGCCGCCAAGCAGGGCTTCGCCCTCTACCCGCACCAGGAGGAGGCGCTGATCGAGATCGTGACCGGTGCCAACGTGATCCTGAGCACCCCGACCGGCTCGGGCAAGAGCCTGGTAGCGACTGGCGCGCACTTCACCGCGCTGGCCCGCGACGACCGCACCTTCTACACCGCGCCGATCAAGGCACTGGTGTCGGAGAAGTTCTTCGCGCTCTGCGACGCCTTCGGGCCGGCCGAGGTCGGCATGATGACGGGCGACGGCAGCGTCAACGCGGGCGCGCCGATCATCTGCTGCACGGCCGAGGTGCTGGCCAACATCGCGCTGCGGGACGGCGCCGACGCTGACATCGGCCAGGTCGTGATGGATGAGTTCCACTACTACGCCGACCCCGATCGCGGCTGGGCCTGGCAGGTGCCGCTGATCGAGCTGCCGCGGGCCCAGTTCGTGCTCATGTCCGCCACCCTCGGCGACGTCCGCCGGTTCGAGGAGGACCTGACCCGGCGCACCGGACGACCGGCCGCGGTCGTGAGCTCGGTGCAGCGCCCGGTCCCGCTGCTGTTCTCCTACGTGCTCACCCCGCTGCACGAGACGGTCGAGGAACTGCTGACCACCCACCAGGCGCCGATCTACATCGTGCACTTCACCCAGGCCGCCGCCATCGAGCAGGCGCAGGCGCTGATGAGCGTGAACGTCTGCACGCGGGCGGAGAAGGACGCCATCGCCGAGCTGATCGGCAACTTCCGGTTCGCCCCCGGTTTCGGCAAGACGCTGTCCCGGCTGGTCCGGCACGGCATCGGCGTCCACCACGCCGGGATGCTGCCGAAGTACCGCCGGCTGGTGGAGACACTGGCCCAGGCCGGCCTGCTGAAGGTCATCTGCGGCACCGACACGCTCGGGGTCGGCATCAACATGCCCATCCGCACCGTGCTGCTCACCGCGCTGTCCAAGTACGACGGGAGCAAGACCAGGCTGCTGACGGCGCGCGAGTTCCACCAGATCGCGGGCCGGGCGGGCCGGGCCGGGTTCGACACCACCGGCCGGGTGGTGGTGCAGGCGCCCGAGCACGTAGTGGAGAACGAGAAGGCGCTGGCCAAGGCCGGTGATGACCCGAAGAAGCGGCGCAAGGTGGTGCGCAAGAAGCCGCCCGAGGGCTTCGTGTCCTGGGGGCAGCCCACTTTCGAGCGGCTCGTCGCCGCCGACCCGGAGCCGCTGCGGTCCAGCTTCGCGGTCAGCCACGCGATGCTGCTCAACGTGATCAGCCGGCCGGGTAACTGCTTCGCCGCGATGCGGCACCTGCTGACCGGCAACGACGAGGACCGGCCCGCTCAGCGCCGGCACATCAGCCAGGCCATCGCCATCTACCGGGCGCTGCTGGCCGGCGGAGTGGTGGAACGGCTCGCCGAGCCCGATGCCGACGGCCGCCTGGCCCGGCTGACCGTGGACCTGCAGGAGGACTTCGCGCTCAACCAGCCGCTGTCACCGCTGGCCCTGGCGGCCATCGAGCTGCTGGACCGCGAGTCGCCGGAATACCCGCTGGACGTGCTGTCGGTGATCGAGGCGACGCTGGACAACCCGCGCCAGGTGCTGGCCGCCCAGCTGTCCAGGGCCCGCGGCGAGGCGGTGGCCGCGATGAAGGCTGACGGCATCGAGTACGAGGAACGGATGAACCTGCTGGACGCGGTCACCTACCCGCGTCCGCTGGCCGACCTGCTCGAGGCCGCCTACAACATCTACCGGCAAGGGCATCCCTGGGTCGCCGACTATCAGCTGGCGCCCAAGTCGGTGGCCAGGGACATGTTCGAGCGGGCGATGACCTTCACCGAGTACGTCAGCTTCTACGGGCTGGCGCGCGCGGAGGGCATCGTGCTGCGCTACCTGGCCGATGCTTACAAGGCGCTGCGCCAGACCGTGCCGGAGGAGGCGAGGACCGAGGACCTCAGCGACCTGATCGAATGGCTCGGCGAGCTGGTCAGGCAGGTCGACTCGAGCCTGATCGACGAGTGGGAGCGGCTGCGCAATCCCGCGGCCGAGCCGGCCCGCCCGGCCGATGACCGGCCTCCGGCGGTGACCGGCAACCGCCGCGCGTTCCGGGTACTGGTCCGTAACGCGCTGTTCCGGCGGGTCGAGCTGGCCGCGCTGCGGCGCTACGACGAGCTGGGCGAGCTGGACGCGGACGCGGGCTGGGACAGCGAGGAGTGGGCCGCCGCGATCGAGCCCTACTTCGCCGAGCACGACGAGATCGGCACCGGCTCCAACGCGCGCGGCCCTGCCCTGCTGATCATCGAGGAGCGGCCGGGCCAGTGGCTGACCCGGCAGATCTTCGATGACCCGGCCGGCGATCATGACTGGGGCTTCAGCGCGACCGTGGACCTGGCCGCGTCGGACGAGGCAGGAATCGCGGTGCTGACCGTGACCAGCGTCGGCCAGCTGTAGCGGTTCCCGGCCGGCCGGGAACCGCCGCTGGTCAGCGCATTCCCGGATACCCCGATGTCGTCGGCACGATCTGCACCCCGAGCGGCATCAGCGAGATCGGGATCAGCTTGAAGTTCGCCAGGCCCAGCGGGATGCCGATGATGGTCACGCACAGCAGCACGCCGGTCACCAGATGCCCGAGCGCCAGCCACCAGCCGAACAGCACGATCCAGATGATGTTGCCGATCAGCGCGCCTGCCCCGGCGTCGCGCCGCGGCACGACGGTGTTCCCGAACGGCCACAGCACGTAGCCGGCGATCCGGAAGCAGGCAATGCCGAACGGGATCGTGATGATCAGGATGAAGCAGAGCAGCCCGGCGGCCGCGTAGGCGATCGCCATCCAGAAGCCGCACAGCACCAGCCAGATCACGTTCAGGATCACCCGCATGCCGTGCTCCTCCCGTGCCCGCTGGCGGCCGCGCTCTCCCGCATGGGCCTAGCATCCCCGCGCGCCGCCGGTGCTATAGCGGGCTGCCCGCCATCTGCCGGTACGAGACGCTTGTCGCGAGCAGGGCCGCCGCCCTCGCCCACTACCTGCAACCTATTGGTTGCGCATCCCTGGCCTGATGTGCAACTATCGGGTAGCACCTCAACCGAGAGGAACAAGTCATGGCAGCTGACCGGATCGAGCGCGAGATCGTCGTGGACGCCCCGCAGGAACGTGTCTGGGCCGTGCTGACGGAGGCCGAGCACGTCGCGCGCTGGTTCGGCGACTCGGCCGAGGTGGACCTGCGGCCCGGCGGGAAGATGGTCTTCGGCTGGGCCCAGTACAACTCTCCCGATCACCGGGCCGTCATCGAGCGCGTCGAGCCGCCGAGTTTCTTCTCCTACCGGTGGGCGCGCCGGTCCGGCGAGGATCCCGTCGATGGCAACTCCACCCTCGTCGAGTTCTCGCTCAGCCCGGATGGGGCGCGCACCCGGCTGCGCGTGGTCGAGAGCGGCTTCGGCCGCCTGGCGGTCAGCGAGGATGAGCGGGGCACGGCGGTGAAGGAGAACACCGAGGGCTGGATCTCCGAGCTGGGCGAACTGCAGGACTATGCAGAACGGACGTCATCGTGACGGTCCCGCCGCCATGCCCGGCCCCGGTCGCGGCGCGGTCCGCCGCGGCAGTGCCGTGACCGGGACGGGCCAATCCATCGATGAGGTGCTGGCCGCGATGGCCGATCCGACCCGGCGGCAGCTGCTGGCCGCGCTGGCCGCACGGGGCGGCGGCACGGCGACATCGCTGGCCGGCGGACTGCCGATCTCCCGGCAGGCCGTGGTCAAGCACCTTGCCGTGCTCAGCCGGGCCGGGCTGGTGGAGGCGCGCCGGAGCGGCCGCGAGGTGCGCTACGTGACCAGGTCCGACGCCCTGCAGGCGACCGCGCGGTGGATGGCCGGACTCGCCGCCGAGTGGGATGCCCGGCTGAGCGAGATCAAGCGCATCGCCGAGTCCTGAGGGCCGGCCGATCCGGGGCGCCGGCCCGGACAGCGTGGATGCGCGGCTGCTGCTGAAACAACCGCGGCAGGCACGCTTCGACGCTGCTGGTGTCCCCGCGGGGCCGCGGGCTCACAGATCGAGCAGGGCGTCCAGGCCGACGGTGAGGCCGGGCGGCAGCGACTCGATGCCGCGGATCGCGCGCAGCACGCCCGGCATGAACGAGGCCCGGTCCAGCGAGTCATGCCGGATGGTCAGGATCTCGCCGTGGCCGCCGAGCAGCACCTCCTGGTGCGCGACCAGGCCCGCCAGCCGGACCGAGTGCACGTGCACGTCGTCGACGACGGCGCCGCGGGCAGCCGGGGCGCCCGAGACGGTGGCGTCCGGCGACGGCCCCAGGCCGGCTCCCGACCGGGCCGCGCTGATCATCGCGGCGGTCCGCGTCGACGTGCCGGAGGGTGCATCCGCCTTGGCCGGGTGGTGCAGCTCGACCACCTCAGCGGACTCGAAGAACGGCGCGGCTTGCTCGGCGAACCGCATCATCAGCACCGCGCCGATCGAGAAGTTCGGCACGATCAGGACCCGGGCTGACGGCGTGCTGCCGAGCCACACGGTCACGGCGGCCAGCCGCGCGCCGTCGAAGCCGGACGTCCCGACCACGACGTTCAGCCCCTGCGCCAGGCACCAGCGCAGGTTGTCCAGCACCACGCCGGGATGGGTGAAGTCCACCACCACGTCGCAGGCCGTCAGCGGCTCCAGCGGATCCCCCGCGTCCGCGGTCGCCGTCAGCTCCAGGTCGCCGGCGGCCTCGACCGTCCGGCACGCCTCAGTCCCCATGCGCCCCTTGGCGCCCAGCACACCGACCTTGATCATCGTGCCCCCTTCGCTCGCCGCGCCCGGCAGGCGGCCGACCTCGGCCCGATCCTAGCCACCGGCCCGGCCCCGCGGGGCGGTCCGGCCGGGCCGCGCCGCCCGGATCGGGCATTGGTAGCCTGACCGCAGCGACGGCGGCCGGCGATGCCCGTTCCGGCCCGTCACCCATATCAGCCCGCAGCACCGCCCATGCGCGGACCGAAGGATGTGCCTCTGCCGTGAGCCAGCCCGAAGCCCCGCTGGCCGGGCTGCTCGTGGCCGACTTCTCCCGGGTGCTGGCCGGCCCGTACTGCACCATGCTGCTGGCCGACCTGGGCGCTGACGTGATCAAGGTGGAGGGCCCGGCCGGGGACGACACCCGGCACTGGATGCCGCCGGTGCGCGACGGCATCTCCACCTACTACCTCGCCATCAACCGGAACAAGCGCTCCGTGCTGCTCGACCTGCGCGACCAGGAAGGCCGGGCCGCGGCCGCCGAGCTGACCCGCCGCGCCGACATCATGGTGGAGAACTTCAAGCCGGGCGGCCTGCGCAAGTTCGGCCTGGACTACGAGACGGTCAGCGCCGCCAACCCGGCCATCGTCTATGCCTCCATCACCGGGTTCGGCACCGGCGGCGGCGCCGGGCTGCCCGGCTATGACCTCATCGTGGAGGCCATGTCCGGGCTGATGAGCCTGACCGGTGATGCCGGCGGGGAGCCCTACCGCGCCGGGGTCGCGGTCTTCGACGTGATTTCCGGCCTGCAGGCGACGATCGGCGTGCTGACGGCCCTGCATCACCGCGGCGTCACCGGCCTGGGCCAGCACGTCGAGGTCAACCTGATGGCCGCCGCGCTGTCCGGGATGGTGAACCAGACGAGTGCTTTCGCGGCGGGCGGCGTCGTGCCGCACCGGATGGGCAACTCCCATCCCAGCCTGTTCCCCTACGAGCCGCTGCCCACCGGGGACGGCGAGCTCGTCATCGCCGCGGGCAACAACATCCAGTTCCGCAGGCTGTGCGAGGTCATCGGGAAGCCCGAGCTGGCTGACGATCCGCGGTTCGCCGCCAACTCGGGCCGGACCGCCAACCGCGGCCAGCTCCGGCCGCTGCTGGTCGAGGGGCTCAGCGGCAAGTCCGCCACCGAGTGGTTCGGCATCCTCATCGCGGCCGGCGTGCCCTGCGGCCCGATCAACACCGTCGAGGCAGGAATCAGGTTCGCCGAGCAGATCGGGCTGCAGCCGGTGGTGACGGCCGGCCGCGGTGCGGCCGCTGTGCCGGGCATCCGCAACCCGCTGACCTTCTCGGCCACCGCCCCGCGGTACGACCTGCCGCCGCCCGCGCTGGACGAGCACGGGGACGAGATCCGGGCCTGGCTCGCCGGGCCTGCTTCCTCCCCGCCGCCCAGCCCATCCCCGCCGCCCGGCCCATCGCCGCCGCCCAGCCCATCCCCGCCGCCCGGCCCATCGCCGCCGCCCAGCCCATCCCCGCCGCCCGGCTCCGCCCTGCCGCCCGGCTCCGCCCTGCCGCCCGGCTCCGCCCTGCCGCCCGGCCCGCC
>Ga0187860_1000197_pt1 | contig 59721 bp, 62 predicted proteins | sample June2016WEW_10_4_FD_132981 | JGI IMG/M metagenome (GOLD analysis project Ga0187860, IMG submission 132981) | Peatland microbial communities from SPRUCE experiment site at the Marcell Experimental Forest, Minnesota, USA - June2016WEW_10_40 | ecosystem: Environmental > Terrestrial > Soil >...
CCTTGGCAAATCATCGAGCGGCTCGCGCCCCGCTCGCCCCTCGAACTCTGCTTGCTTCCACCCGTCATTCTGGATTACTACCTCAACGACTCAGGGGGATACGATGTGCCTAGGCTTCCCTAGTAATTATTTATGAATGCAAAATCGTCCAAGGTAAGACCGCGAAAAAGGCCCTGCGAGGGCTCCGCTTTTGCGAATGCACAACGCGCTACAAGGCGTAAAGATATTGCCATTCTGGCCAGGACCGACCTTAGAATAACGTCCCTATGGCCAAGATTACTTTTCTGGGCGCGGCAGGGACCGTCACAGGCTCGAAGTACCTGATCGAAGCGGGAGGCAAGCGGCTGCTGGTCGATTGCGGGCTCTTCGAAGGATCGAAGGAACTGAAGCAGCGCAATTGGGAACGCCTTCCGATCGACCCCGCCACGATCGACTGGGTGCTGCTGACGCACGCGCACATCGATCACACGGGCTATCTGCCGCGGCTCGTGCGCGACGGCTTTCGCGGGGCGATCTACTCGAATTCGGCGACGCGCGAACTCTGCGAACTGCTTCTCCCCGATTCGGCTCACTTGCAGGAAGAAGACGCGCGGTATGCCGCGAAGAAAGGCTACAGCGCTCACAAGCCGCCACTGCCGCTTTACACCGTTCCGGAATCGCAGGCGGCGCTCAAACAGTTTCGCGAAATCCCGAGCAACGACGCCTTCGCCATCAGCCCGCAGCTTTCGGTTCGTCCGCACGATGTAGGGCACATCCTGGGCGCCACGTGGCTGGAGTTGACGATCACTGAAAACGGGAAGCAAACACTGGTCGTCTTCTCAGGGGACGTTGGGCGCTACGATCAGCCCATCCTGAAAGACCCTGAGCCGCCCACGCGCGCGGACTTTCTGCTCTGCGAGTCAACGTACGGCGATCGCGAACATCCGGCGGGCGCCGTCGCGGATGAACTCGCCGACGTTATCAACAGCACGGCCAAACGCGGGGGCGCCGTGGTGATTCCCGCATTCGCGGTCGATCGAACGCAATTGCTGCTGTATTACATGCGCGTACTCGAAGAACAGCAGCGGATTCCGCACCTGCCCGTGTATCTGGACAGCCCCATGGCCATCCACATCACCGACATATATGTCCGCCACAGTGGAGACCATGACCTGAAACCGCAGGCCGACCCCGATCCGCTGAACACGCACGAAGTCCACATGACCTCCACGGTGGAAGATTCAAAGAAGATCAACGACGTGGTTTCACCGTGCATCATCATTTCGGCGAGCGGGATGATCACCGGCGGCCGGATCAAGCACCATCTGGCGCACCGGTTGCCGGATTCACGCAGCACGGTTCTGCTCGTGGGTTATCAGGCCGAAGGCTCCGGCGGGCGCGCGCTGCTCGAGGGCGCGAAGTATCTTCGCATCCACCACGAGCAGGTCCCGGTGCGGGCGCAGATCGTCGAGATCGGACAACTCTCCGCACACGCCGGAAGAAGCGAACTGATTCGCTGGCTCTCCGGCTTTCAGGCGCCGCCGCGCCAGACGTTTCTTGTGCACGGCGAGCCCGGCGGCCTCAACGGATTGCGCAATGCGATCGCGAGCCAGTACCACTGGCCGTCGGTGACAATTCCAGCCTACCAACAGTCATTTGATTTGAGCGCGTAGCCTCAACGGGTGGCTACTTTGCGGGCTTCAGCTTCGCCAGACGCTCGGCGGCGGCCTGAAACGTGGTTTCCTTCTTGCAGAACGTGAAGCGCAGGTGGTTCCGCCCGTCGGCGGGATTCAAGTAGAAGCTCGAGCCCGGCACCGCCGCCACGCCGATCTTTTCCACCAGATACTTCGCGAAAGCGACGTCGTCGGGAAAGCCGAACGCGGAGATGTCCGTCATGATGTAGTACGCGCCGCGCGGCTTGAAGCAACGAAAACCGGCGCCGGAGAGAATTCCCAACATGCGGTCGCGGCGGGCGAGATATTCGCGCGCGAGCGTATCGTAATAGCTTTGCGGAAATTGCATCGCGACGATGCCTGCTTCCTGCAACGGCGCCGCGGCGCCGACGGTGACAAAATCGTGCACCTTGCGAATCGCGGCGGTCACTTCTGGCGCAGCGATGGCCCAGCCGACCCGCCAGCCCGTAACGCTATACGTCTTCGAGAGCGCATTGATCGTAATCGTGCGCTCGCGCATCCCGTCCAGAGTCGCGAGCGAGATATGCCGCGCTCCGTCATAGAGCATGTGCTCGTAGATTTCGTCCGTAATCGCGAAAGCGTTCCATTGCGCGCAGAGGTCGCGGATGCGCTCCAATTCGGAGCGCTCAAACACTTTTCCCGTGGGATTGTTCGGCGTGTTGAGGATGATCGCCTTCGTCGCCGGCCCGAAAGCCGCGGCCAGTTCGTCGGGATCAAACGTCCAATCGGGCGGCCGGAGTCTTACGAAGCGCGGCGTCGCGCCGGAAAGGATCGCGTCCGGGCCGTAGTTTTCATAGAACGGCTCGAAGACCACCACTTCGTCGCCGGGGTTGATGATCGCCATCATGGCGGAGATCATGGCTTCGGTGGAGCCGCAGCAAACCGTGATCTCGCGTTCCGGATCGACCGCCACTCCCTGCGTGCGCTGGAATTTTTCGGCGATCGCTTCGCGGAATCGCTTCGCGCCCCAGGTGATCGCGTACTGGTTGACGTCCGCCGCGATCGCCTCCTGCGCGGCGCGCTTGATTTCCGCGGGCGCGGGGAAATCGGGAAAGCCCTGCGAGAGATTCACGGCGCCGTGCCGGATCGCCAGGCGCGTCATTTCGCGGATAACGGATTCGGTGAAGCGTTCGGCCTTGGTGGAAAGTCTCGGACTAGTGACCACGGCCCGTTTGGGCTGCGCGGGGTTCATTTTGGTGTTGGTCTCCGTAGAGCCGGCGATAAATGTTCGCGTTGCGCGTCACGATCTGAACGTACTGCCGGGTCTCCGTGAACGGAATCGACTCGACGAATTCGGCCGTCTCGCGATAGTTCTGCCCCGCCGTCCACGACGTTACGCGATCTTCTCCCGCATTGTACGCGGCGAGTGCCGCTTCGACGCTGCCGAACTGCTTTCGCAGACCCGCGAAATAGGCCGTTCCGAGCCTGACATTGTAATCCGGATCGACGAGCCGCGCGCGCGTATAGCGGATTTTCTCCTGCGTCGCGAGGCGCCGCGCCGTCTTCGGCAGGAGCTGCATCAAGCCGAATGCGTTCGCCACGGAATGCGCGTCGGCATCGAACGCCGATTCCTGGCGAATGAGACCGGCAACCAGCATGGGGTCGACACCCGCCTTGCCCGACCACCGCCGGATGGACGGCTCGAACGGAAGCGCATAGGCCGTCAGCCAGACTTCACGCGGCACGTCGGCGAACGTCCGCGATTCGAGCTGCGGATAGATTTGCCGGACGGCGACGATCGCGCCGCCGTAACGGCTGGCGGCAAGGGCCGCCTGCGCCGCCTCGAACATCAAGCGCGGCTCGCCCGTGGCCGCGTAAGCCGCCCGCAGCTCGAGTTCCGCGGAGGAATCGAAGCCGATCGATTCCAACGCATCGGCGCGCGCCTTCCGCTCCATGGCAGACGCAGGAACCTTCGCGTCCAGATTCGGCGGGTCGGGTGCGGAAGGAATCAACGAGATCACATCCGGGTCCTGCATCGGCCCTGCACCCAGCGCGCGTAGGCGAGCGGCGCCCAGGCTCGCGAAATAATTCTGCGAATATCGTTCCGTCAGTTTTTGGTAATAGGTTCGCGCGAGGGGTTCGACGCCCACTTCCTCGGCGAGGCGGCCGAGCCAATAGAGCGCGTCGGCGCTGTAGGGCGAGCCCGGAAAGCGCTTCAGATGCTCCAGCAGCATTGCGGCGGCCTCGGGTTGCCGCTTGAGTACGGCCGTCCACGTGACACGCCACTGCGCCTGCAACGCATCGGCCGAGGTCGGGAAGTATTGATCGAGCCGCTTGTAATAGCTGGAGGCGCGGTCGCGGTCGAGCTGCACCCAGTAGTAATTCCCCACAGTGAAGAGCGCATCCTCGGTCCAGTGACTCGAAGGCGCGCGCGAGGCCGCGGCTTCAACGGCCGCAATCATCTCCGCTTCCTGCTGCCGGCTGCGGTAAAACTCGGCAAGCGCGTCGGATCGCTCCGCGTCAACATCCGGATCGGAGATCTGCAACGCCATCACTTCCGATGGCCCCGCTCCGAGGGACATTCCGCACTCCAGAATACGCAACTGGGCGCGCTCGTGGTCGGCGCCGGGAAGCTCCGGCAGGATGGCGGCATATTCGTTGCGTGCGTCCGTCCAGATTTTCGCGGAGAAGAGGGCTTCGGCGTGAGCGAGCCGCGCATCCGGGAGCAGCGGCGGGATTTGAACGCCAATGCTGCGGCGCAGGAAATCGAGCTTCACGCCTGCTTCGCGGCCCTGGTCGCTCGTCGGGAAACGCGTGTAAACAGCCTGATAATCAGCGGCCGCCTCGGTGGTCTGTCCGGCCTGCTCGTGCGCCTCGCCGCGCAGGAAAAGCAGTGCCGGTCTTTGCGGCGTGAGCGCGAAGGCATCGAGCGCGGTTACGGCGTCAGCGGAGCGTTTTGACGCGATCGCCGCCGTGGCGAGGGATGCGAGGGCCTGCTCGGTCATCACGGAGTCCGGAAAAACCTGGCGGAGCTGCTGGAGTTCGGCGAGCGCCTCGGCGCTGTGGCCGAGAGCCAGATCGGTTTCGGCGGACCAATAGAGCGCGTAATCACCGAGCAACGGGTCGTTTTTCGCACGGCCCAGCCACTTCGCCGCGTCCGGATAGCGTGCCTTGCTGTAGTCGTAGTAGCCGAGCGCCAGTGCCGCGCGGAGTCCGAGGACACCCGAGGACTTCTGGGCGGCGACGGAGCTGAGTTGCGCGTAGGCAGAAAAAGAGTCGTGTTGCTTCAGATCCCGCGACAACTTCTCGAGCTGCTTCTGCGTGAAGAGGACGCGGCTCGCAGGCGCGGGCTTGGCGCCGGTCCGCGCGAAGCAGGCCGAACACAAAACCAGCAACACGCTGGCCGCGCAAGCAACTCGGGCGGAGAATCGCATAGCTCCTATTTTAGTGCCGCAGGACGGGCGAAGGATAAGGATATTCTCCGAGGGCCTCGCCATCACCCTCGGCGAGGATTTCCACCATCCAATGATGGAAATAGTCCACCGGATGATCCGAAATCGCGCGGAAGCGGCGGTCGTATTCCTTACGGGCTTTGTCGAGATCACTTCGCAACCGATGACAGATATCCCTGTGCTCGCGGCCCAATCGAACATCCTCGGGCCGGAGTAATCGAATGTCCTGCATGGCGACTTTGGCTACCCGGTTCGCGCGGCGGTGCAGGTCTCCCAGTTCAGTGGGGAGCGCCGCAACGTCAAAAGCCGGCGCTTCGGCGACAGCCACCTGTACGGCGGCAGTTTCCTCAACGGCGACTTCCGCAGGCGGTTCCGCCTCGGGGACCAGCGGCAACTCAACCGGCTCGGCCTGGACGCGCGGTTCCGGGTGCTCTGGCTGTTGTTGTTCTTCTGCTACTTCGGTTTCGGTTTCGGTTTCGGTTTCGGTTTCGGTTTCGGTTTCGGTTTCGGTTTCAGTTTCGGCTCCAACCTCGGCTTCGACTTCGGCCGCGGCTACGGCGGACGCCAGCGCTGCGGCCTGCTCGTCGGCGTCGCCGCGTTCGCGCGGGTTCAGCGCAACGGCCACGAAATTCGAGAGCACGGAAAGCCCCGCGGCAAGCGCCGAAGCTGCCGTCTGCGCGCGGAGCATGGCGGGGAGAGCGTTGCTCGGCCGGGTCGACGAGCAGGCTGCCACGAGATCGGCGTAGGCTTCGTGGAGTTCGTCCGCGGTGCGCTGGAGCGGCGCCAGATTGTCGCGTAGAGCCCGGGAAACTGCGTCTTCGAGAGCGTGTTCGAGTGATTTTTGGCTTTCTTTCACAACATTTCCCCGCTATTGGCGATTATGGAAACGGCATCTGAGGGTGTCAACTGGCATTCCGGCCGCGCGTTCCAATACCGAGAGCCCGCGCCAGCACAGGCTGGACCTCCCACGTTTCACTTGCCTTCCCTGCCGCCGGTTCGTATCTTCGACGCCATGCTGACAGCCGAACAGATACGCAACCTGCTCAAGATGCAGCCTCTTCCTGTCGAAGGCGGTTTTTTCGCGGAGAGCTACCGATCGAAGGACGTGGTCGCCAAAGGGGCGCTCGCCGGGTCGTATCCGAGCGACCGGTCGGTTTCCACGGCGATCTACTACATGCTGACGCCGGACACGTTCTCGGCCCTGCATCGCCTGCGAGGCGACGAGGTCTATCACTTCTACCTGGGTGACCCGGTCGAGATGATTCAGTTGAAGCCGGATGGAACCGGCGAGGCGGTACTCCTAGGGCAGGATCTCGCGACTGGTATGCGCCTTCAACACGTGGTGCCCGGCGGTGTCTGGCAGGGCTCGCGCCTCGCTCCCGGAGGACGATTTGCGTTGATGGGAACTACGATGGCGCCCGGCTTTGATCCGCAGGATTACGACGCAGGGAAGCGCGCCGAACTGATCGCACAATACCCTCAATATTCGGCGCTGATCACTTGGCTGACGCGATGACTCGATGCGAGCGGATTTCAGGGGCGGGATTTCTCCCGCCCCTACTGTGAGTTGAGATTGTTCAGTCCGCAGGAACCCCTTCGGCGGCGCGAGCCTCGACGTTGAGCCCGAGCCCTTTCGCCACGCCGGTCCCGTACGCAAGATCTGCCTTGTAGAAGTGCTGGATCTGCAACTCCTGACGCACTACCTTTGCATTGCTTCCCCGCCCTGAGGCTGTCGAATGGGTCTCGCAGCAGGTGGTCGCCGTCTCGCACTCGTCTCCCCTGCCCAAATTTGGCGGCGCAGGGGCGTCAGTGCTATCATAATGGTACCAACGGGGGCGACACGGTTTCGACGGAAGCTGTCGCGGCTCGAAGGCATGCCGGGCGTCACCTGCCCGTAATCGGGTGAAACAAAACAACTGGCAACTCACAGTTGGCTCTCGCTGCCTAAATAAAATTAGGTAGCGCGTCTCCTCAACCGTCGCCTGCGCGGTTGAGATGAGGCGTCACACAGTAGGCTGGCCGTCGCGTTTCGGTCCGTAATGCGGCGGCGAGATCATCGGACTAGCTGGCGGCGCGTCTTGCCCGCTCTGAGTTCCTCCGGCGAAACCTTCGGAACGGGATAAGCATGTAGTCTTCGAGTTGCAAGGCTTCTCGGACGGGGGTTCGACTCCCCCCGCCTCCAAAATATACTAATAGTGTATATGAGGCTTATCGTTGTATAGACGCCCCATCCGTTAGCGACGATTTGCCTACTCCAACACTCTGATTCTGCGGTCGACCAGAATTGGGGCGAGGGACCCTACAGGTTTTCAATCTCTATTGAGGCGTGCTCCACTCCCAGAAGGCGGGGCGGTCGTGGTCGGGCAGCATGAATCCGTGGACACACTTGACGCTCTTCCGTGCGTCCAAGAATGGCACAACCAGGCGCAGGAGGTAACCAGTTAAATGCAAATACGACGGGGCGTAGGGTCGTGTCCGACCTCCCAACCGATAAGCCCTGGGGACCGCAAGAGAGCGGGCACACGACACGGGGACGGATGGCGAGCCGCCGACCAATGAATTCACGGCGAGCTGGTGTAGAATACACGCCGTTTTCCAATTCAAGAAGGAGATCTTGAATTCATCGCGCCAAGAGAGAGGAGACGTTATGAGCACATTCGACCAGCAGGTGGCGGCCGCCAAGCAATGGTTCGCGAGCCCCCGGTTCGCTGGCATCATCCGCCTCTACTCTCCGCGTGAGGTGGCTGAACAACAGGGTACGATTTCCAACGACTGCTCCGTTGCGCAACGGACAGCCGAGGAGTTCTACGCGCTTCTGCGCGCGCTGTTCGAGCAGCGCAAGCAGATCACGACCTTCGGTCCCTATTCCCCGGGCCAGGCGGTTACACTCAAACGGATGGGGATAGAGGGCATTTACCTCGGCGGCTGGGCGACCTCGGCCAAGGGTTCGCTCTCAGAGGATCCAGGACCGGACCTGGCAAGCTACCCGCTCAGCCAGGTGCCAGACGAGGCAGCCGGGTTAGTCCGAGCACTTCTCACAGCCGACAAGAATCAACACTTCGCGCGCATACGGATGAGCGAAGAAGAGCGCAATGCGACTCCGGCAGTCGATTATCGACCCTTTATCATCGCCGATGCAGATACTGGCCACGGTGGGGATGCGCACGTACGTAACCTGATCCGCCGCTTCGTGGAAGCCGGGGTTCCGGGCTACCATATTGAAGACCAGAAGCCCGGAGCGAAGAAGTGCGGCCACCAGGCCGGTAAGGTGCTCGTCGCCCAGGACGAGCAGATTCGGCGTCTAAACGCGGCCCGCCTGCAGCTCGACATCATGCGGGTCCCTGGCATCCTTGTGGCCCGAACCGATGCCGAAGCGGCAACGTTTCTCGAGAATCGTAGCGACGAGCGAGACCAACCCGTCATCCTCGGCGCAACGAACGTCGAGCTGCCGAGTTACCGCGTTGGCTATCTAGCCATTCTGAGAACGTTATTCGAATTGGGGGTCGAGGTCCGTGGACACCTCCTGTTCGCCGTGTCGGAGACCGAGTACCGGGCAACCTCTGCTTGGCTTGGGCAGGTCGGACTCATGTCGATGATCACGGAGACTGCCCAGGGCCTCAGGCATGCATCGGCAACGGAGCTCGACGCTGCGCTCGAGAAGATCGACACGCGCTATGTGGAAATCTGGCAGACAAAAGCCGGGCTGAAGTCCTATGGGCAGGCGGTCGCCGACGTGATGAAGTCTCGCACGGACGAAGGCGAACATTTCGACATGAGCGTCGAGGAATGGCTGGCGTTCTCAAAACGCGCTTCCTTCTATGAAGTGCGCGAGCGGGCGAAGTCCATGGGTATCCAGGTCGTCTGGGATTGTGAGCTGCCCAAGACCCCGGAAGGTTTCTATCAAATCCAGAGCGGGATCGATTATGCCATCACCAGATCGCTGGCTGTGGCGCCCTTTGCGGACATGTTGTGGATGGAGACCAAGACGGCGGACCTGGAGGACGCCAGGAAGTTCGCGCATGCAATCCACGCAGAATTTCCCGACAAGATGCTGGCGTACAATTTGTCGCCGTCGTTCAACTGGGACACCACGGGCATGAGCAACGAGGAGATGAAGCGGTTCCCGGAGGAACTCGGAAAGCTCGGGTTCGTCTTCAACTTCATCACTTACGGTGGACACCAGATCGATGGCTTGGCCGCCGAGGAGTTCGCGACTGCGTTAAAGGAGGACGGGATGTTGGCGCTGGCGCGCCTGCAGCGCAAGTTCAGGCTGCTGGAGTCTCCCTATCGCACACCGCAGACGCTTGTGGGAGGACCGCGGCTGGACGGCGCATTGATGGCTTCGTCGGGACGTACCGCGGCAACGAAGGCGATGGGTAAGGGATCGACACACTACCAGCACCTAGTTCAGACCGAGGTCCCCCCCAAGCTGCTGGCGGAGTGGCTCGTGGAGTGGAGGAAGCACTGGGAGCATCCGGCGAAGATTCGGGTCGAGCTGCGTCCCCAAACGGCCGGCTCGGAACTGTTGGAACTGAGTCTGCTCGATGAGCCCACTGGTCAAAAGCTCGCTAACATCATCTTCGCCCCTGTCCAGGACCGTCGCGGCCGGAACTTCCTCTCGGTTCGCGACCAGAACACGGTCGCGCCGCTGCGCAAGAAGCGAATAATGACGCTCGTCCAACTGTTTCTGATCCACCGCTACAAAGCTAGCGCCGTGCACTACCTCACTCCGACCGAGGATAACGAGTTCCAGACACAGAAGATGAAGAGCATGGGAATCTTCTCGGACGTGCAGACAGAAGTTGGGCAAATCATCGTCGCGAACGTCAACAAGCAGGTTGTAGACGAGCTGCTCAAGCCTGACCGGGCTGCCCTCTTGGAGATGATCCGGAAACCGTCGCCACAGATCGTGCAGTCCCCGAGGTAGCCGATCACCACTCTTGAGACGTCCCGTTCTTATCGGTCGAGCTTGGGGCGTCGGTTACTGTCACGCTCGGATTGACAGAATTGAAACTCGATTGACGCCACCGGTGTCGCTCACTTGGCCGTGTAACGCGCTTATCGGAGAAGTGGAGTACTGGTAGGAATGGAATGGATCGAGACAGAGTTGCGCAACTGTATCGAATAGTCTCAGCCTGTAAGGACTTTCCAGCGCATGCTGGGGCAGCCGGTGCGCGTGACATTACTGAACCAAGAGCAGGCAGGTGCGTATGGAAGCTAAAGAGCATGTCATGAGTGAGCTCCGGCAAAGAGCGCTGCCATCCCAGCGCCCACGACGGCGGTCGATCCGGCCGATGATGAGCCTAGTCGCCGTTGGTTGTTGCGCGATGCTCGGTCTGCGCTCTGTTCCGGCCGCGGAGGCAAGTCAAGCTGCGACGGAGAGGGCCGTCTCTCGAAGCGAGCCACAGCGTGTGGAGGCGGGCAAGAAGCTGTTCGCGGCTTCTTGCGGCTTCTGCCATGGCGCGGAAGGGAAGGGTGCTGCTGCGCCCGGCTTCCGCAACCGCAGTCTGACTGCGGTTGACGTCACGAGTGTCATCTCCAACGGTAAGCCCGGCACGACGATGCCCGCGTTCAAGAACACTTACAGTCAAGAACAGGTCGCGGACTTGGTTGCTTACATTCTCTCCCTTTCAACGAGCGGTGCGACGGAGGCCGCAGAATCAGGCACCCCGACGGCGGCCACTCCGGTAGCCGGATCCGCCGCGAACGGCGCGGATATTTACGCGAAGAGCTGTGCCTCCTGCCACGAGGCTGGCGGGCCTCCGTATCTGAACCACTACGTCATGAAGGCCGCCGCTCCGGAGTATATCGTCCACATGCTCGCTGCTGGCGTCATGCACGCCCAGGGTGCTCGTCTAACCGCCCCCCAGCGCGCGGCCGTCGCGGAATACATCACCGGTAGACCCCTCGCCAGCTCCGGGCTTGCGGCGACGTCCGCAGGCCGATGCTCCGGGCCGGTGCCGAAAGACTTCTCGGGTCCGCAGTGGAACGGTTGGGGAGTGGATTTGGAGAACAGCCGGTTTCAGCGGGCCGATGCGGCAGGCCTGACGGTAGCCCAGATTCCGAATCTGAAGCTGAAGTGGGCCTTCGGATTTCCAGGCGGCTTCGCAGCTTTCTCTCAACCCGTTGTGGCAGGTGGACGCGTGTACGTCGGCGGTCCCCTCGGCGGGGTCTATTCGCTCGACGCCTCGACGGGCTGCACGTATTGGAGCTTTCAAGCGGATGCAGGCGTTCGCACGGCTGTAACCATCGGCCCCGGCCATCTGGCCTACTTCGGAGACCTTCGGGCAAACGTCTATGCAGTGGATGCCGTTACCGGGAAATTAGTCTGGAAAACCCGAGTGAGCGATCACCCCTACGCGCGCGTCACCGGAGCTCCGAGACTGTACAAGGGCCGGCTGTATGTGCCCGTGGCATCTCGCGAGGAATGGATGGCGGCCGATCCGCGGTATGAATGTTGCACCTTCCGCGGCATGATGGTCGCGCTCGATGCGGCTACCGGAAAACAGGTCTGGAGAAGCTACACCATCCCCGATCCGCCGCAGCCTACCAAGAAGGCCGAAAACGGCGCGCAGCGATGGGGCCCATCCGGGGCAGCCCTGTGGTCGTCGCCCACGGTCGACACGCAGCGCCAACTCCTCTATATCGGAGCCAGCAACAACTATTCCGATCCGCATACGTTCAATAGCGACGCCATCCTGGCCTTCGATCTCAAGACCGGCAAAATCGTCTGGTCGCACCAGATCACCGCCGAGGACACCTACAACATCAGTTGCCTGCGCGACGACAAAAGCAATTGCCCCGAAAAGTCCGGGCCCGACTACGACTTTGGCGCTTCGCCCACGCTGCGCACGCTCGCGAATGGACAACGTGTGCTGATCATCTCTCAAAAATCCGGAGTGGTGTATGGGCTTGACCCGGACAAGGAAGGGCAGCTTCTCTGGCAGACTCGCATCGGCAAGGGCGGCGCGCTCGGCGGAATCGAATGGGGGCCGGCGGCTGACAGCAAACTCGTCTATGAGGCGCTTTCGGATCTCGAGTTCGGTGGAGGCCCCGAGGGAACCATACCGGATCCAAAAGCAGGCGGCGGGCTGTTCGCGCTTCAAATCGCCACCGGCGAAAAGGTGTGGGAGGCTCTTCCCGCTCCAGGCGGTTGCACCACTCCGCGCTGCAGCCCGGCGCAGTCCGCGGCCGTGACGGCCATACCCGGAGTGGTCTTCTCCGGCGCGGATGACGGTCATTTCCGCGCGTATTCGAGCACGGACGGCAAGATTCTGTGGGATTACAACACAGCACGAGAATTTGACACCGTCAACAAGGTGCCGGCCAGGGGGGGCTCAATCGATGGCACAGGCTCCGCCGTCGCGGGAGGCATGGTATTTGTGGATTCCGGGTACGGCGCACTCTTTGGTATGCCGGGCAATGTGCTACTCGCATTCGGCCCGGAATAGAGGCCGCTGCGAAAAACCCGCTACACGCACAATCTGCGAATACGTCTCGGCCAACACAACGCGGGCAAATCCATTCACACAACAAATTCAGACCTTGGAAGCTAATGGTGTACGTCGCTCTACCTGAAAAACAGCTCACCGAGAAATTCGAAAGATACTTGAAAAGTGGATCAGGGCGTGCTTTCGCCCAAAGCACCTCCAGAGCTAATAGCGGAGATCGAAAACCTTTTCGGCGTTGGACTGGTACAGCTTCTTCTTGTCGCTATCGCTGATCGGCAGGTCGTCGGTGACTTTCACTTCTTCCGGGACAAACTGGTAGGGATAGTCCATCGCGTAGAGCACGCGATCCGCGCCGAGCACCTTCTGGCAGTACAAGATCGGCGGCTCCCAGGCCATGCCGCTCGTGGTAACCCAGATGTTTTCTTTCAAGTAGTCGCTCGGCTTCTTGTTCAGCTTCTTCACGTTCGGATACCTGCTGGTCGCGACATTCGCCCGGTGAAAAAAATCCAGCCGGAAGAACCAATAGGGCAGGCCTTCCCCCAGATGTCCCACGACCATCCGCAGCCCCGGGAAACGATCGAAGACGCCGCTCAAAATAATTCGCAGCAGATGCAGGCTCGTCTCCACGGCAAAGCCGTAGATGGCCCCTTCGAGTCCCCACTCCGCAAACGGCGCGTACATCCGCGCGGAAGGAGTGCTCGGATGCAAATAAATGGGGACGTTCAGCGATTCCACCGCCGCGAAAATATCCCAGAATTTCGGGTCGTCGAGATATTCACCGTGCGTGTGGGAGTTGATGATGGCGCCCTTCAGCCCCAGCTTCCGGACGCTCCTCTCGAGTTCCTTGGCCGCGCCCGCCGGATTCTGAGGCGCGATGGCTGCCAGACCGGAGAATCGGTCCGGATGTTTTCGAATCGCCTCCGCCAATTGGTCGTTCAGCGACGTTGCCAGCGCGGTTCCCGTCGCCGCATCGAAAATCTGCACGCCGGGGTTCGTCAAGCTGAGAACCTGCCTTGCGATGCCCGTGTCATCCATGTCGCGGATTCGCTGCTCGCCGATATCCGCGAGGCGCGAAGCGATGCCCTTCGCGCGCAGGCTTTCGCCGAGAAAATATTCCCACTGGCCCACGAAGCCGGGATCGAGATTCGCTTTTTGCTGGAGCAACACTTTCCAGCGCGCGAGCAGTTCAGCGGGAGCGAACGCTTCTTCCGTGGCGATACGCAGGTAACCTGGGTTCGTGTTCGGATCAAGGCTCATCTAAGTTCTTCAATCAAGAACGAAACCCTCTGTCCAGCTATCGCGGTTCATTTTATAGGGATGAATCCGAAATCCGTCCGGTGCGTTTACAAATCCAGGCTTGTCTTTGAGGCGCTCGATGGCGGCCTTTGCCTCGTCCTCACTGCTATAAACACCGATCAAAAGTTCATTGTCATCCGCGCCGTCAGGCGCGCAAACATACCAGAGCAGAAAAACTGAATCCATGAGAAGTCCCTAGTCCTCAGCGGACGCGACGACAGTCACTTCGAAAGGCCCATCGCGGCGGCGTAGGCCTTGCGGACTTCGCGGGGCTGCCCGGCCTGAAATACGTAGTCCTTCAACTGGCCGCCGGCGAGCGGATGCTTCGCGATCTGCTCGAGCGTCAGGCCTTCGACGAGGTTCTTGCGGTCCGCAATCGGGAGACTGACGCAGCGATTAACCTCCGAGTCGCGAATCGTCGCCTTCGGGTCCTCGCCGCGCGCGATGGCCTCGATATCCTTCAGGAACCGCTGCCGCAGCATGATGATCCCCGCGTCGCTCGTGCCGAGGTGCTCCCGCGTGCGATCGGCGATCGTTCCCTGCCCCATCCACGCGATGAAATCCTGGTTCATCACGTGGCTCGAAATCCAGCGCCCGGTTTCGGCGTCGCGCACGGGGCCGTGCCACGCCGGGATTTGCTCCTGCACGTACGGCTCGCGCCCCTTGGGGACGCGGCTGAAGCACCAGGTCACGCTCAGCGTGTTCTCGTCGTCGATCGGCACGCGCCATTCGAAGTGATCGCCGGTGAAAAGCGCATTCGGCCACAGGCACACGCGCCCGACCTTCCACATCGGATCGTTTTCGCTCATGCCCTCGCGGATGCGCCGGTAGACGATGCCGTAGTCGAACTCCTCAAACGCCAGCTTCAGGTGCCGCGGCGAATACTTCCCGCCCTTGTCCGCCAGCCGCACGCTCCAGTTCATGTGCATCCACTCGAAATGCAGCGGATCGACGGAGTTTTCCTGGCACTGAAGCCAGTTGCATGGTACGTCGGCAAACACGATCTGCACGAAGCCGTTCTTCCACGTGAACGGCTCCCAGTTCGGCACTAGCGGCGCCGGCTCCGGACCCAGATACGCCCAGATCAGCCCCGCCCTCGCCTCCACCGGATACGCCTTGATGCGGACCTTCTCGCGGTACCGCGCCTCGGGCTGCGCGACGTCTTCGTAGGGCTGCTCGATGCAGCGGCCGTCCCGATCGAAGAGCCAGCCGTGGTAGTTGCAGCGCAGCCCGCACTGCTCGACGAATCCGTAGGACATATCGGCGCAGCGATGCGGGCAGTGGCGATCCACCAAACCGAAGGTGCCGCTCATGTCCTTGTAAAGGGTCAGATCCTCGCCCATCAGTCGCACGGGCTTGATGGTTTCGTTCTCAAACTCGCTGACCGCTGCGATAGGCATCCAGTAGCGGCGCAGCAGATCGCCCATCGGCGTGCCGCAGCCCACCCGCGTTAGAAGCTGATTTTTGGTAGGGTCGAGCATCGGACTTTTGGCCGGGATTCTATCGCAACTGCCGACTATGTTGCAGCCGATAACTTCTGGTACTGTTGAGCCCCGTGGTTACTTAAAAGCCCTCAAATGTGATCGCATAACAATGTTGCCTCCCTGCAGTCCAACTGATCGACCACGCGTTGCCTATTCGTACAGGGAGCGAACCCCTTCAAAAAGCTCTTGACCTGTGAAACGACTCAGAATAGTTTGTGGGGGTGCAGTTCACCGCACTTAGGGCTTCCTGTTGTCCCAACGGCGCCGTATCAGCTGCTGGGTCGCTTGTATAAGCAGTCGATTTTGTAATCGCCAAGCTTCACCTTTCTGAGCAGCCCTGTGGGGGGCCGACTCAAAAGGACTAGCCCGCGCATCAATCCATCCGCGAGCCGATGTTCTTTAAGAAAGATGGAGCAAGCCCTGTTATTCCGGGCGCTGTATTGGCCGCTGTGCAACCCATGTAAGCAGTTGATGGTAATCGCCAAGCTTCACCTTTCTGAGCAGCCCTGTGGGGGGCCGACTCAAAAGGACTAGCCCGCGCATCAATCCATCCGCGAGCCGACGTTCTTTAAGAAGGAAGATGGAGCAGGCCCTGTTACTTGGGGTGTGTCTCTCCCTTGAGCAACAAAACGATCATGCCTTCGGCATGCGTGGGGGCCTCGGGCTCCATCATGGGAGGGTGCGTTTGAATCTCATCCATATCCTAACTGTTCTGCTGTCGGCTCTGCTTCTAGGATCTCTGACTTACTGCGTGCTGACGATTTTCGCGGTGCGCAACTACCTCAGTGTGCCTCCGCCTGTGTTGCATCACACACCGGGGATTAGCATCTTGCGTCCGCTTCATGGTGCAGATCAAGACACGGAAGAAAATCTGCGCAGTTGCTTCGTTCAGGACTATCCAGATTTCGAGATTCTTATCGCCGTTTATCGAGCCAACGACCCAGCCGTTGAGGTGTTCGAAAGAATACGCGCTGAATTCCCGGACGGCCCTGCCGCAAGGCTGGTCGTCACCGGTGAATCACCCGTGCCCAACGCCAAGGCCCACAGCTTGAACTTCTTGATCGCCCACGCCGAGCACGATCTATTGGTGATGATCGACAGCGACGTGCGAGTCATGCCCGACATGCTTCGTACCATCGCGGCGGAGTTTCACGATGAATCCGTGGGAGTGTTCACCTGCCCCTATCGGGCCACGGCGGGTTGCAGCCTATGGTCGCGCCTCGAGTCCATCGGCATGAACACCGAGTTTTTGGGTGGTGTTCTTGTGGCTCGTATGCTTGAGGGAATGAAATTCGCCCTTGGTCCTACGATCGCCGCTCGGCGGGAAGTGATTGAACGTATGGGCGGGTTCCAAGAGCTTGGCGAGTTTCTCGCCGAGGATTTCGTTCTCGGGCAGCGGGCCGCGGAACAAGGTCACCGCGTTCTTCTTTCGTCGCATGTCATCGAGCATCGCATTGGCAGTCAATCCTTCCGGGCCAACATGCAGCATCGACTTCGCTGGGCGCGAAGCACGAAGCGTTCTCGCCCGGCGGGCTACTGGGGTGAAATCTTCACCAATCCAGTGCCTTTGGTTTTGTTGCTGTGCTTAGCGGACCACAGAACCTGGCCCCTCGTCCCAGTGACTGCCGTATTCCGCGCTCTGAGCGCCTGGTTAACCTCAGCTTGGGTGTTATCTTCACCAATCTCCGTCGTGACATGGTTGCTTCTTCCCGTCCAAGACGTGCTGACCTTTTTAATGTGGATAGCTGGATTTTTTGGCGATGAAGTTCAATGGGGAGGGCAGCAATTAAAGCTGCGCGCCGATGGCCGCTTCGAAACTGAGCACGCACTGGAAGAACTTGTCCGGATGACAAAGCAACCGTTGCCTTCCAGCGCCTCTACTCCGGTGCCCGCTTCCTCTGGGCCGGATTGATGTATGTTTTGCTGTTGAACCTGAAAACAGGAGGCGGCTTGTGGGAGCCGCCTCCGTGGTGTGGCTAGGTTCCTAGAAGCCTTAGGGCATGCGCTTAGGAGCTAGCCATCTGCATTGTCTTAACCCGTAGTCCAGGAAAAGTTCCGAAATCTTTTTAGGGTGCTCCGAGACCGAACCTGAGACTGGACTGGGGCAGATCTGAAGAGGCAGAAGGCTCGCTCAATTGATGCCAGCAGCCGGAGTCGCTATGGAGTCTCCAGTCCTGCCCGATCGCTCATCGCGAGGCATCCCACGCGGTGGGAGCGGGCGGGTGGGCACACCCCTGTGGCTGCGGTGAGCAACTCACACCCGATCTTGATCAGGCCCCGGATGAATTTGAGGGTGCCGACCTTTCGTCTTTCAAGAAGGGTGCGTGACTTCGCGCGAACCTCTAGTGCTTCTCAGGCGTCGGCGCGCGAGGTGCCGGAGCGGCGCGGAACTGCCTCTGCGAAGCCAAACACATCCCATCAGACCGAAGCGCTCATGGCGCCCGGCGAGGCCGCAGAAGATGCACGACGAAGAACACCACCGCTAGAATCAGGAAAATATGTATCAGGAAGCCCGCGACATGAAAAGCTACGAACGCAAAAGCCCATATGAGCACAAAAATTAAAGCCAGTCCGAGAAAGACGAAACGCACGACGGCCCTCCGAAGCCGGATGCTACCACAGTTTCATCCGGCGAATTGACAGCGACATAAAGCACCCTCGATCGTCCGCGCACGCCTCCGAAATGCCGCCGTTGGAGGGCTCGCGACTTCAGCAAAGCTACCGGAGCGCGAATTTGCGCCTGGCCTCTTTCTGTACTCCGGGACAGTCCATTTGGCGCCGCCGTGTGCTAGCGTCGAAGCAGCGATGCGCAACGAGAAAACATCATCGACAAAGACAAACGGCCCCGGCAACCCGGGGTGGCGCCGGTCCGTCTACCGCGCGTCGCGTTCGCTGCACTCAATCAAATCGACACGGGGTGTCCTGACCTGCGCCCGCCTGAAAGCGGCCACACGAATCACGGCCTTTCTAATCGACACTCCGGCGATTAGAAACGGCTGCAACTCCTTGGAAACAAACGATGCGTACACTTTCTAATCGACGACCCGGCGAGGGTCGTCGTCCCGAGCGAGCATCGCGAGTCGAGGGACCTCTCTTCCCGTCTTCCCGCTTCGACCGCTGCCTCTTACCCGTCACTGGCTGCCGAGTAGATTTCGCTGTAACTTCCTCAAAACAAACGATCGTGGTGCCTCTTACCCGTCAATGGAATCGGGGGCCTTTGGCGACCACATATCGCCCGAGGACGCTCGCGCTAGCGCGTGCAACTGCCGGCGGGCTACACCTTGAAAGATTCCAGCGTTTCCGGCGCGAAGAGCTCGGTGGGTTTCAAAGGCCGTTTCGAGAGGCCCTGCTCGAACGAGTAGCGCAGGAACGTGTCCAGCGTGTGCGCGTTCGGTTCCAGCCCGTAGGGCCAGAAGTCCGTCCCCATCAGCGCCCGCGTGTCCTCCACGTGCTGCACCAGCCACGGCAGCATGACGTTCAGCGCGCCCGTTTCGTACAGCTCGCGATAAGCCTCCTGCTGCGCCTTCGCGAAAGCCTTGTAAAGCGACTGCGCGACCCACGGGGATTTCTCGTATACGTCGCGGCGGATCACGACGGTGTGCATGATGGGAAAAATCTTCGTCTTCAAAAAGTAGTCGCGCTCGACCTGCTCATAATTCTCGAACAGCCGTCGCACCTTTCCCGAGCCGCGCACGAACGACGACGGCATGCGCGCCGTATACAGCGCGTCGATTTCTCCCGCCTCCAGCATCGCCGAGAGTGTCTTCTTCGGCGGGATCGACTCGAGCCGGATTTCGGGCGGCAGCGACAAGCGAAGCTTTTCCGGCCGCCCCGGCTCCTCTTCCCCGCCGCGAAAATAAGTAACACTCGTGACGGGAACCTTGTACTCGTCGCTCAGGATGCCGCGAATCCACACGCCGGCCGTCATCTGATATTCCGGCGTGCCCACGCGCTTGCCGATCAGATCGCGCGGCTCGCGAATTCCGCTGTCACGATGGATGAAAATGCACGAGTGCCGGAAGAACCGCGACGGAAACACCGGAATCGCAATCAGCCTGGGATTCTCCGCGAAGAGCGACAGCGTGTACGACGACAGCGACATCTCCGCCACGTCGAATTCATGATGCCGCAGCATGCGGAAGAAGATTTCTTCGATCGGCAGGTTCAGGCAGGTCAGCTCGATTCCGTCCACAGGAACGCGCCCCTCGAAAAGCGCGCGCGTGCGGTCATAGTTCGAGCATGCCATCGAAAGCCGCAGCTTACGCATCGTGGGTTGCCGGCCTCAGATTTCGCCCTTGGCCATCCGATCGGCGATGTATTCGGCCTGGCGTATGGCGAGCGCGACGATCGTCAGCGTGGGGTTTTCGCCGCCGCTCGACGCGAACTGGCTCCCGTCCGATACGAACAGGTTCTTCACGTCGTGCGACTGGCCGAACCGGTTGACCACGCCGTCCTGCGGCTTCTCCGACATGCGGTTCGTGCCCATGTTGTGCGTCGAAGGATACGGAGAGACGTGGACGGTCTTCTTTGCCCCGATCGAGGTGTACAAGGCGTCCGCCTGCTTGTAACCGTGGTTTCGCATCGCGACGTCGTTCGGATGGTCATCGCAGTGGATGTTCGGGATCGGCATGCCGAATTTGTCCTTCTTGTCCGGGTGGAGCGTGATCCGGTTGGTCTCGCGCGGCAGATCCTCGCCGATGATCCACAGGCCCGCGAGGTTCGCGTAATTGTCCACGATCCACGCGCGGTCGCGGCCCCAGCCGCCGGGAATAATGGTCTGCGAGAAACTCGGCAAACCCTGCGGGAGCAACTCGAACTGATAGCCGCCGACGAAGCCGCGCGTCGGGTCGAGCCGCGCCTCGTCCATCACGATCCCGGACTGCGCGGTTCCGCGGTACATGTGAACGGGCTTCTCATAGGCCGCGAACACCGCGCCGGTCGTGTGGCGCATGTAGTTCTTCCCGACCTGCCCCGAGGAATTCGCCAACCCTTGCGGGAACATGCTCGAAGACGAGTTGAGCAAAAGCCGCGGGCTTTCGATCGAATTCGCCGCCACGGCGACCGCGCGCGCCTTCTGCCGTTGCAATGTGCCCGAGGCATCGGCATAGACAACGGCGTTTACTTTCCCGGAAGCGTCGTGCTCGATGCGCAGCACCTGCGACTCCGCCCGGATTTCGGCTTTTCCCGTGGCCTCTGCTTGCGGGATATCGATGTAGAGCGTGGACCACTTCGCGCCAAAGGTGCAGCCCTGAACGCAGAAGCCGGTCTGCTGGCACGAAGCGCGCCCGTCGCGGGGCACAGGATTGATGGCCATGTTTGTTGTTTGAAACTTCGTGTAGCCGACTTTCTTGGCGCCGGCGAACAGTACCTTGCCGTGATTGCTGGCCGGGAGGCGCGGAATTCCGTGTGTCCCTGTGACGCCCATTCGGAGTTCCGCGCGATCGTAGTAGGGCGCCATCTCCTTCAGGTCGACGGGCCAGTCGAGCAAGTTCGCGCCCGCAACATCGCCGTAGCGCGTTCTCGTCTTGAACTCATGCTCCTGAAAGCGCAACGCGCAAGCGCCCCAATGCACGGTTGTCCCACCAACGAGTTTGCAGATCCAGATCGGCAAATCCGGGGAGGTCTTCGCGACGGACCACGAACCCGATGTCGTGCGCGGATCGAGCCACGTAAACAAGCTGAACATCGCGACTTCGTCGTTCCGGAAATCGGTGATCTCGATGCGCTTTCCGGCTTCGAGAACCACGACGGAAATTCCCTTTTGCGCCAGCTCGTTCGCCAGCACACCGCCGCCGGCGCCGGAACCGACGATCACGACCACGGAGGAATCGTCCTGATTGAATTTCGCAGGCATTGTCACCCTCACAGCCAGTCGATGTCGTTGAAGCCGCGGTGCAGGTAGCCGCCCTTATCCGATGACGGGCCTTCATAGCCAAACAGCGGCCAAACCTCCGGCTGGTTATACAGCGTCACGAGAGTCGTGCCGTAGACTTTCGAGAAAAACGCGCCGCCTTCGATCTGCTGGATGACCGCAACGCGCGCCTTCTCATCCGGCACATCCGCGTATCCACTGCCGCCGACCGCCTTGGCAAGCCTGTTGAGCTGACTAACGCCATCGGCCAGGAGTTTCCTCGCGGACGAATCCTTCGCGGCTTCATCCTCGAGCGGGGCGATGGCCTTGGCATAGAAGGAATCCGCCAACCGATCGTGGGGGAAAAGGTCACGTACGAATTTCAGGAGTACGCGAGTTTGTTCGGGTTGGAGGCCTTGAGGTTCCGCAGCCGGTGCGGCCTTGGGGTCGGCCAGAACGGCCGGCCCGGTAACTGCGACGGCGGCAATCGTGGCGGCACCGCCAGCTAGAAAACCCCGCCGCGAGAACCTACTAGCCCAATCGAGCAGCTTCATTCGCGCTCCTTCCGCCGCGCCTGCCAGCGGCGCCGCCTACGGCAAGCTAAATACGAAGACCGAGTTACCCGACGCAGCCTCGAAATACTGTTTGCCGTCCACCGCGTACGTGATCGGATTGGCCCGAACAGAATTCCCCAGTTGAACGCTCCAAAGGGGTTTGCCGGTCTCGGCGTCGAGTGCGAAGAAATTGCCCCCGGCGTCCGCGCAAAATACCAGACCGCCGGCCGTCGCGAGCGTGCCCGTCCATGAGTCTCCCACCATCTTGAACTGCCACTTCATCTTCCCCGTGGTGTTTTCGAGGGCGCGAACGGCGCTGTAGGCCTGATCCCCGCCGACCAGTTTTTGGCCGCCGCCGCCTCCGATGTCGAGCGGGTTGTTGGGGTCCATCTGCGGGTGACCCTTGAAGTAGTAAGCGCCCTGCTCGCGGGTATTAACGTAGAAAAGTCCGGTCAGCGGGCTGTAGGACGAACTCGTCCAGTTCACCGATCCCGTGATGCTCGGATAAATCAGATTTCCCTGCGGGGTCGGGTCGATGTTGGGCAACTCGATTGGCCGCCCCTTCGCGTCGAGTCCCTTGGCCCACGTCTGCTTCGCATACGCTTGCCCGGCGAGGAATTCGCCCGTTTCGCGGTCGAGGACGTAGTAGAAAGTGTTGCGATTGGCCTGCGCCACGATCTTCCGCTTCTTGCCGTTGATGGTGGCATCGAAGAGAATCGGCGGCTCGGACGCATCCCAATCGTGAGTTTCGTGCGGCGAAAACTGGAAATACCATTTCATTTTCCCCGTGTCGGCGTCGATAGCCAGCAGCGAGCAGGAGTAAAGATTGTCGCCCTTGCGCGCGTCGCCGTTCCAGTCCGGAGCCGGGTTGCCGGTGCCCCAGTAGAGCGTGTTCGTCTCGGGATCGTACGCTCCGGTGTTCCACGTGGTGGCGCCGCCGTATTTGTAGCTCTCGTCCTCCCAGGTTTCCACGCCGGGTTCGCCCTTGGTGGGAATGGTATAGAGCCGCCACAGTCGATGGCCGTCCTTGGCATCGTAGGCATCGATGTAGCCGCGAAGGCCGCCTTCGCCTCCTCCCATTCCGACGACGATCTTCCCGTTGATGGCGAGCGGGGCTTGCGTGACCGCGACGGACTCTTTATTGCTCCCGATCTCCACATTCCAGCGCACGGCGCCGGTCTTCGCGTCGAGCGCGACCAAGTGCGCGTCAATGGTCGCGACGTACACAGTGTCGCCGAGAATGGCCACTCCGCGGTTTGTGGGAAACAGGCCGATGGTAAGAAGATTCCTCGGCAGGTCCGCCGTCCATCTCCACACCGGCTTGCCCGTGCGCACATCGAGCGCCGTCACCGTCGTCGGCGGCTCGGTAACGTACATCAAGCCGTCCACCACGATCGGAGAAGACTCGAAGATACCTTGCCGCCGGAGCTGGTAGACCCACTGCATCTTCAGAGAGCCGACGTTTCGCATGTTGACCTGTTTCAGCTCCGAGAAACGCTGGGACGCGTAGTTGCCGCCGTAGGTCAGCCAATTCTCCGGATGACTTGCGGAATGCAGAATCTCGTCATAGGTCACATTCTGGGCCCAGGATCGCGCGCGGCCTCCCAGCACCAGTGCCAGCAGGACAAAACCGCAAAGAATGTATCTGCTCGTTTTCATTGCGCGCCTCCCAGGCTGGCAAGGTAGGAGACCAGATCGCCCAATTGCGTGTCGGTGAGCTTGTCTTTATAGCTGGGCATGAAGCTCTTTCCGGGCTCCACTTCAATCTTCTTGGCCTCGAGCTTCCGGATGAAGTGGATGCGGCCATCCCGATCTCTGAGCTGAAGCGTGAACGAATCCTCGTCCACGCGCATGCCCTCGACAACCTTGCCGTCAGCCATGACCACGCGATACATCACGTAGGCGGGATACGACGCTCTTTCCTGCAGTGCGACGTCGGTAGGCGGCAGATGGCCGCCGGGATCCAGCAACACGTCGTGCAGAAAAGAAGCGGTGCGCTGCGAGCCGATTTTGGTCAGGTCCGGCCCCGGGCTTCTGCCCTGCCCCGCGATGATGTGGCAGCTCGCGCAGCCGTTCGAACTATAGAGTTCCTTGCCCTTTTCCGGGTCGCCGAACGCTATCCCCGCGGTTTCGTGGCCGAGCGAGCTGACGTAATTCACAAGCAGCCAGATTTTGTCCTGGCCCAGTTGCGAGAAGCTCGGCATGCCAGAGCCTGTTGCCCCGCCGTAGAGCGTGCTATAGAGGCCTTCGGGACCAAGGTTGGTCGCGGCTTCCCGAATGTTGGGGCCATTGGCGCCGCTGCCATCGATGCCATGGCAGGCCGCGCAAGTTCCTTCAAACAGCGTCTTGCCTTGCGCGATGCTCTCGGGTGTCGGCTTGGGATGCGGTGAGTGCGGCGGAGGCGGGGGCGGTCCAAATTGCGCCGCAAGCGACGGAGCCCACCCGCAAATGCCGAGCGCGAAAGCCATAACAACAATCCACGACTTGCACTTTGCGGTCATATCCGCGGCCCTCCCCCGTTCGAAACCGTGTGTTAGCTAATACGATGGAAGCACCACTGTCAAGGCGTCTTAATCCGTCCTGTTGTCCGAAGAGATTTGACGAAGTCGAGGGGAAACGGTTACGCGAAGCCGGCGTCAAATCCAGGGAGCCCGGAAGGCTTGCATCGGCAATCCGCGGCGGTTGTTACGCAGACTTTTTCCCCGGGTTTTTCTTTGGGCGCCGGATAGTTTGCGGCTAGCATAGGTTTGCGGTCGAAAGGTGATGAATGACTGGACGCTCGCCTAAGAATGCGTTTCTAGTGATCTGCTATGCGTTTCTGGTGCTCGCCGCAGCCGCACCGCTTCACGCGCAGACAGCGCCCGGCGCGATTCGAATCGAGGTAGACGCGACTCGGGCGCCGCAGAAGATCATGCACGCCCACATGGAAATGCCCGTCCAGCCCGGGCCGCTCGTGCTGTACTACCCGGAATGGATTCCGGGCGAGCACATGGGGGATGGCCCGATCATCGACGTGGCAGGGCTGAAATTCATCGCGAATGGAAAGATGCTTCCCTGGCGGCGCGATCTCCTCGACATGTTCGCATTCCATCTTGATATTCCGCAGGGCGTAAGCTCGCTCGACATCGATCTCGATTTTCTTCTGTCCGCGCCGACGACCGGGTACTCCGCGGGCGCTTCCGCAACGGCTTTTCTCAACGTGCTGAGCTGGAACCAGGTAGTGCTGTATCCGAAGGGCTTTCCGGTGAGCGAACTGACGTACGCGCCGAGCCTCCGCCTTCCGCCCGGTTGGAAATTCGCGACGGCTCTGCCCGGCGCAAAGCAAAACGGCGACACGATCAACTTCCCGCCGGTGGCGCTCGACACGCTCGTCGATTCGCCCGTGCTCGCCGGACGCTATTTCCGCGTGGTTCAGCTCACGCCGGGCGAGTCCCCTTCGCACGAGATTGACATCGCAGCGGACAGCGCGGCTGCGCTGGCGATGACGCCCGAGATGGAGATGCACTTTCGCCGGCTCGTCGCGGAGACGGGCGCGCTCTTCGGCGTGCGTCACTATCGCGACTATCATTTTCTCGTCACTCTAAGCGACGATGTCGCCCACTTCGGCCTCGAACACCACGAGTCCAGCGATGACCGCGACGACGCGCGCAGCCTGATCGACGAATCGGAACGCATCAACTTCGCCGATCTGCTCCCTCACGAGTTCGTCCATTCGTGGAACGGAAAGTATCGCCGCCCCGCCGATCTCACCACGCTGGACTACCACGAGCCCATGAAAGACGATCTGCTGTGGGTCTACGAGGGCCTTACGGAGTATCTCGGCGAGGTGCTCGCGGCGCGCAGCGGGCTCCGCAACCTGCAGCAATCGCGCGAAGACCTGGCGCGCGTGGCCGCCGAATGGGGAACCGAACCAGGCCGCGCGTGGCGCTCGCTTCAGGACACCGCCGACGCGGCTCCATTTCTTTACGACGCCGATATCGACTGGCAAAACTGGCGCCGCGGCGTCGACTTTTACGAAGAAAGCGAACTTCTCTGGCTCGACGTGGATACAACGCTGCGCCGCCTGACTAACGACAAGAAATCGATGGACGATTTCTGCCGCATCTTCTACGGCGGGCCGGGCGGCGAGCCGGTGCTGAAAACCTATACTTTCGATGACGTGGTTGCCACTCTGAATGGCCTCGCTCCGTATGATTGGGCAGGATTCCTTCGGACGCGCCTCGACTCCTTCGCGCCGGATACCCCCACCGAAGCCTTGGAAAACAGCGGGTGGAAAGTGATCTATAACGACCGACCGAATGAAATCGAAGCGGTCAAGGAAACTGTCCACAAGCGCGTGAACCTGATGTTTTCAATTGGATTGATACTCTCCGAGGATGGCTCGGTCGAGGACGTCATTTACGACGGCCCGTCGTACAAAGCCGGCATCGGGCCGGGAATGAAAATCACCGCCGTCAACGGGCAGCAGTACTCGGCCGAAACGCTAAAAGACGCCATTGACGCAGCCAAGGCCGCGACCGCGCCGATCCGACTGATCGTTGCCAACGGCGCGGAAATCGAAACCTACGCCATCGATTACCGCGGCGGCCTGCGTTACCCGCACCTCGAGCGCGATTCGAGCCATCCGAACTATCTCGAAGAAATCTTCCACCCGCTTGCGCCTTAGCTGGGGCGGGGATGCGCCGCAACTATTTGCAATCAAGATATTTAGCTGCAGGAACTGCGCCTACGTAGTTCCCGCACTTGACACTCCGCAGCGGCAAGTGAGATCGTTCGCAAAATCTAAATTCCTCGGAGGTCTCCGATGCGGCCATCGAGGCAACACTGTCTACTTGCATCGCTCGCGCTACTGGCGCTTCCGCTGCTCGCCTCGCGAACGCATGCCGAAACTCTGACGATCACCAGTGCGCCCCCGGGCGCCACCGTGGAAATCGACGGCGTTGTGGTTGGTACGACTCCTTATCACGTCAAGTATCCTGGTGGATATTTTCACAAGACTCACACCGTGTTCGGGCAAAGACTCGAACATTCCATGACGATTCGAATCTACAAAGACGGCTACACGTCGCATGAGCTCAAGGTGACGGATGGACCATTTGAATGGGTCGCATTAAATGGCCGCGAGCATGGCAAGTATTGGGTGCTCAAGACAAACCACATTGAAACGACGCTACAACCGGCTTCGACAGTGTTCACAGGCGCCATCAAAACAAGGATTGAGCGTGGAGGCGAGGTGGACCTACGCCCCGAAATCTCGACTGAGGAGATTGTCGAGAACGCTAGTCCCGCTGTCGTGACACTTCAAGACTCTGACGGCTTAGGATCCGGCTTCCTAATCACAGAAACAGGCGTGATCGCCACAAATCATCATGTGGTTGAGGGCGAGGCTTCGATTGATGTCGTCTTCCGAAACGGAAGTAAGTTACTGGGAAAGGTCGTTTACGTTGATTCGAGTCGTGACTTCGCTCTGGTCAAGGTCGAGGGGACAGGGTTTCCATATCTCAGGCTTGCGGGCTTGGATCGGATTCGCGTCGGAGAAACTGTAATAGCGATCGGAAGCCCCGTCGGGTTGGAGGAAACCGTAACGAGGGGGATCATCAGCGCCGTGAGATCTGGAGTTGACGATCAGCCAGGGACCTGGCTTCAAACAGATGCCTCCATCAATCACGGCAACAGTGGCGGACCGCTCCTCGATGCGCATGGCGACGTCGTCGGCATAAACACGATGCGGGGCGAATTAGACGCGGGAGGTAACGCAATTAATGGGATTGCTTTCGCCTTGAGCTCGGACGACGTATTGACCGCGCTGCATCGATTCTACCCGTCAGCGACGACGGTGCAGGCTCCGGGCTCGGAAGAACAAGTGGGACGAGTGAGTTTTACTTCAGATAATCCGGGCTCGGAAATCTATGTGGATGGAAAGTTCTTCGGGCAGGCTCCCGCGACCGTCAGTCTTCCAGTCGGTTCGCACCATGTAGAGATCAAGACGCCAGGCAAGAAAAGCTGGGAGCGCGACCTTGAAGTCCTGAAAGACCGCCAGATCACTCTTCATCCGGTGTTGGAGCCCGCACCCTAGAACATCCGCTGCCGGCGCCCCCAGTCGCGACTCCTCACGCCAAAGGTGTGCCAAAGCCGAGCTATCAACAACGCACAGCGCGCAGAATCGAAGTTGACATCTCCGCGTGTAACTCTTGTAATGAGTTTCTTCGCACCCATGCGCACGCCCTCTCGACTTCGCTCGCGACAAATCCGGGGATGAACGACTCCCGTCAGGCTGGCTCGAAGCGCTTCGCGTTTCTGGTGGCGGCGGGAATTTTTCTGAGCCGCGTCGCCGGACTCGTCCGCGACCGCGTCTTCGCGCACTATTTCGGTCTGTCCGACGCGGCCGACGCATTTCGCGTGGCGCTGCGAATCCCGAATTTCCTGCAAAACCTGTTCGGCGAAGGCGTGCTTTCCGCTTCCTTCATTCCCGTGTATGCGGGACTTCTCGCCCGCGATGATGACGAAGAGGCGCGGCGCACGGCGGGCGCCGTAGCAGCGCTTCTCATATTGAGCACTTCGATTCTCGTGCTCTTCGGCGTGCTGGCGACTCCCTACCTGATCGACGCGATCGCGCCGGGCTTCCACGGCGAAAAGCGCGAGCTGGCAGTTCGCCTGGTGCGCATCCTCTTCCCGGGCGTGGGGCTGCTGGTCCTTTCCGCATGGTGCCTCGGGATTCTGAATAGTCACCGCCGTTTCTTTCTTTCCTATTCCGCAGGCGTCATCTGGAACGCGGCGATGATCGCCACGATGTGGAGCTTCGGGCGGCGTTACGGCCAAATCGATCTCGCGGTTGTTCTCGCGTGGGGCTCCGTGATCGGCAGCGCGCTACAGGTGGCAGCGCAGTTGCCGGTCGTTCTGCGGCTGCTCGGCGGGCTCCGCCTCTCACTGAGTTATCGCGCGCACAATGTGAAGACGGTCGTGAGGAATTTCTTTCCCGTGTTCGTCGGCCGCGGCGTGGTGCAGATCAGCGCCTACATCGACGCCCTGCTCGCAAGCTACCTGCCGACGGGCGCCGTCGCGGCTCTTGCCAACGCTCAGACGCTCTACCTGCTGCCCGTCAGCCTCTTCGGCATGTCGGTTTCCGCCGCCGAACTGCCCCAGATGTCCGGCGCGATCGGCAGCGAGGACGAGGTTGCCGGGACGCTGCGCTGGCGGCTCGACGAAGGCCTGCGCCAGATCGCATTTTTCGTCGTGCCTTCCGTGGCCGCGTTTCTCGCGCTGGGCAACGTGATCGTCGGCGCCATCTATCGCACGGGGCGCTTCACGCAAGCCGACGCGACGTACGTGTGGGGCATTCTCGCGGGTTCGACGGTCGGGCTGCTCGCTCAGACGCTCGGCCGACTCTACTCGTCCGCCTACTACGCCCTGCGCGACACGCGCACGCCGCTGGCGTTCGCCGTCGTTCGCGTCATCCTCACGACGATCCTGGGCTACCTCTGCGCGCTGCCGCTGCCGCGCGCGCTCGGCATCGAGCCGCGCTGGGGCGTCGCGGGCCTGACAATTTCAGCGGGGATCGCTTCGTGGATTGAGTTCACTCTTCTCCGGCGCACTCTGAACCGCCGGATCGGGCCCACGGGGCTCCCGGGCGAATACCTCGCCAAGCTTTGGCTGGCTGCGGTCGCGGCTGCCGCGGCGGGCCTGGCGGTGCGCTATTCATTCGTGCGCTACTTCGGGTACCGCCACTCGCCGATTCTTGTCGCGGTTCTGGTCCTCGGGCCGTACGGAGTCGTCTACTTTGCGGGGACGTGGCTGCTGAGGCTCGCGGAGGCCCGCTTCTTCCTCGGGCGCGCGCTGGATCGGATCAGGCGCGCCTAAGCGCGCTTCGTGAAGGATCGGCTGAGAGTGCTATCGGACTTTCGCGGCGGGGCGCTCGGCTTCGAATCCCTCGGCCGCTTCGCGGATGGGAGTGCCGTCCGGCGCCGCGCGCAGGTATTGCGCCGGCCACGCGAGGGGATGTCCCGCTTCGCGCGCCGCCGCGAGCGGCCAGTAGGGATGACGCAAAAACTCTCTCGCGAGTAGCACCGCATCGGCTTTGCCCTCGCTGATGATCGCTTCGGCCTGTTCCCGTGATGTGATCAGCCCCACGGCTCCGGTGAGGATGCCGGTTCTCTGGCGGATTGCCGCGGCGAACGGCACCTGGTAGCCCGGCGCCATCGGGATGCGCGCGCCGGGAACCGTGCCGCCCGATGAGGAATCGATCAAGTCCACGCCCAGCGGTCCGATCTGCCGGACCAGTTCCACGGACTGCTCCAGGTCCCAGCCTCCTTCGGCCCAATCGGTCGCGGAGATGCGGACAAACAGCGGCAGCCGCTCCGGCCAAACGCGCCGCACCGCCGAAACCACCTCGCGCAGAAAGCGCGTGCGGTTCTCGAGCGACCCGCCGTAAGCATCCGTGCGCTTGTTCGCGAGCGGCGAAAGGAACTCGTGAATCAGGTAGCCGTGCGCGCCGTGTATTTCCACCACCTGGAAACCCGCTTCGAGCGCGCGGCGCGCCGCATCGGCGAAGCCTTGCACGATCGCCCGAATTCCCCGCTCGTCCAGGGCTGTGGGAACGGCATACGTCGGATCGAAGGCAATCGCGCTGGGCGCAACCGGCTTCCACCCTCCTTCGGCCTCCGGCACAGCGCCGGACGGCTGCTCCCACGGCCGCCGCGTGCTTCCCTTTCGCCCTGCGTGCGCGAGTTGCATGCCCGGAATGGATCCCTGGCTCAGGATGAAACGCGTGATCCGCGCAAGCGGCTCGATGTGCTCGTCCTTCCAGATTCCCAGATCGTGCGGGCTGATCCGGCCTTCGGGCGTCACGGCCGTCGCCTCCGTCAACACGAGCGCGGCGCCGCCGACTGCCCGGCTCCCCAGATGCACGAGGTGCCAATCGTTGGCGAAGCCGTCCGCGCTCGAGTACTCGCACATGGGAGAGACAATGATTCGGTGGCGCAGCGTGACGTCGCGAATCTTCAGCTCGCTGAACAAGCTCATCGGAATGGCCCCTTGGTTAAACCTGAATCTGAATTTGTACGCGCGGCGAAGCGGAAAATCAATCGTCGCGCCAGTGGCGTGCGAGGTGCTCGCGGTCGGCGACGGCTCGGCCCGGAAAACAAACGCCTTAGTACTTGAAGACGAAGCCGGCCGAAATCTTCGGGCTGTACTGATATGTGGTGAAGTAGCGCGTCCCGATCATATCTCCGGAAACGCGCAAAGCGATCCGCTTGTGGTGGACATTGAGATCTACGCCCCCGCCAACCTCATAAACGAAGGACGACTGACTGCCGAGCGCCGTCTGCGGCAGGAAATTCGAAATGCCCGCGAGGCCATGTGCCCAGACCTCGAGCTCATTCCGCGCGGCCCACCGGACTCGCCCACCTCCCATGCCCGCCACGAACTTCGTGGTGTAGGGTCCCGAGGAACCGAACGTGCCGATAAACTCCCCGTCCGGGCCGAACCATCTTCCCCCCGGGTACCAGACGAGGCCGAGGTTTAGACCGTTCATATTGTTCGTGAACTGGGGCGTCAAGTAAAAGCGGAAAAACGTATAGCCGGCGTACGCCTCCCAGTTGTAGGTCTGGAAAACGCCCTGCACGGTTGGCCGTTGATCGGCCGGCTCGCTGGATACGGATGAACTCGCGAGCGGCGAACTGGCTGGCGTGGCTGTCGCGGGAACGAACGCATAGGTCGCGTCCGCCGCGGGTGTAGTGGATGCTGCCACCGGATTGCCTGTGCGCTGGCACCCGCCGCGAAAAGAAAGATGGCCCCGAACAGAAATCCAACATGCCTCATCGCCTATGACCCCCTCAGGCGTCCCACCGCCTCGTGCCACTGTACTACGCTCCTAATTTGAATGAGAACGGCCCGGCGTGTCCACTCAAAACTGATGTTGCTTCGTCAAAGATGTCATCCGATTTCGCTCCTGATGCTCGTCCCTTGCGGAGCGGTTTCGACCGGAGCACCACCAAAAGACGCGGGGTGGCGTGGCCCTGCGCGGGCGTGCCGAGTGGCATGGTCCTGCCGGCGCAAAAACTGGAGTCCGGCCGTAGTTGCATATGCTAGAATTTGCCCTGGAGCCCGCTGATTCTTGGGGCTGGGCCGGCATCGGAAGTGTGTGATTTAGGCCAAGTTAAGGACGGTCTCGAATGAGCACCGAGCAAGGCTGGGATACCGACCGCGCCCTCGCCCGCATCCAGGAACTGGAACACCTCCCCGGGGCCCTCCTCCCGATCCTGCACGCTCTTCAGGACGAATTCGGGTACATCGACAAGGCGGCCGTTCCGCTCATCGCCGAAGCGCTCAATCTTTCCCACGCCGAAGTGCACGGCGTGATCAGCTTCTATCACGACTTTCGCCATAGCCCTCCCGGAAAACACGTTCTGAAGATGTGTCGGGCAGAAGCTTGCCAGTCGATGGGCTGCGATAGCATGATCCGGCACGTTGAAAATCGGCTCGGAGTGAACCTCGGCCAGACCACGGGCGATCAGAGCTTCACGGTCGAAGCCGTCTACTGCCTCGGAAACTGTGCTCTGTCCCCTGCCGTCATGCTGGATGGCAAGCTCTACGGCCGCGTTTCGTCGGAAGTTGCCGATTTCCTGATCGACGACGCGAAGAGGCGCGCATGAGCCTTAAGGTCTACATTCCCCGTGATGCGGCGGCGCTTTCGGTTGGCGCCGATGCTGTTGCGAAAGCGATGGCGGATCAGGTTGCATCGCGGCGGCTGGACGTGACGATCGTCCGCAACGGTTCGCGCGGCATGTTCTGGCTCGAGCCGCTCATCGAAGTCGAGACGCCCCGCGGTCGAATCGCTTACGGCCCCGTATCGGCGGATGCCGTGCCGGGCCTGTTCGACGCGGGATTCCTCGATGGCAAGCCTCATAAGCTTTGCCTGGGTCTTACCGAAGAAATTCCATATCTCAAGCAGCAGGAGCGGTTGACCTTCGCACGCTGCGGAATCACCGATCCTCTTTCACTTTCCGACTACGTGAGCCACGGTGGTTACCGCGGCCTCGAAAAAGCTCTCATGCTCACGCGCGAGACGATTGTGGAAGAGGTCACGAACTCCGGACTTCGTGGGCGCGGCGGCGCGGGATTCCCCACCGGAATCAAATGGCGAACCGTTCTGAACACTCCGGCGGATCAAAAGTATGTTGTCTGCAACGCGGACGAGGGCGACAGCGGCACGTACGCCGACCGCATGATCATGGAAGGCGATCCGTTCGTGTTGATCGAAGGCATGACCATCGCGGGAATCGCCGTCGACGCCACGAGCGGATACATCTACATTCGCTCGGAGTATCCCCACGCCTTCCGCACTCTCCAGCGCGCGATCGCTATCGCTTACGACAAGGGTTATCTCGGCGCGAATGTCGCCGGCAGCGGTAAAAGGTTCGATCTCGCCGTGCGCCTCGGCGCCGGAGCGTACATCTGCGGCGAAGAAACCTCGTTGCTCGAAAGCCTCGAAGGCAAGCGCGGCCAGATCCGGTTCAAGCCACCGCTCCCCGCCATCGAAGGCTTGTTCGGCAAACCCACCGTGGTCAACAACGTTATCTCGCTTGCCACCATCCCGATCATTCTCGACAAAGGCGGCGAGTACTATAAGAACTTCGGCATGGGCAAATCCCGCGGCACGCTCACGATCCAACTTGCCGGAAACGTAAAGCGCGCCGGCCTGGTCGAAAAAGCGTTCGGCCTCACGCTGCGCCAGGCCATCTATGATTTCGGCGGCGGCACGGCCTCGGGGCGTCCTCTGCGCGCCGTTCAGGCGGGCGGACCTCTTGGAGCTTATTTCCCGGAATCACTTCTCGACACACCCCTCGACTACGAAGCGTTTGCCGAGCGAAAGGGTATGCTGGGACATGGAGGAATCGTGGTGTTCGACGACACGGTGGATCTCGCCCGGCAAGCGCGCTTCGCGATGGAGTTCTGCGCGGTCGAAAGCTGCGGCAAGTGCACGCCTTGTCGTGTCGGCTCGACGCGTGGCGTCGAGGTGATTGACAGGATCATCGCCAATCAGGATAGGATGCAGAATCTCGAATTGCTTGACGATCTGTGCGAAGTGCTGACGGACGGCTCGCTATGCGCGCTGGGCGGACTCATACCGTTCCCCGTGCAGAGTGCGATTCGCCATTTTCCGGAAGATTTTCATAAGGCGGCGACTCCCCCACCGGTAAACGGTTCCAGCAAGGCCCAGGAGACACAATCATGGCGCTGATTCGAGAAGTAGACTACGGCACCCCTCACCGGGCCTCGCAAGCGAGCGTCACGCTCGAGGTCGACGGCAAGTCAGTCACCGTGCCTGTTGGCACATCGCTCATGCGCGTAGCTGCCGAAGCGGGTGTTCAAATACCCAAGCTTTGCGCGAGCGATAACTTGGAGCCGTTTGGCTCTTGCCGCCTTTGCCTGGTTGAGATCGAAGGGCGGCGCGGCACACCCGCATCCTGTACGACCCCCGCCGAGGCTGGCATGAAGGTACGGACGAACTCGCCAAAGCTGGCCAAGCTGCGCCGCGGCGTGATGGAGCTTTACGCTTCCGATTTTCCGCCCGATGCGCTCAACGCCTCCGCTGGCGTGAACTCCGAGTTTCAAGAGATGGCGGTGACCGTCGGCCTCGGCGAGGTCCGTTATGGTTTCGCGGGTCGAAATCACCTGAACTCCGAAAAGGACGAGTCGAATCCATATTTCACCTTCGACCCCGCGAAGTGCATCGTCTGCTCGCGTTGCGTGCGCGCGTGCGATGAGGTTCAGGGCACTTTCGCCTTGACCATCGACGGGCGAGGCTTCGCTTCTCATGTTTCGGCCGGCGACAAGCCGTTCATCGAATCGGAGTGCGTTTCCTGCGGAGCATGTGTACAGGCCTGTCCGACGAACAGCCTTCTCGAAAAGACCGTCATTCAGCGAGGTCAGCCGGATCGCAGCGTGGTTACGACGTGCGCGTATTGCGGCGTGGGCTGCTCCTTCAAAGCCGAGTTGCGGGGTGATGAAGTCGTACGCATGATGCCCTTCAAGGACGGCAAGGCGAATCACGGTCACTCTTGTGTGAAAGGCCGGTTCGCGTGGGGCTACGCCACGCACAAAGATCGCATTACGAAGCCGATGATCCGCGCCAAGATTACCGACCCGTGGCGCGAAGTGAGCTGGGAAGAAGCCATCGGCCACGCCGCCAGTGAGTTCAAGCGCATCCAGGCAAAGTACGGACGCGATTCGATCGGCGGGATTACGTCTTCGCGCTGCACCAACGAAGAAACCTACCTAGTCCAGAAGATGATCCGCGCCGCCTTCGGCAACAACAACACCGACACGTGCGCGCGCGTCTGCCATTCCCCCACGGGCTATGGCTTGAAGACGACATTCGGCACCTCGGCTGGAACGCAGGACTTTGACTCAGTGGAAGCGGCTGATGTGATCATGATCATCGGCGCGAACCCGACGGACGCACATCCGGTCTTTGCGTCGCAAATGAAGCGGAGGCTGCGGGAGGGCGCCCGGCTCATCATCGTCGATCCGCGCCGTATCGATCTCGTCAAATCGCCTCACGTCCAGGCCGACTATCACCTGCCTCTGCTGCCCGGCACGAACGTCGCGATGATCAATGCCCTCGCGCACGTGGTGGTAACGGAAGGCCTGGTGAACGAAACGTACGTGAAGGAGCGCTGCGATGTCGCCGCGTTCGAACTGTGGCGCAAATTCGTGGCGGAAGAGCGCAACTCACCCGAAGCCACCGAAGCATTCACAGGTGTGCCGGCTGCCGATGTCCGCGCCGCCGCGCGTTTGTACGCAACCGGCGGTAATGGTGCGATCTACTACGGTCTCGGCGTCACCGAACACAGCCAGGGCTCTACGATGGTGATGGGCATGGCCAATCTCGCCATGGCGACGGGCAACATCGGCAAGAACGGCGCCGGCATCAGTCCGCTGCGCGGACAGAACAACGTGCAGGGCTCCTGCGACATGGGCTCGTTCCCGCACGAATTCCCCGGATACCGACACGTCTCGGAGACCGCCGTGCGCGAGTCGTTCGAAGGCGCCTGGAAAGTCCACCTCCAGGCCGAGCCTGGTCTGCGCATCCCGAACATGATTGATGCGGCGATCGACGGCACGTTCAAGGGCATTTACATTCAGGGCGAAGACATCGTTCAGTCCGACCCGAACACGCAGCATATCTCTGCCGGTCTGGCCGCAATGGAGTGCGTGGTCGTCCAGGACCTGTTCGTGAATGAGACCGCCAGCTACGCGCACGTCTTCCTGCCCGGATCGTCCTTCCTGGAAAAGGATGGAACGTTTACGAACGCGGAACGGCGCATCAGCCGCGTGCGGAAGGCCATCCCTCCCATGGCCGGGAAAGCCGATTGGGAAGCCACAATCGCGCTCTCGGAAGCACTCGGATACCCGATGCATTACAACCATCCGTCTGAAATCATGGACGAGATCGCCCGGCTCACTCCTACTTTTGCTGGCGTCAGCTATGAAAAGCTCGACCGGCTGGGCAGCATCCAGTGGCCCTGCAACGACAAGGCTCCCGAAGGCACTCCCGTGATGCACATCGGCGGGTTCGTCCGCGGCAAGGGCCGCTTCATGATTACCGAATTCGTGCCCACCGACGAGCGGACGACCGGCCGTTTCCCGCTGATCCTGACCACAGGGCGCATCCTCTCGCAATACAACGTCGGCGCCCAGACGCGCCGCACGGCCAACAACGTCTGGCACGACATGGACGTGCTCGAGATTCATCCGTCCGACGCCGAGAACCGCGGTATCAAGGAAGGTGACCTGGTTTCGCTCGCCAGCCGCGAGGGGGAGATCACCCTGCCGGCCCGCATATCGGAGCGCATGCAACCGGGTGTCGTCTACACCACATTCCACCATGCGATGACCGGCGCGAATGTCGTCACCACCGAGTTCTCCGATTGGGCTACGAACTGTCCCGAGTACAAGGTGACGGCGGTGCAGGTCCAGCTCGCGAGACACATATCCGAGTGGCAGGAGCACTATCGCCAGACGCGCCGCTTGACCACGCGGATCGAGAAAGAATCGACCGCAAACGACTGAGCGATGGAATCCGAAAACATGGTTCACATGGCGAACCAGATCGCCCTCTTCTTCGCCAGCTATCCCAAAGAGGAAGCCGTGGCCGGTGTCACGGACCATTTCCGGCAGTTCTGGGAGCCCCGGATGCGCAAGCAGATCGTCGAATACGTCGCCCACGGTGGCGCCGGCCTCCACGAACTCGCGCTCGAAGCCGTGAAGCGCCTCCAGTAGAAGGGGTCGTGTCGTTTCAATCCCCGGCGGTTGAATGTTCCGCGCAGAACTCCACGATCCGCGCCTCCGCCCAGAATCGCTCGTCCCCGTCCTCCCGCGAAATATGCGCGCAGTGTCCCCCGTATCGCGTGGCAACTACCCGGATGTAAGGATTCCCGCGCAGCGCCGCATTCTCGAAATTCGCGAACGGCACGAACGGATCGTCCTCCGCCGTCACAATCAGCGTGGGTTTCCGGATCGCGCCGAGCACTCGCATCGCGCTCGACTGCGCGTAGTAATCGGCCGCGTCGCGAAAGCCGCAGAAGCGTGCCGTGATCAAATCGTCGAAATCGCGCACGCTCCGGACGCGAGCCAATTCCCTTTTCAGCCCGTCGGCGTACCGCTCGGGAAAAAGACTCGCCTTGTGGCGCATCCGCCGCTTCAATCGCCTCACGAAGTGGCGCTCGTACAGAAAATTCTCCGGCAATTCGAGCGCGTCGGCGCAAGCCGCCAGATCGAACGCCGGCGCCACTGCAACAAACCCGCGCACCTCGCGCGGCGCCGCCTCCGCGAACTCTCCCGCCATCTTCAGCACTAGGTTGCCGCCCATCGAGAATCCCGCCGCGAATATTTTGGGCAGCCGGTCGCGCTCGATGAGTTCGAGCACCACGGCGCGGATGTCGCGGCTCAAACCGGAATGGTAGAGCGACTCGGTCAGGCTCTCCGTGCCGCCGCAGTTCCGCTGGTTCAGCCGCACCACGTTGAAGCCCGCAGCCCACGCCTTCTCCGCCGTGCCGAGGACATATTCTGATTCGCTCGAGCCCTCGAGACCATGCAGCAGGATCAGTGTCGGGCGTTCGCGCGGAGCCTCCTGCCAGTGGCAGTCGCCGCGCACCTGCGTCCCCGGCTCGGTCTCAAACAGCCTCGGGGCGCCCTCCGGCAGGCGCGGAAATCGGCGCCGCCAGAACGTCCCGGCGATCGTCATCACATGACCGTTGCGTAATCCCCAGTGTGGTTCGAATTCTTTCACAACGTTCCATGGTAGGCACTCCTCGAATTTCATGCAACTTGCTCATGGTCCGGGAGATTCCGGTCTTTCCCGGCTGCTGGACGTGCCTGATTAGGCAGGGTTCCGAGCATGGCCACGGCATCGCGCGGCTGCCTCATTTTCGGCGCGAATGCCAGCGCTCCCCGCCATTCCGCGCGACAATCCGACCAATGAGTGAGACACTGCACTTCGAACCTGGAGAAATGCGAAAGTGATCAAGTTAGGAATGACAATCATGATTGCTTTGTTCGCCTTGGGTTTGACGAATTTCGCGAAATGGGCCGCTGACCGCGAATTACGGGCCGTCCCTCAAGTCGATTTGCAGCGCTACACCGGAACGTGGTACGAGGTCGCCCGCTATGCCAACCGCTTCCAGAGAAGCTGCAATCGGGATACGACCGCAACGTATACGCTGCGAGACGACGGCAAGATCAAGGTGGTCAACGCCTGCCGCACCAAACAAGGGAACCTGAAAAAGATTGAAGGAACCGCAAGAATTGCCGACAGGACCTCGAATGCCAAACTCAAGGTCACGTTCTTCTGGCCTTTCTATGGCAACTACTGGATCATCGACCTCGACCCCGAATACAAATACGCCGTCGTCGGCGAGCCTTCGCGCAAGTATCTCTGGATTCTCAGCCGCACCCCTGCGATGAGTGACGCCCAGTACGAGCAGATCACGCGCAAGATCGCCGGCACAGGCTACGACCCGTCAAAGCTGATGCGCACGCGTCAGTCAGGCGAGTGATCGTCGATGGCAGGCACTCCGCCCATTTCGCGCAACTTCGGCCCCCCCCCCGCATCGGCCGAACGGTTCCCTTATTTATATTTCAAATCTACAGTTATACACTAGATAACTTTCTGTGCCATTTTCGACTGTCGCAGAATGTCACATCTGCGCCCACCGGGCGGCTTGGGTTCCCACCCGATCCGCGAAAAACCCGGCGAATCGCCGTATCCTTCTGAGACGGCGGGCCCTAAGAGAATGTGACGTCACGGTTAATAGATGGGCTGGCTTTGGCACACATCTTGCCATGATCACTGGGAATTTAGGCGCAACGTTCATACTTGGGATTTCGCGCGTGCTCACTGAGGAGATTCGAAACCAGGAGAGAGACAATGCGTGGCAAGGAAAAAGGCTTCTCATTGATTGAGTTGTTGATCGTCGTAGCGATCATTCTGATCATCGCGGCCATCGCAATTCCCAACCTGCTTCGCTCCCGCATGGCGGCGAACGAGGCCTCGGCAGTCGGCTCGGTCCGTACCATCAACACCGCCGCCAGCACGTACAACTCGACGTACGGCAACGGTTTCCCGCCGTCTTTGACGGCGATCGGCACCACCACCGCAAACGCCGTGGGCTGCACCAATGCGGAGCTGCTTGACACTGTGCTGACCAGCGGCACCAAGAGCGGCTACCTGTTTGCGTGGCAGACCGGCTCGGTGCAGCTGAACAGCACATCCAGCTCATGCAGCGGCGGCTACGGCTATTCCGACGGCTACGTCGTCACGGCCGTGCCGGTCACGACCGGTACCACCGGGCAGCGCAGCTTCTGCTCGGATGCTTCCGGTGTGATCCGGTTCGATCCTACGGGCTCCTTGGCCACAGCTGCGAGCGCGCTGTGCCCAACGACCATCAGTCCGTTGCAGTAAGGCGAGTGAACTTCCCGTGGCGCGGGGAGGAATGCCCGATTCCTCCCCGCGTTTCACGAGATTCGGGAAGTCCCCATTTGCCGGATGCCTGTTTCAATAGACCCGTAATCAGCGCCGCAGGGTCCTCGCGAATCTTGCTCCTTTCCTGCCCCAGCATGTAGAACGGGTCGCAGCGCGGTGTCATCGCGCGATGTAACCCGGATTACAACTTTCTGCCCGTCGGCGACCCGCTTGCTTTTGCGTTAGAATCCACCCCTGAGCGGTCCGCCGAATCTGCGCATATGGGGCCTTCCAAAACTGAAATCGAACGGTCGGCCTCGCAATTTCTCCCTGAACGGAATCTTGCCTAAGGAGCTCGACATGAATTCTACGATTCGTCGCAGCGTTCTTTTCTCTCTTCTCTTCGCGACCGCACTGGCATTGGCCGCCGGGGTTTCGCTCCGCGCGCAGCAGCAGCCTTTGCCCGACGGCTACGTCCGGCCGGGGCCCGTCACTGCGAGAGGCCTGGCACCGAAAATGAGAGGCCAGCAGGTTCCTGCCATCGCATCCCGGACGTTCGAAGTGACCTTCGGCTCGGGGGACGAAGTGATGTCCGGCCTGACGGAGTTCGCCGAGAAAAATCACATCACGTCCGGCTACATCACGGGGATCGGCGGCCTCGCGACCGCCACGCTCGGCTGGGGCGACCCGGACAAAGGAGGCGTCAAGCCGATCCCCATCGATCGAAAGTGCGAACTGGCGTCGCTGCTCGGCAACATTGCGCTTCAAGGCGGAAAGGTCTACGTGCACGCCCACGCCGTCGTCAGCTTTTCGGACGGCAGCACCGAGGGCGGCCATCTCATCGACGCGCACGCATCTCCTTTCGTCGAGATCTTCATCGTGACCACGGATTCTCCGGCCACGGCTCCGCCGGCTCAGTAGTCATTCTTCAGTGTCGGGATGACCATGTTGGATCCTTCATTTCAGGCGGAAAGAGTCCTCGGCATGGGTCGCGGGGCTCTCGTCGTTACGTTCTTTGGAGCCGGCTGGCTTGCCTGGGGCCAGTAAACTTTCGCGTCTTACCGTGGACGACTTTTCGTTGCACGCAAAACCACTTGCGTGCTCTTCAGCCTCGGCGTAGAATATTTTTTAGTATCCTCGAAGTCTGTCCGAATGAACTTTACGCCGAAATCAGGGCAGTACTCGCGCCGCCTCGCCTTGCATTCATCTCCTCATGGGCCTAAAATGACGAATTGATTCATGACAGTCGCCCTCTACAAGGGAAACTTTTTCAAGCCCGGCGCGCCCCGCTGGGCTTTCGCGTTTATGGGGAGAAAAGCCCATGGCTAGAGAAGCCCTCTTTGTGTCGACCAACGAAGAAATCGCGGGAGAGCGAGCCGCTGACCGTGCGATTCCAGAGGGGCTGACGTTTGACGACGTGCTCCTGCTGCCCGGCAAGTCTTCGGTGTTGCCGGCGGACGCGGATACGCGCACGTTTCTTTCGCGCAGGATCGCGCTGAACATTCCCATCGTCGCCGCCGCGATGGATACCGTCACGGACGCGCGCCTCGCCATCGCCATCGCGCGCCAAGGCGGCATCGGGTTCGTCCACCGCAACATGAGCATCGACCGGCAAGCCGAGGAAGTGGATCGCGTGAAGCGCTCGGAGAGCGGCATGATCGTCGATCCCGTCACCATCTCGCCCGAATTGACCGTCCGCCAGGCCCTCGAAATCATGAACAAGTACAAAGTCTCGGGCCTTCCGGTCACCCGCGGGCAACGCCTGGTCGGCATCCTCACCAACCGCGATCTGCGTTTCGAGCGCAATCTCAATCAACCCGTCAGCAACGTGATGACGAAGGAGAACCTCATCACCGTGCCGGTCGGCACCACGCTCGAGGAAGCCGAACGCATGCTCCAGCAGCACCGAATCGAAAAGCTCCTCGTCGTGGACAAGGACTTTAATCTCAAGGGCCTCATCACCGTCAAGGACATCCAGAAGAAGATGGAATTCCCGAACGCGGCCAAGGACGAACAGGGCCGGCTACGCGTCGGCGCCGCGATTGGAGCGACGGCCGATTTCCTCGAGCGCGCCGAGGAGATGGCGCGCAAAAAAGTGGACGTACTGGCCATCGACACCGCGCACGGCCACACCACCCGCGTGATGGACGCGATCAAGGCCGTGAAGCACCGCCTGCCCGACATACAACTCATTGCCGGCAATGTCGCCACCGCCGAAGCGACGCGCGACCTGATCTCGCTCGGCGTCGACGCGCTGAAAGTCGGGATCGGCCCGGGCTCGATCTGTACGACGCGCGTCGTCACGGGCGCGGGCGTGCCCCAGATCACGGCGATCGCCGACTGTTCGCGCGCCGCCCAGGGCAGCGGCGTCCCGCTCATCGCCGACGGCGGAATCAAGTTCTCCGGTGACATCACGAAGGCCATCGCCGCAGGCGCTTCGTCTGTGATGATCGGCAGTCTGTTTGCCGGCACTGAGGAATCGCCCGGCGAGACGATTCTCTACCAGGGCCGCACCTTCAAGTCCTACCGCGGAATGGGCTCCATCGGCGCAATGGAAGCCGGCTCCGCCGACCGCTACGCCCAGGAAGGCGCCGAGCGCGGCAAGTCTGTCCCCGAAGGAATCGAAGGCCAGGTTCCGTACAAAGGCCCCCTCTCGGGTCTCGTCGAGCAGCTCGTGGGAGGCCTGCGCAGCGGGATGGGATACTGCGGTGTCCAGAATCTGAAGGAACTGCACGAGCGGGGCAAATTCATCCGAATCTCCCAGGCGGGCCTGCGCGAAAGCCACGTTCACGACGTGATCATCACACGCGAGGCGCCCAATTACCGTCTCGAGTAGCGCGGCCCAGGCAAACCGAAAGATCCATGACGAAAATCAGAGGAAAGCGATAGAGTGCGCTGGCTCGCGCGATGGTGGCCGGCGCTGCTTTGGGCTCTCGTAATTTCGGGCTTTTCGACTCATGCGTTCACGTCCGAGAACACGGGCCGCATCATCATTCCGGTCCTGCACTGGCTTTTCCCGCACGCCCCGCCGCAAACACTCGCTTTCATGCACCACATCATTCGCAAATGCGGCCATTTCATCGAATACTTTATTCTGAGCTTGCTGATACTCCGGGGAATCCGCGCCGGGCGGCACGAGGCGCGGCTCGCGTGGGCGGTAATCGCCGTCCTGCTGGTTGCCGGATACGCGGCCCTCGATGAATTCCATCAGTCCTTCGTGCCGGGGCGCACGCCGGCTGTTTCCGACGTGCTTCTCGATACGACCGGAGGAGTAGCCGCGCAGGCGGTCGCCGCGCTATTCGCGCTGTGGTTTCACGTGCGGGAAGAGCGCAACGGAAAAGTGGGCGGGATCGGGACCTGAAATACGAAGGCCAGTCCCGTTGCGTCCGGGACTGGCCTTGAAACCGGCTCGAAAGCGCGAACGGCTACTTCTCGGCGGCTGCTTCCTTCTCCTCCGGCGCTTCTTCCGCTGCGGCCTTCTTCGGCTTCTTTTCTTTCTTCTTCAGTTCCGAGCCGATGAATTCGAGGATCGCGAGCTCCGCGCCATCGCCGATTCGCCAGCCCGTGCGAATGATCCGTGTGTAGCCTCCGGGACGATCGGCGAAGCGCGGCGCGAGGTCGGCGAAGAGCTTTTTTGTAGCGCCCGGTGTCATCAGGAACGCGGCGGCCTGCCGCCGGGAATGGAGCGAATCGCGCTTGCCGAGCGTGATCATGCGCTCGGCAAGCGGGCGAGCGGCCTTCGCGCGGAGGACCGTGGTCTGAATGCGCTCCTTCTCGATCAGGTTCGTCACCAGATTGCGGAGCGTCGCGCGGCGATGCGCCGGCTGGCGTCCGAGTTTGAATCCTGCTTTGAGGTGTCTCATGTGCGCGGCCTAGAGAGCCGAAGCCTCCTCTTCCGAAGGCGGCGGCGCGGTCTGGCTCGGGAGCGGCGGCCAGATGACGCGGCCGTGCTCGTCGAACTTCATTCCGAGGCTCAGGCCCATCTTGTGCAGGATGTCCTTGATCTCGTTGAGCGACTTGCGCCCGAAGTTCTTGGTCTTCAGCATCTCGGACTCGGTCTTCTGGACGAGCTCCCGCAAATTCTGGATGTTCGCGTTCTTCAGGCAGTTGTAGGACCGCACCGAGAGTTCGAGTTCCTCGACCGAACGATCGAGGAACTCGAGGCGCGGGTCGGCGTAGTTTTCAATCGCCTCTTCCGGAAGCTCGGGCTGCTCCTCGAAGTTGATGAAAATGCTCATGTGGTCTTTGATGAGCTTCGCGGCAAGGCCGATCGAATCCTGCGGCGTGATCGCGGCGTTGGTCCAGACCTCGAGCGTCAGCTTCTCGTAATCGGTCATCTGCCCGAGGCGCGCGGCTTCCACGGCATAGTTGACCTTGCGGACCGGCGAATGGACCGAGTCGATCGGAATGTAGCCGATCGGCAAGTCTTCGTCGAAGTTGCGGTCGGCGGCAACGTAGCCCCGTCCGTTCTTCACGCGCAACTCGAGTTCGAGTTTGCCGCCCTCACTCACCGTGGCGATATAGACGTTCTTGTCGAGCACGGCGATGTCCGCGTCCTCTTCGATCTTCGCGGAGGTGACCGGGCCGGGCACGTCCACGTTGAGCGTGATCGTCTTCGGCTGGTCCGTATTCAGCTTCAGCGGGACCTGCTTCAGGTTGAGAATGATGTCGGTTGCGTCCTCGACCACGCCCGGAATCGGCGAGAATTCGTGCAGCACGCCTTCGATTTTCACCGCGGTGATGGCCGCGCCTTCAATCGAGCTGAGCAGGGCGCGCCGCAGCGCGTTGCCGACCGTCGTTCCCCAGCCTCGCTCGAACGGCTGCGCCGAGAACTTCCCGTACTTGTCCGTCAGCGACTCGGGTTCCGCCGCCAGCCTCTTTGGTTTCTGAAAGCCCTTCCACATATTCGCCCTTCCTTCCGGCCCGCCCTCGGCGGACCCACAACCCTTCCGAGAAAATGGAACCCTTCGCTACTTCGAGTACAACTCGACGATGAGCTGTTCGTTCATCGGCGGCGTCTGCACGTCCTCGCGGCGCGGTAGCGCCACGACGCGCGCCTTGAAGTTTTCGCGGTCGATGTCGAGCCACGGCGCCAGGCCCTGGGTCTGCGCGAGGTTGCGCGCGTCGAGCACCATGGCGTTCTGGTGCATCTTTTCCTTGAGCGCAATGTCGTCGCCCACCTGCACAAGGTAGCTCGGGATGTTCACCTTGTGTCCCTTCACGCGAACGTGGCCGTGGAGCACGAGCTGGCGCGCCTGCGCGCGCGATCCCGCGAGCCCCATGCGATAGACCACGTTATCGAGACGCCGTTCGAGCATCACGATGAGGTTCGATCCGGTCGGGCCCTTGGCGCGCACGGACTTCTCGAAGTACGAGCGGAACTGCCGCTCGAGCAGGCCGTAGGTGCGCTTCACCTTCTGCTTTTCGCGCAACTGCACGCCGTAGCCGACCATCTTGGCGCGGCGCGCTTGGCCGTGCTGGCCGGGAATGAAATTGCGCTTTTCGATGGCGCATTTTTCCGTAAAACACCGGAGGCCCTTCAGGAAAAGCTTCTGCCCTTCCCTGCGGCACAGCCGGCAAACCGCTTCACGATGTCTTGCCAAGTGCTTGTCTCCTTTGCTTCCACTCCAAAACCAAGGGCGCAGCGAGCAGCGCCCCTACAAATCTGGTAACTCTCCACCTACACTCTGCGGCGCTTCGGCGGGCGGCAGCCGTTGTGCGGCACAGGCGTCACATCCTTGATCGCGTTGATGTGCAGCCCGGACGAGGCCAGCGCGCGGACCGCGGATTCGCGTCCCGCCCCGGGCCCCTTGACGCGCACTTCCACGGACTTCATCCCGTACTGGTCGCGCGCGACGCCCGCGGCGGTCATGGCCGCCTGCTGCGCCGCGTAGGGCGTGCCCTTGCGCGAACCTTTGAATCCGACGGAGCCGGCGGAAGCCCAACTCACCGCGCGGCCGTCCGGATCGGTGAGCGTGACGATCGTGTTGTTGAACGTCGCCTGAATGCACACGACGCCGTGCGGGACGACGCGCTTTTCCTTCTTCTTCCTAAACTCTTTCTTGCGCTTGGACGGTTTTCCCGCTGCCGGTGCAGCCGCTGCGTCCTGAGGTTCTTTTGCCACGATATTTACTCCACCTTTCCACGGGGCGCAGCAAGCGCCCCTGCAAACCGACTAGGAACTGCCGAGCCTTACTTGCGCGCCGCCACCTTCTTCTTTGCGGCGACCGCACCCTTCCGCGGGCCCTTCCGCGTGCGGGCGTTCGTGTGCGTCCGCTGGCCGCGCACCGGAAGATTCCGGCGGTGGCGCAAGCCCCGGTAGCACTGAATTTCGATCAGCCGCCGGATGTTCATCTGCATCTCCTTGCGGAGATCGCCCTCGACCCGGCCTTCGGCTTCGATGGCCGCGCGCAGCCGCGTCACTTCCTCTTCCGTCAGATCCTTGATCTTCTTCGTCGCGTCCACTTTCGCCTTCTCGGCGAGCGAACGCGCGCGCTGCTGACCGATCCCGTAGATCGCCGTCAGCCCGATCCACAACCGCTTGTTGGGCGGCAGATCCACACCTGCAATGCGAGCCATAAGTTTTCTCCTCTAACCCTGGCGCTGGCGGTGCTTCGGATTCACGCAGATCACGCGCACCACACCGCGCCGATGAACGATCTTGCACTTCATGCAAATCTTCTTGACCGATGCCCGAACCTTCATGTCTTGGACTCCTACTTGTACCGGTAAACGATCCGGCCGCGCGTGAGGTCGTAAGGCGAAAGCTCGACCGCGACGCGATCTCCGGGAAGGATGCGGATGAAATTCTTCCTCATCTTTCCCGATATGTGAGCGAGCACCTGGTGCTTGTTTTCCAACTCGACGCGGAACATAGCGTTCGGCAGCGGCTCGACAACGGTGGCCATCACCTCGATGGCGTCTTCCTTGCCGCTTCCTTCACCCGGCTTCTTCTTTTCCGGCTCCGGTCTTCTAGGTCTGGCCATGTGCTCCCAAAAGGGCGCAGCAAGCAGCGCCCCTGCAAATTCTTTCCGTCTCGATCCTAAAGCCGCAAAACATCGCTACCAAACCGGCCCTTTCGCTTCCTTCGGGCGAGTCAGAATCCACGGCCCGTTGTTCGTGACGGCGACGGTATGCTCGAAATGCGCCGAATCGCTGCCGTCCGTGGTGACCGCCGTCCATTCGTCCTCGAGCAGCCGGACGCCCGGGCCACCGGAATTCACCATCGGCTCGATCGCGATGACCATGCCTTCCTGAAGGCGCGGCCCGCTGCCCGGCGCGCCGTAGTTCGGCACTTGCGGATCCTCGTGCATCCTCGTTCCGATCCCGTGACCCACGAACTCGCGCACAACCGAAAAGCCGCTCTTCTCGACGCACTGCTGGACCGCCGAGGAAACGTCCCCGAGGCGGTTGCCGAGCCGGACCTTGTCGATCCCCTGCTCGAGCGATTCGCGCGTCACGCGCAACAGCTTTTCCCGCTCCGGCGCGATCTTGCCGACGGGCACCGTCAGCGCGGCGTCCGCGAAGTATCCGTCCAGCTCGACGCCAAAATCCATCGACAGGATGTCACCCTCGCGCAGCCGCCGGGACGGCGAAGGGATTCCGTGCACGACCTCCTGGTTGATCGACGTGCAGACCGAACCCGGATATCCCCGATAACCCTTGAACGCCGGCCGCGCGCCATGTTCGGCGCAGTAGCTTTCGGCGAACTCGTCGAGTTCCTTCGTCGTGAGGCCCGGACGAACCATCGCTCGCATCTTCTCGAGCGCCCCCCAGACGATCAATCCAGCTCGGTGCATTTTTTCGAGCTCGGCCGGCGATTTACAGATGACCATCACGCTTTTCCGCGCGTTTCACAATCTCTTCCACGGCGCGGCCCACTTCCTGTACGTTCGCCGAAGCGTCCACGGCAGTCAGAACGCCACGGCCGCGATAATAGTCTGTCAGCGGCTTCGTCTGGCGCTCGTACGTCACCAGGCGCTCCTTCACAACTTCGGGCCGGTCGTCGGGGCGCTGCACGAGCTTGCCGCCGTCCTTATCGCAGATGCCGGCCACTCGCGGCGGAGCGTCGAAAATATTGTAAATCTCGCCGCCGATGCTGCACATCCTACGGCCCGCCAGCCGCTTTACCAGAGTCTCCGGGCTCACGCAAAAGTCGATCACCACCGGCTTGCCGAAGCCACGGGCATCGAGGATGGCGTCGAGATCCCGGGCCTGCGGCAGCGTCCGGGGAAACCCGTCGAAAACGAAACCCCGCCCACAATCAGGCTGCGCCAGCCTTTCCTCGACCATCTTCATCACAAGGTCGTCCGGGACCAGGTCGCCGCGCTCCATGATCGGCTTCACGGTCCGGCCAAGCTCGGTGCCGTGGCTGATGGCCTCGCGGAACATGTCGCCCGTCGAGAGATGCGGCATGCCGCAGTTTTGAGCGACCCACTTCGCCTGGGTGCCCTTACCGGCTCCCGGAGGCCCTAGGAAAATCAACGCTCTATTGAGAGCCATCTTCCACGCCGAAACAGGAATTAACCGCGACGACTCCGCACCCGGCCCTTCCGGACAAACCCTTCGTAGTTCCGCATCACAAGTTGGGCCTCGAGTTGCTGGACCGTGTCCATTGCCACGCCGACGACGATCAGCAGTGAAGTGCCGCCGAAATAAAACTGCACGCCGAGACCGTATAGCACAAAGTTCCACATATGCTGGTCGAACCAGTTGCCGCCGAGCCAGACCGGCAGGTGCTGGAGATGAATTCCGGCGATCATCCATTCGGGCAGCAGGCAGACGATCGCCAGGTACACACCACCGACCAACGTCAGGCGCGAAAGGATGCGGTTGATGTACTCGGACGTATTCCGCCCGGGACGAATGCCGGGAATGAACCCCCCGTACTTGCGCATGTTGTCGGCCAGCTCCGTGGGATTGAAAATGATTCCCACGTAAAAGAACGCGAAAAAGATGATCAGGGAGACGTACAGCAGCGTGTAAAGCGGCTCGCCCCAACTGATCATTTTCGCGAAGCTCTGAAAGTGCGACGACTTGTTCTGAAAGATCAGCGCCGCCGTCTGCGGAAACGTGAGCAGCGAGCTCGCGAAAATCGGCGGAATCACGCCGCCGGAGTTCACGCGCAGCGGGAGATACGTCATCTGCCCGCCCATCACCTTGCGTCCCATGACGCGCTTGGCGTACTGCACAGGAATGCGGCGCTGGCCGCCTTCGACCAGAACGATGAACGCGATCACCGCCGCCATTAAAACGACCAGGCCGATCAGCGCGATCGGCGTGAACGAGCCCCACTGTTGGGTCTGCGCCTTGTCCCAGAGGTCCTTCAGCGCGGGCGGGAGGCCGACGACGATTCCCGCAAAGATGATCAGCGACATTCCATTGCCGATGCCGCGGTCGCTGATCTGCTCGCCGAGCCACATGATGAACGCCGAGCCGGTCGTCAGCGTCAGCATCGTCATCAGAATGAACCGCGGGCCGGGGTGATACACGAGCGACTGCCCGGACAGCCCCTCGCGCTGCAGCGTCAGCGCGATCGTAAAAGATTGAAACGCGCTCAAGATGATCGTGAGATAGCGCGTGTACTGCGTGATCTTGCGCCGCCCGAGTTCGCCCTCTTTTTGCAGGCGCTCGAGGTAAGGCCAAACGACGACGAGCAGTTGCAGAATGATCGAGGCCGTGATGTACGGCATGATGCCGAGCGCGAAAATCGTCAAGCGGCGAAGATTGCCGCCGCTGAACAGGTCGATGAGTCCCAGCACCGAGCCCCTGTTCTGCTCGAAGAGCTGCTGGAGAATGTCGACGTTGATTCCGGGCGTGGGAATGCGCGAGCCAAGGCGGTACACGGCCAGCAGCCCAAGCGTGAACAACACGCGCTTGCGCAGATCCGGCGTGCTGAAAATGTTCCGAAACGCCTCGACCAGCTTCTTCATTTCAGGAGTTCGGCCTTCCCTCCGGCACGCGCGATTTTTTCCTCCGCCGACTTGCTGAAGGCGTGCGCGCGCACCGTCAATGCAATCTTCAGTTCACCGTCGCCGAGAATCTTGACTCCGTCGCGCCTCGCGCGAACGATTCCGCGGCCGGTGAGCGATTCCGGCGTCACCGTGTCGCCCGCTGCGAAAGCGTTGAGGCTTTCGACGTTGACGACGGCGAACGTTTTCGGAAACGGGCTCGAGAAACCGCGCTTGGGCAGGCGCCGGTGCAGAGGCATCTGCCCGCCTTCAAACCCCGCGCGGCGCGAATACCCGCGGCGGGACTGCTGTCCCTTGTTGCCCGCGCCCGAGGTCTTTCCGAGCTTCGAGCCCATGCCGCGGCCGACGCGCACTTTGCGGTGCCGCGAGCCGCGCGGCGGCTTCAGATTCGAGAGTGTCGGTGTCTTCGCCATGTTCCCTTAGCCCTGGACTTTCACAAGATGGTGTACCTTCGCAATCATGCCGCGAACCTCGGGCGTGTCCGGGCGCTCGACCACCTGCTGCATGCGCCGGAAGCCGAGGCCGCGAATCGTCTGCCGCATGTCGCGCGGGCAGCCGATGAAGCTGCGCACCCACTTGATTTTCAAAGTTCCCGATGTGCTTTTCGCTGTTGCCATAATAGTTTCGCCGTTCCGCTACGAGGATGCCGCGGCCGGCTCCTCGGTGCCCCTGCCGCGCGATTCCGCCACGCGAGCCGCGTCTTTGAGGTGCAGCAGCGCGTCGAACGTGGCCTTGATGACGTTGTGCGGATTCGAAGTGCCCAGAGATTTCGTGAGCACGTTCTGGATTCCCGCAACCTCCATCACCGCTCGAACCGGGCCACCCGCGATCACGCCTGTTCCTTCAGGCGCGGGCTTGAGCAACACCCGGCCCGAGCCGTAGTAGCCCATCACCTGGTGCGGGATCGTCGAGCCCTTCAGGTTGAGCTTCACCATGTTTTTCTTCGCCTGCTCGATCGCCTTGCGGATGGCCATGGGGACTTCGCGGGCCTTGCCCATGCCGAAGCCGGCGTGGCCGCCCTGATCGCCCACAACGACGAGCGCGGAGAAGCTCAGGTTCTTGCCGCCCTTCACAACTTTCGTGACGCGATTGATCGAGACGACCTGATCCTTCAGGTTCGCCTGGTTGGCCTCGATGGGTCGGCGAACGGCAAGCGTGTCTTTGAGTTCTTGTTTCGGCATAGTTTTCAGAACTTCAGGCCCGCCTCCCGGGCCGCTTCGGCTAGCGCCTGCACGCGGCCGTGATACTGATAGCCACCGCGGTCAAACACAACTTTTTCGACGCCCTTCTCGAGGGCGCGTTGGGCCACGACCTTGCCGACGACTTTCGAAGCGGCGATGTTGCCGCCGCCCTTAATCTGGGCGCGGACGTCCTTGTCGAGTGAACTGGCGGAGACGATCGTGCGGCCCGACGCGTCGTCGACGACCTGCGCGCGGATGTGGCGCGTCGAACGATGCACGCACAGCCGCGGCCGCTCGGGCGTGCCCGAAATCCTCTTGCGCATGCGCACGTGAATGCGCTGGCGATGCGCCTCGCGCGATAACCTTCGAACCGGTGCTGCCACTCTCGTTCTCCTTTTTGCTCTGGCCCCGGACGAGCGCGCCGCTTAAGCGGCTGCTGTCTTCGCGCCCGCTTTTCCGGCCTTCTTCTTGAGCCGCTCGCCGGTGATGCGAACGCCCTTCTGCTTGTACGGATCGGGCGGGCGAAGCGCGCGGAGGTTCGCCGCGACCTGGCCCACCTGCCCCTTGTCGGCGCCGGAAACCGTCACGTGCGTCTGCTTCTCCACAACGATCTGGATGCCCTCGGGAATCGGGAATTCCACCGGGTGCGAGTAGCCGAGCGCAAAGACGACGTTCTTGCCCTTCACCTCGGCGCGATAGCCGACGCCCACGATATCGAGATCCTTCTTGAATCCCTGGGTGACGCCGGTAACGGCGTTGGCTACGAGCGCCCGCGCGAGGCCGTGCAGCGCGCGATGGTCTTCCGTCTCGCGCTTGGCGACGAGGGTGCCTTCCTTCTGCTCGAAGTGAATTCCCCGCGGCACCGGCACCGTCATCTTGCCCTTCGGACCGTGCACTTCGATGGCAGCGTCATTGATCTGAATCTTCACGCCGGATGGCACCGGAATCAGCTTGTTTCCAATTCGCGACATGGCTTTATCGAAACTCCGTTCGGACCAAAATCTCTACCACACTTCGCACAGCAGTTCGCCGCCCACGCCTTCCTTGCGCGCGGCCTGACCGGTCATCAAACCGCGGGGCGTGGAAAGAATTGCGATCCCCATCCCCCCGACGACCGCGCGAATGCCGAATTTCCCGACGTAGCGTCGGGAGCCGGGCCGCGAAATGCGCTTCAGGTCGGTGATGACGCCATGGCGGTCCGGCGTGTAGCGCAGGAAAACGCGCAGCGTCTTCTTGCCCTTTTCGTCCACGACCTTGAAATTCACGAGATAGCCCTCGTCCTTCAGGATGCGGGCAATCTCGACCTTCATTTTCGAGGACGGTAAATCGACGCGCGGATGCTTCGCGCGCACGGCGTTGCGAATCCGGGTGAGCATGTCGGCGATGGGATCGGTGGTCATCTCGTTTTCACCAGCTCGCCTTCACCACGCCCGGGATTTCACCCTTGAGCGCAAGTCCGCGGAAGCAGATGCGGCACATCTCGAATTTCCGGAGGAAGCCGCGGGCACGGCCGCAGATCCGGCAGCGGTTCCGCTGGCGGATCTTGTACTTCAGCTTCCGCTTCATCTTTGCAAACTGACTGTCTCGAGCCATGCTTTGTCGCTCTCCTTGAATCCGCTAATTCGTGCGGAAGGGCACGCCGAGCAGTTTCAGCAGCTCGCGCCCCTCTTCGTCGCTTCGGGCCGTCGTCGTGATCGTGATGTTCATACCCTTGATCTTGTCCACCCGCGTGTAATCAATTTCCGGAAACACGAGCTGGTCCTTCAAGCCCAGCGTGTAGTTTCCGCGACCGTCGAACGAGTTCGGCGGCAAGCCCTTGAAGTCGCGCACGCGCGGCAGCACGATGGCCGACAGGCGGTCGAGGAATTCGTACATCCGCTCGCCGCGCAGCGTCACCATGCAGCCGATCGCCATGCCCTTGCGGATTTTGAAATTCGCGATCGACTTCTTGGCGCGCGTGATCACCGGCTTTTGCCCGGCGATCTGCCCGAGCTCGACCGCGGCCGTATCGAGCAACTTCACGTTCTGGCTCGCCTCGCCGAGGCCGATGTTCAGCGTCACTTTCTTTACCCGCGGCACGGCCATCGAATTCTTGTAGCCGAAGCGCTTCGTGAGCCCCGGCATCACCTCGTTGCGGTACTTATCGTGGAGCCTGCTCGCCATTTTCCGTCAGCCTCGAATTCTAGTTCTCAAACGTCTGATTGCAGCGCCGGCAGACGCGCACTTTCGTGCCGTCGGGCAGTTTCGTGTGTCCCACTCGCGCATGCTTGCCGCATCCCGGGCAGACCAGCATCACGTTCGAAACGTGGAGCGGGCCTTCCTTCTCGAGGATGCCACCCTTGATGTTCTTCGACGGGTTCGGCCGCGTATGACGCTTCATCATGTTCGCGTGCTCGACCGTCACCCTGCGCTTCACGGGATCGACCGAAAGCACCTTGCCGGTCTTGCCCTTCGACCGCCCCGCCATCACTTTCACCGTATCGCCGTGTCGGATGCCGAGCGGCGCCGGATTCTGGTTGGTTTCTCTCATCGCTACCACACTTCCGGAGCGAGCGACACGATCTTCGTGAACTTCTTGTCGCGCAGCTCGCGGGCCACCGGACCGAAGACGCGCGTCCCGACCGGTTCGTTCGCATCGTTGATGAGCACGGCGGCGTTGTCGTCGAACCGGACGTAGGTGCCATCCTTCCGCCGATGCTCTTTTCTGGTGCGCACCACGACGGCGCGCACGACTGTGCCCTTCTTGATCTGGCTATCCGGTGCGGCTTCCTTCACCGCCGCCGTGATGACGTCGCCCAGCCCGGCCGTCAGCCCCGCATCCCCTCCGATCGGAAGGATGCAGGTCAACTGGCGCGCGCCGGAGTTATCCGCCACCGTCAGCCATGTCCGCATCTGAACCATTGTCGTACTCCCCTATTCGTTCCGGCTCAGGCCACGCGCGTCGAGCGCGCTACAACTTCCTTGAGCCGCCAGCGCTTGAGTTTGGAAAGCGGGCGCGTGGAAACGATCCGTACCGTATCGCCGATGCGCGCTTCCCCGGCTTCGTCGTGCGCGTAATACTTTTTCGCCGACCGGATCACCCGCTGATACAGCGGGTGCTGCGTGGTGCGCCGAACCTTCACCACGATCGTCTTTTGCATCTTGGCGCTGGTCACGATTCCGACCAACTCCTGCCGCGCGCCTCGCTCGCGAACCGCTTCCTGAGCGCCTGTTGCCGTTTCGTTCGCCATTACGCCTTCCTCAATTCGTTCTCGCGCAGAAGCGTCTTCACACGCGCAAGGTCCCGCTTCGCTTCCCGCAGCTTCTTCAAACCTTCGGATTGCCCGGACGAAAGTTGAAAACGCAGGCGGAAAATCTGCTCGGCGAGCTCGCGCTGCTGGATTTCAAGCTCGTTCGCGTTCATCTCGCGGTATTTCTCGATGCTCCGCGCCATCAGAGCTCCTCCGCCCGGCTGACGAACTTGGTCGCGATCGGCAGCTTGTTGGCCGCGAGTTCCATCGCTTCGGTCGCCGTCGCCCGATCCACGCCCGACATCTCGAACATAATGCGCCCTGGCTTCACCACCGCCACCCAGCGCTCCGGTGGCCCTTTGCCCTTGCCCATGCGCGTTTCGGCCGGCTTCTTCGTGAATGGCTTGTCCGGAAACACGCGAATCCAAAGCTTTCCGCCGCGCTTGATGAACCGCGTGATCGCCACGCGCGCCGCCTCAATCTGCCGGTCGGTGATCCAGGCCGGCTCGAGCGCCTTCAATCCGTACTCGCCAAACGCGAGCGCCCCGCCCCGCCACGCCTTTCCGGTGCGCCGCCCGCGCTGCTGCTTGCGGTACTTCACTTTTTTCGGCATCAACATGATCGATCGTCCGTTTCTCTATGCTTCCGCGCCCAATCCGGGCTTCCCGCGCTGCGGGATTTTTTCGCCCTGATAGACCCAGCACTTCACGCCAATCAGTCCGTAGGTTGTGTGCGCCTCGGCGGTGCCGAAATCGATGTCCGCCCGCAGGGTCTGCAGCGGCAGCCGTCCTTGCAGGTACCACTCCTTGCGTGCGATTTCCGCGCCGTTCAGCCGCCCGGCTACGCGGACTTTGATGCCCTTACAGCCAAACCGCAGCGCCGAATCGACCGCCTTGCGCATCGCCCGGCGAAACGCCACGCGCTTTTCGAGCTGCAGCGCAATCGATTCCGCTACGAGTTGCGCATTGAGTTCGGGCCGGTGCACTTCCTGGATGTCTATGTGCACCTCCCGGTTCGTGCGCTTCTGCACTTCGCTCTTCAGCTTGTCGATTTCCGAACCCTTACGGCCGATGATGATGCCGGGGCGGGCCGTGTAGATCCGCACGACGAGCTTGTTGGCTGCGCGTTCGATTTCGATGGTGTCCACGCCCGCGGATTTCAGCCGCTCTTTCAACTGCTTGCGAAGAGCAACATCTTCGTGCAGCAGGTCCGCATACTCCTTCTTCGCGAACCAGCGCGACTTCCAGCCCTTGTTGTAGCCCAGGCGAAACCCGTACGGATGTGTTTTCTGGCCCAAACTCGCCTCCTACTTCTTTCTCTTCTGCGCTTCCTTCGCGCGCTTCTCGATCGCCTTGCGGGCCTTCCGGACGGCGCCCTTGACGCCCTTCGACGCCGCTTCCTCGGCCGCCGCCGCTGCCGCGCGGTGTTCTGCGGCCCGGTGGTGCTCGGACACCTCGACGACGATGTGGCTCGTGCGCTTCTGGTAGCGGAAGCCGCGCCCCATCGGCGCCGGACGCATCCGCTTCCAACGCGGCCCTTCGTTGACGCAACAGCGCGTTACGAACAGCGCGTCCACGTCGAGCGATGCCCCCGCGTCGTCCGCCTTGCGCTCGGCGTTGGCGATAGCGCTGCGCAGCGTCTTTTCGACCTCCCGCGCCACGCGCTTCTTCGTGAACCGTAGAGTCTGCAAAGCATCTTCGGCGCGCTGCCCGCGAATCAAGTCCACGACGAGCCGGGCCTTCTGCGGCGAAACGCGGACGAACCGCGTGTTCGCCATTCCCGCGATCTGATTTTGCGCTTCCATTGCCGTCGCCATTCGTCTATGCCTTTATCCTCGCCCCGCTACGCCTTCGGTGCCGCGGCCGGTGCCGCAGCCGGAGCGCCCGCTGCCGCGGCCGCCCTCTCGAGCGCCGCCTTCACGGCGTGGCCCTTGAAGGTGCGCGTCGGCGAGAACTCGCCGAGCTTGTGCCCCACCATCTGTTCGGTGATGTACACCGGGATGAACTTCTTCCCGTTGTGCACGGCGATCGTGTGGCCCACCATCTCGGGCAAAATCGTCGAGCGGCGCGACCACGTCCTCACCACTTTCTTCTCGTTGCGCGCGTTCAGCGCCTCCACCTTCTTCTGCAAGTGGCTGTCGATGAACGGTCCCTTCTTGAGCGAACGCGGCATCGGTTTTCCTATTCCTCCACGCGGCGCAGCTTCACCCATTGCGCGCGGCGAAGCTTGCGGAATCCCCGCACCGGACCCGAAACCCGGTGCGAAACCGAGCAAAAGGGACACACAAACCGCGTCCCCTGCGCATTCGGTACCGTGTCAACAATCACGGCCCAGCCGGCGCGGCAGAAGCGGTACAACACCTGCGGCGGGGGCGTGAGCTTCGACACTCTTCCGGCGGGCTTGGCGGACGACTTCGCGACCGGCTTCGCCGCGCGCCGCGGAACCGCTTTCCGCGCACGCGCCGCTCGCCGAGTCGAACGTCGAGACGTTCTGCTGGCTGTCATAAGGGTGCTCTCTATTCCCCGCCGCGCCGGGTTCATTTTTACTGCCCCAAAACTTTCTACGGCTTGCGCCGTTCGACAATCATCCGGTCGCTCTTACGCTTCTTTCGCGTCTTCGCGCCCAGAGTTGGAAATCCCCAGGGAGTCTGCGGGTGGTTGCCCTTTACGCGGCCTTCACCGCCGCCGTGCGGGTGGTCCACCGGGTTCATCGCCACGCCGCGTACGGTCGGGCGCTTGCCGTGCCACCGCGTGCGCCCCGCTTTCCCGTAGGTCACATTCTCGTGGTCCAGATTCCCGAGCTGGCCGATCGTGGCCATGCAGTCCACGCTGAATTTTCTCGTTTCTCCGGAAGGCAGCTTCACCAGGGCCGTTTCGCCCTCCTTGCTCAGAAGCTGCGCCGCTCCGCCTGCCGCACGCACCACTTGACCCCCCTTGCCGGGAAAGAGCTCGAGGTTGTGCACCATCGTGCCCGGCGGGATGTGCCGGAACTTCAGCGCGTTGCCGGGAAGAATGTCCGCGCCCTCGCCGTTCTGCACCGTCATGCCGACTTCGAGGCCGACCGGCTGCAGGATGTAGCGCTTCTCGCCGTCCGCGTAGTGCAGCAGCGCGATCCGCGACGATCGGTTCGGATCGTATTCGATGGCGGCAACCTTCGCCGGGATTCCGGTTTTGTCGCGTCGAAAATCGATCGAGCGGTACTTCCTTGCGTGCCCGCCGCCGCGGTGCCACGACGTTACTTCGCCGTGAGAGTTGCGTCCGCCAGTGCGCTTCTTTGATTCGCTCAGCGATTTTTCCGGCGTTTGCTTGGTGATCTCGCTCTTGTCGAGCATCGTCAGAAATCGCCGCGACGGTGTGTATGGTTTAAATGTTTTTAGTGCCATGGTTGCCTCTTGCCCGTGACAGACCCTACAAATTCTCCGCGTACTCGATCATTTTTTCGCCGGGTGCCAGCCGCACGTACGCCTTCTTCCAGTCGCTCCGGAAGCCCTCGGACCGGCCGCGGCGGCGAAGCTTCCCGTGATAGATCGCGGTGCGCACGTGATCAACCTTGACCTTGAAGACGCGCTGCACCGCTTCCTTGATTTCGGTCTTCGTGGCGTCCTTGGCCACTTCGAACACGACGGTGTGCTGCGTTTCCTTCACGCCGAGTCCCTTCTCGGTGATGATGGGCCGCCGGATCACCTGATAGAGCCTGGTCGCCATCGACTAATCCTTTTCCTTTTTCGCCTTGGGCGCAGCCTTCGGCTTCTTCGCCGCCGCAGGCTTTTTCGCCGCCTTCGGCGCGGTTACCTTCTTTGCAGCCTTGGCCGGCGCCGGCTTTGCCGCCTCGGCCGAAACCGCCTCGTTCTCAGGAGCAGTCTCGCCGGATTTCGTCGCCGAAAGCGCCCGGCTCAGTTTCACGGCCGCTTCGCGCGAAAGCATCAGATGGTCGTGCCGCATCAGGTCGTACGTGCCAAGTGCAGCGGTCGGCAGAAGCGTCACGCCCTCGAGGTTGCGGCTCGCGCGCTCCAGATTCGCGTTCTCGCCGTTTTCGACCAGCAAAATCGTGCGCATTTCGCCATCGAGCTTCAAGAGCGTCTGGCGGAACGGCTTCGTCTTGTGCGAATCGAGTTTCCAGCCGTCCACGACCGTCAGTTTCTGCTGCGCGAGTTTCGCGGATAGCGCCGAGCGCAGCCCACCCACAACCATCTTCTTCGGCAGCGCGTAGTCGTAGCTCCGCGGGGTGGGCCCGTGTACCGTGCCGCCATGGCGCCACAGCGGCGAACGAATCGAGCCGACGCGCGCCCGCCCCGTGCCCTTTTGCCGCCAGAGCTTTCTGCCGGCGCCGCTCACTTCGCTCTTGTCCTTCGTCTTATGCGTTCCGGCGCGCTCGCCCGCCAGATGGTGCCGCACCGTCTCGTGCAGCAAGTGCGGGTTGACCTCGGCCGCGAACACATCGTCGGCAAGCTCTACCTGGCCGACCGTCTTGCCATCGAGATTCTTCACGTCCACAACGGGCATTGTCGTCTCTCGTCTCTCTATCTCTAAAGGGCCGCTTTGGCCTTGCGAATCAGAATGTAGGCGCCCTCGGGGCCGGGCACGGCGCCGCGCACCAACAGCAGATTTTCTTCCGCATCGATCTTCACGACGCGCAGGTTCTTCGAAGTCTTCCGCTCGTTCCCCATGTGCCCGGGAAAATGCTGTCCCGGCCAGACACGCGATGGAAACGAGCTCGCGCCGATGCCGCCGGGCGCGCGATGAAACATCGAACCGTGCGAGGCGTCGCCGCCGCGGAAGTGCCAACGCTTCACGCCGCCCTGAAATCCCTTGCCCTTGCTCACGCCGCTCACGTCCACGTACTCGCCGACTTTGAATCCGTCGATCAGAACGCGGTCGCCCGGCTTCGTTTCGTCCTTTGAATCCTCGATTCGAAATTCGCCGAGATATCGCATGGGTGCAACGTTTGCTTTTTTGAAATGGCCGGTCATGGCCTTATTCACGCGCTGCGGCTTGATGAATTCGACGAGGCCCAACTGCACGGCGTCATAGCCGTCCTTGTCCTTCGTGCGCCGCTGGACCACCACGCACGGCCCTGCCTGCAGCACCGTGCACGGTACGGCCGTGCCGTCGTCGGCAAAGATCTGCGTCATGCCCAGCTTGATTCCGAGTATGCCGTTGACTCCCATTTCTCTCGCTCTTTCCTTCTCTCTTGCGCCGCCGCTACTTGACGGCGTGTTCTCGCCCGAAGGCCTTGATCTCGACGTCGACGCCCGGCGGCAGGTCGAGCTTCATGAGCGCATCCACCGTGTCCGGCGTGGGCTCGAGAATGTCGATCAAGCGCTTGTGCGTGCGCATTTCGAACTGCTCGCGCGATTTCTTGTCCACGTGCGGTGACCGCAAGACCGTCCAGCGGTTGATCACCGTGGGCAGCGGGATTGGACCGGCAACGTCCGCGCCAGTGCGCTTCGCCGTATCGACAATCTCTTTCGTCGATTGATCGAGGATGCGGTGATCGTACGCCTTCAAACGAATCCGAATTTTTTCTCCGTTGGGCATGGGTTACTCGATAATCTCCGTGACGGCGCCGGCGCCGACCGTGTGGCCGCCTTCGCGAATCGCGAACCGCAGCCCCTTCTCCAACGCCACCGGCGTGATCAACGTGATCTCCGCCGATACGTTGTCTCCCGGCATCACC
>Ga0187860_1000198_pt1 | contig 59480 bp, 54 predicted proteins | sample June2016WEW_10_4_FD_132981 | JGI IMG/M metagenome (GOLD analysis project Ga0187860, IMG submission 132981) | Peatland microbial communities from SPRUCE experiment site at the Marcell Experimental Forest, Minnesota, USA - June2016WEW_10_40 | ecosystem: Environmental > Terrestrial > Soil >...
ATTTCGTCAGCCTTCGCTACGCTCAGGCCTCCTCGATCCCTCGACCAAGGGGCAGGCAAAGTCAGCGCAGACACCCGTCTCCTTTTGAACTCGCAGCTGTCTCCTTTTGTTCCCGCCCCGACAGATTAAATCCGGCAAGGCACGTCGCGCGCAGAGATGATTCGCGCGAACACACCGCTTTACAGCGTTTGCAGCCGGGACTAAGCTGGTGTCATGTCCGATTACGACCCGACGGATTTTGTGGACAACGACTTTCAGGAGCGCAAGACGCCTGCGACGGCGGCCGCGGGCGGTGGATTTTCCCAGCGAGCCCCCACGCGCGAGGAGGTCGATTCGAGGGTGGTGGAAGCCCAGCAAAAGCTGGCGGAACTGAAGCGCGCCCAGGAGGATTTGGAACGGGAGCGGGCCATGCTGGAGGAAACGCGCCGCCGCCAGATGGAATTCCAGAACGGCCGGCAGGAGTTGATCGAGAGCCTGACGCGCGGCCTGGGGCTGCTGGAGGAAGCCGAGTTCAACGCGCGCCGCGATGCCGAACAGATGGCCAAGGCGCTGGCGGACTTGCGGGATGCGCTCTCGAAAATGCAAGCCATCCACGAAACCACCTGGACGAAGGATGATTTCAACGTCGAATTGACCCGCGCGCTGACCACCATCGAGAACGCGCGGATGGAGTGGAACTCGGCGCGGTTGAAATTTCCCCTGCTCGCCGGCGGAAGGACACCCGGCGACGAGGCCGGCGGGCTGGAGACTGCATCCGCGCAGGCGGCCCCATTTGGCAACCGCAGCTTCGGCCAATGGTGCAAACTCGGCCTGGCATTGACCTGGCCGGTGGCCCTGGCGGTGCTGTTGGCGGTGGGCGCGGTGCTGGCCCTGTTCGTCCGCCGTTAGGCCGCAAAGGGTGTATGAACCGAGACGGGTTTGCTGCACGCGTCCATTGGACCGGTTCATTCGAGGCACAGTCCGCCGCCGGTGAAAGCGGGATTTGACAAACGTTCGCAATTGGCATGGCGTGGTTTTCAAAAAAGGCCGATCCGATTTCCGACCGCTCCCGTGAGCTCAGCGCAGAGATCGCGGCGCTCGAGGCCCGGATCCGGGAGCTGGATTCGCAGACGCAACGGAGCCAGGAGAATCCGCGCTTGCGTTCCACCGCGCTGCCCCATGGCGCGGCTCCCCATCGCATTCCGGAGCCGTCCGCGCCGCCAACCACCGAGGAGCCGATCTTTGAAGACGTGGACCAGGACCAGTTGAAGGCCCGTGAGGAGGCGGCCGTGGCGCCGGAACATTTCAACGAGTTGGGCGTGCGGAAGTACGATCTGCCCGCGCTCCTGGGTCGCCTCCGCAACCATTTTCGCGGACCGTCCACGACCAATCCGAAGCTGGTCAATTACCTCGCCGCCGGCGGCATTCAGGGATTGCGGCCGCTGCGCTACGAAAAGCGCGTTGCCCGCAACCGGTTCGTCGCTCTCGTCCTGTTCCTTTTCGTCATCCTGCTGGGGATCATCCTGGCGTTCGTCCGGCATCACTGACTCGTTTGGGAGTGACATTTTCCCGCCCGGACCGCACATTCAGCGCGTTGGGAGTTCCGCATTCAGGCGACAGGGCCGGACACGGTCGTCCCTGGGAATCGACTGAAGGCGGAGCCTGCGGGGGCGGATTCGGGCAGGTGCCCGGACCAGCAGATTGGCTTTGCATGAAAAAGAATACCCCGGTTTCCCGGAGCGGACGGTTTGACGGCGGCCCGGCGGCGGATGTGGCGCGGTTCACCCAATCCGTCTCCTTCGACTGGCGGCTTTGGCGGCAGGACATCCTCGGCTCGATGGCTCATGCCACCATGTTGCGCAAGATCGGAGTGCTGTCGCGCGTGGAACTGAGCGCCATCCTGAGGGGGCTGGACGCGATTGCGCTGGAAATCAGGACGGGAAAATTCCGGTGGAACCCCGGCCTGGAGGACATCCACATGAACATCGAGGCCGAGTTGACGCGTCGCGTCCCGGCCGGCGCCAAGCTCCATACCGGGCGCTCGCGCAACGATCAGGCGGCTCTCGACCTGCGGCTCTGGCTCCGGGACGAGATCCTGGAACTGGGAAAGGAAGTGCGGTTGCTGCAGGCCGCGCTGGCCGGCCTGGGACAAAAAAACAGCGCGGTGCTCATCCCGGGCTACACGCACCTCCAGCGCGCGCAGCCGGTATACTTCGCCCACCATCTGCTGGCGTATGTCGAAATGTTCGACCGCGATCACCAGCGGCTGGAGGATTGCTTCCTGCGAGTCAACGTGTGCCCGCTCGGCAGCGGCGCCCTCGCCGGCTCCACGTTGCCCCTGAACCGGGGGCTGGTCGCCGAACTGCTCGCGTTTGTGGATGCCAAGGGTTCGCCGAAACTCTCGCAGAACTCGATGGACGCCGTGAGCGACCGCGATTTCGCGGTGGAATTCTGCGCCGCGGCCGCCCTGCTTGCGGTGCATCTGTCGCGACTGTCCGAAGACCTGATCCTCTGGGCCAGCAGCGAGTTCCGATTCATTAAAATCGCCGACGCCTACACGACGGGCTCGTCGCTGATGCCGCAAAAGAAGAATCCGGACATTGCCGAACTGGCGCGGGGCAAGAGCGGCCGGGTGATCGGCAATCTGGTATCGTTGTTGGTCTTGTTGAAGGGGCTGCCGATGACGTACAACCGGGATTTGCAGGAGGACAAGGAGCGCCTGTTCGACACGGCCGACACCGTGCGGGCCACCGTGCAGATCATCACGGCGATGCTGCCGCACATCCATGTCCAGCACGCCGCCTGCGAAGCCGCGGCGAGCGATCCCGCGCTGCTGGCGACGGATCTTGCGGATTATCTGGTGCGCAAGGGCATGCCATTCCGGAAGGCGCATCATGTGGTGGGCCTGGTGGTGGCGCTGGCCGAGAAAAAGGGCCGGCCGCTGAATCAACTGACCCTTGCGGAATTGCGGTCGGTGGACAGGCGTTTTGGCCGGGACGCGGCCGACATCTTCGATCTGGGGCGGGCGATGGCGAAGCGGACCCTGGTTGGCGCGCCGGGCACCAAAGAGGTGCGGGAGCAGTTGGCGCGCTGGCGAATGCAACTGGCGTAACGCGGTGTGCCTTGGCAAAAGGGTCTTCAGCACCCTCGTTTTACGTGACCCGTTTTACAGTGCGGTGGGGTTGCGGGATTCTTCTGCCCCAATGGGGTTGAAAAAAATGGACACGTGACCCAGGGTAGTCCCGCCGACGGGACAACCCTGGGCTGAGCGATAGAATCCCTTTGGATTCGGAAACGGGTCGGGCCGTTAATAGTGGAACGAAGAGTTTCATGGTCCCAATGCGCTCCCGATTTTTTGCGATTGGCGGCTTTCCATGAATCGTGAATGATCGAACTTGCCAGCCGCAATTTCCGACCTAACATGTGGGACAGGATGACGCTGCAATATTTTGTCGGGAGCCGGGACTGCGGAGCCGAGTGCCAAGGCGGCGCTTGTTGGAAATGCTTTGTCTTCGCATCTCGCGCGTTGTGCCTCTTGATTTGTCATGGTGCTGCCTAAGTCCAGTTTTCTCGACAAGGTATTGGGTCGAATCGGACGGCTCGACGCGGAGGGCCTGCAGACGGTCGTTCAACGGCTTGCCCGGGAGCGGACATTTCTAGAAACGCTGTTCAACACCATCGAGGACGGTGTGCTGGTGGTGGACGAGAACGGACGGATCATTTACTTCAACCAGGCTGTGACGCGGCTGCTTGGATTGCAGGCCAGTGTCGAGGGCCTGCCCATCACCGATTTTCTGCCCGAGTTGGGATGGAAAAACATTTTGCAACTGGATGCGACGGGCGGAAAGCGCCTCGTGCGGCAGGAATTCGAGGTCCAATATCCGCGCCCCCGCTTTCTCCTTCTGTACGCCGCGCCGCTCGATGGCGAAGCGGCGGGAAGCGCGGGGGTGGCGTTGATTCTGCACGACGCGACGGAGGCGCGGCAGAAGACGTTCGAGGCCATCGAAAGCGAGCGCATCCAGGCCCTGACACTTCTGGCCGCGAGCGTGGCGCATGAAATCGGCAACCCTCTCAACGCGCTGCACATCCACCTGCAACTGATGGAGCGGGAACTCAAAAAGCTGCAGACGTCCACCGGCCCGCCCCTGCGCGACGGCCCCAAGCCGCGTTCCCAGAATCTTTCCGTCGAGACCGACACGGCGGAATCGGCGGGCAAACTCGACCAATACCTGAAGGTGGCCAAGGGCGAGCTCAACCGGCTCGATTACATCGTGACGCAGTTCCTGCAGGCGATCCGGCCGGCGGCGCCCCAGTTGAAGCCGGGTTCGCTGAACGAGGCGATGGAAAGGACCCTGGACCTGCTGCGGCCGGAGCTGGAGAACCGCGGCCTGAACGTGAAGCTGAAGCTCGCCGAGCCGCTGCCGTTGGCGCCCATCGACGCGATGCAGATCCAGCAGGTTCTGGTCAACCTGATCAAGAACGCCATGCAGGCGATGACCAAGGGCGGGACGCTCACGCTTCAAACCGGCGAACGTTCGGACGAAGCATGGCTCAGCGTGTCGGACAACGGCGGCGGCATCCCGCCGGAGCAGATCAGCCGCATTTTCGAACCGTTCTACACGACCAAGAAAAAGGGAACCGGGCTCGGACTCATGATCGTGCAGCGGATCGTGCGGGCGCACGACGGGCGGATCGACCTCGAAAGCCACGTCGGACGCGGCACGACCTTTCGCGTCTGGCTGCCGTTGCACGAACGAAAGCCGCGGTTGCTGGAGGCGCCGTTGCATGACTAAGGCGACGCTGTTGATCGTGGACGATGAGAAGTCCACGCGCGAGGGGCTGCGCGCGGCGCTGGAGGAGCGTTACGACGTGTATCTGGCCGAGGACGCGAAAGCGGCGATGGAATTGCTGGAACGGGAGCACTTCGACGTGGTGCTCACCGATTTCCGGCTGCCGAACGAGGACGGAATGAAGCTGATTGCCCGGGCAAAATCGCTGCCCAAACCGCCCATCTGCATTCTGATGACGGCGTACGGCTCGGAAGAACTGGCGGTCGAGGCGATGAAGCACGGCGCGGACGATTACATTGCCAAGGGGCGGCTGCAGATCGACGAGCTGGAAATGCGCCTCGCGCGCTCGCTGCGGCAGCAGAATCTCGAGGTGGAAAACGTTTCGCTGCGGCGGCAGCTCGATGCGAAGTTCGGCATGGAAAACATCGTCGGGAAGTCGCCGGCCATGGAGGAGGTCTTCGAGGTGGTGCAGCAGGTTGCCCCCACGCGCGCGACCGTCCTCCTGCAGGGGGAAAGCGGCACGGGCAAGGAGCTTGTCGCCCAGGCGATCCACCAGCTCAGCCCGCGCGCCAGCCAGCCCATGGTGACCGTCCATTGCGCGGCGCTCTCGCCCACACTGCTGGAAAGCGAGCTGTTCGGCCACGAGAAAGGCGCCTTCACCGGCGCGCATGAACGGCGCATCGGACGGTTCGAACAAGCCCAGGGCGGGACGCTGTTCCTCGACGAAATCGGCGACATCGACGCCTCCGTCCAGATCAAACTCCTCCGCTTCCTGGGAGAGCGGACCTTCGAGCGGGTCGGATCGAACAAAACCCTGACCGCTGACGTGCGCCTGATTGCGGCGACGAACAGGAACCTGGAGGAGCTTGTCAAAGCCGGGTCGTTTCGCGAGGATCTGTTCTTCCGTCTGCGCGTGGTGGAAATCCTTCTGCCTCCGTTGCGGGCGCGTTCGGGGGACGTTCCCTTGCTGGCGCAAAACTCCCTGCGTGAATTCGCGCGCGAGAACAACAAGCCCGTCGCGGACTTCACCGCGGATGCGATGGAACTCCTGATGACCTACTCCTGGCCGGGCAACGTGCGCGAGTTGCGCACGGCGATCGAACACGCCGTCGTATTATGCCGTGGCGAGCGGATTTCCGCGCGCGATCTGCCGGCCTCCGTCCGCGAAGGGTCCGCCTCGGCCGCGGTGGACCCCCAGCGGGTGCTCGCCCGCACCGACCTGACCGTTAAGGAAGCCGAGAAGCAATTGATCATCCGGGCGTTGAAGGAGACCCAAGGCAACCGCACGCTGGCCGCGGGGAAAATCGGGATGAGCCGCCGCACGCTCCATCGCAAACTGCACGCCTATCAGCTCGAGGACTATTGATATGCCCCTTCTACAAGACTTGGTTTATAAACACGGAACCGGCGGCAGGGGGGTTTTCCGGGCCCTGACCGTGATGCTGGCGGTGTTGCTCCTGGCCATCGCTTATGACCTGCGGGATTTCAGGAACTTTTCAACGCAGGAAGCCATGGACGCCGCGCAGCTCGGACGCCGCATCGCCGAAGGCAAGGGCTACACCACCGCGTTCATCCGCCCCTTCAGCATGGATTTGATCCAGAAAGTCAACCGCAGCAACAGCGCCGCGCTCAAACCGGGCACTGCGCCGGATGACGCCCAAATCAGGGGGGCGCACCCAGACATCTCCAATCCGCCCGTCTATCCGGTCATGCTGGCGGGGCTGATGAAGGTGCTTCCCTTCCGTTTCACCGCCTCCACCACCCAATCGTTTTGGAGCAGCGACGGACGGTTCTGGCGATATCAACCCGACTTTCTCATTGCCGTCTTCAACGAAGCATTGTTCGGGGTGGTGGTGATGCTCGCCTATGGTTGGGCGCGTCGCTTGTTCGATCCCGGGGTGGCCTGGACCACGGTGGTGTTGCTGCTGGGCAGCGACGTTCTCTGGCGTTTCAGCGCTTCCGGACTTTCGACGATGCTGTTGCTCCTGTGTTTCATGGGGCTGATCTGGTGCCTCACGCTGTTGGAGGCCGAAACGCGCGCGCCGGAACGCCGGCCCCGCGCCTTGTTCGTCCTGGCGGCCGTCGCCGGGCTGCTTGTCGGCCTCGGAGGACTGACCCGGTATTCGTTTGGGTGGCTCCTGTTTCCCACGCTGGTTTTTCTTGCCCTGTTCACGGGTTCACGGCGCGAAGTCCCCTGTCTGGTCGCCCTCGCGGCGTTTGCGGCGGTGATGACTCCCTGGATCGTCCGCAACTGGAACCTCAGCGGGACGCCGTTCGGCACGGCAACCTATGATCTGCTGCAAGGCACCCCGCTGTTTCCCGGAAGCCGGCTCGAGCGTTCCTTGGCTCCCGCCCTCCAGTTGCCCTTGTCGCTGCTCTGGGGAAAGCTGTTTGCCAACACGCTCTCCCTGCTCAAAAACCTCCTGCCCGGCCTGGGCGGCGGGTGGATCACCGCTTTCTTCCTGGTCGGTTTGCTGGTGGGTTTTCGCAACCCGGCCATCCGCCGGATGCGCTGCTTCCTGCTCCTGTGCCTCGGCCTGCTGATCCTCGTTCAGGCCCTCGGCAGAACGCATCTCTCCGATGATTCACCCGAAATCAATTCGGACAACCTGCTCGTCCTGCTCCTGCCGCTCGTCGTGGTTTACGGGATCAGCCTCTTCTACACCTTGCTGGACCAGATCAACTTCACGCCCCTCGTGTTGCGCCCGGCCGCGGTCGCCGCGTTCGGCCTCCTGACCTGTCTGCCGATGCTTTCCACCCTCTCGACCCGGACATCCCCCGTGGTTTATCCCCCTTATCATCCGCTGCTCATCCAACAGACGGCGTCCTGGATGAAGGAGGACGAGTTGATCATGAGCGACATTCCGTGGGCCATGGCCTGGTATGGCGGCCGGCAATGCGTGTGGCTCACGTTGAATGCCACCGCGGACCCCAACAATCCCAATGCCGGCGAGAGTTTCTCCACCATCAGCGATTCCCAAAAGCCCATCCGCGGCCTTTACCTCACGCAGAAGACGACCGACAGCCGCTTTGTGTCCGATTGGATCCGGGCCGGTGACGGCAGTTGGGGCAGTTTCATCACCGACGCCATCCTGAGAAGGCAGGTCCCCGTGAACTTTCCGCTCCGCCAGATGCCGACCGGGTATATGCCGGAACAACTCTTCCTTTCCGACTGGAAGCGCTGGCAATAAGGAGGCCGGTTCGTCCTGGAATACAAAAGAAGTTCATAAAATGACAATTTCCGCGGAGCGATTTCCGCGCCGCGCCGCGATCATTTCAATGGGTGTCCTGGCAGCGTGAATTGACGATGCCCGCAAAGCGCCGGCGAAGGGCCGGCCAGAGCGAAATGATTGCAACTAATCCAAAACCCAAGCAGAGCCGCCTGACGGAAATCCTGGCGCACGCCAGCGGCGACAAGCGCTTCAAAATCCTCGAGGCGCACATGAAAAAGCACCAGTTCAAGCAGGACGCCCTGATCGAGGTGCTGCACAAGGCGCAGGAATTGTTCGGCTACCTCGAGGACGACCTGCTCCTGTTCATCGGGTACAAGCTCAAGCTGCCGGCCAGCCGCGTTTATGGCGTGGCCACCTTCTATCATTTCTTCACCCTCAAACCCAAAGGCCAGCATACCTGCGTCGTCTGCCTCGGCACCGCCTGCTACGTCAAGGGCGCCGACAAGGTGCTCGCCGCCATCGAGGACCAGGCGAAAATCAAGGCGGGAGAAACCACGCCCGACAACCAGCTCTCCCTGCTCACCGCGCGCTGCATCGGCGCGTGCGGCATCGCCCCGGCCGTGGTGTACGACGGCACGGTCACCCCGCGGCAAACCGCGCAATCGGCCCTCGAACACCTGAAAGGATGGATCGGCCATGATCATTGACGACCTGATCGAGATTGCCGGAAAAGAGCGCGCTTCCCGCAAGCAATTCACCATCCGCTGCTGCATGGCGGCCGGATGCATGTCCTCCAACTCCGAAGCGGTGAAAAAAGGCCTCGAAACAGCCGTCAAGGAGGCGGGCCTCGACGAGCTGGTCGAAGTGCGGGGAGTCGGTTGCATGAAATTGTGCTGCCAGGGCCCGCTCGTCCAGGTGGATCCGGCGGGCGCCCTCTACGAAAGAGTCGCTCCGGAAGACGCCGCTTCGGTCGTCGGCACGGTCAAAGGCGGCCAAACCCAGGTCCAACGCGGCGATCCAAACAGCCCGTTTTTTACCGGCCAGTTTCCCATCGTGCTCGCCAACAGCGGTTGCGTCGATCCCGAACGCATTGATTCCTACATCGCCGCGGACGGTTACAAGGCCCTGCACGAAGTCCTGCGGGAAATGACGCCGAAGGAGGTCGTCGATGAGATCATCAAGAGCGGCCTGCGCGGCCGCGGGGGCGCGGGCTTCCCGACCGGCCTGAAATGGGGAACGGTGGCCAAGACGGAAAACAGCCACAAATACGTCATCTGCAACGCCGACGAGGGCGACCCCGGTGCTTTCATGGACCGCAGCGTTCTGGAAAGCGACCCGCACAGCGTGCTCGAAGGCATGGCCATCGCCGCCTATGCCGTCGGCGCGGCTCAGGGATTCATCTATGTCCGCGCCGAGTATCCACTGGCGATCGGACGCCTCCAGACCGCCATCAAGCAGGCGAAGGAACGCGGCCTGCTCGGCAGCGGCATCTTCGAGTCGCCGTTCACGTTCAACATTGACCTGCGCATCGGCGCCGGCGCGTTCGTTTGCGGCGAGGAAACGGCCCTCATGATGTCCGTGGAAGGCAAACGCGGCACGCCGCGCCCGCGGCCGCCGTTCCCGGCCGAAAGCGGATTGTGGGGCTGCCCGACGCTCATCAACAACGTCGAGACGTTCGCCAATGTCCCGTCGATCGTTCGCAAGGGAGCAGCCTGGTTCGCGTCGATCGGAACGGAGAAGAGCAAGGGCACCAAGGTTTTTGCGCTGGCGGGCAAGATCACCAATACCGGGCTGATCGAGGTTCCGATGGGCACCTCGCTGCGCCAGATCGTCGAGAACATGGGCGGTGGCGCTCCGGACGGGGGCAGCATCAAGGCCGTGCAGACCGGCGGCCCTTCGGGGGGTTGCATCCCGGCCGCATCCCTGGACACGCCGGTGGACTACGAGTCCCTCGCGAAACTCGGTTCCATCATGGGCTCGGGCGGAATGATCGTCATGGACGACACCACCCGGATGGTGGACGTGGCCCGGTTTTTCATGGAGTTCTGCATGGACGAATCCTGCGGCAAATGCGTCCCGTGCCGGGCGGGCACCGTGCAGATGTATCACTTGTTGAGCAAGATTCTGGCGCGCAAAGCGACCGCCGTCGATTTGCAGAAGCTCGAGGAGCTGTGTGACATGGTCCGAAACACCAGCCTCTGCGGCCTCGGCCAGACCGCGCCCAATCCCGTGCTCAGCACGCTGCGGTTTTTCCGCAACGAGTACCTCGAATTGCTGGGCCCGGACGTTCACGGGTCGAACGGCGAGGCGAACCCAACACCCCATTAGCTTTTATGGCCGCAAAGACACTGACGATTGACGGTAAACAAATCAGCGCGTTCGAGGGCGCGACGCTCCTCCAGGCCGCCGAGGAAGCCGGGATCAAAATCCCAACGCTCTGCCACATGGAGGGCGTTTACGACATCGGCGCCTGCCGCCTGTGCCTCGTGGAAGTCGCCGGCGTTCCGAAACTCCTGCCGGCCTGTACAACCCGGGTCTCCGAGGGCATGGAGGTGACGACGGACAGCGAGCGCCTGCGGAAATACCGCCGGACGATCCTCGAACTGCTCTTTGCCGAGCGGAACCACGTCTGCGCCGTCTGCGTCTCGAACGGGCATTGTGAATTGCAGACGCTGGCCTGGACCCACGGGATGGACCACGTCCGCTTCGATTACCGCTCCCCGCGATGGGAGGTGGACAACACACACCCGCGCTACGGGATGGACCACAACCGCTGCATTCTGTGCACCCGCTGCGTCCGCGCCTGCTGGCACATCGAAGGCGCCGGCACCAAAAACGTCTCCGGCCGCGGCGTGAACTCCAGGATCATTTCCGATTTGAACCAGCCCTGGGGCAGTTCCGACACCTGCACGTCGTGCGGCAAATGCGTGGACGCCTGCCCCACAGGCGCTCTGTTCAGCCGCGGCTCCAGCGTCGGCGAAATGGAGCACGATCGCCAGAAACTCGAATTTATCGTCACCGCACGGGAGAAAAAACAATGGATCGCTTGAAAATAGCTACGGTCTGGCTGGGCGGCTGTTCCGGCTGTCATATGTCGTTCCTGGACCTGGACGAATGGCTCATCGACCTCGCCGCCGCCGCCGACGTCGTCTATAGCCCCGTCATGGACATCAAGGAATACCCGGAGAACGTGGACGTCGTCCTCGTCGAAGGCGCCATCGCCAATGAAGACCATATTGAAATGATGCGCCGCGTCCGGAAAAACACGAAGATCGTCGTCGCGTTCGGCGACTGCGCCGTGACCGGCAACGTCACCGCCATGCGCAATCCGTTGGGCGACCCGGAGAACGTCCTGCAGCGGGCCTACAAGGATGCCGCGGACGTCGCGCCCCAGTTTCCGCTCGAGCCGGGCATTATCCCCAGGTTGACGCCGCGCGTCACCCCGGTGCACGAGTTGGTGCCCGTGGAGGTGTTCCTCCCCGGCTGCCCGCCCCCGGCCGCGCGCATCAAATTGCTCCTGGAACAGGTCCTGGCCGGCAAAAGCGCGCAACTGACCGGAGCGAACATCAAATTTGGATGAATATGCCCAGCCGAATTGTCATCGACCCCGTCACCCGCATCGAGGGTCACGCCAAAATCACCATCCAGTTGGATGATGCGGGCGCGGTTGCCGATGCGCGCTTCCACGTCACCGAGTTTCGCGGGTTCGAAAAATTTTGCGAAGGCCGGCCCCTGGGCGAAATGCCTGGCATCACGGCGCGCATCTGCGGCATCTGCCCCGTCAGCCACCTGCTCGCCTCCGCCAGGGCGGGCGACGAGATCCTCGCCGTCACGATCCCCCCGGCGGCCGACAAGCTGCGCCGGCTGATGAACCTCGGACAAATCGTGCAATCACACGCGTTGAGCTTTTTCCATCTGAGCGCGCCCGATTTGCTGCTGGGGTTTGATGCGCCGCCCGCCACCCGCAATGTTTTCGGGCTGGCCGCCGCCCAGCCCGAGCTCGCCCGCAGCGGCATCCGACTTCGCCAGTTCGGACAGGAAATCATCGAGTTGCTCGGCGGAAAGAAAATTCATCCGTCCTGGGCCGTGCCGGGAGGCGTCCGCGCCCCCCTCTCCGAAGAGGGCCGCCAGCGCATCGTGCAATGGCTTCCCGAAGTCCGCGCCACGGCGCTGACCGCGCTGAAGCTCTTTAAGTCGATCCTCAAAAAGCACAAGGCCGAGACCCAGATCTTCGGCAACTTCCCCTCGCTGTTCATGGGCCTGATCGCCCCCGACGGAAGCTGGGAACATCACGGCGGCAAACTCCGCTTCGTGGACAGCAGCGGCAATGTCATCGCCGACCAGATCGACGCGGCGAATTATCGGGAGCACATCGGTGAAGCGACGGAAAAAACTTCCTACTTGAAATCGCCGTTCTATAAGCCGCTCGGTTATCCGGATGGCATGTACCGGGTCGGCCCGCTCGCGCGATTGAACATCTGCGAGCGCATCGGCACTCCCGTCGCCGACGAGGAACTCGCCGAATTCAAGAGCCATGGCCGCGGCGCCGTCACCTCCTCGTTCCTGTATCACTACGCGCGGCTCATTGAAATCATCGCCGGCATCGAGCGCATCGAACTGATGATGGACGATCCGGACCTGCTGTCGAACCAACTGCGCGCCGACGCCGGCATCAACAAGCTGGAAGGTGTGGGCGTGAGTGAAGCGCCTCGTGGAACCCTGTTCCATCATTATGAAGTGGACGAAACCGGGCTGATCAAAAAGGTCAACCTGATCATCGCCACCGGCCAGAACAACCTGGCCATGAACCGCACCGTGGCCCAGATCGCCCGGCATTACGTCCGCGGAAAAAACATCCCGGAACCGATGCTGAACCGCGTCGAAGCCGGCATCCGGGCGTTCGATCCCTGCCTGAGTTGCTCGACGCACGCCGCCGGCCGGATGCCGCTGCACATCCGGCTCCTGAGTCCCGACGGCGCCGTGCTGACCGAGATTGCGCGCGGTTGATTTCCCCGCTGGTTTTGGAGCCGGCTCAGCCTCAGCCGGAATGATTCCGTTCTTCTGGGGAGCGCGCCCGCCTCGGGTGCGGTGGCGGGGGCCCTCGCCCACCACTTGGAGCCTCGGAGCCAGTCGCGCCATTCAGTTCGTGCTGCTGCGATCGAACCGACCGGCGAAGGCGCCGGTCGGAACCGCGAGGGCGCGTATTCTCCCCCTTTTCAACTGAATCGTTCCGGCTTAGCCTTTCCTCATGACAAATCCGATCACTTCCGGAGCCGGCCTGCTCGTGATCGGTTACGGCAACGAGCTTCGCTGCGACGACGGTGTCGGGCCCAGGGTCGTTGCCGCTCTCGAGCGATTGAAGCTTCCCGGTGTCCGCTCCATCGCCTGCCATCAGCTCACACCCGAACTGGCCGAGCCGGTTTCACGGGCCGCCCGGGTCGTTTTTATCGATGCCACCGCGGACGCCGCAGCCGGAATTCAACTGCGCGAATTGACGCCCGCGGAAACCGGGCAGGTCATGGCCCATGCGGCCGACCCGCGGTCCGTGCTTGCCCTCGCGCGCGACGTGTTCGGCCATTCTCCAGCAGCCTGGTGGCTGACGATTCCTGTCGAAAAGTTTGAGTTCGGCGACGAGCTTTCTCCCCTTGCCCGCCGGGGTGTGGAACTGGCATCGGAAAGAATTCAGGCCCTGGCTCGGAATGTTGCAGACGTCTGAATCCGCGTCTCAGCGGTTCGAGAGCCGGGCCGCCAGATAACGGTCCATGGCAGCAGCGGCCTCGCGGGCATCGCGCACCACCTCCGACAGAGGCGCGGGTCCGCGCACAATCGATCCGCCGGCGAACACACCGGGCAAGTTGGTCATCTGGCTGGCATCGACGACGATGCGGCCGTGTCCATCCACGACCACCTCGGCGAAATCACCCACACGCGGCAGCCGGGCAGGCCCGAAACCATAGGCCACCAACACCACGTCCGCCGGAACATCGAACTCGATGTCGGCACGGAGCTTCACCTCGGGCTGTTCCGAAACGCCGGGATCTCCCAACTCGGTGTTCCTGCAGCGCACCGCCGTCACTTCGCCCGCACTGTTGCCGATCACCGCCACCGGCTGGCTCAGGAACACGAACTCCGCGCCCTCCTCCAGAGCGTTCGCGTATTCCTCCCGGTCCGCGGCCATGGTCGCCGCGTCGCGCCTGTAAACGCACAGCGCCTCGCGCGCTCCGCGACGGATCGCCGTGCGCAGTGCATCCATCGCGGTGTCGCCTCCGCCCAGCACGACGACACGCCGGCCTCGAACCTCCGGCGTCGGCTCTCCCGGTGTTGCCCCGGACCCGGATTGGCGCACGAACGCATCGGCCGGAAAAACGCCCCGCAGGCCCGCCCCCGGCACCTCCAGGGGCACCGCATCCGAACGATTGAACCCCAGGAACACCGCGCCAAACTCCCTCCGCAGATCGCGCAGATGCACGTCCCGTCCGCAAACAACATTCATGCGGAACCGGACGCCCCGCCGCTCAAGCGATTCCACCCTGCGTCCGACCAGCTTCGTGTCCACCCTGAACCCGGGCAGCCCGTTCATCATCCGGCCGCCCGGCTTCTGGCGGGAGTCCAGAACGGTGACCGCGTATCCCCGGCGAGAGAGCGCATCGGCGGCGACCAGGCCGCAGATGCCGGAACCGATGACCGCCACGCGCCGGCCCGTCAACGGCGCGACTGGCGGCTCCGACAAACCGTGCTTCCAGCCATAATCCACCAGGAACCGCGTGATCGAACGAATTGGGACGGATTCCGCCCTGCCCTCCAACACGCAGGCCGCCTCGCACCGGCGTCCACCAGGGCAGACATGCGAGGCGATTTCAGGCAGGGTGGTCGTTGTGAAGAATAATTGCGCGGCTTCCTTGAAGTGTCCGTCGGCCGCGAGCGCCAGCAGTTCCACAATCGGGGTTTCCAGCGGGCAGGCCGCCACGCAGCTCGGGTTCGGACATTGGATGCAGCGGCTGGCTTGCTCGCGCGCCGTCGCTTCATCGTACGGCTGGCTCGTTTCCCGAAAATCGGAGACTCGATTTGCGGCCGGACGCTTCGGGGGCTCCACCCGGTCCACCTCGCGCCATGCATATTTGGCGTGCCAATCCGGCCTGAGCCTCGCGTTCATAGTCCTCAATACTCTGAGCAGTTGCCGGCCCGTTCCCTCACCCGCCCGCGTCTGCCACACCGACAACCCTTCGGCACTTGTTAACTCACTTTAACCGTCCCATCCGACAAGACAAGTAAAAATAATACTGCGTCCATAGAAACAATGCCTTTTCTAATGATCTGTAGCCGCCAATGTGAATTGGCGGACCCATCTCTCGCTGGGGATGTCCACCGTTTCGCAACGGCGGTTACGGAGGCTCGGTTCATGGGGAGGGCGGCCCTGCGCCGGCAGGCGAGTGGCAGCTCGGCCCTGCCGTTTCGCTGGGTGTGTTCAGGGCGTGTTGCCCAAACCGGGCGGAGCGCGGACAGCCATGTCCGCGAGAATCCTGCATGCATGAGGATGCGAGGAGTTCCCGAGAGGCAACTTTCTAATGCCTGACACATGTGTGCGCCAAGAACCATTGGATTACCGGGCGGGTTTGAATGTAATGATGGCGTTCGTAAGGAGAAGGCGTTTGACGAGCGCGCGCGTAGCGAAAGGGCCGCCGGGAAACTGGGATGGACGCCCGAGTGCGACCCAAAACTGCACCGGCACCGTGACGCGCTGTTAAATGCTGCACCGATGCGGGGGTCCGACTCCCTCAAAGAATGGGTATTGTAGTCCGTGGACTGATAATGCTCCTCCCGCCAGTATCTTGCGCGATGCAGAAACACTCAGCCGAACTGCAAGAGTTGGGTCGCCGGATTCGGGCGGCCCGCTCGGCGTTGGGTTTCAGCCAGGAGCAACTCGCTTACGAGAGCGATATCGATCGCAGTTATATCGGCGGAGTGGAACGCGGGGAGCGGAACGTCACCTTCAAGGTTTTGTGCAGAATTGCGGCGGCGCTGCGGTGCGATGTGGCGGCGCTGACAAAGAACCTGCCCCAAAAACCGCGATGAAGTTCATCAGGACAGTCGTCGTATTTGATCGGGGTGGCTTGATCGAAAGCGAGCCATGGGCGCGGATGCACGAGACGATTACGGGCGCGGTGCAGAAGATTGTCCACCCGCCGGGCAACAACCGGTTTGTGATTCGCCGAAAGATTCCGAAAATGGACGCGCGAGGAAAGCCGAGCAAGCAATGGGTGCGGAACGGTGTGGTGCCGATAAAGCGGCAGTTTCTGGCGAACCTGACGGATACGGGGTGGCGAGCGGAAATGCCGGCGGGGCTTGAACGCGCAGTGCTGGCGCAGGCTGAACCAACAGCGAAAACTGCGCTGAAGGAATTCCCGTCAAAACGAGATTTCGCGTTCGATGACGCTAACTGGAGCGAAGTATTTCGCGATGGGCTTGGGGACTTCGATTTTTACTCTGAGTCGGCGAATGGGCTGCGGTGTGTCATTGAATGGGAAACTGGTAATATTTCGTCAAGTCACCGTTCCATGAACAAGCTGTGCTTGGTGATGCTTGCGGGCTTGATCGACATTGGCGTGGTGATTCTGCCAAGCCAGCGGCTTTATCGGCACTTGACGGACCGGATCGGGAACTGGGAGGAGTTGTCCCCCTATCTAGCTCTTTGGCATCACGTTGGCCGCAGCGTGAAGCGTGGGCTGTTGGCGGTGACAGTGGTGGAGCACGATGAGTTGACAGACGACACGGCAGTGCCGTTTATTTCGCAAGGCATCGATGGGCGCAGCGCCGAAGGGGCGGGCAAACTACTATAAAACGAGTGTTTTCTGGCGGGGTTCGGTGGCCCCGTTTGGCTGGATCTGGTAGCGGTCGGAACGGTGGCCGTTCTTGTGGCGCAAAAGAAGTGTCTCCCGCTTGAACAGAACGTTTTTCTCAAGCGCGATTTTCTCAAGGTATTTCAGGTCTTCTGACGTGTTGTGCAGGCGGGCGATAGCATCGGCACAGTGAAGCTCGGTCCCGCGCCAACGGCGCCCCAAGAGTTCAGCCGCAACGAAGGTGGTGCCTGAGCCGCCGAACGGGTCGAAGACAAGCGAGTCGGGATCGCTGGCCATTGCAAGGACACGGTCCAGCAGTTTCAAGGAGAGCTCATTTGCCTTGCGGCGTTTGTATTTCAAGTGGCGAACCGGTGGGATGTCGTCCCACACGTCAGCGAGATTGACGCCGCGCGGGTTCATCTTGTTTTTATAGCCGCCATAGTCGTGTTTTTCGCCGCCGCAGTGGCGGCACGTTTCAATGGGGAGACGGTCCGGATGGAAAATGGCCGGTTTCGGGCCTTTGACAAAATACAGCAGGGAGTAGTGCGAGGGATACAGGCGGCCCTGGATGGGGAGCCGGTAGGTCATGTTGATGGCGACCCAATGGCGGAAAGTCAACCGGCCGACCAGAAAATCTCCCAATCGGAGATTCCACTTGGGCAGGTTGTAAAGGAAGAAGGAGCCCCCGGGTTTGAGAAGCCTGACGGCCTCCGTGATCCAGCGCTTGCTCCAGTCAAGGTACACCTGCTCTTCCAATGCGTCATTGATCTTCGAGGAATAGGCTTTACCGAGGTTGAACGGCGGGTCAGCGAAGAGCAGATCCACCGACTCAGCTTTTAGAGCGGGCATAATCGCCAAGCAGTCGCCCTCGTAAAGCTGGCCAAAGTTGGTCTGAAATACCGGTTGCTGCGCCACGGTTCAAAAAATAGACCGTTCAAGACTGTGCGCAACATGAAAGGGAGAGATTGACAAGGATCATCGAATTGGGAGACTCGTGGCCATGGAGAGGGCAGAAGCAACTTGGCAGAAAAATCATTGGAAGTCAGCAGATCCGTCGGTGGTAATCGACGCACGACCGAAACTCGTGGCGCAGGTGCTCCAAAGCGGATTCACGCATAAGCTTTTTCCAGGTCACCTACAGCTCATTCCGCAGATGCACGAGCTGTATGAAATGGAACTGGCTTCGGCGGAGGCCGCGCTGATGTCTGACGAGGAGTTGGTCCGGAACGCCGGTTATTTCGCCCGCGTTGGCGATGACTGGACGCGGCACTTTCTGATTTGCAGCGGCGAGCCGCTGCGGTTGCCCAAGCACTCGTCTTCGCAGTTGCGTTCGTTTTTCCAGACCAACCAGTTTCGCACTGGCTACGCCACTCATGGTCTTTTTCCCTACCGGGGGAAGTTTCATCCGCAGATGATAAAGGGGCTGCTGAATGCGATGGGGCTTCGCCCTGGTGATATGGTGGTGGACCCAATGATGGGGTCGGGCACAGTGCTGATCGAGGCAAAGTTGATGGGCATTAAGTCGATCGGACTGGACGCAAGCCCATTCTGCCGCTTCATGGTGCAGGCCAAGCTCGACGGATTGACGATTCCTCTGAAACCATTGCAGACAGCTTGCCGGGAGAGCAGATCTGTTTTTGAACATTTTAAGAAGCGGGCGGGCCCGGCGAAGACGGGCAGCAAGGCGCTGTACTACGTTCCGACTGGGTCGGTGGATGGTGCCTTCATGGATGGGTCATGCCCGTTCAGGTACGACCCCAGCTTTGGTGTATTGCCAGGAGAGTGTGAGGCTGCGGTGGTTTATAGTTTCTTGCTGCTCGCCTATCTTGACAGTGCCGGATACAGCGAGCGGAGTGAGCGAAAGGCTCCTTACGACCAGTTCCACGCAATTTTGGAGCGTTATTGTTTTGTTGCAGAGAAGATTCAGAACGTGGTCGGCGGATTTGAGTCTGAGATGGCTGAGGCGTCGGCGCTCCAAGGCGATGCGAGGAAACTGCCGCTTGATGACGGATCGGTGGATGGGGTGCTCTTCTCCCCGCCTTACAGCTTCGCAATTGATTATCTGGAGAACGATTCGTTCCACTTGGGCTACCTGGGCGTCGATCTGGAGTCGCTTCGGAAGGACATGGTTGGACTCCGGGGGAGGTCGTTGCGGGAGAAGTTTGACCTATATCGGCACGACATGGCGCAGGTGATGGCAGAGTGCGCCAGAGTCCTACGACCAGGGCGGTTTTGCACGGTTGTTGTGGGAACAAACAACAATCAGCTTAGCAAGATTCTGGGCACCTCACCGGAAGAGGTCGCCGGAATTGACCAACTGATCTCTGGTTGGGCAGGTGATGTCGGCCTGCATCTGGTGCGGAAGCTGAGTCGGCAGATCCGGGGAATGTCGAACACCATGCGCACCGAGTACATCGTATTCCTGCAGAAGTGGTAGGGTCTGATTTGATTGATGCTTTCCTTTTGGGAAGTAACGGTTAGGTTTCCGGTCGGCGGACTGTTGCCGCTGTGGTTCGGCCGCCTGAGAATCGGAAATGGGATAAAAGGAATAATAATGACGACGAAACTTGCCAGTGCCTATCGGACCGGAGCGCGCATTTATGCCGCTTCAATGCCGGTCAGCCAACCGGCCGCCGAACCTATCCGGAAATTACTCTTGGCAGGCGCTCAGTGGAACTCCCGGTCCCGCGTCACCGCGGGGCTCCCGTGACTTGTGGATAGGTCGAGCGATTTTTTGGGGCACAGCTCGACGCAGTATCCGCAGGAGATGCAGCGCAGGCGGTCGATCGCCCACTTCTTTTGCGCCCGGTTTACCAGCAATGCGCCGGTGGGACACTTCTTGGCGCAAACGGTGCAATAGACGCAATTGTCCTTGGTGAAAACCAATTGCCCGCGCGACCCCGCGAGGGCGCGGCGCGGCTCGAACGGGTAGCGGCTGGTCGCCGGTTTGGCCAGCGCCCACCTCAAAGCCAGCTTCGACATTTCGAAATAACCCATATCACCTTTCCGTGCAACTGATACACGGGTCGATCGTGAGCACGATCATCGGCACGTCGGCCAGGTCGCAGCCGGGCAGGATTTTCAACATGGCGGGGAGATTGGCGAACGTCGGGGTGCGCACCCGGAACCGCTGCAGGTTTTTCGTCCCGTTGGCCTTCAGGTGATAGACGACCTCGCCGCGCGGCTGCTCGGTGCGCGTGATGGTTTCCCCGGCCGGGTTGCCCGTTACTTTCACGGCGATGTCGCCGTCCGGAATCTTCCCGAGCGCCTGCCGGATAATCCCCGCGGATTGGAACAGTTCCTCACAGCGCACGGCGCAGCGGGCGTAGCAATCGCCCTCGTCGCGCGTGACCGGCTCGACGGGGATGTTTTTGAATGCGGCATAGCGGAGCGAGCGCATGTCCTGCGCCACACCGCTGGCCCGCAGCATCGGGCCGACGCAACCGAGATCGTAGGCCTCCTGCTTCGAGAGAACGCCGATGCCGCAGAGGCGCGACTTCACCGAGTTATCGTCGAGAAAAACCTTGGTGATCTGGCGCATGTCCTTCTCGATTGCGTCCAGCTCCTGGAGAAGGTTCCGGATGGTTTCGGCATCCATGTCGCGCCGCACGCCCCCGATTTTGCACGAACCGAAAATGACGCGGCCGCCGGTGGTGGCTTCGATGATGTTCAGCACCTTTTCGCGCACGCGCCACGAGTGCATGAAGAGGCTTTCAAAGCCCATGCCGTCCGCCATCAGCCCGAGCCAGAGCAGATGGCTGTGGATGCGCGAGAGTTCGCCCCAGGCGGTCCGCAGGTAGAGCGCGCGCGGTGGCACCTGGACGTTCATGAGGGTCTCGATCGCCTGGCAATAGGTCTGTCCATGAATGAAACTGCAGATGCCGCAAATCCGCTCGGCCACATAGACAAACTCCACGTAATCCTTCTTCTCGGCCAGTTTCTCCAGCCCGCGATGGACGAATCCGATGGAGGGCCGCGCCTCGACCACTTTCTCATCCTCGACGACCAGGTCCAGATGGATCGGTTCCGGCAGGACCGGGTGTTGCGGGCCGAAGGGGATGACGGTGCGTGGCATGGGGATCTATTGGGTTGGGGTCGCAGCTTTGGCGGCGCCGGTCGGGGCGCGGGGCGCCTGGGCGCTGCCGAACGGGAACCGGACCGCCAGCTTGTACAAGTTGCCCTTGAAATCCACCGCCATGCCGTCCACCTGCACGTTGAACAGATCGTGGATTTCGTTCTCGTAAAGAATCGCGCAGCCGTAAATGCCGCTGATGCTCGGCACGCGCGGCGCGCCGCCGGGCAGCGACAGTCGGAGGCTGTCGAGCCGGCCGTTGAGATCGAAGCTGTAGGTCAACTCGACCTGGTCGGGAAGCCGGGTGGCGCTGACCTGAACCAGGCGACAGCCTGCCTCGCGTTTGGCCCGGACCTTGTCCAGCAGGGTGTCGAGGGGGATGAGCTCGATCGGTTCGGGGTTCATTTACGTTCCTTTTGCAGGTAAATCCACCTGATCGCGGGTGTGAACGGCTCGGTCTTGAATTCCTGGTATCCCAGCTTGCGAAACTGGCGGAGGTTCCGTTCGTTCCGGTGGCCGGTGAAGATCTCGAAGCGCTTGACGCCGGGAAACGCCGTTTCGATCTCCTCCGTCAAGCGGCGGCCGATGCCCATGCCCTGGAAATAAGGATGGACGATGACGCGGCTCAGGTAGGCCGTGTCGTCCACCGCGTAGCCGCGCACGGCGCCGATGATCCTGCCATTGACAACAGCCTTGATGAAAACGACGTGATTGGGGGTTTTCTCAGGATCTTTCCGCGTTTCCTGGGTGCCCAGGCAACTGGCCTCGCGGTTGGGCCGGCGATCGAATTCATCCTCCAGTTCCTCCAGCGTCTGCTGCAGCGCCGGGAAACCCTCATCACCGTAAATTCCGGCTTCGCTCTGGTAAGCGGCCTTTTGCAGCGCGAGGATTTGGGGCGCGTTGCTCTTCTGGGCGCGCAGGTAAAGAACCTGGTCCACGCTGCCGCCCGCGGTGGCCGTGTCGAGTTGCCGTTGCTCCAGGACCGCCAGGGCCTGGACGACTCCATCGATGATGGCTTCGGGCCGGGCGGCGCAGCCCGGGACGAAAACATCCACGGGGATGACGCTGTCCACGCCGCCGGAGATGTTGTAGCACTCGCGGAAGACGCCGCCGGTGGCGGCGCAGGCTCCGATGGCGATTACCACCTTGGGCTCCGGCATTTGCCGGTAGAGGTTGCGGATGACGTCCCTGCTCTGCTCGTTCACCGCGCCGGTCACCAGGAAGATGTCGGCATGCTTCGGGTTGCCGGTGTTGATCACGCCCAGGCGCTCGACATCGAACACCGGCGTCAGGCACGCCAGCGTTTCGATGTCGCAACCGTTGCAGCTCGAAGCGTCGTAGTGGAGGATCCACGGAGATTGTTTGATGCCGGCCATGGTCGCTCCTAACGCAACAGGGACAGGACGAGGATGTTTCCAAAGCCCAGCACCGCGGCCACAACCCAGGCGCTCCGGAGAGCCGTCTGCCATTTGAGCCGGGCAAACACATTGTCCGTCAGTATCACCAGCACAAATACCAGCAGCGACACCGCGACACCCAGGAGCGGCGAGGAGGCGAAGAACAGATAGACCCATCCCAGCAGGAAGACGTTCTCGTACCAATGCGCGATTTCAACCAGGGCCAGCGCGCGGCCCGAAAACTCGGTGGTGATCCCGCGCACCAGTTCCTGATGGGCGTGGTGCGACGAGGACAGGTCGAAGGGCGATTTGCGGAACTTGATTTCCAGGGTGTAGAGGAATCCGAGGAAAACCCCCGGCAGCGCCAGCACCAGCAGCGTGGCATGGCTGGCGATATCGTGGACGTAAAAGCTTTTCGTCACCATGTACATGCCAATCGCCGTCAACAGGATCATGGGCTCATACGCCATCATCTGGATCAATTCGCGTTCCGCCCCGATGAAGCTGTAAGGGGAACTGGCTTTGTAGGCGCCGAGCACGAAGAAAATGGCCGCGAGCGTCAGGGCGAATATCACCAGCAGCAGATCCGACCCGGCGAAAAACAGGGCGCCGGTGAAGATTACCAGCAGCAGGAAGAACAGGATGTAAAAGTTCTGCGAACGGCGGACGACGATGCTCTGTTTCTGCCAGAGCTTCCGCACGTCATAGAACGGCTGAAAAATGGGCGGGCCGCGACGCGACTGCATGCGCGCGGAGATCCGGCGGTCCCAACCGGCCAGCAGCCCCCCGACCACCGGCCCCGCGATCAAATAAATCAGCAAACGAAATGGGAGTGAAATCATACGAATGCCGCCGCCGCCATCACCGCCAACACAATCGAACAGCCGATGATGCCGCAGCGGGAGAGCCCGGCCTCGTCGAGCAGGCCGCGAAAGTAATAATTGTGGAGATTCACTTCCTGCACCTGGCTGGCTGAACCGGTGAAGCCAACGCCGCTTCGGACGTTTGCGCCGCCCAGGTAGGCGTCCACCACCTTCACGCCGCGGCCGTACCAGACAAAGCTGAGCGGAAAGAGCAGGACGAAAATCATCATGATGGTCATGATGAGGAGATTGCCCTGGCCCAGAGATGCGGTCTGGCCGTAAACACTCAGGACGTAAGGCTCGATGAAGCGGGATGAAATGAGCGGGAAAAACAGGCACGCCAGAAACGTCGCTGCGGACAGGCCGTAAAGCGCGATGGATTCTCCGAGCGCCAGGTCCCCTTTGACCCGGCGTTGCGGTTCCACCACTTCCAACAGTTTGCCCATCCATTTCACCCAGAAGAACAGCGTTGCGGAACTGCCGAAGACGATGAAGACGGACAACAGCGGCGAGGCATCCACCACGGCTTTGAGCACGGCCCATTTGCTGATCAGCATGCCGAAGGGCGCCAGGAACATGCCGGCCATGCCGACCAGCATCATCACTGCGACTCGCGGCAGATTCACGACCAGGCCGGACATCGCCTCGATGTCCCGGCTGTGCAGCTTGTGCTCGACCACTCCCACACAGAGAAACAACAGGCATTTGGCCACCGCGTGAAACACGATTAACAACATCCCCGCCCAGACGGCTTCGCCCGTCCCGATCCCGCCGCACAGCACGATGAGCCCGAGGTTGGCGACCGTGGACCAGGCCAGGACGCGCTTGGCCTCGCTCGTCGTGATGGCCGCCATCGAGCCGATCACGAACGTGACCCCGCCGACCAGCGCCACCATCAGACCGACGGTCGTGCCCGTCACCGCCGGGGCCATGCGGAGCACGAGATAGACACCTGCTTTCACCATGGTGCTGGAGTGCAGCAGTGCCGACACCGGCGTGGGCGCCACCATCGCGCCCAGCAGCCAGCTCGAGAAGGGAAGCTGGGCCGATTTGGTGATCCCCGCGAAGCAGAGCAGCGCCGCCGGGACCAGCGCGAGGGACTGCTTCGAGGCGATCAGCGTCTGCAGCTCGATGCTGTCGGCCTTCTCATGGAACCACACGATGGCCAGCGCGAAGGCGAGTCCGCCGGCCAGGTTCATGACGAGCGCCCTCAATGCATTCCGGCGCGCCTCGGGTGTCTGCGTGTAACCGATCAGCAGAAAGGAGCAGAGCGTGGTGATTTCCCAGAAGAGAAACAGCCACATCAAGTTGTTGGCGAAAACCAGCCCGAACATCGCCCCCATGAAGACAAACAGCAACGCGAAGAAAAACGGCCGTCGGTCCGGAACATCGCGGTGAGCCACTTCGTGGTACTCGCGCATGTAGCCGAGCGCGTAGAGGCAGATGCCGCCGCCCACCACGCCGTTGATCAGGGCCATGATCAATGAAAAGTTGTCCACAAACAGATCATGCGCCGCCTCCAGGCGCGGGCCTTGCGTCAGCTCGAACCACAGCATCAATCCCCCCTGGGCCAGCATGAGCGCCACAATGAGAGGGCGCCGCGAACGCACACCGACGACGATCACATAAAGGCCCATCCCGATCTCGACCAGCAGCATGCCCAGGTTGAGCCAATAGTGATTGAATGGAACCACTCCGGAATCGACCGGAGCCGGCCAGGCCGCCAGAGCCAGGGTTCCGCAGAAGACCGCCAGCGTTACCACCCCCACCACGACTTTGCGGAGCGCGTCAAGCCGGATAACCCCCAGCACCAAACCCGCGGCGATGGGGACCAGGATTAATGCCAGGACGAGTGTCATAACAACGTGCATTCGTCGTCATGGCGCGGCTGCTGTTTCGACGCAATACATGACCTTACACTCTTGACGCTCGCAAATGATGGGGCTTCTAGCCTAACTTGCCTTGCCAAATGCTGACCGTTTTTTGCAACATAAACTTATTTTAGTTTGATTATAAATTAGTTATGCAAATCGTGCCAATCGTATTCCTGACCACGCGCTCTGTGGAATGAAAGGGGGGAAGTGAGGGTGAATTCAAGAGCCCGACCTACTTTGGAATCCGCCACCCGGTTGGCGTGGCTCGTGATTCTGTCGCTGGCGCTCCGCCCGCAGGAAGCGCCGGCAGGGCCGCCTTTCTTGACGGATGACCCGGAGCCCGTGGAGTATCAACACTGGGAATTCTACCTCGCATCCCAGGACTTCAAGACGGCCGGCGATGGGTCGGGCACGGCGCCGCATGTGGAGTTGAACTACGGGGTGCTCCCCAACGTGCAGCTTCATCTGATTGCGCCGCTGGCTTATGACGCGCCGTCGGCCGGAAGCATGCACTATGGTTATGGCGACACCGAACTGGGCGTAAAAGTCCGCTTCATCCAGGAGACACAGCGGATGCCGCAAGCGGGAGTTTTCCCTCTGTTGGAAGTCCCCACTGGCAACGCCAAAGACAATCTCGGGAACGGCCATCTCCAGGCGTTCCTGCCGTTGTGGCTGCAAAAGAGCTGGGGTTCATGGACGGCCTACGGCGGCGGCGGCTACGGCGTGAATTCCGGCGACGGCAATCAGAATTGGGGGTTTGTGGGTGCGGTGCTGCAAAAGCAGGTTTTAACCCATGTTCTCATCGGGGCGGAACTGTATCATCAAACGGCGCGGCAAACCGGCGGGCGCGACGACACGGCATTCAACATCGGGACGGTCATCGACTTGAGCGATCAACATCATTTGCTTTTCTCCGCCGGCCGGTCCATCGATGGCCCCACGGAATTCCAGTGCTACATCGCCTATCAATTCACCTTTGACAACAGCTTGTTTCATTTCTTGAGTGCACCTCGCCGGTGAGCTGGTTGGGTGGCATTGGGCGGGTCGTCTGTCCTGCCCGACCACTGGCCGGGCGGAGAATGGAGGGCTCAAAATCATCCATCCCGCGTTGAAGATACAGAGCGCCGCTCCATTTCGACCGGCGAGTCGCCGGTCGGGACAGGCTGGTAGCCTGTGCTACCCTTTCGTTGCGCAGACGTGCGAATTATCGCAGGCCTAGCCCAACGGATCGCGTGTCTTCAGCGTTTGATGCTGCTGCACCAAAAAATCGCACCAGGCGTCCATGCCCTGGCCGGTTTTGGCCGAAATCTCGAATACCGGCGCATTCGCGGCGACACGCCGAAGGTTGGCGAGCGCCGTATCCCGGTCGTAATCGCACGCCTGGGCAAGGTCCATCTTGGTGACCACAGCCACCCCGGCAGATTGGAACAGGGGCGGATACTTCAGCGGCTTGTCTTCGCCCTCCGTGACGGACAACAGAACGACACGCAGGTCTTCGCCCAGATCGTAGGAGGCCGGACAAACCAGGTTCCCGACGTTCTCGATGGCGAGCAGGCCCACGCCGGTCAGGTCCAGTTGCTTCAAAGCGCGCGCCACCATCTCCGCTTCGAGATGGCAGACCGTGCCGGTGGTGATCTGGACCGCCGCCGCCCCCGCTTCGCCCAGGCGCCGTGCGTCATTGTCCGTGGCCAGGTCGCCGACGATGACGCCGGTTCTCAGGCGGTTTCCCAACCTCCGGATGGTTTCGCGAAGAAGGGTGGTTTTGCCCGAACCGGGGGATGAAAGAACATTGAGGACCAACAAGCCGCGCGCGCGGAAAAAGCCGCGGTTGCGCTCGGCCAGCCGGTCATTCTTGTCCAGGATGGAGCGCCTCACCTCGAGGGTCCGCCGATGCTCGTGGCCTTCGGCGTGTTCGTGAGGGTTGCCGGATTCTCCGTGCGAATGACCGTGATCTTGATCGTGATGGTGTGGGTGACCGTGATCGTGGGCGTGGGTGTGAGGGTGGGTTGAAATGCCCACCGACTTTTCTCCGGGCAGCCCGCATCCGCAGTCTTCACACATCAGTCAACCTCGAGCGAAGCCAGTTCCAGTTCCCGGCCCGCACGGAGTTCTCCGCTCGGGTTGTGGCATTCGGGGCACTCGGTGAACAAGCGGATGGCTTCAAATTCGCGCTTGCATGTCGCGCACCAGAATCGTGCCGGGACGTGCTCGATGGTCAATCGTCCGCCTTCGGCCGGCGTGCCGTCCGAGAGGGCCTCGAACGCAAACTGCAGCGCCTCCGGCACCACGCCGCTCAACGCTCCGATCCGCAGGCGAATCTCGTGGACCCGGCCTGCCCCGGCCTGGCGCGCCTGATCCAGCGCCTGGCTCAACGCGCTTTGCATGATTGATAATTCGTGCATCGTTTCCGCCCGAAAGCCGGGCAGCCGGCCCCTCTTCCAGGCCGAACCCAGAAACCTATATCTCAAGTCCCAGGCTGACAAATGAATTCCAGCCGCTGCGTCGCTCGGGGTGCATCTTGACACTGTCCTTGATTTTGAGGGAAACCGTGAAATTCGTTAGAAAGCAGCAAATTCGAGTCTGCGGGTAAGGACAGTGTCAAGATGCACCCGTCGCTCGTCTCGATTTGCCATGAGTAAGTCAATCGGCGGAATCGTGCTGCGTTGTTGCGGCTGCTGTGACGGCGCCGGTGCCTTGTCCGGTCGGCAATACTTTCAGGGGGGGGCTGAAGAATTTGCCGTGGGGCTTGGCCGCCGCCTGTGGCGTTTGTGCGTTCCCTATGCGCGAAACCCGCACGGCACACCCCATGCTAAACACAATCCGGACGCGTCAGACGGTGGGCCTTGCGAAATCAAATGGCGTCCCTGCTGGCCCTCCTTGTTCTCGCGTCCGAACCGTTCGTCAAGTCCGAGTTGGAAACAAAAAAGACCCGTGTTGCAGTCCGCCCTCCAATCGAACTGCAACACCACCAGAAAGACATCCATGTTAATTCGACAAATCTCCCGAAGAGAGTTTGCCAAACTCAACCGTTGTCTGCTGACGGCCGTCGTCTGCCTGGGCGCGCAGGCCCTGTTGCGAGAGGACGCCGGCGCATTTCCGATCTACACGCTCTCGGATGGAAACTCCACCCTCGACCTGGATCTGACCGGTCAAAGCGGCATGGTGAACTGGACCGTGGACGGCCGCGATCAGTTGAATCGGGATTGGTTTTCATATGCCATCGGCAACTCCGGTGGTGGAGTTACCCTGGACGGAATTGGCAGCCCGTCCGTGATCCAACCCAATGCAACGACTCTCGATGCCACGTACGCCGGCGGCCGTTTCAGCGTCGAGGTGCTCTACACCCTGACCGGAGGAGCCTCCGGAAGCGGATCCGCCGATATTTCCGAGGAGGTCAAGATTCAGAACCTGACTTCCCGCGCGCTGAACTTTCGATTTTATCAATATGCGGACCTCGCTTCATCGGGAACGGTCCAGTTCGGAAAAGACGGGCAAGGTCTTGTCGATGTCGCAAGCGTGACCGGCGGCACCGCCGGGGGCGCGGAGACTCTGGATGCCGTGTTGAAGCCGGGCGCGGATCGCGCCGTGTCGGGGCTCGAAAGCCTCTCACGCTGCGGTGATCCTTTATCCGAATGGCGGCGGAATTGCCCGGAGCCGTCCACAAACGCCGGCTGGGCGTTGGAATGGGATCGCGCGATTGCGGCAAATGGGACATGGACCCTTACTCAGGACATCGCTGTGACCCCGGTGCCGGAGCCGTCGGCGGGGCTTTTGATCTTCGCCGGAGCGATCGCGTCCTGGAAGTTTTTAAAACGAACCTGACCGGCCGCCATTCTCTCAACGCAGCGTGCGGGCGGCCTACGCCTTTTGGGTTTTCTCATAGACCACCAGTTCATCCCGGCCACGGAGGTCGCCGGGATGGTAGCGCGGAATCGGGAGCTCCAATTGTTTGAACGCGACCGGAGCGGTTCTCTTATCGACAAGGCCGACGGCCACCGCCACTCCATAGATGATGGCTTCGGGGCGGGGGGGACATCCCGGAATATAGAAATTCACCGGGATGACTTTTTCGACCGGCCCGAGCACGGAGTAACTGTCATGCCAAATGCCGCCGCCACAGGCGCAGCCGCCGACGGCGAACACGAGCTTCGGAGCGGGCATGGCTTCATAAGCGCGTTGCAGCGCCCGGGCCGTCGAGCGCATCGCGGGGCCCTGGCAGAGCATGACGTCCGCGTGGCGCGGAGAACCCACAAGCCTGATGCCGAACCGCTCGACGTCGTAATACGGGGTGAGCACGTTGAGCACTTCGATGTCACAGCCGTTGCAGCCGCCGCTGTTGGCATGATAGACCCACAACGACCGGCCGAACATTTTCTGGCAAAGATTCTTCAGCATGGCCTTTTTTTCATTTCAACGTCCTGGAACACGTGCGGCGCATCTCTAGTCCAGTTCGATCTGGATGTCGTCCACCACCGGCTCGTTCTCGAGGTAAGAGCGGGAATGGAACACCCAGCGTTCGTTTTCCAAATCGTCTATCCGGTAGCCTTTCAACTTGAGTTGTTCCAACACCGAAGGTTCCTTGAAACAGCGGCCGCACCGCTGGCAGGTGCTCATGAAAAGGTCCAGCCGTTGCTGGAGGTCGCCGATGTGGTTGGTGGCCGTTTCGAACTCCGGGCTCATCGTGATCGCTTTCTCGGGACACACCTCCGCGCAGCGCCCGCAGTAGGTGCAGCGGCGGCCGAGATACTTCAGGATTCGGATCTCCTGGCAAACGTCGAACACGAGAATCTCCCGCGCCGGACAATTGTTCGCACAGCCCGCGCAGCCGATGCACTTCGCGGCATCGAAGATCGGCCGGCCGCGGAAATTCGCCGGCACCGGCCGGGCTTGCGCCGGGTAGGGCAGGGTCACCCGCCCCGCCTTCAGGCAAATCCACGTTTCCTTGATTTTGCTGGTTAGCGACATGGCAAAACCCTTTCGTTTTCGATCGCCTCATCGAGGCTGTTTGTCGGTTCAATATCCATAGGCCGCGAGCACCAGCGCCGCCAGCGCCACCAGCAGCAGCCCGGCGAAATAGCGGAGGGCCTGGTCGATCCGGTAGCGCGCGTGAGTGGCCGCCACCAGGGTGACCAGCAGCACCAGCACCCCCACCTTCGCCCAAAACAACAGCCAGCCCAGCGGGAAAACAAACGCCGAACCCCAGGGAACGAACAAGGCCACAAACAGCGCGCTATGAACGACCAGCCGGGCCATCTGCGCGTACTTGAACAGCGCCAGTTTCGGCCCCGAATATTCCATGAGCGGACCTTCCATGAGTTCTGTTTCGGCCTCGGAGGTGTCGAAAGGCACCCGCTGCACAAACGCCTGGAAGGACAGCACCATCACGCCCGCCATGATCACACCCGACCACGGAAAACCGTCAGCGGAATAAACCGACCCCTTCAAGACGGCGTCGAGGCGGAACGACTGCGTGTGGAGGACGCCGATGAGGAGCGCGATGGCGAACAAGGGTTCCAGGGCAATCATCGCCATCATTTCACGGCTGATGCCGATGATCGAGTACGTCGATCCGGCGGCCAGGCCCGCCAGCAGCGTGCAAATGCCGCAGAACGTCAGCAGGTAGATCAATAGAATCACGTCACCCACCCCGTTCATCGGAATCCCCAGGCCCATCGGCACCAGACCCGCCACCGTCACCACCGTTGCCAGCGACAAATAGGCCGCGGCCCTTTGCACGCCGGGCGATTCGCCCGATTCCAAGTCCTCCTTGCCCAGCAGCTTCAGCAGATCGAAATAAGGCTGGCAGAGCGGCGGTCCTCTTCGGGATTGGACGACCGCCGTCACTTTGCGAAGCACGCCTTCACACAGCGGCGCCACCAACAGGACAAGTCCCGCGTTGACGGCGACTCCGGGAATGATCCACAGAACGTTCATAACAACGCGGTCGGCGGCGCCGACACCTTCGTCTGCCGAAAGATCCGGCTCTCCACCGGCCCGAATCGATTCGCGCGACTGGATACGCCCCTGAACCCGCGGGCGCGAGAACCTGCGTGACACGCCGTTGGCCGCGAATGCTTCGGCTTTCGACAGGCGGTTCTCATGTCCTCCACCTCGCCAGTCGCGACAGTTCTTCCGCGGACCAGACCTTTGTCGTACCCGAGTTCAGATCCACGGTCTCGAGCCGATCGGTGCACGAAAAGCACGGATCAATGCTGCCCAGCGAAATCGTCATGTCCGCCAGTTGCTGATCTTGAATCATCGCCGGCACCGCTTGCAGGTTCTGGTAGGTCGGCGCGCGCACCCGCCATCGGCGCGGACGGTTGTTCTCGCCCGTGATCACGAAGTGATGCGACTCGCCCCGCGGCGCCTCGACCGAGGACACCCCCAGCCGGCCGGCCGGCAACTCATCCTGGATCGACAATTGAATCGGGCCGTCTTCCATTTTCTCCAGACACTGGCGCATGATCTTGATCGACTCGAAAACTTCGTTCGCTCGGACCACGATGCGCGACCAGACATCGCCGTCCTGGGTGGTGATCACTTCGAAGTCCACCCGGTCGTAAGCGGCGTAGGGATGATCGCGGCGACAATCGATGCCCACGCCCGCCGCGCGCGCCATCGGGCCGATGAGCGCCGCTTCCTTCACCAGTGTCCGGTCGGCGACACCGATGCCGCGGGTGCGCTTCTGGATATTCCTGTCCTCGAGCACCGCGGCGGTCACCGCCCGCCACTCCGCTTCCAGCCGGTCGAGCACCTGCCGGAGTTCGGCGCCCAACTCCGGCGTCAGGTCCCGGTGGACGCCGCCCACGACGCACAGGCCGTACGTCTTGCGGTTGCCGGTGATCTTCTCCGCGATCCACATGACCGGTTCGCGAATGCGGAAGCTCTGCATGAACAGCGTGTCGAACCCCACGATGTGACAGGCCAGTCCGACCCAGAGCAAATGACTGTGCAAGCGCTCGAGTTCCAGCATCAGCGTGCGCAGGAATTCCGCGCGCGGCGGCGCCCTGAGGCCGGCGGCGCTCTCCACCGCCTGCGCGTAAGCGACGTTGTGAACACAGCCGCAGATGCCGCAGATGCGCTCCGCCATCACCGGTATTTCATTGTAGGTGAGCACGGATTCCGCCAGCTTTTCGATGCCCCGATGCACCATGAATCCCCGGTATTCACAGCCGCGCACCGTCTCGCCTTCGACATACAGCCGGAAGTGCGCGGGTTCATCGAGGGTGGGATGAAACGGGCCGAACGGCACCACCACGCACCCCTCCGGCGGCTCGTCGAAATCAAACTCGCGCTCGCCGTCGAATCCCTCGGGAACCGCGTTCCAGGGCACATCTTTCCGGAGAGGATGCGCGCCTTCGGGCCAGCCGTCAGGCAGCACCAGCCGTTTCGGATGCGCGTGTCCAACCGGTTCGATTCCCACCAGGTCGCGGAATTCCCTCTCGGCCCAATTGGCCGCAGGCACCGCGTCCGAAATGCTCTCCACGCGGGGAGGATCCGGCGGCACGAAAACCAGGATGCCGCACAACAGGTGTTCCCGGTCGAACGCGAAGGTGTGCGCGACCATGAATTGCCCGGAAAAAGGACGGTCATCCGCGCCGATGCCGGTGATGTACCGGCCGTCGAGGTCGCGGAAGACAAACCGGCAGACTTCTTTCAGCGCCGAAGGCTCCACGAACACGAACAACCTGTCCTCTCCGGGCAGATCGGCCCGCTGGATGGCGGGACCGAATTTTTCCTTCAGTTGATTGAGCTTGTCGCGGGCAATCATGTCTTTTTCGATCCGGTGCTTGGGCGCTGCGGCGCGCCGCCGAGCCAGCGGAAACAGCGTTTGATTTCCCCGTAAAAATGATGCGCGACATAGCGATGACACGCGGCCTCGCGGACATAACCGCAAAGCCAGGGCGCCGCGGCCCGGCGCCGCGCGCCGCCGAGTCTTGAAAGGGCGCGCGCGCCGAGGAATGCCACGAGCACCACGGCGGCGAGCGCCCCCGGGACAAACAGGGCCCGCCCCTCCAATGCCCGCAGCCCTGTCCAGGGCGGGCTCAACGCCGGCGCGGCGTCCGCAAACACGGCGCCGAGACCGTGCCGGCTGGCGTCCATCGCCTGCTGCATGAAACGGAAAGCAATCGCCGGCACGAGCCCCAGCAACAGGCACAGCGCCGCCAGGAACACTTGAGGCGCCTGCATCCGCCAATCGACATCGAGTTTGCCCCGCCGCGCGGCTTGCGCGGTCACAAGCGGGCTCTGGCGCGACAGAAAACTCACACCGAAGAACTTGATGAACGATGCCAGGGTGAGTGCGCTGGTCAGAATGGCGACGACGGCGCAGGGGGCGAGGTACCCGGCCGTCCGGCTCCCTTGCACCGCCGCGACATAAATGCACCATTTGCTGGCGAACCCGTTGAACAAGGGCACGCCCGAGATGGAGAACGAAGCCACGAGCGCCGTTGCAGCGGTCAGCGGCATGAACTTCAACAACCCGCCCATCTTGTTCAAATCCTGCGTGCCGGTGGCGTGCAGCATCGAACCCGCGTTGAGGAAGAGCAATCCCTTGAACAAACCGTGATTCAAGGTGTGGAACAGGGCGCCAAATAACCCCAGGGTGGCCAGCGCCGCCGCATCGGGTCCCCTCGCCGGCAGCATCACCATGCAGACCCCCGTGCCCAGGAGAATATAGCCGATCTGGCCGATGCTGTGAAAGGCGAGCAAACGCTTCGTCTGTTCCTGCCTCAGCGCCTGCATCGTCCCCGTGAAGAGCGAGAGCGTCCCGAGCAGGACCACGACCAGGCCCCACCCCCGGACGGGATAGTCCCCCTGGGCGACGGGCGGCACCAACCAAAGGAAATAACGCAGAAGGCCATACACGCCGGTCTTGATCATCACTCCGGACAGCATCGCGCTCACCGGCGAGGGCGCGGCCGGGTGCGCATCCGGAAGCCAAACCTGTCCGAACGGCCACATCCCCATCTTGATGCCAAACCCCGCCAGGAACAGCCCGAAGGCGAGCGCGGTCATCCCGGGCCGGGCTCGCAGCAGGAGCGGAAGGTTTGCGCTCACGGTGCCGAAGTCGTACTTCAGAGCCGCGCCGCCGTTGGCCGGCGTCCCCGCCCCGGCGAGCAATTCCGCGCCGATCATCGTGGCGGCGCAGGCGATTTGCATCATCGCGAGATACTTGTTTGCGGCGCGGATGTTCTCGGGCTTCCTTTTTTCGAAGCGGATGAGGGCGTAGCCCGGCAGGGTCATCATCTGCCAAAAAATGAAAAAGAACCACATCATGTCGGTGGTGCTCACCAGGCCATACATCGCGGCCAGGAACAGGAGGAAGTAAGGATAATAACGGGCGACACCGTAGTCTCCGTAGTGCTTCATGTAGGAGATCGAGTAAAGCGATGCGGGCAACGCGAGCAGCGCCGCCAGCAGCAGGAAGATTGCCGTCAACCCGTCCACGTGGACCCGGAGAGCGAACCCGATGGCCGGCAGGGCCCAGAATGTGGCGGGCTCGGGTGACGGCCCGGCAACGAGCACCCGGCCCACCGCCGTGAAGATCAGTCCGGCCGTGGCCGCGGTAACGGCAAATGCGAGCCAGCCCGCCAGGGTCTTCAGGCGCGCGATCCCGAGCGTCAGCACCGCCCCGGCGAAACAAAGGAGAATCGCGGCGACAACGGCTTTTTCGGGAGAGATCATGCGATCGCGGAACGCGGAGCCTCGATCGGCGCGCCGGGCAACGTCCGCCGCTCCGAAAGGGCGGAGTGCGCCACGGCCGGATTGCCCGCCGGCATTTTCCCCAACAATTCGGTCAGGATCTTGAGAGTGTTTTGGACCGCCGCCGTCAGGCCGGCACCCGGCTGGAGTGATTCAGGCTGCACTCCCAGCAGCCAGGCGCGGGTCCGGCCATTGGCTTCAAGGCATCTGGCCAGCAACCCGAGCGAAAGCTTGTGGGTCGATACCTGCGGGAACCTGGCGGCCATTTGCTTCGAGTCGAGAAAGACAACAGCGCCCGGGTCGCCGCCGAATTCGACCGCATCCAGAAAAATCACATGGTCGAAGCCGGCGTCGATCAGACGCCCAACGAACCGCTCCGGCGTCCCGCCCGCGACGATGAGCTTCGGAACGCGGCGGTCCTCCGCCGCAACACCTTCGCCTTCCCGAATGGCTGCGACCGTGTGCGGCCGCGCTCCGGTCAAGGCTTCCGCCAGGCGCACGCCGAGGGCGTCATCGCCGCAATCCGGGTTGCCGACGCCCACCAGGCAGACGCCGCCCTCGAAACAGCGCCGGAGTTGTTCGAACAGGCCGGGCATCAGATGTCCTCCCCGAGTTTCTTGATTTGCTCGTACGTGAACACCGGGCCGTCCACGCAGATGTAAGCGGTGCCGATGCAGCAATGCCCGCACTTGCCGACGCCGCATTTCATGTAACGCTCGAGTGTCGAGACGATGTTTCGTTCCTCGAAACCCATCGCCAGCAGGTCGCGGATGACGAAGCGGAACATGATCGGCGGGCCGCAGACGAAGGCGATGGTGTCCTCCACGGGCACCGACACGCCGGGTTTCTTGAACAAGCTGCTCACAACGCCGACGTGGCCGCCCCAGCCGTTGCAGGCCCGGTCCACCGTCAGATGGCATTCGGCATGCCCGGACTTTTCCCAGTCCCTCAGGCTGGAGAGATACATCAATTCCCCGGGCGTCTTCGCGCCGTGGAAAATCTGGATGCGCCGGTAATGGTCGCAATGGTTCATCGCGTACACGATGCAGGAGCGCAGGGGGATCAGCCCGATGCCTCCGGCGACGAACACCAGGTTTTTCCCGCGATACTGTTCCATGGGGAAGCCGTTGCCGTAAGGGCCTCGCACGGCAAACCGGTCGTGCGGCTTGAGGCGGTGGAGTGCGCCGGTGCAACTGCCCACCTGCCGGATGGTGAAAAAAATCTCGGGCTCGGTCGGGCTCGGCGGCAGAGACGCGGGAAATTCCCCGACGCCAAACAGCGAAACTTGCGCGAACTGCCCGGGGCGGAATCCCTTGAACTCCATCTGCGCCGCCGGGTCTTCGAAATGCCAGTAAAACGTCCTGACCTCGGCGATGTCCTCCACCACGCGGTCGAGGATCGCGACTTTTGGCAGATAAACGTTTTCAGTCCTTGACGGGTTCATTGGGGTTGACGTCCGCCGAGGCGCGACGAAGCATTTCCACCACACTGGGCATTCCCACGTCTCCGTGACAAACCGCCGCGCAGCGGCCGCAGCCGACACAGGCCATCGACAATTCGCGTTGGATAAAGTAATGCGCCAGCTTCCGGAAGAAACGCCGGTTGCGCCGGTCATGCACCGCGCGGCGCGGATTGAACCCCCCTGCCATGCGCGTAAAACCGCCGAGCGCGCACGAGTCCCAAATCCTCACGCGCTCGGTTTCATCCGGCCCCACCCGGCGATCGCTCACCGTAAAACACGTGCAGGCCGGGCACACATACGTGCAGCCGCCGCATTCGAGGCAGCGATTGCCGATTTCCTCCCACGTCTTTTCCGGAATCCTTCCTTCCGACACATACCGCACCGTGGCGGGGAACCAACTGGTGGTGGTCTTGAATTGCCGGCGCACGTCGCCAAGGATGGCGCGGCGCCGCTCCACGTGCGCCGCCGTGCCCTTCCTGAAAATCGGGTCCGCAAACAACGCCTCCCCGGCCGGCGTGCCGGCCACCGCCATGAACTCGCCGCCGCCCAAATCCATCAGTTGCAGGTCGAAATGACCGCGCGCGGCCGGACCCGTGTCCGCGCAGACACAGAAACATTCGTCACCGATGTCGCGCGCCGGGTCGGTGCAAACGAGGTTCACCAGGAAAAGATTCCGGCGGTGTTTCTCGTAGTAAATGTCCCGGAAATCCCGGCCCAGGTAGAAGCGGTCCAGGTGCCAGATGCCCTCCACGTCGCACGAGCGAATGCCAAAAAGGGCGCGCCGGCGTTCCTCGTAGGTCGGCTCGATCTGGATTTGGCCGTCGTTCCCCCGAACCTTCAACAGGCGTTCGATGTGCGGAAACACAAATCGCTTCGGCGGGTAGTAAGGATTGGGCAGGTGAATCTGAATGTCCCCGCGGTTTGCGTCGGTGACGATGTCAAAATACGTGTCACGACCCCGCCCACAAAAGGGCGCAATGACTTCCCGGCCCTCCCGGCGCAGCAAGTCCACGATCTTCAACACATCGGCGCCGGCAAGCACGCGGGCCTTCATGCGGCCTCCTTCTCCACGCACACCGACACGAACGAGTTGCCATCCTCGGTCGTCCCGAGAAGCTGCCGTTCCAGCCTTTGGACGAAATAGGGAACCATGATGGTCCCGCTCCGGACTTCCGGCGTGACCCGCGCCGTGGAGACCGCCGAGCCGGAGGGCGCCCGCAGCCGGATTTTCGCTCCATCGCGCAGACCCAGCCGCTGCGCGTCCTCCGTGTTGATTTCGACGAAGCCGTCCGGGTAATCGAGGAGCAGAACGCGGTACTCGCGTTTGAGGGTTTCGCTGTGCTTGATGAGCACGTTCTGGTGCCAGTAATACAGGGAGTGGCCGAACACCATCGTGAACGGGAAAGCGCCGGCCGATTCCAGGGCGGGCGGCCGCGGCCTGGCCACCGGCACAAATTTGAACCCCAGTTTCGGGGCGCCGCCGGCGAACAGCATCGGCGTCCCGAGCGGGCAATCTTTCGTGCAGGGCCATTGGCGCCCATATTCACGCGCCAGATTCTCGTGGCTTGCGCCGCTGTAAAAGGGGATGGCCGCGCCAATTTCCTCCATGATCTCACCCGCGGAACGATACGGCCAGTCGGCCCCCATCTTTTGAGCCAGCTTCACCAGTTGTTCCCAGGCCGGCATGGGACCGGGCGGGGGATCGATGACTTGCTCCGCCAATTGAATGCGCCGTTCCGTGTTCGTGAACGAAACCCGCTCCTCGCCAAATGCCGTCGTCGGCAGGACCACGTGCGCGTAACGCGCTGTCTCGGTCATGAACAAATGCTGCAGCACGACCAGATCGCACTCCTCGAGAGAATGGACCGCGTCGCCGAAAAATGCGGTGCTGACCGGATCATAGCGGCACAACCACAGCGCCTTCACCCGGCCCTGCCCGCGGTGCGCCAGGAGCGCATGCGCGGCCAGCCCCGGCGCCGACGGCAGCCTGGCCTTCCAGAGCGATTCGAGCCCGGCGCGCGCGTCCGGGTTCGTCACGGGTTCATAACCCGGCAGACGATCCGGCAACATGCCCATGTCGCACACGCCCTGGAGGTTGTTCTGCTCCGTGAGCGGAAAGAGCCCTGCCCCTTCCTTGCCCAGATTGCCCGTCAGCAACGCCAGGTTGACGATCGCGCGGATGCTGTCGGTGTGCCGCGCCTCGATGCCGGTTGAGTAAAGCAGGGCCGCCGACCGTGCCCGGCCATAGGCCAGGGCCGCCGCTTCAATCAACTCCGCCGGCACGCCGCAGTCCGTCGCCGCCTGCAACAGATCGTACTCCCGCACCTGGTCCAGGAACGCCTCGAAGCCCCGGCATCGCCCCTTGATGAACGGAAGATCCATCAGGCCCCGATCCACAATGACCTTCGCCATCGCGCCATACAGCATGACCTCGGTGCCGGGCTTGATCTGAAGAAACAGGTCGGCGCTCTCCGCCACCCGGTGCCGGCGGGTGTCGATCACAATCAACCGGGCGCCAGCCAGCTTGGCTCGAATGACCCAGCCGCCAATGGTGGGCAGTTGACGGCCCAGGTCCACCCCGTCCACGACGATGACTTCGCTCCGGGCCAGTTCGCCAATCGAGTTGGTGCTGGCCGGAACACCGATCATGTCCAGCAGGACGTGAATGGAGTTGTTGCAGTACACACCCGCCCCATGATCGACGTTGTTCGTGCCCACGACGGCGCGCGCCAGTTTTTGGAGCAGGTAGGCTTCCTCGTTGGAACAGCGCGGGGAGTTCAGGAAAGCAATCGAATCAGGACCGTGCTCGCGCCGGATTTCCTGCAGACGGTTCGCGACAAAACCGAGCGCTTCATCCCAGGTGACTTCCTGAAATTGCCCGTTCTTCTTCAGCAACGGCCGTTTCAGGCGGTCCGGCGAACCGGAGACTTCGTGAACGTGCCAGCCGCGCAGGCATATTTTCCCCCGGTTCGTCGGGTGTGACATGCTGGGGTAGGCGCCCACAACACGGTTGCCTGCGGTTTCCAGATAGATGCCGCAACCAACTCCACAGAACGTGCAGGTCGTCAGTTTGTGCGCCATGCGTGCATGCACTCCAATGCCGGCACCCCATCCTCACCCCCCAAACCGCTTCCCTGCCGCGCCGGTAATATGGGCACAATTGAGAATAATGCGATGTGTTTTGCTAATGCAAGTAAAAGAACTGATAGACTATTCTAATTCATGTTCCACCTCCCGTGCGCCAAGTCCCAATAGGTACCCCTCCCCATCGAACCCGGCTATGTCCACGGCTCTCCGACGGGCAGGGCCAATTCATGAAGGGGGCGATATCGGGGTGGGGACGGCCCGTCCCCTGGATCCATTGAGTTTCTATAACCTGACTGGGGACGAGGCCGTCCCCACCCCTCATGAATTGGCCCGGTCCGTCGGGGCACTTGGCCGATTCAAGGCGGCCTCGGAATTGGAACTGAGGCTAAATTGTCGAGGCCCGGCAAAAAAGGTGGAGTCTTGGGCAACGGATGTGTCGCCGATGCGGGTAGGCGCGGGCACATTTTGGCTGCGATTCTGCGAAGAATTGACATGATATGAAAACTGCGGCTCCGGAGCGAATGCGGCTCAAGGCCTGCGTTCGCGGCGCAGTTCAAGGGGTTGGCTTTCGTCCTTTCGTGTTTCGCATGGCATCCGAACTTGGGCTTGCAGGGTGGGTGAACAACACGGTCCAGGGCGTCACGCTCGAACTCGAAGGCCCCCGCCCTGAGCTGGAACAGTTTCTCCTGCGCCTCGAGGCCGAAAAACCTCCGCGCAGTTTCATCCAGGGCATCGAGGCTTCCTGGCTCGACCCCGCCGGCTACACCGGCTTTGAAATCCGCGAGAGTGAAACCGGCGGGGGCAAGAGCGCGCTCGCGCCGCCGGACATCGCCACCTGCCCGGACTGTCTCCGTGAGCTCTTCGATCCGGCCAACCGGCGGTACCACTATCCATTCACGAATTGCACGCACTGCGGTCCGCGCTTCAGCATCATCGAAGCGCTTCCTTACGACCGCGCAAACACCTCGATGAAGGGATTCGTCATGTGCCCGCGGTGCCGGGCCGAATACGACGACCCGCGGGACCGCCGCTTCCACGCGCAACCCAATGCGTGCCCCGACTGCGGCCCGCAGCTTGAACTCCGGCAAGGTGGCCGCGCGGGCCAACGCGCGGAGGAAACGGCGGACGATCCGCACTTTGACAAGCGCGGCCACGCGGCGTTGTCGGCTGCCGCCGAGGCCATCCGCGACGGCCGGATCGTCGCCGTCAAAGGTCTCGGCGGATTTCATCTCATGACGGCGGCGCACGATGAAAGCGCCGTTCGGCGGTTGCGCGAGCGCAAGCACCGCGAAGAAAAACCGTTTGCGTTGATGGTCCCCTCGCTGGCTGCGGCAAAAGCGATTTGTGAAGTCTCACCTTTGGAAGAACGGCTGCTCCGCTCACCCGAGGCCCCGATCGTCCTCATGCGCCGGCAGGACAAATCTCAAATTTCAAATCTCAAATTTGAAATTGCCAGGAGCATCGCCCCTGGCAATCCCAATCTCGGCTGCATGCTTCCTTACACCCCGCTGCACCATCTGCTCCTGTCGCTCCTCGGCTTTCCGGTAGTGGCCACGAGCGGCAATCTGGGCGACGAACCGATCTGCATCGACGAGCGGGAAGCCTTGGAACGGCTCGGCGGAATCGCCGACGTGTTCCTGGTCCATGACCGGCCCATCGTGCGGCATGTGGACGATTCGATCGTGCGCGTGATGATGGGCCGCGAGCTGGTGTTGCGCCGGGCGCGCGGCTACGCGCCCCTGCCAATCACCCTCCACGCTCCACGCTCCACACTCCACGCTCACACTATTCTAGCCGTCGGCGCCCATCTGAAGAACGCCGTGGCGCTCGCAGTCGGCCCCCAGGTGTTCCTCAGCCAGCACATCGGCGATCTGGAGACGGACCGGGCTTTCAGGGCCTTCCGACGGGGGATCGCAGACCTGGAATCCTTCTACGAGGCCACGCCGGAAATCATCGCCGCCGACGCGCACCCGGAGTATCTCTCGACGCAATTCGCGCGGGAGAGAGTGGCGCAGCGTAGCGGCGTGCACTTCGTCTCTGTCCAGCATCACGTCGCCCACGTCTTGTCCTGCATGGCCGAGAACGAATTGCAGCCGCCGGCGCTCGGCGTGTCCTGGGACGGCACCGGTTACGGGCTGGACGGCAGCGTCTGGGGCGGCGAATTCTTTTTTGTCACCGACGCCCGCTGCGAGCGTGTCGCCCATTTCCGGCAATTCCGATTGCCCGGGGGGGATCGAGCGGTGAAAGAGCCGCGCCGGACCGCCCTGGGGTTGCTTTACGAATTGTTTGGGGACGAGGCGTTTGAAATGAAACACCTGCCGCCGGTGCGCGGAATGGCGGGCCGGGAACTTGCCGCTTTCAAAAACATGCTCGCCCGCGGCTTGAATTCACCGCTCACGTCGAGCGCCGGCAGGCTGTTCGATGCCGTGGCCGCGTTGATCGGTTTGCGCCAGCAGACCCGCTTCGAAGGACAGGCGGCGATGGAACTGGAGTTTGCACGCGATGGAATTGTAACGGACGAGGCGTATCCGTTGCGGATCGATCCGCCCGGCATCCGCGAGGAGCATTCCCCGACGGATCCTCTTCAATCCCCGCTGATTCTGGACTGGGCGCCCGTGATCCACGGCGTCCTGGCCGATCTTGAGGCCGGCGCCGTCCCCGGCTGGATTTCCGCGAAATTTCACAACAGCCTGGTTGAATTCATCGTCGCCGCAGCCCGCCGCGTCGGGACTGCGCGCATCGCCCTCTCGGGCGGCTGCTTCCAGAACCGGTATCTGACGGAAACAACCGTGCGCCGGCTGCGGGAGGCGGGCTTTCAACCCTATTGGCATCAGCGGGTGCCGCCGAACGACGGCGGAATCGCCCTGGGCCAAATCATTGCCGCCCGGCGCGCGGAGAGGTAGAATTCAATCATGTGCCTGGCCATCCCCGGAAAAATCATGAGCATCAGCGGCGAAGATCCGCTGGAGCGAACGGGCAGGATCGATTTCGGCGGGATCCTCAAGAACGCCAGCCTGGCCTGTGTGCCCGAAGCAAAAATCGGCGACTACGTCATCGTCCATGTCGGCTTTGCCATCAGCCGGATCGATGAGGAGGAGGCGAACAAAGTTTTCGAGTACCTGAAGGAAATGGAATCGCTGGACGAATTGAAGGAGCCCGGGCCGTGAACGACCGCTCGACAGGGATCGCGGCGGCCGGTGAGATTCCGGCGCTCTTCCGCGGGCCATCGGCCGGCGGCACCGCGGGTTGTCACGCTGCGCAGCCATGAAATATCTCGATGAATACCGCGATGCCGGGCTCGCCCGCCAATATGCGCGTCAGATCGCGCGGATCACGACCCGGCCCTGGAACATCATGGAGGTCTGCGGCGGGCAGACGCATGCCATCGTCAAGTTCGGCCTCGACGAACTGCTTCCCAAAGACATCACGCTCATTCACGGCCCGGGCTGCCCGGTGTGCGTCACACCCCTCGAGTTGATCGACAAGGCGCTTGCGATCGCTTCCCGGCCCGAGGTGATCTTTTGCTCGTTCGGCGACATGCTGCGGGTGCCCGGGAGCACCACCGACCTGCTCTCCGTCAAGGCGCGGGGCGGCGACGTGCGCATCGTGTATTCGCCTCTCGATGCCTTGAAACTCGCCGAGCAGAATCCTGCCAGGGAAGTCGTCTTCTTCGGGGTCGGATTTGAAACCACCGCCCCGGCGACGGCCATGGCGGTGTTTCAGGCCGCCAAACGGGGCGTGAAGAATTTTTCAATGCTCGTCTCGCACGTCCTGGTGCCTCCGGCCATGGTGGCGGTGCTGGGTTCTCCGAAGTGCCGCATCCAGGCGTTCCTGGCGGCGGGCCACGTCTGCGCCGTCATGGGCTGCGAGGAATACTTTCCAATCGCGGCGAAGTATCATGTCCCCATCGTCGTCACCGGCTTCGAACCGCTGGACATCCTTCAAGGCATATGGATGTGCGTGCAGCAGTTGGAGAGCGGCCGGGCCGAAGTCGAAAACCCCTACAGCCGGGCCGTGCGCCGCGAGGGCAATCCAACCGCGCAACAGCTCATCCACGAAGTGTTCGGGGTCATCCCGCGCAAATGGCGCGGCATCGGCGAAATTGCGCAAAGCGGCCTGGGGCTGAGCGACCGCTATGCCGGGTTTGATGCCGAGCGGAAATTTGGCGTCGCCGGCTATCACGCCGACGAACCCTCCGAATGCCTCGCCGGCCTGGTCCTGCAGGGGCAGATCAAGCCGAACGAATGTCCGGCCTTCGGCACGCGCTGCACGCCGGAACATCCGCTGGGCGCCCCGATGGTTTCGTCCGAAGGCGCGTGCGCGGCTTATTACCGGTATCGGCGGGAAGCCGCTTTCAACTGATCATGCAGCCTCTTGATTTTTCCGCCGCCTGCCCGATCCCAATCGGGGAATATCCGCACGTGCTGCTGGCGCATGGCGGCGGCGGCAAGCTGATGCACCGGCTCATCGGCGACCTGTTCGTGCCGGCGTTCCGCAACGACCTGCTGGAGGCGCAACACGACTCGAGCGTCTTCGAACTTGCCGGGAAACGCCTGGCGTTCACGACCGATTCCTATGTCGTGCGGCCGTTGTTTTTTCCCGGCGGGGATGTCGGCTCCCTGGCCGTGCACGGCACGGTGAACGACCTGGCGATGAGCGGCGCCCGCCCCCTCTATCTCAGCGCCGGTTTCATCATCGAGGAAGGGCTGCCCATGGACACGCTCTGGAGGATCGTCTCCTCGATGCAACGGGCCGCCGCGAGCGCCGGCGTGCAGATCATTACCGGCGACACAAAGGTGGTGGACAAAGGCAAGGGCGACGGGCTGTTCATCAACACGTCCGGCATCGGCGTGGTCGAACATTCGCTGATCATCGCGCCGCACAGCATCCGGCCCGGCGACGTGATCCTCGTAAACGGCGATCTGGGCCGGCACGGCATGGCCATCATGGCGGTGCGCGAAGGACTGGAATTCGAGAGCACGATCGAGAGCGATTCGGCGCCGGTCTCCGGCCTGGTGGGCGAGCTGCTGCGCGCCGGAGTTGAAATTCATTGCCTGCGCGATCTCACGCGCGGCGGCCTGACGAGCGTGCTCAACGAAATCTCCGAGGCGGCCAGCCTGACCCTGTCGGTCGAGGAAACATTGATCCCCGTCCGCGAGGATGTCCGCGGCGCCTGTGAGATTCTCGGGCTGGACCCGCTGCACGTGGCGTGCGAAGGCAGATTTGCCGCCTTTGTTCCCGAGCGCGACGCCGACCGGGCTTTGGCGGTCCTGGCCGCGCATCCCCTCGGCGCCGGGGCGTGCAGGATCGGAAAAGTCATGGAACAGGCTTCCGCCAGGGTTCTGTTAAAGAGCGCGATGGGCGTGCAGCGCATCCTCGACATGGCCAGCGGGGAACAATTGCCGCGCATTTGCTGAGCCCTCGCAGCCGCCAATGTGACGGGGTCGCGACGGCCCGTCGCCAGATGTTCTTTGGTGGGGCGAGGCTACCGACGAGCCGCCATTTTCCAGGCAACCGATGGCTCGCGAGTACGCTCGCCCCACCTGTTTCTGGATTGGTGAGACGAGTTCTAGATTTGACAGCCGCTATGAAACTCGGATTCGGATTGATTCGGCCGGCTTCGAGCCGTTAGGTTTGGTTCCATGCCATCCACACGGCTCAGTGAACTCATCCCGGTGCTGCAGGTCGCGGTCGCTCCGGTGATTCTGATTTCCGGCGTGGGCCTCCTGCTGCTCTCGTTGACAAACCGGTTCGGGCGCGCGGTGGACCGGTCGCGCCAGCTCATCCGGGAGATGCGCGAAGCCGGCGACGACCACCGGGGCCGGCTGGCGGAGCAGGTGACGATTCTCTACCGGCGGGCGCGCCTGATCCAGCTCTCGATCATTCTGGGCACCGTGAGCGTCCTGTTCGCCGCGGTGCTGATCATCACCCTGTTTTTTACGGCGCTGGTGAAGCTGGAACTCGCCGTTCTGATCAGCTTGATCTTCATGTGTTGCCTGGGTTCGCTGATCGCTTCGCTCGTCGCCTTCATCATGGACATCCGGTTGTCCTTGAAGGCGCTGAAGATGGAAATGGAGCATGAACTGGCGGGAACCGCGGTGTGACGCGGTTTCATGCCGCGCCGGATCGCGCTCCGGAATTGCCGGCTCTGTTCGAATGCTTGCGGGTTGACGAGGCGGTGGAATTGGCGGACGCGCTGGATTCAGGTTTGCAATTCAACCTGCTTGTGCGACCCAGCCTCCCACCGTCGCGCACGCGGGATAAACAGCGCCTCAATCGCTTGGGCGTGATGCGCTCGTTCAATTCGCAGCCGGGCGCGCCAGGCATTTTCGGCGACCAACAGCAGCGCGTCCAGATGTGGATGAACGCGGATTTCGTGCCGTGCCAACTGGTCGGCGCGGCGACGCGAGTGTTCGGCTTTCGCGGCGGCGAGCCGGTCGGTTGTTTTCGTTCTGGCGTTTTGGCTGGAACTGCGGGCCATGCGGGCGTTCAACTCGCGCTCGTAATTCTCGAAATAGTCGTCGATGCGCTCCAACTCGCGGCGCAGGCTGTTTTCCTGCCGGGCGCGGACTCGGGCCAGATCGCCGGCCAGTTCCTGTTCGAGCGCCTGCTGCAACAGAGCATTCCAATGCGCCGGCTCGGCGGCCGGCCAGGGGATTTCAACGCCGGATTCGCCGCCGGCCTCGTGAAAACCGAATTCGCGCGCCAGGTCATCGTCCAATTCCCCGCCGGGCAACGCCGCCGCCACGCGGTGCAGCGACCAGTGCTGGTCAATGGCTTGGATCTCGCAGCGCACGAGGCAGACAAGGCTGAAATGAAAATCGGCCTTGAACGGCGCTGCCATTTGCCAGCGCGCGGTGTCGGGGAATTGCGCGCGCCAGAGTTTTTCGGCCACGGCGGTATCGGGCGGTCGCGCCGGCGCGTTCTCCGGCAAAACAAATCGTTCCAGCGCCAAAGGCGGGCGCCGCAATGCCTCGGCCAGCCGGAAGGTCAGCGGACAACCGGGAAAGACTTCACGCGCGGCATCGCGTGCGGAGGTGGTGTCCGCGGGTGTGAAATGCAATTCGACTTCATGCAGCGCTCCATCCAGGTTCCAGAGCGTGGCCGGACGGCCTTCGGCAACGACTTCGAGGCGGTCGTGCCACGTGCGTTCGCAAAGCGCGCCGAGCATGCCCAGGCCGTCCTCGTAGAATTCGAGCACCAAACCGGGATCATGGGCGGCACGGTCAATTTTCATGGAAATCAATCGTCACAATGATTCGTAATCTTTCGCGAAGAGGGTTTCATCGAGTTGCTTGACTTCGCCGTAGGCATCCCTGGCCGCGGCCAGCTCGTCACCCAGCCCGGCCAGCGCCTCGGCCACGCGCCCTTCGCTTTCGCGCCAGCGGCGGAAGATTTCCTCCGCGAATTCATCACTGCCGAAACGTTCGCCCAACACCAGCCCCGTTTCGCCGACCACCAGTTCAAACAGATTCAACTTTTCCTGGAGAAGCTGGAGCAGATGTTCCTGCAACGTGCCGGCCTGGACGAAATTGTAAATGCGCACCGGGTGCTGCTGGCCGATCCGGTGCAGGCGGCCGATCCTTTGTTCGATCTCCATCGGATTCCACGGCAGGTCGAAGTTCACCAGTTGATGGGAGCATTGCAGGTTGCGTCCCTCCGTGCCGCTGTGCGTAAGCAGCAACGCGCCGCCGCGCCTGCCGAATTCCTCCGTGATCGGCTGCCGTTCCGGGGCGGGAGTCGCCCCGTTGATCACAAACGTGTCCACGCCCGTGCCCCGCAGAAAATCCGCCAGCGCCGCCTGGGTCTCCAGGAATTGCGTGAAGATCACCGCGCCGCCTTCCACGCGCGTGAGCGGTGGAATCAGCTCACATTTCCGGCGCCAACTGGTTTCGAGCGGCGATTGTTCGCGCCAGGCCCGGGCGGCGTCGGCATCCGGGAATTTTTCGAGCGCCTTGCGCCATGCCGCCGGACTGCTGCCCGCCGTTTGCAACAGCAGCCGTCCCCAGAGGCTCGACTGGCCGGCGCTGAGTCTTGCGAGATGACCGCGCAATTCACCGTCCCAGTGCTGCCAGAAGGCGCGCTCCGCTTCCTCCGGCTCGAACACCACCGTCTCCGCGCGGCGCGGCGGCAATTTCAATCCTGCGTTGGCGCGCGTGTTGCGGATCATGACCTGACCGAGCAGCCGGCGCAGTTCCTCCGGCTCGCGCGGCTGTCGCGGGCGTTTGGGATCCAGAAAGCGGGCTCGAAATTCCTTCGGCGTGGGCAACTGTCCGGGCTGGAGCAGCGTGACGAGGTTGTAAAGCTCTTCAAGCGAGTTTTGCACCGGCGTGGCCGTGAGCAGGAGCAGAAACTGGCGTGGCAGGGCGTTGACGGCCTGCCAGGCCTGCGACTCGCGATTGCGCAGGTAATGCGCCTCGTCCACGACCAGAATGTCCCATTGCACCTGCCGCGCGATCTCAAGCTGGCCGGGTTGTTTGAGCGTGTGAAGACTGGCCACGATGCCGGTGTTTTGGCGCCAGAAGTTTTGAGGATCGTTGCGCGCGGCGGCGTGGTTGGTCGTGACGGCGGCCAGTCCGAATTTGTCGCTCAATTCCTCCTCCCATTGATCCACGAGCGACGGCACGGTGAGCACGAGGAAGCGTTTCACCATGCCGCGTGTGAGCAATTCTTTGATGACGAGCCCCGCTTCGATGGTTTTGCCCAGGCCCACTTCGTCGGACAGCAGTGCCCGGCCGCGCAACGGGCCCAGCACGCGCAACGCGGTGCGGAGCTGGTATTCGAGCCGTTCGATGCGGCAATGCGGGAGGCAGAGCAGATCGTCCGACTGGTTGGAAACCCACCACAACGCCGCGCGTTCCCGGAGAAAAAATCCGCGCAGGTCCGCCAGTGGAAACGCCGTTTCCTGAAACGACAGCGGCGGCAACTCGAAACGCACCGGCAATGGCGGCAGCGGAGGGCGTTCCGCCGGCAGTTTCAAATTTGAGTTTTGAGGTTTGAAATTCGCCTTCGCTTCGGCGGCTTTTCTTGCCTCCGCCTTCTTTCGGAACTCTACCTGGCGCAATTCCCGCTGGCGGCGTTCCTCTGCCTGACGCGCCAACAACTGTTTTCGCCGCGATTCCTCCTCCTCCCATTTTTGCTGTTTGCGCAGTTCACGCTGCCGGTAGCGCTCGATTTCCGCGGGCAACGCCGGTTCGATCTCATCCAGTATTCGACCCGGCGGCGAGAACTGAAACCGCAGCGCCTCGGCCATCTCGACGAGGTTGTCTTCCACCCAGCGATAAACGGCCTCGTTCGGACTGAACGGCGGTTCCTGCTCGCAGACCGGCTCGTCCGTGCCGAGTTGCGATTGGATCCAAAACGCGCGGAAGGTCGGGCGATTGGCGGGGAATTGTTTCAGCCAGCGGTCCATTGCCGCGCGGATGGAGTTGCGATGATCGGAAGACAGCGCCGGTTCGCGGCGACCGTCTATTTCCAGTTCCCACTTCAACTGACCGGGTCCGGTGCACCGAACGCGGCCAACGGCGGCGGTCTTCTTTGAACCCGGTCCGGTCCAGGCGAATTCCGTAAAGCACTTCACCTGATTGAAGGTCACGCGCAGATCAAAGAGCGCCGGCTCTTTTCCGCCCGCGCCGGCCATTCCCGGCAGCGACGGTGGAATCTCGAGAAGTGCGCACGCCAGAAGGTGCAGGACCGTCCTCCCGGTCACAGCCGGGTTGCCGTCGCGAGTGAAACTGGATTGGGCCAACTGCGCGAACTGATGAATCTCACTCTCCATCCACTTCCATGAATCCAAACCGGGCGGCGGCTTGATGGGAAGCGGGCGGCCCGCCTGGGCCATGCCCAGGTCCGCGTCCGTGAGCAGGCTGAGCCGCAGCGCACCTTCTGCCACCGGGAACAGTTTTCTGATCCGCCGGGTCAACGCGCGCGTCGAGGTCGCCCAGGCATTGCATCCCTCCCGGTGTGCCTTGCTTCCGCTCTCCAGAATCCAGTCGAGCACTTGACCCCGTAACAGTCCAGGCTCGGCGGGTAGCAACCGGCCTTTGGCAACCACCTCCCCGGTGTCGAGTGGCGCCCACTCGAATCGAAACGCGCCCGCCGGGACATCCAGCGTGACGGCCAACGAGAAGGATTCCGCGAACAATGACGCCGGATCGTCTGCGACGGCGACGCTCGTCCGGTGTGTCCGTTCAGGGTCCGGCATGCCAATCAAGATGCCGCGAAACACTCCCCGCTCGTCAAGCGTGCGTTTTGTCCAAGGCGGCAACTTGCAAGGATTCCTTTCAATTTCGATTGGGGGCAAACGAAGTGTTCAACGCGAAATCCGCCATTACAACATGGACGCCATCATTGCCGGGCGAGATTGGCGGTGGCGATCCGAACAAGACGGTCAATTTGATCCGTGCTTTCCTTGACCTCAAGAACCCTCCCGCCGGTCAGTGTCAACTGTGTGAAATTATCCCGTTGGCTGTAAGTGATGAGCTGCGCAGTCAGAATCCGGATGGTGCAGGACGGATCGCCTTCCGGAGCCCCGACGAGGGTGAGACTGATGTTCGGCTCACGAGTTGGCCCGGGCATTTGGTTCAACATAAGAGCTTCTGGTTAAATTTTGTCTTCCAGAACTTCAGGAGTGTCCGCTCGTTCGCGCGGATGGCAAGCGCGAGTTGTTCACCGCATTCGATCGCGAGCGACCGCACGGGAGCCGGTGTAACGCGAACGTAACTGGCGGGAGTGAACATTTTGGAGAATGATGCGTCCAACGTTCAGATACAGATAATAGAGGAATTATGAAATCGATAATCCTGACAGATCCGGATTTTCAGTCCCTGCCAAAAGGGATCAAAAGGCTGCTGATTGCCTCGGAGAGCTTTTTCTTTCGCGAACCGGGGCCTCGGCCGGCACATCAAGGACTGCTGCAGTCCCCAGAAAAGCAACATTTCGGACGAAACCGGGATGTGATCTCAGCGGACCGTTTTCGGCATTCAACGCAGCCTGAAGGAACGAAATGGAATAAAAGGGGCACGGAAGGATTCTCTGGAGCTGCAACCAGCTTCTCCGAATGAGTCAAGCGCAAGTCAGTTAACCGCCAAATGACCCATTATTTTGCACGTCGTTTCAGAAATGACGGCATCACCTCGTTCTGTGTGACCTGGTCCAATGTTTGACGCTTCCGGATGAGTTCGACCAATCCGTTCCTCGAGATCATGACTTCAGCGGCTTCAGGGAAGGAATTGTAGTTTTTGGCCGCCATACTCGAGCAGTAGGCCCCCGCGCCACCGATCACAACCAGGTCGCCAATCCGTGTTTCCGGAAGCGATCGCGGCTGCAGGGCCTCCGGGTTCCCTGGAGCGGGTGTGAGCACGTCGCCACTTTCGCAGCAGTGTCCGACTACAACATACTTCATTTGGCCGCGCTCTTCTGTCGCGGCGGACACGACCTCGATGGGATGCTGTGCTCCATACATGCTGGGTCTGAGCATCTCGGTCATCCCGGCATCGACCTTGAGGAACTTGTAACCGCGACGTCCCGTATCCACGATGTCGATGACTGTGGCAATCAGGGCGCAGGAATTGGCCGCTAAATAGGTGCCGGGCTCAACTTCAAGCTGCAGCCTTCTCCCGTGTTTTGCCGCGAATGCGCGAAAGGCCTCGACGACTGGAGAACCGATCTTCTGCAAGTCTGCCGTCTCTTCGCCCTTCACCCTGCCGATTTTGTATCCGCCGCCGAGATTCAGCACGGCCACATCTGGAAGGCGCGAGCAGGCATCCAACGACATCAACGCCACCCGTTCCCACACCTTCGGGTCGCTCCCCGATCCGATGTGCGTGTGCAGCCGGGTGAACTTGAGGCCATGCTTTCTTCCGACCGCCAGCGCCTCGTCCAGGTGCTCATGCCAGATGCCGAAACTGGATGCGGGCCCGCCGACATTCGTCCTGTTGTTGTGCCCCGAGCCAAGACCCGGATTGACACGGATCGAAAGCTGGCGGCCGGGAAACCGTGTTCCAAATGCCTGGATTTGTGCAACGGAGCCGGCATTGAACAGGACTCCCTTTTCGACCAGCGCCTGCAGATTGTCCGGCACCTGTTGCGCCGTGAGTTGAATCCGTTCAGGGGGAACGCCTGCATCAAGCGCACGCTCGACCTCATATCCGCTGCTGGCGTCAATGTGCAAACCGGCATCGGACAACACCTTGACCACGGCGCTTGTTGGACAGGCCTTCATCGCATAACGGGCCGTCAGGCCGAAAGCGTTGGGAAAGCCGATTACCAGCCCCGCCTGATGCTCCAACGTCCTCTGATCATACACAAAAACGGGTGTCCCAAACTCCCGGCAAATGGATCGTGCCATATCTCCAGCAAGAAATGGGATTGAGTTCAAATTCACTCTCTGATGCGTCATGCTCTTCCTGTCCTTCACGTTCGTCTGCGAGCCTAGCGGCCGGGCGCGAAAACCGCAAGCAATCGCGTCGGAAGTCAATCGCCCGCTCAATTCATCCTCACGGCCGGGCATCAACATCCTCGCCGGCCACCCGCTGAGTTGTCCGGGGCATGTTACCATCCAAGTCGTCCGAACCGGCATTGTCAACCGCATCCAAACAGGCTTACCAAATGAGCGGGACCAGGCGGTGCCGCACCCTGGTTCGATACTCTGAATAGCCCGGCAGGTTCTTTATCAGAAATGCTTCCTCGTCAAGAAGCCTCCATACGATCACAAGCGTGATCGGAATGATCGTGAACAATCCCCACCACGAGCCGAGGGCGGGAGGCACGCCCGAAAGCATGACAAGTGATCCGGCATACATCGGGTGACGCACAACCGCGTAGGGTCCAGTCGCTATGACCTTCTGCTCAGCCTCGACTTCGATAATCCTGGAGGTGAAGGGGTTTTCTTTGAACACGAAAAACATGATGACGAACCCGAGTACGACCAGGGCCTCTCCCGCCACGACCACAGGTGGCGGCACCGCAGACCACGCGAAGCGATGGTCGATTGCGGGAAAGACGATCACGGCGACAAATGTCAGCACCAGGAAGCATTTTATGATTTTCTGGCTCCTCTGCTTCTCGCCGCCCATGATGACCCGCCGCTCCAACAGCTTCGGATCCATTTTCATGAAATAGAGCGTGATCGCCAGCGTCGATAGGGAATACACGGCCAGAAAAACCCACGCTTGCCAGTAGTCGAGGGTCCACGCCGGAAGGAACAGAAACACTGCCAGGCTGATCAAAAGGAGCAGGAGCCCGCCGAATGCTTTCCTGTTCAGATCCTTCATTTCTCAAACCTTACGGCTTTCGCCCATTCTTTGGAAGAAAAGCCCATTCCCGCCCAAGAAACGTTCCGGCCAGCAGCTTCGGAATCCCAGGCCGTCGTCTTGAGACTCTCCCGAATCGGCGGCAGTGCCCTGATTTGCAGAAGACCATCCCATTGTTTTGGTTCCCTCTCAATTCGCGGCCATTCGCGAAATTAGCGGATTACAGAAACAAGAGTTTGTCCGCGAATTACGCGAATGAGCGCGAATTTCTCTGCTCTCCCGTCCAACGGGATGCACATCAATTCAAACGAGGGCACTCCCGAATCGGCTTGCCGTTGGCCCGGACTCGGGCATAATCATTGGCGTTTATCAACAATGCCCGTGTGGCGGAATTGGCAGACGCGCTAGATTCAGGTTTTCACTTTCGGCGATTTCACAGGGTCCCCCAAGGTTACCTAAACAATCTGAAAACCGCTGATTCTATTGATCCAAATGCGCGTCAACCCTGTCAATTGCATGTTTCGATTGCACGGGTCAAAGTGTAGCAGAAAGTGTAGCAAATTTCCCGCAGCCCTTTTTCCGTTAAGTCCGCAAGTAATGCGTCTCGCGCAGTGATGTCAATTCTAGGGAATCTGGCACGCCCACACACCCGTTGCTGCAACACGACTACCGTCTCGCCCTATGTTTGCGGCGGCGGACTCAGCTGCTGATTTGCGGCAAATCGGCAGTGTCTTGGGGCTCGGGGTGCCCTAATTCTTTGGAGAAAAGAAATCCGGGTCTGCTGGGCGGCTCCCGTTTGACGGGAAGTTTCCGGTCCATACCTTCCCGGTCGTAGTGTCAACGATCAGGAAGTAATTCAGTGATCCGGCGATTTGGTATCTTCCGATTTGGCTTGTCGGAGCTTCCGCTGCTGCAACTACAGCCAAGGCTAAAATACCGAGGCATAATCCACACGCAGCACTTTTGAGGTCAATTTTTAGGTTCATAGTTCTGGTGATTTGTATCTCCGGGACGCTGCTCATGGAACGACGGCCTTCAAAGCTAATCAAGCATCATCGACATCCTGCGCATCGCACCAGGCCAGCGCCATTTGGCGGCAACGGAGCAAGTGAAACAGCGCCCGGCACAAATTCCGGAGTTCTTTGTCTGACATGCCGGGTCGTTTGGCCCAAGCCAGCACACGGGCTATTTGCTCGTCCAGTGTAGCGAGTTGCCTCAGCTCAAAGGGGATCGAATCGGTTGTGGCACTCATAGTTCAAGGTGTTGGCACTGGTTGCGGTTCTGTTGCCTGTTCTGCCGGGATTGGTTCGGGAAGGTCCCGGATCGCCAGCCCCCGTCGTTCCTTCTGTGGCTTGCGTGAACCTGGAAGCGGAACGTTGGCCAGAATGCGCCACTGCTCAAATACCCGGGATCGGGCCGAGCTTAACCTGTCCAGTTTCACCGGGTCCGTTTCCGCCGCAATCATGGCGTCAAGACGGTCTCGGTGTGCCACAAGCTGCTGCAACTGCTTTTCCAGTTCATTTTCCGGCGTCGGTGGGCCAATCGGAGCCGGTGGGGCGGGCGGCGCAGGCGGTAACAACTTGTCCCGCTGTCGGGCCTCAAATTCACTTCGCAAATCCTTCCAGCCTTCGCGCTTGGCGCATTTTTCGACCGTGCCAAGGTTCAGGCCGTGCTTGGCCGCCAGCTTCGCAAAACTGCCTTGACCGGTGATATAATCCTCCCGGCACTTTCTCCAGGTTTCATGCGGTATGCTCATTGTTGCTCTCAGCTCCCCCGTCAAAGGTGGCCAAAAAGTCCCAAACATCCTGCTCGCTGCGATTCAATTGCCAGCAAGCCGCATCCCGGGCCGCAGCATAAGAGATCGAACCACAATTCCACTTCCCGCCCGGCCCGCAATAGTATGCATTTTCGCGTCTGACCAGCCATGCCGTCAGCATCCCGGGCTTATCGCCCGTCTGCCTAATCAGAAAACCAAAAATGCGCGCTTGGTCAATTGGGGTCGGGCACGGTTCCAGTTTCAAAAGCGGTAAGCCATCAGGCGGTACAGTCTGCCAACCCGGGCAGGTTGGGCTGGAGAGCCAGTCCAGCAGCTCTGCCTTGTTTTGCCGCAGGGTTTCGGCGAAGTCAGGCGGGCATTTCCCTTTTGGGCGCACCGCCAGGAACTCGCCTTCCGGTTCAAGGCGCAGCCCGCGCCGGGCCGCTTCGATGTAAAGGTCATGCGCGTTCATATCAGGTCGGCCTCAACAAGCTCTGCCGGGACGGGTTCGGGCTTTGAGGGTGCTACAGTGCTACATCCGCACGCCTGCTTGGGGATTATCGCCTTTTCCAAACCGCTACTATTCGCAACGGTAGCACTCTGGAAATGCTCATCGTTGCCCTGTAAACATTGATTTTGTAGCACTGTAGCACCCTGAAGTGGCTGGTCTTGCCCAAGGTATCGTTCCGCCGCGTCCTGAAAGGTTGTTCGGCTGTAGCCACGTACAACCTTGCCGTCAGCGTGGAATTGTGTCGGGTAAATTTCATATCCGCTCAGAATTGCGGCGAGCTTGGCCTGGCTGATCCCTTGTCCCTTGCGCCAGTCTTTGATATCCACGTCCTCCAGTCCGTTCAAGTGTGCAACCAATTCCTGAGACCGAACATGATCACAAACGTGACGAGCGGCGTATTCGCAACAGAGTCGGAGGACCGAGTGTTTGGTATCCTCGGCGGCAGGACGGTTGCCGCCAGTCAGACCAGCGCACGCTCGCCAGGTGCGAGTCGTCCAATCCGGGTCGCATAGCTGAGCAATCCATATCAGGGGCTCCCAGATGTCTTCTTGGCGGTCACTGCACATTTCATCCGGAAATTGCACAATCGGCATTGAGCGCAACCGCTCGGCATTGTCCATTGCCCAGCGCAGACACTTCCGGCGAATATCTGTTCCGTCGTACCGCCTAAATTTGCTCACTCTTTCGGCCCGCGTTTTCTTCTTCATGCGGATGATGATGGAGCGGCTGACGGTCGGGCGGTCAAAGCTTTCGATGCTGATGGCAGCGCAGATTTTGGGACAGTAGGTTGAGAACTCCACCATCTTCATCTTGTCCCCGTCTTTTTCAAGTCGGTGACTTTTGCCGGATTTTTCAAACCCGCTCTTGAGCACGTTCCCGATTGCCGCCCGCTGCTCATCCGGCTGAGAGTCCATTTCATCAACCAGCAAGGTGGTGCGGCCTTCGCAATCACCAACAAGGCGATACAGGACGGGGGCGCTGGTATTGGCTGTTCTAAAAGTGTTTCGACAAAGAGCTTGTGCCACATCCAGCACTCGTCCCTTGCCGCATTCATGCTCCGGTGAGACGACAAGGACAATCGGGCAGTAATAGAAGCACTCGGCTGCGACGTAACTGTTCAATGTGTAGAGCGCAAGGGCATCTGCGGCATAAGGTGGCATGACGACGAAACGTTGGTAAACCTCACGGATTTCGCTCAGTAAGGCAGGACCGTCCACAGGATCGGGCCACGGTTCAACCTCATCCTTTTTCGGCGACGATTGGGCCAGTGATTGGGGGCGGTGCTTCGCAACTTCAGCGTCAAGCAATTTGACGCGCCAGTTGTGTCGCTCGGCTTCACCCTTGCGGACTCGTTCATATTCGGTGGGAGCAAGATTTGCCAATCGCGCAATCCACTCCTCGTCTGATTCTATCGGCAGAATTGCGGCTTCAATTTGAGTTTTCACGGTGCCCAGTCCTTCCGTCTGGTGGAGATCGTTGAAATCGGTCGGCTTGCTTCCGGCGTCTTTGAACTGTGGGACAGCAAGCTTGGCCCGAATCGCCCTGGCTGCCTCGGTCGCCTTTATTAGACCGGGATTCCGGTGACGTGTCCAAGAAGGATTTGGACAAGGCACGCACCGTTGTCTGCGGCTGTGGGATTGTGTACTCCCGCTCCACCATTTTTTGCAGCGTGATGATGTCGTAACCCTCATAGCGGAATTTCTTGGCCGCTGCGTCATCCTGTTTGCGGGGCAAGACCGGGCACTTAAATTTGTTCACGTCCATCTCGGCAATTTCTTCCGCCAGCGATTTCTTGCGGGTCAGGACTGGGCTTAAAACCGGAATGGGAATGTCCTTGTCCTTTTTCTTTTCGTCCGGGGCGATGGTGACAATCACCACCTTTTCCTTGCCAACCTCAAAAGTCTCCAACTGCAATTCTTCTTCCCGTTCCAACTGCTCCACAAACTCAATGAACGTGTTATTGCCAATCACGTCCACATGCTCAATGTAACCAGAGCCGGTCCCCCGAAACATCAACCGCAAGCCACGTCCGACGGTTTGCTCCGGCAGGATGTTGGCCTTGGAAGTGTAGGGCCGCAGCCCGACAATCACGGTGACGCCTTGTACGTCCCAGCCTTCACGCAGCATTAGGACGCTGTTGCAAGCCGAATACAACAACCTTCAGGCGACGCAATTTTCCGACCTGTTGGTTTTGGGCGGGCGGCAGCTTTTGTGATGAATTTCAGGCGTGTGAATACCTGCCCGTTTGAACCTCGTTCACGGAAGAGCCCCGGACCCGCAATCCGCGATTGTAAGGAACGCGGGTTTGCCCGTCAACTTACGCACCCTGATTTGGAAAATTGCACGCATTTTCGGGATGTCAATATCTGCGATCACTTCTACGTCCAAAGATGCCCCAGATTGTGAGTATGATTCCGGTAACAATCGAACATGCGGCTGAGAAATAGACGAAACGAATGCTAGCATCCATATTGACTACGATATCCTCTCCCGATTGGCTTTGGTTTTGGGAGCTTGTGGAATCTTTAAGCATCATTGTTATCGGTGTCGGTTGTTGGGGAGAAGGATGGGTTGACCACCACCACTTCAAGGAAGGCATTAAGAGCATCCTGTATATTGGAGAAACCAAACAAAAGCGATGGAAGGAACACTTCTGGAAGATGGTGGTCATTGGACTTGGTGTTGAATTGATTGCATTTGGGGTCTCATTTGTTTCATCAAATCGAGAAATTGAAGGGCTTCGATCCGCCAATCTGGAGCTGCAAACGCAAGTGCTAAGGCTTGAGGAAAAAACCAAAGAGCGGCATATCACACTCCAGCAACGCGACACCTTCAAAAAATTATTAGAACATTCTCCAAAGGGGTTCATGCCAATCACTACGTATATCACAGTCGGAGAAGAAGCCTCAACATACGCATCCGAAATCAAGGAGATGTGCTCATTCGCTGGATATGACACAGGAACCGACATTGAGGTCTGGTCAGCTCCGCGTGGCGTAATCCCTAAATATGTGTGGTGGTGCGTCAAAAGCAAAACTGAGGTTCCTGCCTTTTTTGAGGACGCAGCCAAGGCATTTGAAGCGATTGGTGTATTTTCCGCCACTAATAGGCAAGGTGGATTTGACAATGTTCTCAGCAGTAACGAAATGAAGATTGTGGTTGGAAGAAGGCCATAATCACATCCGCAGTGTCTTCTATACCGACATGCCCGACTGTCATGCCAACCGATTAGCCGGGCATCATAAACGTCAGAGCATAAATCTCCGACACTTACGATCCCTCTATTGTAAATCCGTCAAGAGAGCAGCAGACGTGACGCTTACAACCAAGCGGCAAACCCAATTCATGGAAATCCGGCCTGAAAGAACCGGCAAGCCCAGAACTGAACCGTCACGGACTCACTGCCGCCCGCACCCTGAAAAATCGGTTTGTTCCTGCGGACGCTCCGTAGATTCCCGGGCTTGCGGCGGTCCAGTTCACCAAATCTGGACTGGATTCCAGAATGATTTGAACATTTCCAGTGACACTGGCCGGGATCACAATTGCATCTGCTGGAATATAGTTGGACACAACATTCATGGCGGGTGTGGGGGTGGTGATGCTTAATGTAACTGCTCCCGCCTGGGAAGTACTCCCACCGTACACAAATATATTTGTAAGGCTCGTATAAGGAACAGATGTATTGAGCAAAATCTTTGAGACCGTACCATTAAATTGAAAATACCCTTCTACGTAAAGAAGAGGAGTAGTACCGCCTGGTGCGTATCCCATGACTTGGACTATTTGGTTTGTGGCAACTGCGTAATTAACATAGTTTGTCGAATAGACATTAGCTACTACCAGCGTCACCGTTTGCGTCTGGGCAAAGCAATGTGCGCCAGTGAATGCAATCGCTCCGGCAACAATGTGGGATATGAGGCTATGGGCAGTCATGGTTTGTTCTGTTTGATTACGCACTCAGGGTTCCATGCCGAGGCGTTGACGAGCGTTGAACTTCGTCTTGCACTTTGTACACTTGTATGGTTTGACTGTCAATGCTCCCATCCCAGCAAGCACACAAATTGAAGGGAACACCCACAAGTTCGGACTCCCACCGGGTTGCAGTGCGCCAAAAGCGAATAGCCCCCCAATAACGAAGCACGCTATCGCTCCGTGTTTCGACCCTCCCAAAAAACTTTTCTTCGGGTTTGTCGCACCACACTTCGGACAAACAATCCGTGAAGCTTCAGCCGACTTGCTGCCAGCCTGCGGAACAGCCTCCACAACGCTTTTGTATCTATTCATATTGATGCGTGACTCGGACTCTGCCGCCAATGTTCTAAAGCAGTACCGGCTTGTTCCGATGGTTAGCCTTGGGGCGCGGTGCTGCTTTTTGGTTTGCGGGTGACTTGAAATAATGCCCCAAAAAGGGCGAGGGAAATAATCCCAATGCCAGAAGTGAAAAACTCAAGGGTGTGAGCGAAAACGTTCCAGCAAAACGCCGCCATCCATGCGGGGTCGGCGTGTGGTAATTCCCATTTGGCATAACAGCCCCAAACAGCTAAACAACCGAGATAAAAGGCAAACGCTACCCAAACGTGTTTTCGTTCTTTTCTCATGGATATTCACGGATTTTAGTGGCTAGAGAGTGACGGGGAATGGAGATCGCTTAGTCCAACAGGAAACCCTCCGGCTCTGCCGGAGGACTCCCGAAGTTTGACAGCTCCGGGAGTCAATGCGGA
>Ga0187860_1000200_pt1 | contig 59197 bp, 54 predicted proteins | sample June2016WEW_10_4_FD_132981 | JGI IMG/M metagenome (GOLD analysis project Ga0187860, IMG submission 132981) | Peatland microbial communities from SPRUCE experiment site at the Marcell Experimental Forest, Minnesota, USA - June2016WEW_10_40 | ecosystem: Environmental > Terrestrial > Soil >...
AGAAGCTCGCCCTGGTTGCCTGCATGCGTAAACTGCTCGTTATCCTCAATGCCATCCTGCGCGACCAGCTGCCGTGGAACCCTAGCTATTTGCTTGACCTTCAACACAGTCGCTGAGCGATGCCTCATGTTCAGGGTGACAGAGCTTCGCTCAACGGGCACCGGCGTGCCGCCCCTACCTTCAGGCGAGTACCGGGGGTTAGGTCTCTCCTTCCGATCCTGTAAAATGAATTGGTTAGGATCACCGGAGAGATCGGCGTGAAGGAAAAATTACAGGGCGATTTGAAGGCTGCGATGAAGGCCGGCGAGAAGCTGCGCCTGATGACGGTGAGGGGCGTGCTGGCCGAAGTCACGCGGCTCGAAAAGGACGTTCGCCGCGACGCCAACGACGATGAGATCGTGCAGATCATCAAGCGCGAGCGCGCGCGCCGCGACGAGTCGCTGGACTTCGCGCGGCGCGGCAAACGCTTCGATTTGGTTACCCAGTACGAAGCCGAGGCGAAGATTTTGGAGAGTTATCTGCCGGCCGGCGTCGGCGAAGAGGAATTGAACGCTGCGGTGGCGGCACAGGTGGCCGCTGGAGTGAATCAGATTGGACCGATCATGAAGGCGTTGCGCGATCAGTTCGGCGCCCGTCTGGACGGCAAGATGGCGAGTGCGGCGGTGAAAGCAGCGATCGCACCCAAGTAGCTTTTCAGAGGCCGCCAGGTCTGTCAGGCCCTGTGGATTTGCCGCAGACCCGTGCGCTTATGCTTGAGTGTTTTCGACTTTCGCTTCTGCTAAAACCTATAAAACCTAGACGAGCTAGTCAGGCGAGCTACAAAGTACGCCGTGGGGAGGGGGTCGGGCTTCTATCATGAGACGTAAGATTGATCGCGACCGCCGCGTGGTCGTGACCGGATTGGGCCTGGTCACGCCGTTGGGCACCGGGGTCGAGAAAAATTGGGAGGCCCTGATGGCCGGCCGCTCCGGCGTCGGCCTGATCACGCGTTTCGACACCTCCGACTATCCGACGAAAATTGCCGGCCAGGTGCCTGATTTCGAACCGTTGGACTGGATCGAAAAGAAGGACGTCCGGAAGATGGACCTCTTTATCCAGTACGCGATGGGCGCGGCCGAGCAGGCGATGCGCCAGTCCGGCCTGAAGATCACCGAGGATAACGCCGATGACGTCGGGGTGCTGGTCGGGGTCGGAATCGGCGGGCTCTGCACGATCGAGGAGAATCATCTGATCTTCATGGAGAGCCGGCTCAAGCGCATCACGCCGTTCTTCATCCCGAAGCTGATTTCCAACCTGGCGCCCGGCCAGATCTCGATTCGCTACGGCGCGCGTGGGGCGAATTTCTCGACCACGAGCGCGTGCGCGTCGGGCAGCCATGCGATCGGTGAAGCGTACAGGATGATCCGCGCGGGCTACCTCAACGCCGCGATCACGGGCGGCGCCGAGGCCGCGATCACCTCGCTCGGCGTGGGTGGTTTCGTCGCGATGCGCGCGCTGTCGACGCGCAATGACAATCCGACCGCGGCGAGCCGGCCGTTCGACCGCGAACGCGACGGCTTCGTGATGGCCGAGGGTGCCGCATCGCTAATCCTGGAGGAGCGCGAGGGCGCGATTGCCCGGGGCGCGAAGATCCTGGCGGAAATCGTCGGCTATGCGACCAACGCCGACGCGTATCACATCACTTCGCCGTCGCCGGAAGGGCAGGGCGCCGCTAAATGCATGCGGCGCTGCCTCGAAGACGGCGGCCTCGATCCGAACGAAGTTGACTATATCAATGCGCATGGGACCTCGACGCCGCAGGGCGATATCGCGGAGACCCAGGCGATCAAGAAGGTCTTCGGCGAGCACGCGGCGCGCATCGCGGTCAGCTCGACCAAGTCGATGACCGGGCATACGCTGGGCGCGGCGGGCGCGATCGAATCGGCCTACACGGTGCTCGCGATCCTCAACCACGCAATTCCGCCGACCATCAATTACGAATACCCCGACCCGGAGTGCGATCTGGACTACGTGCCAAACCGCTCGCGGCCTGCCAGGATTCGGCTGGCGTTGAAGAACTCCTTCGGATTCGGCGGCACCAACACCACCGTGGCGTTCCGGCCGGCGGTCGAAAGTTAACGGATTCCTAACGATGGGTTCGAGAATCGTCGCCACCGGGCGCGCGACCCCGCGCACCGCAATCACCAATCATGACCTCGAACGGCGGATGGACACGACCGACGAATGGATTCGTACGCGCACCGGAATCGCGCAACGTTACGTCATCTCGAGCGGGGAATCGCTGGTCGAAATCGCGGCGCAGGCGAGCCGGATCGCGCTCGAACGCGCCGGCCTTAAGGCGGCCGATCTCGAAGCGATCGTCGTCGGCACGGTCTCGTCGGACTACGGCTTTCCCTCGTTCGCCTGCCAGTTGCAGCATCGCCTCGGGCTCGACACGATACCGGCCTTCGACGTGGCGGCGGCATGCTCAGGCTTCGTTTACGCGCTGAGCGTCGGTGACACTTACATGCGCGCGGGCGATTGGTCGCGCGTGCTGGTGCTCGGCGTTGACGCGCTCTCCACGATGGTGGATTGGAACGATCGCGCGACCGCGGTGCTCTTTGGCGACGGCGCCGGCGCCGCCGTGATGGTCAAGGAAAGCGGCCCGCGCGGCGTCCTCGCCAGCATGCTGCGCTCGTCGGGAAGCTATTGGGACCTGCTCTACGTGAAAAATCGCGGGGTGCAGACCACGATGGACGCCGAGGTGCGCCGGGCCGCTGACGACGCCATCACCATGAAGGGGCCCGAGCTCTTCAAAATCGCCGTCAAGAGCATGGAGGACGTCACCCGCAAAGTGGCCGAACGCGCGGGTATCAAGCTCGAAGACCTTGCGCTGATCGTACCGCATCAGGCGAATCTGCGAATCATCAACGCAGTCGCACAACGCCTCGGGTTGGAAGGGGACAAGGTCTTCACCAACGTCGATCGCTACGGCAATACCTCGGCGGCTTCGGTTCCGATCGCGCTCGACGAAGCGATCGAATCCGGCCGCGTACACGACAACGATCTGATCATGCTCAACGCCTGCGGCGGCGGCCTGACCTGGGGCGCCAACCTCATCCGCTGGTAACGTCCGCGTCGCCCGCCGGGGCGAAGGGGAGAGTGGTTGAGGAACGCAGAACCATTAATTTCACTGAAACCTCATGAGGTTTCAGACTTCCCGTTTATAAAGATGCGGGCTTCGCCCTGTGAAGACCTCCTCCGTTATTGATCCCAAGGCCACTTCCGTCATCCTGGAAAGTGCGAACCTCCCGCTTGGGCGCGCGAAAGGTCTCGACGGTATCGCACGCAAGACCTATCATCCCGGTTCACCGTGGGAAGCTTGAAACCTTTGAAAGGTTTCAAAACTCTTTCCATAGTTTCGCAAACCTGACACGCCCACTTTCATGATCGATCGCCTTCTCACCCATCGCCTGATCGTCGTCCTCGGCAAGGGCGGCGTCGGCCGCACGAGTATCAGCGCGGCGATCGCGGCGATCGCGGCGCGGCGGGGTATCCGCACCCTGATTATCGAGGCCGATCTGCGCGGTCCGATCGCGGCGAGCTACGGCAAGGCGCCCGGCTTCAAAACGGTCGAACTCGAACCCAATCTGTTCGCGATGACGCTCGGCGGTCAGGAGTCGCTGGAAGAGTACCTGGGTTTTGTGGTGCTACGGCCGATTCTGCGGATGGTCTTCGCGAGCGCGTTCTATCAATACTTCGTGCAGGCCGCTCCGGCCCTGCGCGAACTCACCATGATGGGCAAGGTCTATCACGAGATCGAGCGGCGCGCGGCGCCGCTGAAGCCGTGGCAGTTGGTGGTGTTCGACGCGCCCGCCAGCGGGCAGGCGCTCAGCCTGATCCGCACGCCCTTTGCGGCGCGCGAGACCTTTGGCGAGAGCGTGGTCGGGCGCGAGGCGCGCAATATCGCGCGCTTGCTCGGCGATCCCGCGAAATGCGCGATGGTCGCAGTGACGACGGCGGAGTCGCTCGCGATGACCGAGACGCTCGAACTGCGGCGCACGCTGGCGACGGTGCCAATTGAGACTGCGACGATTTTCTTCAATCGCGTCAGCCCGGCGGCGTTCGCGGCCGTGGATATCGCGCGGATGGTGCGGCGCGGGGCGAGTGTCCCTGCGCTCAAACATCTCGACGCACTGGCTGAGATTGCCCGCGCGGAGTTAAAGCGGCGCTCGCGCGAACGGCGTGCGCTCGCGCTTCTGCGCCGCCAGACGCAATGCGGCATAATCGAAATCGCAGAGCACAAGGGCTTTTCCGGCACGGCCCTGGCGAACCGGTTGGTCGCACAACTCGAAACCTTAGATTGATTGAAACCTCACGAGGGCACTAATATACTTGACTCAGCGGACATGCAGGCTGGCTGGAGGGCTTATAATCGGAGTCGGGGATGTGTGTCGAGCTAAAGACTTATCAGTCTAGGAGCGATCCAAAAGGTTACATCAATCGCATCCCTTACGTTTTCGGAACCCGTTAGGATTCCATTACAAAATTGTTCAACTTCGTCGTCGGTCGCCTTTACAGTCAGGCCAAAGCCGCGAAGCACCTCCATGCAAGCGGCCCATCCAACGCGCTTATTCCCATCCATAAAACAATTATTTTTGGCAAGGTAGAAGAGAAGGCAACAGGCAAAACATAGCCCGTTTTGCGCGTCTGGACTGTCGGAATATAGCTCCGCATTCCATGCGGCTGCGAGGCTGCGATCTACGCAGCCATCCGGTTCTCGGAGCCCATCCTTTCCGTGGTATCGGATGATGCCTTCATGATGAAGTTCCAGGACCGTTTCCTCAGAAATCAAATCTAGCCAAGGCTTCTTATTCATTTAGCAAGCCTAGCGAGAGCACCGTTCCAGCGTTCAAAAATCTCCGCCTCGCGCGTTGAGCGATTCAGAGGTTTCACCGCGTCTTGAAGAATGAGAAGCCGCTGTACATTGCCTTGTATGACCGCGAGGGCCTTCGCTTTCGTGTCTCGCAGCGTGAGCGCAGACTCGACTTGATCCGACGTTGCAGCGAGCGTGACCGGGCTTCCATTGTCAGGCTTCACCCTAACCTCAAAGCGTCCCGGCTCGAATCCCACCCCGATAATGTTTCCAAGATATTCTGCGATATACGGTATATCGGCTGGCAATTCCGGAAGAACGGGTTCGCCAAATGACACTTCCTTTAGGGAGGTTCCATTTTTGTGAAGCCAATAAGTTTGCCTGTTGATTCCTGTGGGGAGCGCACGCAGGTATCTTTGAATACTGGCATTTCTCGGGATTCCCTGGCTCTCAGAAAACAGCGCCTCTAAAAGCTGAGTCCCCGCACTTTCGGCCAAATCGAAAAGCGGTCTAGTATCATAAGGCGCGGTTGCGACAGTAATAGTCCCATCGAACCCAGAGGACTCCTTAACCAGCTCTCCGATTTCGATGTCAAGGCGTTTTGCCTCATTCGTCAGGCGCCCTCGTGGTGGCCTATCCTCAAACGCTTCTGCGACTATATTGGTTGCTATGCGACGTAAAGCCAGCAACAACAGCGTCAAAGGCTCGCCGAACGCGCCTACGCTCAGCCGTTTATGCTCCAATCCGGGAGCGATTCCCTCCCATTTTATTTTCAGTTCGACAGCCACGAGATTGACAGCGTAGTCCAGAAACTAGGGTCCGACCAGAGATGATGGCATAATTCCATCGGGAAAGCGATCAAAAGGCGATCTTCCAATTGCATCGCGTCATCTGCTATTATCAAGGAGCACGTGGTAGCGGGTGGTGTAGCGCGGAGGTCTCTAAACAGCCAGCTTATCAACAGGGCATTAACAGGGTCGTGTCATGGACGCTAACGTCACATACGAGTTTCCCGAGATGAAACCCGATGAGCGCTTGCGTGAATTGATTCTGTATGTTGCTGAGAAGTGCGCGACCGATCCGGAGTTCAACGCTACCAAGCTCAACAAGATTCTTTTTTATTCCGACTTCGTTTCATACTCCAAGACGGGGAGGCCGATCACGGGCGCTGCTTATAAGGCATTAGAGTATGGCCCCGCGCCGAAACGGTTGCTCCCAGTTCGCGATCGCATGATTGATGCAGGCGAATTGGAAATCAAGAAGATTCCCAAGTTTGCCTACTCGCGATACCAGTACGTCGCGCTGAGACGGTCTGATCTCGACAGATTTTTCCGTCCCAGTGACATCGCTCTAGTAGATGAGCTGATCCACATGTTTTGGGGCAAGAGTGCGCAAACTATAAGCCAATTCTCGCATCATCGTCTCTGGAAGATCGCGCGCGGAGCAAATAACAGTGAGGGGTTAATTCCTTACGAAGCGATGTTTATTTCCGACGATCCGCCGACCGAAGCCGACAACGCTCGCGCGAGGGAACTGGCCGCATTACATGAATGGCCGGTTGCCTAATGGATCGTGCGGACTCTGGTCGCAGACGACGCCTATACGGCACAATTGTCTATACTCGGCAATTTGCCATTTGTTGATGAGGCGATCAGGGGCGTCACGAACGGAATAGCCACCTTTGCTGAAGCATTCGATTTTGTTCCAGGATGCGGCCAATTACAGATCGCAAAGACGGACCAATTTGATACCGTCGCGGGTTCTCTCCCGCCACTCCGCATCTACTTTCTCATTCTAGATGAGAATCGTGTTAGATTGCTCTGGATCGAAAGGATCGATGACAAGCCGGGTCTGTTAGATGACGAATAAAATGAAGAAAGCGGAGCAGTCTCTAGCTGAATCGCCCTTCGCGCGTTTTCAGCGTCTTATTCGCGGGATCGTCGCTGTGCCGAAAAAGGAAATCGAAGCTGAAGAGGCACGCTGGCGCGCAAATCGAGCGTTGAAGAAGAAATCCGCTCCCTGACTCGCCCGCGCTTTCCGCGTTCCTGTCGCCTCTTTCAGGCGGGAACCGTCTCGTCTTTGCCGGTTAGCTTCTGATAGGTCAGCCGCCGTCCGGTTAGCCCGTTCAACACTTCAAGAAATCGCCCGCCGTCATCGTTCTTGCGCTCGTTGTACCTGAACGCTTGCTCGTCCAAATAGCGGAATAGGTGGAACGGTTCGACGGCAATGTACGTGCCCTTAAGGCCGCGCTTTAGCAGGCTCCAAAAATTCTCAATCGTGTTTGTGTGGACGTTGCCCTGAACATAGCTTTCGGCATGGTCGATCACTTGATGCACGTAATCCGCCGACAGGCCATTGTATGAGCGCCATGCATCGCTGAAAACGTATGAGCCGCCCTCGACGTACTCGCGCACGAAGCCTTGAAGCGTCGGCCCGCTCGTATCGGGAATGTGGCGCAAGCGTACCTTCTTCGTCTTGCGATCCAAGAGGCCCATCACGACTGCTTTACCGGCTCCGCCTGTGCCCGTGATTTTGCCCCTTTTGTTTTTGTGCATGAATCGGGCGGAGCCGCCGATAAAAGACTCGTCAACCTCGAACTCGCCAGCGACCTTTTCAAACGTGCCACTCTGCATCGCAAGGCGGATGCGATGGTCCATGAACCACGCGGTTTTCTGCGTGACTTTCAGGGCGCGATGAATCTCGTATGAACTGACGCCGTTCTTGCAGTTCGCGACCAGCCAAGCCGCTGTAAACCACTTATCCAGCCCAATAGGCGAGTCTTCAAAGACCGTCCCAACCTTTACGCTGAACTGGCGCTTGGGGTGCTTCGTCTTGCACTCCCATACGCGTCGCGTGGCAAGAAACCGAACCTTGTCGCTCCCGCATGTCGGGCACTTCACGACGCCATCCGGCCAGCGTGATTGCACCATCAAGGCGAGACAGCGATCAGGATCGGAGAAGTGAAGAATCGCTTCCTGTAGAGTGTTCGGCGTGTCCATGCTCTAAAGATAGCGCACGATGGTTACTGAGTCAAGTATATTAGTGCCCTCACGAGGTTTCAAACTTCCCATTGTGGAACGACGCTCGCGTTGCTCGATTGGCGGCAGGGACGGTCGAGAGTGAGCGCGGAGCACCGCGCGAGATCCTTGTATAGCTGCAATAGGGCGAGTGATCAGGATTCTTTGTTGCCGGCATCGAGGTGGAACTTGTGAAAGAAGCGATGAACCACCGGCGTGAGCATCAGGCCGGCCACACTGATTAGCGCGAGCCCGCTGTAAAGCGCATAAAACGAAGCGAAAATCTTGCCGCCATTGGTTTTGAGCGTATCAACCGGCCCCATCCCGCCCAGTATCATCGAGGCGTTCAGCAGCGAGTCGATCCACGGAATCCCCTCGAGGTAGTGGTAGCCGCAGATCCCAACGGCCAGTGAGCCGAGCAGGATTGTAGCGGCCACCGTGCCCCAGCGGAGGTAGCGCAGGACAAACTGACGGCGCGGTAGCAGCGGTTGATAACGCCGTTCGAGAGGCATCGCGCTATCGTAAACGATCGCGGCGTCGCGCGCGCGGTTTTGAGGGTGGCTGGAATCGGCGGAGCGGGGCAATTACGCTGGAATCAGGCGATCGGGCTGACGAGTCTGCGCTCACAGATTGGAGGACGGAATGCCCGAGCAATCGGACGAGATGGCGGCGAAACCGAGCGGGGAAGCCGCGCGGCCGGGCGGAGAGTCCGCGAAGCCAGCCAGAGAGCCCGCGAAGCCACCTAGGGAGCCTTGGATAATTCGCACCTACGCCGGCTTCGGCGACGCGGTCCAGGCCAACCGCCGCTTTCTCAATAACCTCAAGGAAGGGCAGCGCGGGTTGTCGATCGCCTTCGACCTGCCCACGCAAAACGGCTACGACCCCGACGCGCCGGTGGCGGCGGGCGAGGTCGGCAAGGCGGGCGTTTCGATTTGTCATTGGCGCGACATGGAGCAACTGCTCCAGGGAATTCCGCTGGCCAAAATCAACACTTCGATGACCATCAACTCGACCGCGCCGTTCATGCTCGCGCTTTACCTGGTGGTCGCGGAAAAGCAGGGGGTGGCGTGGACGGAATTGCGCGGCACTACGCAGAACGATCTGCTCAAGGAGTTCGTCGCGCGCGGAACCTCGATCTTCCAGCCGGAAATCTCGCTGAAACTTTCGGCGGACCTGATCAAATTCGCCGTCGAGCACGCGCCGAACTGGAACCCGATCAACTGCTGCGGCTACCATTACATGGAAAGCGGTGCGGGGCCGGCCGAGGAAATCGGTTATGCGTTCGGCAACGCGCTGATGATCCTCGACGCGATCCGCCCGTCCTTGAGTGCGGCCGACTTCGAGCAGACGGTGCGGCGGATTTCGTTCTTTATCAACAGCGGTATCGAGCTGGTGCCGGAAATCTGCAAAATCCGGGCGTACTTCAAGCTCTGGCGCGAGCTGTGCGCCAGCGAATACGGCATCGACAGCGTTGCTTTCCGCGCCGGATGCCAGGTGCGATCGCTCGCGCTCACCGAGCAGCAGCCCGAAGTTAACATCATCCGAATTGCCTACGAGGCGCTGCCCGTGGTGCTCTCGGCCAACGCGCGGGTCAATGCCCTGCAACTGCCGGGCTTTCGCGAAGCGATGGCGCTGCCGGACCAGGCCGAGCAGCTTATCGGGCTGCGCACGCAGCAGGTCCTGATGCATGAAACGGGCATCGCGAACTATGGCGACATCTTCGAGGGCAGCAAGGAAATCGAGCGGCTGACGGACGAGACCGCGGAGCGCGCACGGACGATTGCGATACGTCTGCGCGAGGCCGGCTACGCGCGATCGATCGCGATCGTGAGCGCGGAACTGACCCATGCGCTGACGGAGCGGCAGCGGCGAATCGAGGCGGGTGAAATCCTCCAGGTCGGCGTGAACGCTTTCATTGGGGAGATTGGGTTGACGCCGACGGCGGCTGACGCCGATGTCCCGGACTATGCGGCGCTGGAGGGCGAACGAATCGAGTCGCTGGCGGCCTGGCGGGCGAGTCGCGATAACGGCGCGGTGGCGCGGGCGTGCGAGAAGCTCGGCCTTGCGGCAGCTACAGGATTGGGAACGATGGAGGCGACGCTGGAGCTGGCGCGGGCGGGCGGCACGGTCGGCGAGTGGACCACGGCGATCGAGCGCGCAACACATGGGCGTTACACGCCGCCGATTCTCGATCGCGGCGCGGCGGTGGGCGCGTTCAAGGTGCCGCATGCGCGGCGCCGAATTCGAATTGCGATCGGCAAGGCCGGCCTCGATGGGCATATCAACGCGGTCAAGCTGCTGGCGCATGCGTGTATGCAGGCGGGAATGGAAGTTATCCTCGCGGGATTCAAGCAAACGCCGGCGCAGTTGGTCGAGGCGGCACTGCAGGAGGATGCGGACGTGCTCGCGATCAGCAGTCTGGCCGGGGCGCACATGACGATCGCGCGCGAGGCGATTGCGCTGTTGAACGAGCGCGGCGCGTCGGATGTGCGGCTGGTGATGGGTGGTATAATTCCCGAGGCCGATCGGCTGCGACTTACGGAGATGGGCGTGCGTGCGGTGTTCACACCGAAGGATTCGAATCTGGGAACGATCATGGAGCGGATCGTCGCCATCGCCGATGAGCGCGACGCCGCGGCGTGAGGCGCGGGAGGGGTGGCGGAAGAGGAATAGCGATGTTGAGATTATTGAAACGCGTGCCTATGGCGATGGTTGCGACGGTGATCATGTTAGTGGCGGCGGCGCCTGCACGCGCGGTCGAGCCGCGTCCGTGGTTATGTCGTGACAAGCCGGTATTCTCGTCCGATAAAGCGATGACTTACGACGCGAGCATGCGTGGCAGCGGGCATTGGGTAATGATCTTCATGCGCTTCGACGCGTCAGGCGGACACGACGGCTTTACCGTGTTCGACACGCGCGAGGTGAACGGGCAAATCAGCGGACCGCTGGAACCCGGACAGTGGTACGCGGTGGGGATGTATCGCGAGGACGGCCATTGGATTTGTGCGGCGCAAGCGGAAGAGAAGCATCAGTTCGTCGCGGGGATCGTGCGCGATTACTGCTACGGCGAGGTGGACGGGAGTTGCGACGTGAAGCTGACAGTGCGTGAGAGCGGGTCGGGCGCGGCGCCGAACCAATCCACGCGGTGAACGGATTCGCGCGCGTTTCTGAGCGAGTCGAGGCGGCGGCCCGCGCGGCGGCGCATAATTGAATGCCCCGGCGGCGGCGTGCTAGCTTCGCAGACCGGCGCGTTCGCGCAAAACTTCGGGGCGGCGTACCCAAGTGGTAAGGGAGAGGTCTGCAAAACCTCGATGCGTCGGTTCGAATCCGACCGCCGCCTCCATCAACTACTTCGACGAGACCACGGACTATTGCAAGGGGGAGCGGGTGGGGCGCGCCGAAGTTGCTACTCCTTCTTCGAGCCGTAGCTCACGGCCAATCCGGCGCGGGCGTCGGACTGAATTCCATATTGCGGGATCGGGTAGCGCAGACCGTTGCCGGCAAGCCGCTGCATTCCTTCGATCGCCTTGGGCAGGTAGCGCGGCGGCAACGCCATCAGCATCTCGTCGTCGAGCACGCCGCCATAGCGCCGCTCGGCGAAGCACGGAATCGAAAGGCTGGGCTCGCCGATTTTGAGGGCGCGACCCCATGAGTCGGCGCAGGCAGATTCGCCGACCACGCCCCATTGGAATTTCTTGTAGCCGGCCCATTGAAGGCCGTTAATGAAGATGATCATCTGGCCCGGCGTCGCGTAAATGAGGCAGATGTCGGGCGGGTTGAGGCGTCCGCTGGCCAGCGGCGACACCGCCATCGCGGTATAGCGCCCATGTGGCACGCAATCCATGGCGCGCTGATGAGCGGCGGAGTCCTCGAGGTTCGAATACCAGATGCCGGCCATGTTGCGGCCGGAGAGCCATTCGTCATCCTGTGGATGCAGGCCGATGACGGCACCGCATTGCGCGCCGACGAGATCCTTTTGCGTGATCCCGACAGTGAAACCGAGCCGGGCGGCCTGGGCGACAATTTGGTCGGTAGTGTGAATTGACCTGGGACGGCGAATCTTCGGAATCGCCTCCATCTCCGCGACCGTCAGGAAGAGCTTCATTCCTATCGGGGTGGTCTTGAGCCGCAGCAGGCGGTTGAGATCGTCGGTGAGTTGCGTCCAATCGTAGGATGCGGGTTCAGCGATTGCGGTCGAAGCGTTGGTCGAATTTTCAGCCATCCGGATGACCTCCGTTATGCGTGGCAACGGCTGCGGCCGCGCCAGGATCAGACCGCTGTATAGCATAGCTCGCGGCGTGTGCGACCAAACGCGCGATTTCGCACCGCGAGATGGGAGTTCAGGCGGCGGCGCGCTGGCCGAGGACCTGGCGCAGGAACTGCCCGGTATGCGACGCAGGGGCGGCAGCGATTTCTTCCGGAGTGCCCTTGGCGACGACCTGGCCGCCGCGATCGCCGCCCTCGGGTCCGAGATCGATTACATAGTCGGCGGTCTTGATGACGTCGAGGTTGTGCTCGATCACGATGATCGTGTTGCCGCTGTCGGCGAGACGTCCCAGCACCGCGAGCAGTTTCTTGATGTCGTCGAAATGCAGGCCGGTAGTCGGCTCGTCGAGGATGTAGAGCGTGCGGCCGGTGGCGCGGCGCGCGAGTTCCTTGGCGAGCTTAATGCGTTGCGCCTCGCCGCCCGACAGCGTGGTCGCCGACTGGCCGAGATGGATGTAGTCGAGGCCGACATCGCGCAGGGTCTCGAGCTTCTGGCGAATCGGCGGCACCGAGCCCATGAACTCGATGGCGTCGAGCACCGTCATGTTGAGGACTTCGGCGATGCTCTTGCCCTTGTACTGGATTTCGAGCGTGTCGCGATTGTAGCGCTTGCCGGCGCAGACTTCGCAGGTGACGTAGACGTCGGGCAGGAAGTGCATTTCGATGCGAATGATGCCGTCGCCCTGGCACGCCTCGCAGCGTCCGCCCTTGACGTTGAAGGAGAAGCGGCCGGGACCATAGCCGCGCATGCGGGCCTCGGGAAGCTGCGCGAAGAGTTCGCGGATGTGCGTGAAGAGGCCGGTGTAAGTCGCGGGATTGGAGCGCGGCGTGCGTCCGATCGGGCTCTGATCGACGTGGATAACCTTGTCGAGATGCTCGACGCCTTCGAGGCTCTTGATGGCGCCGGCACGTTCACGGCTGCCGCCGAGTTTCTGCGCGAGCGCGCGATTGAGGGTATCGAGCACCAGGGTCGATTTCCCCGAGCCTGAGACACCGGTCACACAAATCACGACGCCGAGCGGAAAGGCGACGGTCAGGTCGCGGAGATTGTTTTCGCGCGCGCCGCGGATCGTGAGCCATCGGTTGCCGAGCGTGCGGCGGCGCGACGGCACCGGGATTTCGACCTCACCCGAAAGGTACTTGCCGGTGAGCGACGCGGGATTATCCATCACCTCCTGCGGCGTGCCCTGTGCGACGATGTAACCGCCGTGGATGCCTGCGCCGGGGCCCATATCGACGATGTGATCGGCCTCGAGCATGGTGTCGCGATCGTGCTCGACCACCAGCACCGAGTTGCCGAGTTCCTTGAGCCGCTTGAGCGTCGAGAGCAGGCGCTGGTTGTCGCGCTGATGGAGTCCGATCGACGGCTCGTCGAGAATGTAGAGCACGCCGACCAGGCTCGATCCGATTTGCGTCGCGAGCCGGATGCGCTGGCCCTCGCCGCCGGAGAGGCTGCCCGAGGTGCGGTCGAGCGTGAGGTAGTCGAGGCCGACGTCGGCGAGGAAACCGAGGCGCTCGCGGATCTCCTTGAGAATCAGGCGCGCGATTTCCGTCTCCTGCGCGGTCAATTTGGGATTGGCGAAAAAGGCCACCGCCTGCTTGATCGACATCGCGGTGACGTCGCTGATCGACTTGTTATTGAAGCGGACGAAGAGGCTTTCCTTTTTGAGGCGTGCGCCGTTGCACGACGGGCACGGGCGCATGTTCATGTAGGATTCCAGGACTTCGCGAATGCTCTCGGACTCGGTCTCCTTGTAACGGCGATCGAGCCAGGTCAGCACGCCCTCGAAAGCGCGCGCGTAGTCGTGATGGCGTTCGCCGCGCTGGTAGGTGAATTCGATCTCCTCGTCGCCGGAGCCGTTCAGAATCGCCTTGCGCACCTTGGCCGGAATCGATTTCCACGGCGTGTCGAGGCTGAACTTGTAATGCGCCGCGAGCGATTCCAGCACCGGCTGCATGAAGTTCAAGGTCGCCCATGGAGCGATCGCGCCATCGGCGAGACTCAAGTCCTCGTTCTGCACGACCAGCTCAGGATCGAAGTACATGATCGAGCCGATGCCCGAGCATTCGGTGCAGGCGCCGTGCGGACTGTTGAAGGAAAACATCCGCGGGGTGATCTCGGGATACGAGATGCCGCATTCGACGCAGGCGAAGCGCTGGCTGAAATAGATTTCGCCGCCGCCGTTCTTCGCGGTGGTATCGAGGCGCTCGACCTTGAGCAGGTCTTGCCCGTACTTGAAGGCGACTTCGAGCGACTCGCCGAGGCGCTTTTCGATGCCGGTGCGAATCGCGAGCCGATCGACCATCACGTCGATGGTGTGGCGCTGATTCTTGTTCAGGGTGATGTCGTCGCCGAGCTCGACCAGCTTGCCGTCGATCTTGGCGCGCACGAAGCCCGCGCGGCGGAGGTCGGAAAGTTCCTTTTTATATTCGCCTTTGCGATCGCGCACGATTGGCGCGAGCACGTGAATCCGCGCGCCCTCGGGCCACGCCATGATGCGGTCGACGATCTGCTGGACGCTCTGCTGCGTGATTTCGCGCCCGCAGTTGTAGCAGAACGCATGACCGACGCGGGCGAACAGGAGCCGCAGGTAATCGTAGGTTTCGGTAATCGTGGCGACGGTCGAACGCGGATTGCGCGAAGTGGTTTTTTGCTCGATCGAGATCGCGGGCGACAGGCCCTCGATGGAATCGACGTCGGGCTTTTCCATCTGCTCGAGGAACTGGCGCGCATAGGCCGAGAGCGATTCGACGTAGCGGCGCTGGCCCTCGGCATAGATGGTGTCGAAGGCGAGCGAGGATTTACCGGAACCCGAGAGGCCGGTGATGACGACGAGCTGGCCGCGCGGAATCTCGATATCGATATTTTTGAGATTATGTTCGCGCGCGCCCTTGATAACTATGCGATCCATCGCGTTCCTGCCTATGTGATCGTCGTGCGCCACGCTATGCGAGAACGGCACTTCACGCCGCACGGCGCACCTGTTCGCCGCTGGTGACGACCGCGCGTGCAGCATACTCGATCGCAGCGATCATACTGGACGCGTCGGCCTTGCCCGTTCCAGCGATGTCGTAGGCAGTTCCATGATCGGGCGAGGTCCGCACAAAGGGCAAGCCCAGCGTGACGTTGACGGCGCGGTCGAATTCGAGCGTCTTGAGCGCGATCAATCCCTGGTCGTGATACATCGCGACCGCCGCGTCGAAGGCGAACGCGCCGTGCGGCCGGATAAACGCGGTGTCGGGCGCGAGCGGACCGAAGGCGTCGATGCCGGCGCGGCGGGCGCGCTGTATCGCCGGCGTAATCACGCGCGCCTCTTCGTCACCAAATAGCCCGTTCTCACCCGCATGGGGGTTGAAGCCGAGCACTCCGATACGCGGCGTCGCGATGCCGAGACGGCTGCGCAAATGATCGGTCAGGAGCGTGATGGTCTGGTAGACGCCGTCGCGGGTGAGCGCCGCGGAGACCTTGGCTAGTCCCATATGCACGGTCACGAGAGCGAGCCGCAAGTGATCGCCGGCGAACATCATGCGCCATCGGCGCGCGTGCGACAGATCGGCGAGCAGTTCGGAATGACCGGGGAAGCGATGGCCCGCGCGATTGAGCCATTCCTTATTGATGGGGGCGGTCGCCAGCGCATCGGCTTCGCCCGCCAGTGCCATCCGCGCACCTTCGACGACGTAGCGATAGGCCGCGTCGGCGTCGGCGATGCTCGGCCGTCCGGGGCTGCTCGCGCGTGCGGGCAAGCGGCCCACCGTGATCACGGCAAGGCCGTCGCGCATGCCCTTCATGGGCTTGCCGGGCGTCCATTCATAAGGTTGCGGTGAGCGCGATCCGAGCGGTTTGGCGGCTGCGCGCATCGCGCCGAGGTCGCCGATCACGACCAACGAAGGCGGCTTGCGCCGGCTTGCGAGCGCGCTGGCGGCCTTGAGGATCACCTCGGCTCCGATGCCGGCAGGGTCGCCCATGCTGATCGCAATGAGCGGATTCTTTTTGGCCGGCACCGCCACTGTTAGTGCTGCAACGTTTCGACGTAGTGCTGCTTGATCAGATCCGAATCGATCCACTTCTGGAAGGCGATCTTGGCCTGCTCGGTCATCAGCTTCTCGCGAATCTCGGTGCGGACCTGGTCCAGCGGCTTCAGGCCGGGTAGCTGATGCTGTTCGACCTTGACGATGTGGAAGCCGTACTTGGTCTTGACGACCGGCGAAAGATCCCCGTCCTTGGAGGATTTGATCGCCGCGAGGACTGCGTCGTTCAAGTCGGCGGGCGCAAATTCACCGAGTTCGCCACCCTTGGTCTTCGAATCGTCGTCGGAATACTTGAGCGCCAAGCCGGCGAAGTCGGCGTCCTTTTTGGCGGCTTGACTGCGAACGTCTTCGGCCTTCTTGCGCAAATCGTCAACCTGTTGCGGGGTGGCACCGGCGGGAACCGTAATGAGTATTTGGGCGAGTTTGAACTTTTCGTCGGACGCGGTGAATTCGTCGGGATTATTCTTGTAATAGATTTCGATTTCGTCGTCGGTAACGACTATTTTCTGCCGCACCTCCTGATCGATCATGGTCACCGCTTCGACCTGCTTACGGATCTTGGCGCGAAATTCGTCGTAACTGACATTCTGCGAGCTGAGCTGGGTGCGGAGTTGATCGATGGTCAGGTGGTTCTGCTGCGCGAGGTTCCGGATGTAGCGATCGACCTCCTCATCGTCGACTTTGGCAGCGTATTTCTGGGCTTCCTGCTCGAGCATCCGCTGAGCGATTGCGTTCTTGAGAGCGACATCGGGGTCGCTCGACGTCGCGGCGCCCGGCGCAAATCCAGCGGCCGCCGCACCGCTCGAGGCGCCGGCCGGCGGGTTCGTCAAATCGTGCGACGTGATCGGGTCGCCGTCGACGCTCGCGACGACGCTGTCGATCTCCTCCGCTCGGAGCGGCCGCGCATTTAGGGAGATCGACAGTGCCAGCAGCCCGGCGGCCGAGGCCGCGATTAGCGCCGCTGAGCGTAACGGTTGCGCAATATTTTTCATCGATTAATGATTCGTGTGATGGTTCGCGTTGGGACTAATGCATGAGCGGCCCGGCGGATCGGACCGGCTGGGTGTCCAATTTTTCACAGGCCGCCAACGCCTGCAAGACGCCGTCGATTTGGGCGAAGGTCTGCTGGTATTCTCCGGGCATAATTTGCACGATCACCTGGAACGAAGGCGTCAGGCGCATGCTCTTGCGGTTGGCGTGCGCCAGTGCCGTGAGCTTCTCGGTTTCGAGCGGCGCGTCGGCGTGGAACTTGATTTCGAGCTGGGCGTTCTTCAGCATCGCGCTCAGGATCATCTGGTCGCGCATCATGCGGCGCAAATTCATGGCGGCGATCAGATTTTCGATCAGCGTCGGCACCGGGCCGAAGCGATCGCGCATTTCGTCGCGCAGTTCGTCAAGGTCGGCCGGGGTGGAGGCGCGCGCCATCCGGCGATAGAGCACCAGCCGTTCGTTTTCGTCGGGCACGAAGCTGTCGGGGATGTAAGCGGGGATCGCGAGGCGCAGTTCGGGCTCGAAGTCGGGCCGCGCCGGCTCGCCGCGCAATTCCCGAATCGCCTCGTCCATCATCTCGGTGTAGAGCTCGAAGCCGACCGCGGCGATTTCTCCCGACTGCTCGCGGCCGAGCAGATTGCCGGCGCCGCGATGTTCGAGGTCGCGCATCGCGAGCTTGAAACCGCCACCGCCTTCGGCCTCGACCAGTTCGCGCAGCGCCTCGATGCGGCGCTTGGCGTCGCGCGTGATGATGTGTTCGCCGGGAATCAGCAGGTAGGCGTAGGCCTTGCGTTTGGCCCGCCCGACGCGTCCGCGCAACTGGTAGAGCTGGGCCAGGCCGAAGTGGTCGGCGCGGTTGATGATCATGGTATTGGCGTTGGGAATATCCAGGCCCGATTCGATAATCGCCGAGCAGATCAGGACGTTGATGCGATTTTCGATGAAGTCGCGCATCACGGTCTCGAGTTGATGATCCTTCATCTGGCCGTGGGCGATCGCGATTTTCGCCTCGGGCACGAGGCCCTGGATATGACGCGCCATGTAGTCGATATTTTCGACGCGATTGTGGACGAAGAAGACCTGACCGCCGCGGTTGAGCTCGCGGATGATGACGTCGCGAATCAGGCCGTCGTCGAAATGGGCGACGAAGGTGCGCACGGCCTGCCGCGCGGGCGGCGGCGTCTGGATCACGGAAAGGTCGCGAATCCCGAGCATCGCCATGTGCAGCGTGCGGGGAATCGGCGTCGCGGTCAGGGTCAGAACTTCGACGAGCTTGCGGAAGCGCTTGATGCGTTCCTTATCGACTACCCCGAAGCGGTGCTCCTCGTCGATGACCAGCAGGCCGAGCTTGGGAAACTCGACGTCGCCCTGCAGCAGCCGATGGGTTCCGATGACGATATCGACGGCGCCGCGGCGCACATCTTCGATGACTTGCCGGTTTTCCTTGGGCGAACGAAAGCGCGAGACCATCTCGATGCGCACCGGATAATCGCGGAAGCGGTTGGTGAAATTATTCCAATGCTGTTCGGCGAGGATGGTCGTCGGCACCAGCACGGCGACTTGCCGCCCGTCCATCACGCACATGAAGGCGGCGCGCAGGGCGACCTCGGTCTTGCCGAAGCCGGCATCGCCGCAAATCAGGCGATCCATCGGCTTGGACCGCGAGAGGTCGCGGATGACCTCGTCGATGGCAGCCTGCTGGTCGGGGGTTTCCTCGAACTCGAAGCGGTCGCAGAATTCCTCGAACTCGCGTCCCGGATGCGGAAAGGCGTGACCCTCGGCGACCTCGCGAGCGGCGTAGATATCGAGCAGTTCGGAGGCCATCGCGAGCACCGCCTGACGGGTGCGTTTCTTGACGCGATCCCAGGAACCGCCGCCGAGCTTGTCGAGCTTGGGCTCGGTGCCGTCGCTCCCCCCGACGTAGCGCTGGACGAGATTAATCCGCTCGACCGGGACGTACATGGTGTCGTTCCCGGAATATTCGAGGTTGAGGAAATCGCCTTCGGCGTCGGCGACTTTGAGATGCTTCAATCCGCGATAGCGGCCGAGGCCGTGGTCGATATGGACGACCACATCGTCGGGCTTGAGCTCCTCGAGATTGAGCAGGGCGCCCTTGCCGGTGCGGCGCGAGGGGCGGCGGCGCGCACGCGGCTCGCCGAAGAGGTCTTCCTCGCTGTAAATGTACAGCCCGTCTTTCTGTAGAACGGTGCCCGCGGCAATTTCACCCTCGACGATCACGGGGCGGAAGTCCGGCCATTCGAGCATCGCGGCGAAGCTCTTGCACTCGGTGTTGATCTCGATGTCGTAGGCTTCGAGGTGGCGTCTGAGGCGCGCCGCCTGATTGGGACCCTCGACCACCATCAGGGCGCGCCCCTGCCCGCGGCGAACTTCGGCGAGTTCGGTCGCGAGCGGCTCGAAGGACGGCGCGGCTCGAGCGCCGGTCAGTTCGGCCGCGCCGAGGCGCAGGCTCGGCTGGGATTTGAGTTCGATCGGCGTCGCCCAGCCTTCGCGCGGAGCGGTCACCGTGATCAGCGAACCGACCTCGACCGCGACTAACGCGGAGAGTGACCGTTCGAGCTGATCGGTGCGCAGGTAGAATGATTCGGGCGTCGGATAAAAGATCGGTTTCGCTTGCGCGGCTGCGGCTTCATTCGCGACCCGCTCGGCGATACGTTCGGCCTCACCGAGAATGCGGCCGGGATCGATCATCCAGGCGATGGCGTTGGCCGGTACGTACTCGAAGATAGATTCCAGACCGTCCTCGTACAGCAAGGGGGCGATCAGTTCGACGCCGGGGAAAAGCAGGCCGTTTTCGAGCGTCTCGGTCAGTTCGGCGGTCTCCTTGCGCACCATCCCGATTTCGGCGCAGCGCAGTGCCACGCGATCGACCAGGTGCTTGTCGCGCAGAATCGCGGGCGGTACGTGGCGCGTGCGGATAACGGTCGCCTCATCGATTTCGCCGAGCGAGCGCTGGCTCGACGGATCGAAATGCCGAATCGAGGTGACGATGTCTTCTTCCAGCTCGATGCGCACGGGATGGTGATGGAGCGGCGAGAAGACGTCGACGATGCCGCCGCGGACGCTGAAATCGCCGGGCTCCTCGGTCTGCGGTACGCGCTGATAGCCCATCGCGGCGAGCGCCTCGACCATCGCGTCGAGGTCAACGCCCTCGGCCAGTGCGATGCGAATGACGGAATCCTCGAAGACGCGCCGCGGCAGCGTGCGCATCATCAGCGCCTCGGCCGAGGTGACGATCACCGGCGCCTTGGTGCGAATCATGGCGAAGAGCGCGGCGAGCTGCGCCGCCTGCACATCGGGTGGCGGCGATAACTGGGCAAACGGACGCACTTCCCAAGCCGGCAGTAGATGGACGCGCGCAGCGGCGGAATCGCAATCGGCGGGCTGATCGAGGAAGAAGGCGAGTTCGCCGGCGAGCGCTTCCGCCTCGCTCGCAAGCGACGTGATCGCAAGGATCGGCCGGTCGAGACTCAGCGCGGCCTCGCGCAACATCAGGGCGTTGGCCGTGCCCTTGATACCCATCAGCGGAAAGCGGCGTTCGTTGCCGGCCTCCAATCGCGCCTTGAGTTCGCTACCCGCCTCTTTGAGACTTCGTTCCACTAATCGAAAATGTATCCTTCCACCAAACACCAATACCGGCGAATCACCACGGGGCGCGCCGGAAACCGATCAATAATAGCAGACCGGCGCGATACGCCGAATCACCGCGGTGTGAATCGCGCGCGAAATTTCACACAAATGACTTTGCGGCTAGGGATGCTTCGTCGGCGGAGCGACGGAAGGGGCGATCGGCGTCGCCTCATCGTCGGCATCCGCCGCGGCGTGGGCGGCGTCGCCGAGCTTGATCGGTAGCTTGAGCGTTTTCTTAGAACCGTCAGGCATTGCGCGGGTGATTGTAAGGTAGATCAAATCGCCGGGCTTGAGGCTCTCGAGTTCGGACTGGAGGTCGAAGTCATTGATCACCCGCCGGTCGTCGATCGCGACGATGAGATCACCGCCCTGGCCGAGGGATCCGGTCTTCTTCAGCAGGGGCATCATGAACAAATCGAGTGGCGGCATGAGCGAGCCGACGGTCGCGCCGGATTCGCCTATCGAAGTCATTTTGGTTCGCCCGCGCAGGCCCGCGACGGCGGCCGGGCTGTCGCGATCAACGCTGACGACTTCGAGGCCGGCGACCAGGCCGTTGGGCCGATCGTTCGCATAAATCGTTTGCACAGCGATTCCCAGGTACGGGCGCTTCGTCGGCGAGGCTTCCTGCGACGCGCCGGGGGGGCCGTCGCGGGATGCCGCAGCGTCGTTGCCAGGTGCGTCGCGGGGGCTTGCAGGTGGCGGTTCAGCGGCGGGCGGAGGAGGGGCGATTCGCGGGGCAATCTCGAGCGTCTGATCCGACGGCGCCGCGGGATCGTGCGCCGGCGCGACGGCGCTTTGCGCCCACGCACAGGTCGTGCGCGCGACGATTGCGGCAAGCGTAATCGCGAAGAGGGCAATTGGTCGCGTGGGACGCATCGAGGATCGCATTTTATCGACTGCGCGACGATTGGGAAACGCGCGCCGGCAGCCTTGCCACCGCCGAATGTTGGGATCGCACAGGCCGGATAAAACGGATGGCGAGTGCGCCTCATTTCGCTTGAAGGGGGCGGGTGCCCCGTGCGAGATTGACCCATCCCGAAAAGCGTCGTGTACCAATGAAAATTCTTTCGACAGTCGGTCTCAAGCCCGCCCAGAGCGCAATGATCAGGGAAGCCGCCGGGCCGGGCGCGGAACTGATCGATCGGCCGACGCGCACGCGCGAGGAACTAATCCAAGCCGCGGGCGATGGCTGCGACATCCTATTTGGCTTGCGCGCACCGGACGAACTGGTGCACCGGTCGCCGCAGTTGAAATGGGTCCAACTGACCAGCGCGGGTGCCGAGCACATCCTCAAGGGAATGATCGCGGAGCGCACCGAGGTCGCGGTTACCACCGCCAGCGGAATCCACGCGACGCCGATCGCGGAATACACAATCGGCTCAATGCTGGCGTTCGCGCATTGCCTGCACGTCACCATGCGCGCGCAGTTGCGGCACGAATGGGAGCGCGGGTCGTTCATGGAGACGGCGGATTCGCTGCGCGGCAAGACCCTGGGCGTGATTGGCTACGGATCGATCGGACGGGAGACGGCGCGCATTGGAGCGGCGCTCGGCATGACGGTGCTGGCGCTCAAACGCAACCCGACCGATCGCGCGGACACGGGATGGAATCCGCCCGACGTTGGCGACCTCGAAGGGCGCATACCGGCGCGATGGTTCGGGCCAACTGACTGCGCCGCCCTCCTGAGCGAGAGCGATTACGTGACGGTGACGTTGCCGCTGACGCCACAGACGCGCGGCTTCGTCGGCGCGAAGGAAATGGCCGCGATGCGCCCGCACGCCTACATCGTGAACATCGGACGTGGCAGCGTAATCGATCAGAACGCGCTAATCGAAGCGCTGCGCGAAAAACGCATCGCGGGCGCGGGCCTCGACGTGTTCGAGCGCGAGCCGCTCGAGGCGGACAGTCCGCTGTGGGCGATGGACAACGTCATCCTGACGCCGCACATGTCGGGCGCCCGCCGCGATTACAATACCGCCGCGTGTATGTTGTTCGCCGACAACCTGCGCCGCTTTCGCGCGGGCCAGCCGCTATTCAACGTGATCGATCGCGCGCTCGGTTATTAGTTTTTTCAGTGATTGACGTTCGCGTTGCTCGACGCACGGCCAAGTCGAGTGAATCTGCTCAAGCTTAAAGATCCGGCATGCGTCACCCTATTTGCCGGTGAATTTCGGCGGACGCTTGCCGATGAATGCCGCCATGCCTTCTTGCGCGTCTGCCGTGCGGGCACATTCGGCGATCATTTCAGTCTCCAGTTCCATCTGCTCGCTGAGCGTATTATTGCTCGAGGCGTAGAGCAGACGCTTGACCCCGCCGAGCGCGGTGGTCGCTCCGCCGGCGAGTTCCGCGGCGAGCTTCCCGGCCTCGGCCATCACCTCGCCGTCGGGCACAACGCGTGTGATGATACCCATTGCTTCAGCTTCGCGGGCGGTGAGCGCTCTATTGATCATTGCCAATTCCATCGCGCGGCGCAGGCCCACGATACGCGGCAAATAGTAGGTCGAGGAGCCGTCCGGAGTCAGTCCGATGCGCGTGTATGACATCGTGAAGCGGGCGGACTCACCCGCAAGGACGAGATCGCCGGCGCAGATGAGGCTCAGACCGGCCCCACCGGCGCTGCCGTTGACGGCGATCACCAGCGGGGCGCGCATGCGGGCGAACCGATTCATCGCGGTGTGTAAGTAAAGCGTCACGCGCTTCAGAAACGCGGGGAGTTCGGCGGGGCTTTGCGCGGCAAACGATTTGAGGTCTCCGCCCGCACAGAACAACTTGCCATTGCCGGTGAGCAGGACGGCGCGCACGCCCGTATCTTCATTGCAGCGCAGCGAAACCTCTTCAAGCTCCTGCGCCAGTTCGAGATTCAGCGCATTGGCGGCCTCAGGACGATTCAGGGTGACGTGCGCGACACTATCGCGCATTTCGAAATTGAGACACTTGAAATTGGACATGGCTTTTTCACTCCGTGGAACGCCCTCACCCGCGCTCGCTGCGCGAGCTTGCCCTCTCCCTGGGCAAGGATAGGGGTTAAAAATTGTCGCGCTGCTAAAGCGAGCGGAGCCATTCGGCGATGGCGCCGCCAATTTCGTGCGGAGAATCCTCCTGGATAAAGTGCGAGCCTGTGACCGTCACTTCGCGCTGATTGGGCCATCGCCGGCAAAACTCGCGCTGCGGGCCGATCAGAATCGCGCCGGGATCGGCGTTGACGAAGAGCTTTGGCAGGGTGCTCTCCATCAGCCAATCCCCATAGGCTTTTACGATCGCGGTGACGTCGGCCGGTTCCCCGTCGATTGGGATCTGGCGCGGCCACGTCAGCATCGGGCGGCGCGATTCACCGGGCTCGAGATAGGGCTTGCGATAGACCGTCATCTCGGCCTCGCTCAACTTGCGCAGAATGCTGCCGGGAAGGATGCGCTCGATAAAGACGTTGTTCTTCAGGACCATCTCGTCGCCGGCCGGACTGCGCATTGCAACGAAGACCTTGCGCGCTGCATCGGGCCATTCGGCGAGAGCAACCGGACGCACGATCGCTTCCATATACGCGATGCCCTTGACGCTGGCCGGGTTGCGACGGGCCCAGTGAAAGCCGAGCGCGGAGCCCCAATCGTGGATGACCAGCGTGACGTTGCGCTTGAGCCCGAGCGCGTCGAACCAGCCGTCGAGATAGCGCGCGTGATCGACGAAGCGATAGGAGCCGTCGGGCGTGCGCCCCGACTCGCCCATCCCGACGAGATCGGGCGCAAGGCAGCGGCCGAGTCCGGCGAGATGCGGAATTACGTTGCGCCAGAGATACGACGAGGTCGGATTGCCATGGAGGAAGACGATCGGATCGCCAATTCCGACATCCACATACGCCATCTCGACGCCGTCGACTTTCACGCGTTTGCGTGGATTCGGATCGATTGCGGAAATTGACATCTCGCTCATCGTGAGTGCTCCTGCGCCAATCCACAGAGATACGGGGTGGCGGGTGGATAGGCAAGATTCGCGAGACTCCCGTGACCGATCGTCCGCAGCCATCACGCCTTGCCGGATGGCGTCTGAGCGGAGCACAATTGCGCGGGTTATCCACAAGGAGCGAAGACGATGGCGGAGCGCAAACGGAAATTCTGGGGCTGGGGTTACGAGGATCAGGGGCCAAATCCGACGCAGCAGCAGCATCTGGCGGAGCGGATGGCAAAGCGGTTCGGCCTCGACAGCTTCCAGATCACGCCGCCGCCCACGGAATCCGAGTTGAATCTGCGTGCGCCGCGAATCGCGCCGCCGGCCGCGATCGCGTCGATTTGTTCGTCGAGCACCTACGATCGCGCGGGGCACAGTTACGGCAAGAGTTTTCGCGACATCGTGCGCGCCTTCCGCCGCGATTATCCGAATCCGTTCGACGTCGTCGCCTTCCCGCACGACGAGCAGGAGCTTATCCGCGTGCTCGAATGGTGCGACGCGGAAAGAATCGCGGTGTCGCCGTATGGCGGCGGGTCGAGCGTGGCGGGCGGTGTCGAACCGCCATCGAAGGGTGACTATCGCGGCGCGGTGTCGATCGATCTCGGCCGGCTGGACAAGGTAATCGAGATCGATCGGGTATCACGCGCGGCGCGAATTCAGGGCGGGGTGCTGGGTCCCGCGATGGAGGATCAACTGCGTCCGCATGGTTATACGCTGCGGCATTATCCGCAATCGTTTGAATTCTCGACGCTCGGCGGATGGATCGCCACGCGATCGGGCGGTCATTTCGCGACGCTCTACACCCACATCGACGATTTCGTGGAATCGGTGCGGGTGGTGACGCCGAGCGGGATAATCGAGTCGTTCCGTCTTCCGGGTTCGGGCGCCGGTCCGAGCCCCGACCGCATGTTCATCGGTTCGGAAGGCACGCTCGGAATCATCACGGAGGCGTGGATGCGCTTGCAGGATCGACCGACCTTCCGCGCCGGCGCGTCGATTTCATTTCCCGATTTCGAGACCGGGGCGAAGGCCGTGCGAGCGATTTCACAGGCGGGACTATATCCGGCGAATTGCCGTCTGCTCGATCCCGGTGAGGCCGCCAATGCCGGCGCGAACCAGGGCGAAGCGGCCGTGATGGTGCTTGCGTTCGAATCCGCCGACCATCCGCTGGAGCCGTGGATGAAACGGGCGCTCGAATGCTGCGCGGACTTTGGCGGGAAAGTTCCCGAGGAGGCGGCCAAGACGCGGACCGACGCCGAAGCGACGCACGAAGGTGCGGCCGGGGCATGGCGTAACGCGTTCCTCAACGCGCCGTATCTGCGCGATACGGTGGTCGCGATGGGCATGGTGAGCGAGACCTTCGAGACCGCGATCACCTGGGATCGCTTCGCCGAATTCAATGCGCAGGTGATGGCGACGGCGCGCGACGCCGTCAAGCGCGTTTGCGGCAAGGGCACCGTGACGGTGCGCTTCACGCACGCGTATCCCGATGGACCGGCGCCGTACTACACAATCCTCGCGCCGGGCAAGCGGGGCGCGCAACTCGAGCAATGGGATGACATCAAGCGGGCGGTTTCGGACAAGCTCAACAGCCTCGGCGGCACGATCACGCACCATCATTCGGTCGGCCGCGACCATCGCCCGTGGTACGACCGCCAGCGCCCGGACGGTTTCGCGTCGGCGTTGAAGGCGGTCAAGCGCACGCTCGATCCCAAGGGGATTCTGAATCCGGGCGTGCTGTTCGATCCGTGATGCAGGCTGATCGGGAGTAACGCTCAAATGTTCGATCTAGCGACATTCAGTCATCGAGGCTGAGTTGCTTGCGCGCCGCCGCGCTCATGCGATGGGGAGTCCAGGCAGGCTCCCACACGATCTCGACCACCGCTCGATTGCAGTCAGGAAGGCCCAACAGCTTCTCCTCGATTTCGGTCGCAATCAGGTCGCCCATTGAGCATCCGCGCGCCGTCAGCGTCATCCGGACGGTGACGACATCGCCGTCGAGGTTGACGCCATAGATGAGTCCAAGATCGACGATGTTGACCGGGATTTCCGGGTCAAAACATTCGCTTAGGACTTCGTATATCTCCGCTTCGGTTAGCATCGCCGATGCAATCGGGGCGAAATCATGCGCGCGCCAGTCAATTTCTCCCCGCCACGCGGCTTTAGTATATAGATAAACATGGGGTCTCATAACCGGCAGGTGCGGGAGGATTCGTATGCCCGATAACGATGAAGTGACCGCGCAGGTCGAAGAATTGTGCGACGAAGCGGTCGATCGATATGCCGACGGCAATTACGACGAAGCGATTGCGCTTTACACCAAGGCGCTCGAACTCGACGGCAAGTGCGGCGACGCCTTCACCGGCCTCGCGATGTGCCATCAGTCAAAGGGCGATATCGACGCCGCTATCGAGGTGACCAAGCACTACGTCGAGGTGGAACCCGAGGATCTCCTGGGGTTCACCAACCTGAGCATGTTCTACCAGAAGAAAGGCATGATAAAGGAAGCAGAGGCGGCTGGTGCGGAAGCGCGACGGCTCGACTGGAAGCGCCAGCTCAAGGAAGCCAAGGCGAAAGGCACCGGCCAATAGCGATGGCGGCGACGGTACGATTTGCAGAGTGAAGAGGCGAGGCTCGGCGCGAGGAGAAATACGATGAGGCTGAAGGACAAGATTGTTTTGGTGACCGGGGGCGGTTCGGGACTCGGGCGCGAGATGGGCCTGCTTTTCGCAAGCGAAGGTGCAAAGGTCGGCGTCAACGACGTTCGTCCTGAATCGGCGCAAAATGTCGCAACCGAAATCATGCGCGCGGGCGGGGTTGCACGGCCCTTCGTCGCGGACGTATCGAACAGTGCGGCGGTAAGGAAAATGTTCGCCGACTTTATCGCGGCGTTCGGCACAATCGATGTGCTGGTCAACAACGCCGGTATCGGGCGCACGCGCGAAGGCACCGGAGAGGTGGAGCTGCTGGGCACGATCGATCTCACCGACGACGATTGGCACAGGATGATCGCGACGCACCTGGACGCGACATTTTACTGCACGCGCGAGGCGCTCAAGGTAATGATCCCGAAGGGCGCCGGTCACATCATCAACCAGGGCTCGATCGCAGGGACGGCGGGGCTGCCATTCGTCTCGAATTATTGCGCGGCCAAGGCGGGTATCATTGGATTCACCAAATCGGTGGCGCTCGAAGTGGCGAAATTCGGCATCGTCGTGAACGCGATTGCGCCGGGCTTCATCGACACGCCGATGACGGCGCCGATGGCGGCCGAGGCGCGCGAATGGGTAATCAACCACACGCCGATCGGACGCTTCGGTGAGCCGCGCGATATCGCCGCCGCTGCGCTCTACCTGGCGTCCGATGATTCAAAGTTCATGATCGGCCAGGTAATCAGTCCCAACGGTGGCTGGACCACCGCGTAATTGCGGCGGAGGAACAACAGCGACGGTCGTCGTACGTCGGCAGGAGGACAATGATGCGAACCGTATTTGCCCGCTTCGATTTCAAGAGCTCCGACCTCGAAGCCGAGGAGCGGAATTACGCTGAGGTTCATGTCGCACTCGCCAAGCAGCTACCGGGTTTGCGCCAATACATCACGGGTCGCTTGCGTGCGCCGTCGGGCCAACAGCCGCCACATTATCGAGCCGCACTGTTGAGCTTCGACAGCGCCGCCGAGGCCGAGGCCGCGATGCGCAAGTCGCCGGTGGCGAAGGCGGTTGCCGCCGATGGCCGCGAGCACATGACGAACTTGCTCTGGCTCGAGATGGATTCTGAAATTATCGTTCCTTTCGAGGCGAAGCCGCCCGGGAACAAATACCTCCTGATGGCGGCGGAGTTCGATCTTCAGGTTGAAAAGGCCGGGTTCAGCGACGCCGCCAGCGCCGAACAGCGATACCTCGGCGAGCACACGCGGATCGCGCGGAGACTGCCCGGCCTGCGCCATTACATGGTGGGACGGTTGGTCGAAGCGGCGCACGAGAAACCGGATCGCTTGCGGATAGCGTTCCTGGTCTTCGACGATGCCGACGCGCTCAAAACCGCTTATCGGTCGCCGGTGGGAGTCGAACTGATCAAGGACGAGGAGGCCACGATCGCGAATGCCCGGGTCTATCGCATCGACGCGACCGTCCAGCTCTGACGGCGGTAGTTTCGGATCGTGGTGTCGGCCAGGCTCTTCGCGACGGAGTTTGCGGTGATTAGCGCCCGCGCGCGCAACTTGTATGCCGCGGCGCCATCGAGGGCTTCCTGCATCTGAAATGCTCCAACGTATAGCCGGCGTCCTGGTACCGCTCTTTTCGCTACGAACCACCGATGACCTGGGACGCGGCGAGATCCGCGGGCTGATTCCGATGGCCGATTTCGCGCTTGCCATGGGCCATCGGATGATTCAACTCTTGCCGATCGATGAAACCGCGCCGGGCGAAACCAGCCCGTACGGCGCGATGAGCGTGATGGCGATCGATCCGCTGTACATTTCAGCGCGTGGTCTCGACGGCGTCGATGCGGCTGATATCGAGGCCGCGCGCTTGAGTGCGGGTCCCGGCGATCCGCCCGATGCGGTCAAGCTCAAAGCGGCCAGGATGGATCTCCTGCGCAAATCGTTTCATCACTTTGCGGCGAAGGCGAGTCCAGAGGATCGCCGCGCTTTCGAGGAATTTCAGCATCGCAATCGCGAATGGCTCCATGACTACGCGCTTTTTCGCGCGCTCAAGGAAAAATTCCGCTGGAGCGAATGGGCCGCATGGCCCGAGGGCTTGAGCCGGCGCACGCCGGCCGCGCTCAAAGCCGCTGCCCGTGAATTCGCGGACGAAACCTCCACCTACGCCTACATTCAGTTCGTGGCCCATCGCCAATGGTCTGATGTTCGTGCGGAACTTGCGCGGCGCGGCGTGATTGTTGGCGGTGACCTCTCATTTTCGCCGGCTCGCGAAAGCGCCGAGGTCTGGGCCAACCAGGAAATGTTCGACCTTGCGCGCACGGTTGGCGCGCCCCCCGACGCCTTTTCGAAAGACGGGCAACGATGGGGACTGCCGATGCCCGATTGGGCGCGGATGCGGGCGCAGGGCTTCTCCCTGATCCGCACACGGATACGCCAGGCACGCGAATTGTTCGACCTGCTGCGGATCGATCACGTCGTGGGTCTCTTTCGCACTTACGCGTTCGGCATCGACTCGGGCGCACCCGGCGCATTCGACCCGCCGGACCAGGACGATCAGCGCGCGCAAGGCGCAGAGATCATACGCGCAATCAAAGAGGAAGCCGGGCCTCTCGAGATCTTCGCCGAGGATCTCGGAGTGATTCCGCCGTTCGTACGTGAGTCGCTCATGGCGCTCGGCCTGCCGGGCTACAAGGTGATGCGCTGGGAACGCGAGTGGAAGGTTGCCGGTCAGCCGTTCATTGATCCGGCGACTTATTCCGAACTCTCGGTCGCGACCACGGGAACGCACGACACCGAGACGATGGCCGAGTGGTGGCGCGAGGCGAATGCGGACGAGCGCTGCCAGTTCGTCACTTCGCTCAGGCTCGCAGACGCGCTGGACCCGCGGCGCGATAGACTTGACGATCGCGCAGTCGGCGCGATCCTCAGTTCGCTCTACGCCGCGCCGTCGCGCCTGACGATCGCTCCGGTGCAGGACCTGTTCGGATGGGAGGCGCGAATCAACACACCCGGAACCGTGGACCCCGTTAACTGGAAATGGCGCCTGCCGTTCGCGCTCGACCGTTTCCGTGATAACCGCGATCTGGTTTCGAAATTAGCTGTGCTTCGCGCGATTGCTTCGCGTACCCATCGCCTTTGAGGGCACCCCGCCGCACCGCGCGGCCGTCACGGTTCGATCATCGGCACATGGGTAGTCGTGTCCGTGATGCTTCTCCCGATTGCCTGGGTCCACGATATGGTGCTGTTTTTGATTCCGTTCGATAGTTTGTGTCGGTTGAATAGGGGATTATGGCTGAGTGAATGTGCATAAACGAGCCGCATGGCGGATAAGGCGGAGTTTCATGTTACTTGGCGGCCCGCGCGCCGTGGCGATTTCCGCAGTCACGTTCGTGGGCGCGTCAATCCTCGTGCTGGCAGTGAGCGGCTGCGGTGCGCGAAATCCGCCGCCTTTGCCCTCTGCCGCGAAGGCGACGCCCGTATTGCCTCCGGCCGCGCCGACCATCGCGCCGCCACCGCCAGCTTCGTCATCGGCGGCTTCGGCGCCGAAGGGCCCCGCGCCGTTCGCAATCGCACAAGGTCCCGACGGTAATTTGTGGTTCACCGAATTTCGCTCGCATCAAATCGGGCGGATCACACCCCAAGGCGATTCGAAGCCCTACGAGTTGAATCGCGATGTGTTGCCGGAGCGATTAGTCGCTGGTCCCGACGCGGCCATCTGGTTCACCGATCCGGCCGGCAATCGGATCGGACGCCTCGATCCCGGTGGTGCACAGGCCTATGTCCCACTGCGGACCGTCAACAGCGGTCCGGCAGCGATTACACGCGGGCCTGACGGTAATCTCTGGTTCACCGAGCATGCGGCCAATCGCATCGGCCGCATTACGCCGCTTGGTACCTTGACGGAATTCGTCCTGCTACATCCGGGCGGTCCTGCGGGAATCGCCACCGGCCCCGACGGGAACCTCTACATTGCTGAGAATAGTGGTGACCGCATCGATCGGATGTCACCGCAGGGGCGCGTGGACGAGTTCAAGTTGCCGAACCTCGGAAGCCTGCCCAATGGAATCGTGGCCGGCTCCGACGGAAATATGTGGTTTACCGAACTGGCGAGCCGCAAGCTCGGACGTCTGTCTCCGACCGGCGATCTCACCGAGTATCCGCTGCCCGGTAGTGGAACGCCCCTGAGCATCACCGCCGGTCCGGGCGATGCTCTGTGGATCACCGAGCCGCAGGCTCATGCGGTGTGCAAAATCAGTCCCGATGGACACGCGATGATCTTCTATCTTCCGGAGACGGTAGTGCCGAGCTTTATCGCCAGCGGCCCCGACGGCAACTTGTGGTTCACCGAGCCGACCGGAAAGATCGGGCGCCTCACACCCGCCGGGGCGCTGACTGAATTTCCGGTCTCTGGCGAGACCGCGAATAACTCCGCGGGAGCCACTGAGGCTGTTGCGGTTGCGCCCAGAAAGGACTTGCTGATGTCGCATCCGTAAGCCCGGAAGGGGCGCGCTGGTTGTCACCCTCATCGCGTTTTGCGCTATAAGCGTAAGCGCAACACTCGCGGAACCTGGCACCCTTAAGGGCCGTACTGGAGGGAACTTACGATGGTTCGTCATCTCGAAGGCAAGGTGGCCGCCGTTACCGGCGGCGGGCGTGGCATCGGCCGCGAAGTTTGCCGGGCGCTTGCGGCGCAAGGCGCCGCGGTCGTAGTCAACGATCTGGGGGTGTCGGTCGCGGGGCAGAAGGAAACCGTGTCGCCGGCTGACGACGTCGCCAAAGAAATCAAGGCTGCGGGTGGTAACGCTGCGGCAAATCACCTGGACATTTCAACGCCCGAGGGTGGCGAGGGTCTGGTTGAACAGGCGATCAAGGAATTCGGCAAGCTTGATATCCTGGTGAACGTCGCCGGGATTTTGCGCGACCGCATGATCTTCAACATGACGATTGAGGAATGGGACGCGGTGGTTCGGGTTCATCTGCGTGGCCATTTCTGCACCATGCGACCGGCGAGCGCGCATATGCGCGAGCGCAAGTTCGGCCGCATCATCAACTTTTCGTCGAACTCGGCGCTGGGCGCCCCCGGCCAGCCGAATTACGCCGCCGCCAAGGCCGGTATCCTCGGCCTCACCTACAGCGCCGCCAACAGCCTGCAAAAATATGGAATCACCGTCAACGCAATCATGCCCGGTGCCGCCACCCGGATGACCGACACGATCCCGGAGGGCCGCCTGCCCGGTACTCGCCCGGCCAGCGAGCAGTCCAGTGGCACTCCGATGGACCCGGCGAACGTCCCCCCAATCATCGTCTTCCTGGCAAGCGACGAAGCCGCCGCGGTTAACGGCCAATGCTTCGGCGCTTCGGGGTATCGGATCACGCGCTATACCCACATCGAGCCCGATCGAATTCTCAGCAGCAACGGGCCGTGGGATATCGATCAACTGTTCAAGATTTTCAAATCGACGCTGGGGACGGGCATGCAGCCCCCGCGCATGTAGCCTTCATGGGCAACTGCCCACGCGCTAATCCATGGCGACGCTTACGCTGTATCAGTTCGCGACCAGCCCCTTCTGCGCCAAGGTGCGCAAGATTCTCGACTTCAAAGGGCTCGATTACCGCGTGGTCGAAGTCGACTATCTCGAACGCAAGGAGTTGATTCTCGCGTCGGGTCAATTGATGGTCCCGGCGTTGACCTTGGAGACCGGCGAGACCATCGTCGATTCGGATCGGATCGCGGCGCGGCTCGACGAGCTTTATCCTGAGCCAACGCTATTCCCGCCGGAGTGGCGCGGGATTCATCTGGCGCTGGCGCGCTACTTCGACGGTGAATTCGAGGATGCGCTGTTTCGCGCTGCGCTGCCCGACGAAATCGTCCACTATGCGCGCCAGGGTCGCGACCGAGAGGCCTTTTATCGATTGATCCGCGAGCGCAAATACGGCGCCGGCTTTTGCGCTGAGGTTGTCAGTAACCACGCGTTGCATTGGACCCGCGCGCATGAACTGTTGGCGGCGCTCGACGACACCCTGCGCGAGCGGGCTTTCCTGCTCGGGCGCATCGGGTACGCCGATTTCGCGCTGTACGGCCAGTTGAGTTCTCTCGCGATTAGCGGCGTTCTGAAGATTCCCGGTGAAATGACGAGTCTGCGCGCCTACTACGGCCGCGTCGATCGCATCACCGCGGCGCTCGATCCCAACGCCTGAGCAGTGCCCGTCGGTTCAGGTTCAGGTCAGCTCATTGCGCGCCAGTCCCTGCCGGCGTCAGGTGCCTTGATAGACCGCCTCGTTCAGAAAGCGGCCGAACAGCGCTCCGCTGGAATCCAGCGCGACGTCATAAAGGGACGGTCCGCGTCCCACCGCGAAAATCTGATGGCCCTCGTCGAGGAACGCATAAATCACGCAGCAGGCGAGGGCGGTATACGGTCGTTTCGCGAGCGGGCCGCGAATCAGCAGCCAGAAGAGGATGGCGTAATCGGCGAAGTGCGCAGCCTTACGGATGAGGTTGTGCATCAGCGAAATGGTCGCGAACGAGGCGCCGGGAAAAGTCCAGCGCAGAATCGGTTCGATGATCTTCGAGGTGTTTGCCGACGAAAAGTACGTGGTCGAAAGGGTGAACAGCACCGCCATCCATAGAATCGCCGGTACCCAGTCCTTGAACGATGATCGCGGGACCGTCGCGCCGTTCAGATTCTCAACGCCGTCCGGCGCCTGGGGGGAACGGTCCGCTTGCTCCATTTGTGCTTCCGGCGTTAACTCGATCAGTGGGCTTGAATACTGCTGTGCGATTGAATCGGGGTGTCCGGCGCTGGCGCTCGCGGCCGCTTGGTTAATTGTGGTCGGCTGGCGCCGTTCGATCAAGCCTGCCGGCAGCCGCATTCCTTGAGAGGTGGATTCATCCGTTGACTGAAACGATTCAAATTGCCAAGGCCCAGTCCGCGCCGCCGTGCACCGTCGTTATCTTTGGCGCCTCCGGCGACCTTGCGAAACGCAAGCTGCTGCCCGCGCTCTACAATCTGCGTGCGTGCGGACAGGAAGTCGCGCCGCATGAATTTGCGGTGCTCGGATTCGCGCGGCGTCCAATGGCTTTGGAAGAGTTCCGCGAAAGCGCGCGCGTCGCGGCGGCGCAGTTTTCGCGGCTCGAACTCGACCGGAAATGCTGGCATGAGTTTGCCGCGGGCCTCGATTATGTCTCGGGTCTCGACGAACCCGACGGCTTCCGCCGGCTCAAGGAACGCCTCGAGCACATCGAAGCCACGCGCGGGCTCCCGCCCAATCGCATCTACTACCTTTCGATTCCACCCGAGGCCGTGCCGGAATGCGTCGAGCGTCTCGATGCCGCCGGCCTCATCGCCAAGCCCGGAGCGGCCAACTTTACCCGCGTCGTGGTCGAGAAACCTATCGGTACCGACCTCGAGAGTGCGCTCGAAGTCGACAGGCTGCTGCGGCGGTTCTTCGACGAATCGCAGATTTTCCGTATCGACCATTATCTGGGCAAGGAGACCGTCCAGAATCTGTTCGTGCTGCGTTTCGCCAATACGATCTTCGAGCGCATGTGGGGCGCGCGCAATGTCGACCATGTGCAGATCACCGTGGCCGAGAACGATGGCGTCGGTGCGCGCGCGATGTATTACGACCCGGCTGGCGCGCTGCGTGACATGGTGCAGAATCACATGCTGCAGTTGCTCGCGCTGATCGCGATGGAGCCGCCGATCTCGCTCGACTCCGACGCGGTTCGCGACGCCAAGCTCAACGTTCTGCGGGCGTTGCGGCCGCTGCCACCTGGCGGGGCGCGCGACCTGGTCGTACGCGCCCGCTATGCGGCCGGTATCGTCGATGGCGAGCCGGTCCCCGGCTATGCGCAGGAGAAGGGCATCCCACCGTCGTCGCGCACCGAAACCTTCGTCGCCTTCAAAGCCGCCATCGACAATTGGCGCTGGGCCGGCGTGCCCTTCTACCTGCGCACGGGCAAGCGGATGCCGTCGCGCGGCAGCGTCATTTTCATTCAGTTCAAGGACGTGCCGCGCATCCTCTTTAATCGTGAGGCAAAGATTCCGCCCAACGCCCTGACAATCCGGATTCAACCCGACGAGGGCTTTTCCTTCGAAGTTCTGGCGAAGCAGCCCGGATTGGATATCGCGATTCGCCCCGTGCGGATGAATCTGCGCTACGACAGCGAATTCTACGGCCCCTCGCCGGAGGCTTATGAGCGCCTGCTGCTGGACGTGATGAGCGGTGACCACACGCTCTTCGTCAGCGCCCCGTTCGTCGAGAAGTCGTGGGGTTTCGTCCAGTCGATTCTCGACCAGTGGCGTGAAGATTCGGCGATCCCGATGCACGAATACCCTGCCGGATCGCATGGTCCGGAAGCCGCCGACAAACTGATTCAGGCCGATGGCCGCGAATGGCTGGATCCCTGATCCCGCGCTCCTGATTCGCGCTGGTGCCGCGAAACGTTTTCCTCGCGGGATCGTATTGAGAATAACTATCTATATAAAACCGCCCGATGAGTTTCCCTGTCCCGCTAAAGCCGGTAAAACCTTCATGACGCTGTTTTTGAGCGCATTTGTTTAATGGCCAGGCTTGAGCAAGTTGACCGCAATCTGCCCACCTCGGCGATCGTCCCGGTGGTCGCCGAAGGAGCCGCACTCGAGGGGCACGGCCTGACCAAGAGTTACGGCGGCCGCATCGTCGTAAACAAGGTCGAGGTCCGCATCGGCAAGGGTGAGGTGGTCGGTTTGCTTGGACCCAACGGGGCTGGCAAGACCACCACCTTCTACATGCTGGTGGGGCTGCTCAAGCCCGACGCCGGCACAATTTCTCTCGGCGGTCACGACATCACGATGCTGCCGTTGTACCAGCGCGCGCGCCGCGGCATCAGCTATCTGCCACAGGAGCCCTCGGTCTTTCGCAAGCTGACGGTCGAGCAGAACCTGATGGCGGTGCTCGAGACGCTCCCGCTGACCGACGGCGAGCGCCGCACGCGCCTGCAATCGCTGCTCGGTGAACTCGATATCGCGCACCTCGCCAAGTCACCGGCCGGCGTGCTGTCCGGCGGCGAACGGCGCAAAGTTGAAATCACGCGCGCGCTCGTGCTCGATCCGCTGTTCCTCTGCCTCGACGAACCATTTGCCGGAATCGATCCGATTACGGTCATCGAAATCCAGCGCATCATCACCTACCTGAAGGATCGCGGCATCGGCATCCTGATGTCCGACCACAACGTGCAGGAGACGCTTTCGATCATCGATCGCGCCTACGTCATCCACGCCGGCAAGATCCTCCTCGAAGGTACGCCACACGAGATCGTCGATAACGAACGTGTGCGCGAAGTCTTCCTCGGCGAGCGCTTCCGCCTCCGGTGAACCATGCCCACCTGTCGCCGGGCGAGGCCGACCTGTCAGTTCAATTGAAATCGGAGAGTTTAAGATGCGTCTGAAAGGCAAAGTCGGATTGGTCAGCGGCGCCGCTTCGGGTATCGGAGAGGCTACCGCCAAAACCTTCGCCCGCGAAGGCGCCGCGGTCGTCGTCGCCGACCTCAACGAAGAAGGTGGCCGGCGCGTCGTCAGCGAAATTCGGCAAGCCGGAGGCACGGCCGAGTTCGTGCGCTGTAATATCGGCCGTCCGGCCGAAGTCGATGCGGCGTTCCGTTTCGCCACCGACAAATTTGGCCAGCTCGACATCCTCCACAACAACGCGATCGTTTTCGTTCCGGGCCGTCTCGGCGACGTCACGATCGATCAATGGCAGAAGGCGATCAACGTCGGTCTGACATCTTATTGGTACTGCACCAAGGTCGCGCTCGCCCTGATGGTGCCGCGGGGGCGCGGCGCGATCGTCAACACCGCGTCGATCTCGGGGGTCAACGCCGACTATGGTCTCGGCCCCTACAACATCATTAAGGCCGCCGTCATTAATATGACTCGCTCGACTGCGATCGAGTACGCCCGCAAGGGTATCCGCTGTAACTGCGTATGTCCGGGGCCGATCGCGACGCCGCCGCTGGTGAAGCTGCGCCGCGATCAACCGGAACTCATGGGCCGTCTGGCCGATGCCATCCCGATGGGCCGCATGGGCGAGCCGCATGAGATCGCCAACGCCGTCCTCTTCCTGGCTTCCGACGAAGCCTCATTCGTTACCGGTATCGCCCTGGTCGTCGACGGCGGCAGCACCGCTGTCAACTCGATCCCGAGCCTCCTCGGCACCGGTCCGTCCTGGTAATGCGCTGCGTAAAGTTACAGGGCCCTGCGCAATCGTTATCGACCACCCATGCCGCAGGGGAGTAAAGTAGCTTCCATGAGCATTCTGATTCCATTCGTGGTTGAGCAGACGGGGCGCGGCGAACGCTCTTACGACATTTACTCGAGGCTGCTGAAGGACCGCATCGTTTTCGTCGGCGGTCAGATCGGCGACGACCTCGCCAACGTCGTCACCGCGCAACTGCTCTTCCTGGAATCCGAGGATCCCGAGCGCGAGATCAACATGTACATCAATTCGCCCGGCGGATCGGTCACCGCGGGGCTCGCGATTTACGACACCATGCAGTTCGTCAAGCCTCCGGTTTCGACGCTCTGCGTTGGCCAGGCCGCGAGCATGGCCGCGGTGCTGCTCGCGGCGGGCGCGAAGGGCAAGCGCTATTCGCTGCCGCATTCGCGTATCATGATTCATCAGCTCTCGGGCGGTTTTGAAGGGCAGGCTGCCGATATCGATATTCAGGCGCGCGAGGCCCTGCGTCTGCGCGATCTGCTCAATCAGATTCTCTCGAGCCACACCGGGCAGGCCTTCAAGAAGGTCGAAAAGGACACTGACCGCGACAATTATCTCAGTGCCAAGGAGGCGGTGGAGTATGGCCTGATCGATGAAGTGATCGAGGGGCGCAACACCAAGGTCGCCTAGCCGCTGCGCCCGATTTTCGCTCGGAACCGATCATAATTGACGCTCGCGACGCTCGGGCATGCAGCAAAGTCCCGCGCGTCATGATTGCCAATGCGTCTCGGCTGCGTCGCAACCGCAGCCGTGCGGGTATTTCCCGTGCCCAACAAAAGGGAAGTCTGAAACCTCATCATAGTTGACGCTCGCGATGCTCGGGCAGGCCGCAAAGTCCCGCGCTCCTCAACAAATTTCCCTTTTTCTCCGTCGCTCGTTTACGCCGCGCCTAGCGGCCCGCCGCGGCAGACGCCGTCTCTTTCTCGGTGTAGGGCGTCAGTTCGTCGAGTGCGGGTTTGATCTCGCGCATGAAGAGTTCGAGATTGCGGATGACGACTTCCTTCGGCATCTGCGCGTAATGATAGATCAGCGTCAGATACTCGGCTGGAAACTTCTTCCACTCCTCGACCAATTGCCGCCGCACGTCGTCAACCGTTCCGACCGCCCACATGCCGAATTGCGTGGTCGATTTGTAAACGTCGCTGGTATCCATCTTCCGCCGCCCATCGAGGCGTAGAAATTGCGGAAAATGTCGCCGTCGTAATCGATCAGCGAGCGCTTCGCATCCTCCATCGTCGCGCCCAGATGGGGCATGCGCACGACGGCCTGGTTCTGCCCGAACGCGAAATTATGGCCGCTGGCAGTCGCCGCCTGCTGATACTCCGTGCCCAGCGCGATCGCATTTTTGAGGCTCGTGAAGTAAAGCGGGATGAAGCCGCGGCGGCCCGCATATTGCGCGCTTTCAGGGCTACCCGCCGTCGCCACGAATACCGGCGGATGCGGCCGCGTGTAGGGCGCCGGTACCACGCTGATGCGGTGGATGTTGCCGTCAGCGCCGACCTCGCCGTGGGCACCGAATCTGCCCGTCACGCCCGCCCGCGCCAGCGGCCAATCGTCAACGCCCTTGTCGAACGGAAACGGTATCTGCCACGACTCGCCCTTGTACGAGATACTGTCCTCGGTCCACGCTTTGACGACGATATCGACCTCTTCCTCGAAGATGCGGCGATTGACGGCGTCGTCGTCAACGTCGCTCTGTTGCTTTTCGCCCGCGAACATATGGTTTTCATCGCCGCCGCCGGCCGTCGGCGAAATCGTCGCACGAGTGCCGAGATGCTGCCCGATAACATTGGTCCATCGCGACTGGTAGCCGCGCGCGAAGCCCACGAAACAGCGCCCGCGCGTCAAGTGGTCGATAATCGCGGTCTCTTCGGCGACGCGCATCGAGTTCTGCGTGCTCATCACATAACCCATCTGCCCGACCCGCACGTTCTTCGTGATCGCGGCCCAGTAGGCGTCGAGGACCCCCGGATTGGGGCCGCATTCGTAGCCCTCGGACCAGAAATGATGCTCGATGGTGGCGACGCCCCAGAGTCCCAGGTTGTCGGCTGCGCGAATGATAGCCAGCCGGTGAGCGTTTCCTGGTAGCGTTCGCGGTTGCGTCCGATCGGCCTCAGGGCCGCGCGTTCTTCTTCATTCTTGGCGGGGATTACCGGATAAAGCTGAAGTATTACTTTAACCATTGCAACCTCGGAGCGGGATTTGGGTCCGGCCTGGCCGGCACCGGTCTCAGCACGCCAGTATCACGCACACATCCGTCCGGCAAGGATCGTTCGCTCGATCCGCAGTCCGTCGTCTGGCCACGGCTCAAAAATCCGTGATCCGGGAGAGCGTTCCGAGATCCCAGTCCCATACGCTGAGTACCCAGACCGTCTTGTCATTAGCGCCGATCAGAAATGGATTTTCTCCTACGGGAATGGGTTTTCCGACGACCAGGTTGGTCTGCGAATCGATCCTTGAGACCGTGCTGTCGCCAAAGTTCGCGACCCACACCACACCGTCCGTTGCCGCGAGTCCGATCGGCGTACGCCCGACCGCGACGGTGGCTATAACCCGATTGGTTGACGGGTCGATTCTCGATACTGACCGCTCTCGAGAGTTTGACGCCCATACTGCGTCGCCGTCCGGCGCGATCGCAATCAAGTGGCGGCCTTGACCCACGCGGATCGTTGCCACGACCTGATTGGTCCGCGGATCGATCCGCCAGATCCTGTTGGTGCCGAAATCTTCGACCCAAACCGCCGCCTCGCTGGCGGCGATTGCTACTGGCCTGTCACCAGTCACGATGGTCGCCGTGACGTGATTGGTAATCGCGTCGATGCGTGAGACCGAATTGCTCTTCTCATTGGCGACCCACACTGACGTTCCGCTCACGGCCACGTCCGTCGGCCCCTGCCCGACCGCAATCGCTGCGACGACCTGCCTCGATTGCGTGTCAATGCGCGAGACTGAATCGCTTGCCCAGTTCGGCACCCATACCGCGTCCGGCCCTGCCGCCGGTCCCTCAGGCCTCACTCCCACCGCAATGCTTGCGGCGATTGAGCCGCTTGCGGGCTCGACTCGCACAACCGTCCCCACGTCCTCCTCAGTTAGCCAAAGCTCGCCGCCTGCCAAGGCCACTCCGCGGGGCTTTTCACCCGCCGAATACTGGCGCAGTTTAACGCCGAGTGGCATCAAGGCAACGCCGTGAAGGAACGCTTCGCCCTCAGCGATCGCCGGCTTCGCCGCGCCCATTAAAACTGTGTCGAAGTACCCGATTTCGATTACGTATGCAGGGTCGTCGGGATGCGAGCAAAGATAACCCCGATATTGCGATACGCGCGCCGTCTCACCATCGAACCGAACCCCCTGAAATCGGTCCCGAGCTTCGTGCGCCATTTCCCACCGCAGACAGTTGGGCGGATCGCGGCTGCTCCGTACGATTACCGACGACGTGCCTCTCGATTCGATGAAGCGCGTGAACGAATCTTCCAGGATTTTCGGATTGTCGGAGTCGCCGGGAACTCGATGCGCGACGACATATGCATGGGCGAATGAGGTTGGGCTGACTGCCTTGACGTAGAGTACGTCGAAGCCCAGGAGCAGGCGCGAGACTCCACTACCCGACAGTCGGTGCCATCCGTCGCCTTGCGGAGGGAGAATCGAAAAACCTTCTAATTCGAGGCGGTTCGGAGATACCGCAGGCGCGCCGACCGTAGATCTCGTCGATGCGGATTCGATCCCCACGCAGCCCACTGCGAACTGCGTAGTTGCAAGAGCAGCAATGAGAACCAGAGCCGCCGAGGACTCTTTCATATACTTCCCGCCCCCTAAATTGGCGCGGGCGACCGCGGGCCTCACCATTACCGCGGCCCTCGTGTCCTTAATCTCAGCCTATATCACAGAACTGAGCAACTTTGACTACGAGGGGAGTCAAAGCAAATGCTTGGCTCCCTTCGGTCGCGCAACCCGATAGGTCCAAGGCATTTCGCAGCATAAAATGTTCCATTGATTAAGATATATTTGTCATTGAAATTAGTATTTCTGTGACTCGAGAGCTTTGCTATTGCGTCCAAAAGCATCAGTCCCCCTGTCTCGATCGGCGCCACCCGTTAAACTGCGATGCACAACGACGCGGTCGCAAGCGCGAGTTGGGGTATGTGCGCCTGTCGTCATCGCGCGGGTCTCGCCTTTCGATTAGGATTCCGGAAGACTAGCAATGACCTAAGTATTCACGCAGCTTGCGCTGCCTCGGGAAGAGGTAACTACATGGCCCTACTGACTTCGGATTCACTGCGCCGTTGCGATAACGGGGATGGGATTGCGGGACGCCTCATGGCGCACACTGCAAAGCATTTCGTCGGTCGCGCGCTCGCCGCGGCGGCCGCCGTTATGCTGGTCGTGGCGGGATTTTCGCTCCGGGCCGATGCGGCTGATCAAAAGTTCACGCTCACCGTCGAAAGCAAGCCCGTCCGCCTTGGCACTGGCGTGACCTACAACGCGACGACCTTCAACGGTACCGTGCCCGGGCCGGTCCTCAAGGCGCGTGAAGGCGACGACGTGACTATCGCTCTGGCCAATCACACTGGCGACGCGCACGGCATCAACGTTCACGCGGCGCAGGTTGCCCCCTCACATTTTGCCGGGGATCCGATCAAGCCGGTCGGCTATACGTTCCGGGCCACCGTTCCGGGCGTGTTTGCTTACACTTGCTACGCGCCGCCGATTCTCGACCATATTGCCAGCGGCATGTATGGGATGATGATCGTTGAGCCGAAGGATGGATGGCCGGACGGCGACGCCCAGGAAGTGACGCTGGTGCAGAGCGAGTTTTACGGCTTGCCCGACAAGCGGGGTTTAATCACCGGCGACCATACGAAAATGATTGCGGCGCAGCCCGATTTCATCGTCTTTGACGGCGCGATGAACAAGTATGACCGCGACCATCCAATTAAGTTGAAGGTCGGCAAACTGGTGCGGGTATTCTTTGTCAACGCCGGACCCAATATGACCTCATCGTGGCATGTCGCCGGCGTCCTGTTCAGCACCGTCTATCGCGGTGGCAATCCGGCCAATGCGATGCACGGCATCAGCACCTTCGAAGTGGCGCCGAGCGACGGCGCCGTGTTCGAATTCACCGTCAACGAGCCCGGAATTTATAGTTTCATGGACCTCAACCGCGCGAGCCAATACAAGGGTGCGGCGGGAATCTTCAAGGCGGAGCCGTAACCTGACGAAAAGCGCGCGAGAGACTTATGCGTGGGGTTCGGCGGGGAATCGCGGGAGATCAGGTAGTTGCGATGACGAGCCGTGTCGTTGTCATAGGCGGTACGGCTCAGACGTGGTTTCCGCTAGAGCTCAGTTTCGGTGGTTATTTTCAGTAGCGACAGCCCACGCTACTTCTTGCAGAAGCTGCGCACATAGGCGGCCAGTCCTTTGATCTCGCTGTCGTCGAAAGCCTGTCCCCACGGCGGCATATCGCCCGGAAGATTGACCGCGGTTCCACCTTCCTTGATCGCCGTAAACATGGTGTTGTCGGAGATTTTCGTCATCGTCGCGCAGTCGCTGAAATTGCGCGGCGGTGTCTTGAGCGTTGACGCGTTTGCGCCGTCGCCGTGACCGCCCGGGCCATGGCACTTCGCGCAATAAACCATGTATTGCTCGCTTGGGTTTTCATCGTCACCGGCTGCCGACGCGCGCTGAACCGCTCCCGCGATTCCGATAGCACACACGAGTGCCACCATTGCTGTAAAAATTCGCGCTTTTCTCACAAATGCTTCCTCGCCTTTAAAATTCGTCTTCATCGTGCCTTCAAGTATAGCAGGATCGCCTTGGCGTCGTCGGGCGGTATGTTCCCGAGCGTCCGCATGTGCATTATGATCTGGTCCCATTCATAGGGAGCCTTCTCCGACCCCGGCCGCGCGTTGTGACAAGTATTGCAGTAAATCGGCCACAGCTTCGCGCCCTCCCGGAACAGGCGTTTCTGCTCAGCCGGACTGGGATTCTCTTGCGCCGAAGCGCGAGCGCCCACCGATCCGAATGCGAGAGTCGCAAGTACGATTGCCGCCAGTATTTTTCTCAAGACGGTGCCTCCACTCAGAATCCGACCGTGAATTGGGTGAGGAAGGCGCGATCGTTCGGAGTTGCGCCCACGGGTGTCTCGGCACCAGTCGATGAAACGAATACTCCTCCTGCCCGCGGCAATTCGATGTCGAATTCGTTCTGCCAAACGATCGATGGTGCGAACCAATAGTCGAGCGCCAAAGCCACTTCGCGAGAGTGCGGTGCGTATAATGCCGGGGAACCGTTAAGGCCGAAATCGGGAATCAGCCCGACCTGCATGCCGCCCAGGCCGACACCGGTAGCCCCGGCGATGTCGTCGGTTGAAACGCCGTGCTGGTTAACTCCCGAATAACGCACCAGCGGCTCTAATCGATGGAGATAGGTGTTGAGCCTATCGGGTAGGAACGGAACATTAAGACTGTTTAAGAAGTAACCGGCCTGTAGGTACCATCCCTGGCGATTGTCGGAGGCCTGTCCGTTGGGCATCTGGCGGTACGATTCCAGCCATTCGCCGCGAGTTTGCAGGTTATCGACGAAATAGTTGAAATCCACGCCCCATGAGTTCAACCAATTTCCATTTGCCCACTTGCCATTATAGGTGGATGCTCCGAGTTCAAGCCGGCCCATTTCCAAATCAACCGGCAGCGGATAGACACGAAAACGGGCGCCGATTGATTTGCCGTTGGTCTGGCTGTTGGCGACTGCCGTCGGGCTCGAGACCGCCGCGCCAAGGACTGGCGAGCTGTAGTTCGGGCCGTTGCCGCCCCAGACCGTATAGTCGAAATCCTGACCGAGGCCGGCGAACTGCAGGCCGCCCCGCAGCTGGACTCCAAGCTCCGCCGGCGGCACTACCGGCTCAACTCCAAACGGCAGCGGCGCTGTGACAAACCGATTCACCCACATCGGGCTCTGGTTCTCGTACCAGTCACCGAACGGTTGATCGAACAGACCGGCCACGACTGTTAAATAGTCGTTAACCGTGATCTGGAAATCGGCGGTCGACAGGTCAGTGCCCGTCCCGGTACTTCCAAATCCCGCGCTAAGCACGCCCTGAAACAGGATCCAGTCGGTCGGGCGGTACAGAATCATCGGCTCCCAGTCGAAAAAGAACGAGTTCTGCGAGGCATGATGAAGGCCGTCGAGGGCGCTGCTTTGTTGGTTATAGATGAAGTCGCCGCCGGCCGCCCCGGTCACCGTGAAGGTGTGTGAGCCCAGGTATCGATCGAAGGCATCGCCAAACTGCGATGTCGCCAATGGCGCTTCGACCTTCGTCTGCAGGGTTTCGATCTTCGCGCTGGTATCGGTTTGCAGCTTTTGATTTGCTGCCTTCAGTTGCTGATTCTGACCCTGGATCTCGCCGACCTTCTGTTCGAGATCCTGGATTTTCTTTTCGTCCTGTTCTTTGTCGGCCTTCAGCTCATCCACTTCGTGCATGATCCGGTTGAGCGTCTGGGCCTCGCTTGCAGCGACCGCATTTGCCGGACGCACCGAGGCGATAATCCAGATGCCACCGAGGACCAGGCACAGCCTTCCCAACTTCCCGTAGGCCATCACTTGTTTCCTTTTGAATCGTCATCGAGGCGTGTTCTATTCACCCCGCACGACCGTTGGCCGCGCGGGATCATCTAAACGGGTGGGCTCCAGTTTCCGTTACGCATCATAGCGGGTCAATGGTCCAGCGAAATACACACTAGCCGGCTGACACGCGCAAACCGCAGGCCCTTTTCAGGCAGTGTAACCTCAGGCGCCGGCGAGTGCGTCCACGGTGGTTGTGAAGTGCTGCATTAAGGAGCGTCCCGGCCCGATCGGAAAAATCACCGGATGATTCACGCCGACGGCGCGAAAGCTCTCGACGAACTTCCGCCCGGCCGCAGGCGGTCCGAACGCCGCGAGGCGCCGCGCCGCCGCATCGCTCAAGGCGTTGGGGGCGTCGTCGCGCTTGCCCTCGCGCCACAGCCGGCGCACCTCGGCGAACTCGTCCTGCAGTCCGTAGCGCTCGAACATGGCGTTGTACTGATCGACGAAGGCGTAGGTCGCGAGTTCGCGCTTGAACGCACTCACGGCGGCCGCCTCGTCCTCCGTGATGCACATCCGCAGGTAAATGCCGACGTCGATATCGGCGAGCTTGCGTCCGGCCTTTTCCGCCCCGGCGCGAATCTCCGCGATCATCGGCGGAATCGCTTCGGGGGGCGAATAGTTGAGCAGCACGCCGTCGGCGAGTTCGCCAGCCAGCCGCAGCATCGGCGGATTCAGCGCGGCCAGGTAGATTCGCGGCGGCGGATATTTCGATTGGAACCCGAGGCGGAAGTCGCTGCGATAGACCTTGCCCTCGAATTTGCAGCGTCCTTCGGTGAAGAGCTGGCGCATGATCGTGACGCACTCGCGCATCGCCGTGATTGGCTTGTGGTAGGCAGCGCCGTGCCAGCGTTCAACGATCACCGGGCTCGAAACGCCGAGGCCCGCGATCGCGCGTCCGCCCGAGAGCTCGTTGAGGGTTAGAAAGCCCATCGCCATCGCACCGGGCGTGCGAATCTGAATCGGCACGATCCCGGTCGCGAGGTCGGCCTTGGTCGTCGCCTGCGCGATCGTCGCCAGCGTGACGAAGGCGTCGGGGCCGCTCACCTCGGGCACCCAGATCGACGCGTAGCCGCGATCTTCGGCCTCACGGGCGAGGCGCGGACACTCGGCGAATGCGGTTGAGGCAATCGACATCTCCAGTCCCAATTTCGTTGCGGCTGCGGCCATAATGACTCCAAGATCGGGTGAAAATCGCGCCGAAATGCGCCGATAGCGATTGTGTCTCGACGGAAACCTCGCGGCAAGGCTCATGGAATGGGTTTGTTTTGTAAAAAAAGATTTTCGGCTCGGGACTCGCCCTGTGCGGGCTGCGGAATCCGGCCCCCCTGCACTCACTTCGAAACAGTGTACTCCTTTTTGTAGGGCGCCGCGCGCAAAGATGTTTGCGCGGCGGCTTGGCCCGGCTTCAGCTTCTAAAGTCTGTGTGTGACGGAGCGGCGGCGGTTGACCAAGTGCGCGAGGATAGGCGCGCATGCCTATTCGGGCGAAATGATCTTTTCAGTTGATCGACGGCGACCGCAGATAGCCCTGGAGGATATAGGGTGCGTCGGGGCCCGGCGGATGCGGCAGCAGCTTGAGGAAGAAGCCGAAATGATCGCGGCCGCTCTGTGTCGGAATGAGATAGAAGGTCACGTCGATGGTGCTGTCGTCGGGGCTGTCGCCGAGTTCAATAGTGCCGGCGCCCTTGAGGTCGAGGTCCGCACCATGCGCGACGATATCGGTCAGCTTGATCGCGCCCTGATCCAATTGGAGATTTCCGGTCAGCGTCCCGAGATGGATCGCGGGGAAGCCACGGACGACCGAAAACGCGAGGTTATCGCCGGTTATCACCATCGCGGCGCGATCGTCGGGAAGCTTCGGCCCGGCGATATGCGCGGTGCCGGCACCCGACAAATCGCCGTTCAAAATCACGCCCAGCTGCCTTAGCGGCGGGCTCTCCCCGAGCTTCAGTGAATCCAGGTTGAATTTCAAATCGACGTTGTCAGCATACTGATAAATCGTCACATGGACCGTACCGCCATAGAGTTCTGCATGCACGTGCATACCCCGCCGCCCGAGCAGCAGCGCCGCGAGCGTTGGTGCGAGCGTCACGGCAGGACTTTGTAGCAACGCCTCGTCATTGATTCCCGCGGTCGAGAACAGGCGCACGTCGGTCAGCGTAGCGCCGATCGGCGGACTGAGGTGCTGCGACTGGTAGGTGAGCTTCAATTGGTACGGGGCGAGCATCGACGTGAGCGTATCGCTATAGGGAAAGTCGGCGACCAGGAAGGCCGCGAAGACCGCCACGCCAATCACCGCACATGCGATGATTGCAGAGCGCCCGCGAATCGATCCCGCGGCCGGCATCGTTGCGGCTTTTTCAGCCATTGCGGCCCAACGACATGCAGGTCATATCGACGTCGTAGGAATGCGGGTCCTGGGTGCGCTGACGCAGGTGCAGGTTGGAGACCGTCACCGGCATCGGCAGCGTCTGCACGCCGTAAAGCGCGTCGACAATTTGCGCAAGGTTAAGTCCCGCCAACTTGAGATCGACCGTGAACTGCTGATAACCGCCCGGCACCGTCCGGTCCGACGGCGTTATCGAGCTGATTTTGTCGCGGCCGACGCTCCTGGTCAGGGACTGCTCGATGATCGAAAAGAGCGAAAAGTCCTTGCTTCGCACGGTGCGCTTTTCGGTCGCGGCGAGTTCGACTTTAATTTGCTGGTACGAGCGCATCATGGTGCGGACCTCGGCCAATTGTTGCTGGCGCGTCACCACCCGGTCGCCGAAACCCTCGCCCAGGCCGACAAACGGCAGATAGATGAAATTGTAGAGCACGATCACCCCGAGGACCGCACCGAAGATGCGCAGCAAGAGCTTTTCGCGCTGCTCGCGTTTGGAGTACCAGCCGTGCGCGGCCTGCCAGGCCGGCGCGATGCGGCGCCCCAACTCCTCGGCCCCGCGGCCAACGATGGTCTTGGCGCGATCGATCGATTTGCGCACCATCGGGGCGCCCGCGAGCGCGCGCATCCGCTCGCCCGCCGCCGTCCGCAGCTTCTCCGGCAGTTCCCTCAAGTTCACGGCCATGGCCTAGTCGGCTCCCGTCGCGCTTTCCCGCGGCGTCACGTTGAGTCGGAAATCGATCTTGCCGGGATCCGAACCGGCGGTCGCATGTTCGACCTGGATCGATCCGAATTCCGGCGTCCGTTCGAGCGCCTTTTTGACCTGGTCAACCGTGGCAAAGGAATCCGCGGTGCCTTCAATCTTGAGTCCGCTGTCGTCCACCACGAGGTCGTTCACCTGCATCGGCACTCCGGGCGGAATCGCGCGGGAAAGCGCGAGCAGCTCGTCGAGCGGCGACCCGTGGCCGAGGTTACCGCCCATCAGATGCAGCCGCTTGCGCATCGCGGCAATCTTTTGCTTCAGCGCGGTCTGCGCCATGGCCGGGTCCGTGTCACCCAGAGCGGGTGCGGTGACCTCCGCGATCTGGCGATTCAACAGATGCAACTGCCGAGCGTTGACCGCGACCCCGATCAGGAAATTCAGCAACGCAAGAACGATTGCCACCGCGGCCAGCGTGGTCGTGAGCCGCAGCGGACCCAGCCGGCCCGTCAGTCCGCGAAAGGCAAATTCGCCCTGGCGGAAATTCAGCAGCTCGAGCGGCTTGCTGGGGGCCTCGGCCAGCAACATCGCGAGACACGGCGCGAAGGCGACCGGCTCCGTGCGACTGCCGGCGAAGAACGACGAGCAATCGAATTCGTCAACGTAATGGATCGGCACGGCCAGTCCGCCGCCGATCTGTTCGCGAACCGCGGGCGTGGCCGCGGCCGCGCCGGTCAACACGAGATCGGGCGGCGCCTCGTCCGAGCCATGCGCGAGCAGGGTCTGGCGCACCGCGCCCAGGATCACCGCGGCTGCGGGTATGGGCAGGGCGGCGTCGCCGTCGTGCGGATCGATGCCGCGGCTGACGGTGCGCACCGCCCGTGGCGTGCCGCGCGAGTCGATCAGCACCATCGAGGTCGAAGCGTGATCGATGTCGACCACCAGATGAGCGCCGCCCGCGCCGTTGCGCGCACGCGCCAGCAAGCCCGCCAACGCGAGCGTCCCGAGCGTGACGACCTTGGGATCGAGTCCCGCGCGTGCCAGCAATTCGAGATGCCTTTGCACATCCGCTTTGCGGGCGATGGCCGCGATGACGAGGGTCTTGGCATCCTCGCGGCCGACGCGCGCGAAGGCGACTGCGGCGTCGTCAACCGGAAACGGCAGATGCTCCTCGAGCGCGAATGGCACCACCTGCGCGAGCCGGCGCCGATCGCTAAAGGGCAGCGCGAGCACCCGCTTGGCGACGAACTCGCCCGGCAGCGCCGAGACCAGGATATCGGGATGGCCGGCCGCGTCGATGATCCGCATGATCGCCGGCACGAGGTCGGCTTCGTCCTGCCCGCGTTGCTGCTCCCACGCGCCGATCAGCTCGAGCGAGTTCCAGGAGCGATCGGCAATCGCCGCGCGCACCCGCTCGCCGGCCAACTCCAGCGCCATGATTCGCAGCCCCATCCTTATCTCCGCTTCTCCGCGATGACCTTCGTCGTCCCGCCGCACGCCTAATCTTCGTGCCAGCTTATCAGCATCGCGGAGCCATTCGAATTGCGCCGAAAGACCGCATAGATGCGCCGGCGCGCCCCGGCAAATTCTCCCTGACCGATAATCGTAAAGTAAGAGCTGCGCGTGGTTAACAGCGGGGTCAGACGCGCGGCGAACTGTCCGATACCCGGCAGATTCGCGACATCGGTTACCGCGAGAAATGGACGGTACTCGCGCGCTGTGATGATGGCCTTGACCAGATCGGGGCTATTCGACAACTCCGGCGTCAGCGCCGCCAGCACCTCCGGCGACGCGGTGTTGGCGTTGATGCGCGCCTCGGGCGCCGTGGTCAGGTATTGCGCGAGTTGCATGAAGGCCGCGTCGTCCACGCCCTTGAGCGCGCGCAGGTCGCCAATCGTCGGCATCGGACCGTTGCGCGGCTCGTACGGTGGCGTCAGGCCCAAATAATAATCGGCTTCGGCGCCTCCCGGCGATTCGACGCTGTCGGGATCCAGCCAGTCAACCAGCACCGGGATGAGATCGGTTGAGACGCCGATACCCTCGAATAGCCGCGCAATCACCTGGGCGAATTTGTCGTCAACCTGGCGCGCACGCAAATTGTAAAGCTGATTGATATTGAGCTTGCGCGCCTCGTCAATGATCGAGACTGAGACCGTCCCGCCCTCGACCGGAATCGGCGGAACTTTGATTGCCCAGACATCCGTGAGCGAGTCGTATGGGGTCTTCTGCTGCGCGTCGCTGATCGAGTCGCGCTCGAGTATCGCGATCCCTACCTGGATCGCCGATCGTGCGAGGTAGAGCGCGCGCAATTCGTCCGCCTGGTTGGCGGCGGCACGATAGCCGAGCGCCGCCGAGGTGGCAAAATCGACCACCAGGATCGTCATCAGCGCGATTGCAAGCAGCGTCGCGAGCAGGGCGATTCCGCGCTCGGGCCGGCGCGCCCGCCGAATCAGCTTCAAGACCGGCGCTACCATGCCTGGAAAGCCATCGGCGGTGAGACCGCGGTGGACAGCGTGAGCGCGGCGCCGCCGCCCGAACCCATTTTGAGGTCAATGGCGATTTCCGCGGGCAGCGCTTGCCCGGCTGCGAGGCTGGTCGAATCCCAGCTTTCGCGCCAGTTCGTGCCGTCAAAATAACGGAGATGGAGTGAGATCAGGTTGTTGGCCAGCAGCACTGGCGACGAATTTTCGAGAGTGGGTGGCTTTGTCAGCAGGCTACTGTACTGAATCCGCTTCAACAGGAACCATCCGCGATGGTCTGGATTTGGCGTGGTGACGTAGGCAACCGTATCTTCCGGCCCGAAGCCCTCGAGGCTGCGCCGATGGCCCGGGTCGAGCGTCGATACGGTGAAGGTGTCCATTGGCGCGCCCCCTTCCTTGCGCGCGTTACCCAGCAGAATTACGCGGCTCGCGATAAACGGAGTTTGCACCGCGCCACGCAATTCGTTGCTCATCTGCGACAGTATCGTGCGCGCCGCCTGATCGATCGCAATCCGATTCTCCCCGTGGACCTTGCTGCCTGCCACCGCATGAAACGATTCCGCGAGCATCAGCAGCACCATCCCCAGGATCGCGACCGCGAGCATGATCTCGATCAGCGTAAACGCGGCGGCGTAGGGGCGATGCTCGCGGAGGCGTGGGGCACGCATCATTGGACCGCATCGTCCGAGGCGCTTGAATTGGCGCCGGCGTTCAGTCCGGGAATTTGCGGAGGAGTGGGGTTGTGCATGAATTCCAGCAAGTTGAAGCGGCGGCCGAAGCGATGGCCGTAGATGATGCTGATGCGCACGCGCCGCACGTCGGGGAACTCCGGCAGCACATCAACCGTGCGCTCCCAGCGGAAATTCTGGTACAGGCCCGGATAATCACGGGAAAAGTCGCCGCGGGTCTGCCCCGGTAGCGGGAAACGCTCCGCCTCGGCCGTGCTCATCAATTGCTGCCCGAGCATCGACGCGCGGGTCAGGTCTTGCGCGCGAATTACAGAGGCGAGGTTGCTCTGATGCAGCGACAGCAGCGCGAGCATCGCGATTCCGATAAAGGCGACCGCGATCATCACCTCCAGCAGCGTAAAACCACTGCGCGCGTTGCACGATGCCCCGTTTGCGACGGCCGCCCGATCGGCGTGCGCAACCTCTTCGCACTTCACTGGGAGGCCCCGCCGCGTGTGGGACCCACGTCGCCCCGAACGATCGAAACGTGGCCGCTGAATGGATCGATCGCCAGCGTGAAGACCTCGCCCTTGCTGTCGGCCAGATGAATCAGAGTCGCGTCCACGGAACCGCCCGGATAGAACTGGGCGCTCACGAGTCCGCGCCGCACGGTCCCCAGCCCCTCGACCGTGACATCGCGAATCCAGACACCCGCGGGCATCACGACGCGCACGCCGGCCGGTCCATTTTCCGGAAGGAACGCGGGCTTGACCGCGAACGGGTCTAAGCGCGAGGCGAAGTATCCGTTATTGGCGAGATCGAAGGTCAGGCGCAGGATCACCTTCTGCGCCCCCGCCTCCTGATAAAGATAGTTGGCGCGGCTGGCCAGGCGGCGCGCTTCGCTGCGCATCTGCGAGGTCTGCATGCTGCCGAAGTAGGGCATCGCGATCGTCATCACGAGCCCGATCAGGAACATCACGACCGCCAGTTCGAGCAACGTGAAGCCGCGCTGGAAGCGTCGATAAGCTCGCGGCGGTCGTGTTTCGCGCATCAAATTGTCAACGATTCGCCTTGTGGCCCAATGGCGCCAAAGCTTCGGCAAGGGTCGCGCTTGCGCTAGCCGCCGCCGTTGCTGCTGCCGTCAATATCCGCGTTCTTCCCGGTGCCGCCCTCGACTCCATCGGCGCCGTACGACTTCAGCACGTAATTGTCGCCGTCGCTCTGATAGACGTATGGGTTGCCCCACGGATCGTTCGGAATTTTTTCGATGTATCCGCCAGAAGGATAATCGGCCGGCACCTTGCCGTTTTGCGGTGCGCTGACCAACGCCGCCAGTCCTTGGTCGCTTGAAGGGTATGCGCCGTTGTCGAGGTAATAGCGATCGAGCGCAGTCTTGAACGCCGAGATATCCGCCTGCGCCTTGATTCGTTTGGCCTTGTCGGTCGCGCCCTTGAGGTTCTGTACCACGATCGTGGCCAGCAGTCCGATGATCAAGATGACCACCATGAGTTCGATCAGGGTGAAACCTTCCTGAGATCGGCGGAGCCTGTCACGCATCGTTTTCATCCTTGAGTTGGGCATCATTGCCGCAATTATCACTGGCGCCAATTAACACCGAAGGCAGCCATCACTGCATAAGCTGGTTGAGTTGAAAGATTGGCATCAGTACTGCCAACATCATAAACAATATCATCCCGGCCATCACCAGTGTCATCAACGGCTCGATCATGGTGGTCATCTGGCGCAGCGAGGATTCCACCTCGCGCTCATAATTGTCGGCCACCCGTTCGAGCATCCGCTCGAGATCGCCGGATCGTTCGCCGACCTTGATCATCTCGATCAACAGCGGCGGAAAGAGTCCGCTGCGGGCGAGCGTCTGGCCCATGCCATGGCCCTCGCGGATACTTTCGCGGCTTTCGTCAACCGCATCGGCCAGCAGGCCGTTGGTGACGACGCGGCGCACGGCCGTCAGTGCCGGCAGTAACTGCACGCCGCTCGAAAGCAGGGTCGCGAGCGTTCGCGCAAACCGCGCGCAGATGATTCGAATCACGGTCGGGCCGAGGTATGGCACGCGCAGCAGCCACCCATCGTAGAGCCGGCGTCCGCGCTTGCTCGAGAGTCCGGCCAGGATTGCGGCCGCCAGCCCCACCAGGGCGATCAACAGTACCAGCCAGTACGTCGTCAGGAAGTCGGAGAACGCTATCAGCCAACGCGTCATGGTCGGCAGCGCCGCATGCTGCTGCTGAAAGATCGTCGCGATTTGCGGCACCACGTAACTGACCAGAAAGCCCATGATCGCGAGACCGACGCACATCATGATGATCGGATAGGTCAGCGCGCCGCGTACCTTGGAGACGAACTCGGCCTGGCGCTCGCTGTATTCCGCCAGCCGATCGAGCACCGCCTCGAGCGCTCCGGCAGTCTCACCTGCCCGCACCATCCCGACGTAAAGATCGGAAAAGATGTCGGGATGCACCGCTAGCGCGTCGGCCAGCGAAGAGCCCTCGCGCACGGCCTCGCGCACTTGCGAGAGCATCCGCTTGACGGCGGGCCGCGTGGCCTGCTCCGCGAGCGTGCCCAGGGTTTCGGTCAGTTGCACGCCGGCGCCCAGCAGGGCACTCATCTGCCGCGTCATCAGGGCCAGTTCCGTCGCCGGTATACGGCGCTGCATTACCGGCAGCAGGCTGCGCAGCGACCATCCCGAGCCGCGCGCGGCGGCCGCCTCTTCGCCCAGGTCGGTCGGGAAAATCCCGAGGTCGCGCAACTTGCCGCGCGCGCTGCGGGCGCTGTCGGCGTCGATCACACCGGCGATCGAGCGCCCGTTGGCGGACAAACCGCGGTAAGCGAATACCGGCATTGGGATTAGTCCAGATGGACGGCGCGCACGCTAGGCGAGGTCTTCCTGCGTAACGCGCAACAACTCCTCGACCGTGGTTTGCCCCGCCAGGATGCGATCGGCGCCATCCTGGCGCAGCAGCTTCATGCCCTTGGCGGTGCACGCGCGCCGGATCATCGAGCCGTCAGCCTTCTGCATCACGAGGCCCCGCACATCGTCATCGACCACCATCAGTTCGGTGATGGCGGTACGGCCGCGATATCCGGTATTGCGGCAGGCCTTGCATCCGGCTGGCCGATAGATCGGCTTGGTCAGGCGCACTCCGCCGAGACCGATCCGGGTGAGCTCCGCTTCGGTCGGGTTGTACGGCTGGCGGCAATCGTTGCACACCACGCGCAGCAGGCGCTGCGCCAGCACCGCGATTACCGACGACGACACCAGGAAAGGCTCGATCCCCATGTCGATCAGCCGCGTCAGCGCGCCGAAGGAGTCGTTGGTATGCAGCGTCGAGAACACCAGATGCCCGGTTAGCGCCGCCTGGATCGCGATCTCGGCGGTCTCGCTGTCGCGGATTTCACCGACCATGATCACGTCGGGATCCTGGCGCAAAATCGAACGCAGCCCGTTGGCGAAGGTCAGCTCGATCTTCGGACTGACCTGCATCTGGCCGACACCGTGGAGCTGATACTCGATCGGATCTTCGATCGTGATGATGTTCTTTTCAGGTGAATTGATCCGGCTGAGGCATGCGTACAGCGTCGTCGTCTTGCCCGAACCGGTCGGGCCAGTCGCCAGGATAATGCCATGGCTCTGATGAATCAGCCGCTCGATTTTGGGCAGATTGTCGCCCGAGAATCCCAGCCGGTCCAGGTTCACATCGACCAGCGCCTGCGCCCGGTCCAACAATCGCAGCACGATCCGCTCGCCGAATGCCGTCGGGATGGTCGAGACCCGGATATCGATGTCGCGCCCGGCGATGCGCAGCCGGATGCGCCCGTCCTGCGGTAGCCGCTTCTCCGCGATGTTGAGGCCCGACATGACCTTGATGCGCGAGGCGATCGCCGCGTGAAAACGCTTCTGCGGCGTCAACACGTCGAAGAGCATGCCGTCAACGCGAAAGCGCACCACCAGGTCGCGCTCGAACACCTCGATATGGATATCGCTCGCGCGGTCCTTCACCGCCTGCGACAGCAGCCCGTTGACCAGCCGGATAATCGGCGCGGCATCGTCGGCCTCGAGCAAGTCGCGCGGCTCCGACGCCAGTTCGCTCGCGACCTGGTCGAGCCGGTCCTCCTCGAGATCGATCATCAGGTCATGGGCCGTGGTCGTCGCCGCCTGGTCGTAGGCGCGGTTGATCGCCTCGTTGATAACCTCGGCCGGCGCCACTACCGCCACGATCGGCTTGCCGAAGAGCACGTGTAGGTCGTCGAGCGGTTCGTAATTGGCGGGATCGGCTATCGCCACCGTGACCGTCGCGCCATCGCTCGCGACCGGCAGCAAGCGGTTGCGCTTGGCGTAATTTATCGGGACTTTCGCGACCAAGTCGTTTTCGAGAGTGGCGGCGTCGATATGGGCCTGAAAGGGCAGGCCGTATTCCTGCGCCAGCGCGCGGGCCAGGCGCTGCGGTTCGAGCGCGCCCATGTCAATCAGGACGTCGGCAATCTCCTGTCCCGGTTTCTTGCGCTGATGAGCCTTTGCGAGATCTTGTGGCGATACCCACGAGCGATCGAGCAGGATCGATTCGAAGCCGCTGCGCGCAGTCGCCATTAAAACACCTTTCCCAACCTACGCCTTGAGCCTCCGATCCCGCCGCCTGAAGCTGGCATTACTTGCGCCGCGCACATCTCGCGCGGCTCTGAAAATCATCTTTACACAATTAGACATGATGCGCTGAGCCTGTTGCAATAAGGGTGCACTCGCACGGGCGCTCCAGCCTAATAGCGCGTGACCGGCGAGACCGCACCGCCCGGCCCAAATCCGTAGCTGAAGCCGGCTCCCTGTTTCGCCGGCATTGTGCGCTCGGACTCCGACCATGAGACGAGTTTGCCGTCGGTAAACTTCAAATCCAGGAATTTGCTCTCGTCGCCGGACTTGGTTGACGTGTAGAAGATCGTCGCGGCGAAGTCGTTGCTGTTAGGGCGCCGCGCATAGCTCCAGATCGCCGAATTGGCGCCCAGATCCTTGCGCAGATCGGGCTCGCCCCAATCCCTACGAATTTCCGTGGTGGTTGCTCCGGGCTTGAGCGTATCCTCCATGTGGCTCGTTTTGATCCGCGACCCGGCCTGGTAGGCCAGACCGCATCCGCAGAGCGACATCAGGCAACTCGTGAGGACCATCGCAGCAACAAGCATCAACCGATCACGCATCCGGGGAATTGTCTTTGTCGCGCCGCCGCTTTGTCAATCGCCCCATGGTTACGAGCGGTTCGTGCAATGCCGGGCGCGAGCTATCGCCGCCCGAGGCCTCAGGCGCCGCACCCATGTATGCTATACGGCAGTTCGCCGCCCCCCCGGCGGGTGGAGGAGGTTCCCAGATGGCGCGCAAGCTCAAACTGGTCAAGGGCGCAGCACAGCGCAGCGCGCTCATCTATGGGATGCGAATTTTCGAACCGGCCGAGGTCGCCCTCGTCGATGACGCTCAGGTCCGCCTCGCCGACGGCTCCCAGCGCCGCGTCACGATGCATCTGATCGAGGGCACGCGCGCCCAAATTCGCCGCCAGTTGATGCAAAGCATCGATGCCTTCTTCGAGCTCCTCGACGAGGAGCCCGCGCGCTAACCCCGGCCTTGCTGATCCCTTTCCCATCATTTAGACCCCGAAAGACTAGACCCCGATAGACCTGGGCGCGGCGCCGCAGTTGAGAAAACGCGCCGTTTGTGCGAAGCCTTTCAAGCATTTGGACCGTTCGCCAGGAGGCGCCGCACAAGATGGATCTGAAGTACATCCAGTATGAGAAAAAGGATCATTTGGCCTACATCACCTTCAATCGCCCCGAGGTGATGAACGCGATGCACCCGCCCTGCCATCTCGAAATGGACAGCGTGTGGGATGATTTCGTTGCCGACCGCAATCTCTGGGTGGCGATCGTCACCGGCGCGGGCGACAAGGCTTTTTCCGCCGGTAACGATTTGAAATACACCGCCGCTCATGCCGGGGAGCCGTTTGCACGCAGCAAGGGTGGCTTCGCCGGCATCACCTCGCGATTCGATATCAACAAGCCGATCATCGCCGCGGTCAACGGCTTCGCGCTGGGCGGCGGATGCGAAATCGCGCTCGCCTGCGACATCATCATCGCGGCGGATCATGCGCGCTTCGGACTACCCGAGCCCCGCGTCGGCCTGATGGCGGGCGCCGGCGGCGTCCATCGCATGCCGCGCCACATCCCGCTCAAAATCGCGATGGGGATGATGCTGACAGGACGTCACATCACGGCTGCCGAAGCCCATCGATGGGGCCTCGCCAACGAGGTCGTCGCGCTCAAGGATCTGCGCGCGATTGCCGAGAAATGGGCCGCGGAAATCATGGAATGTTCGCCGCTCTCGGTGCAGGCGAGCAAGGAAGCCGCCTACGCGGGTCTCCATCTGTCGCTCGAGGAAGCCTGCAAAACCAACTTCCCCGCGACCAAAAAGTTGTTCCAGTCCAAGGACCTGATCGAGGGTCCGCGCGCCTTCGCCGAAAAGCGCAAGCCCAACTGGCGCAATGAATAACCCAACTTCGGTGACCTTGAAAACGGCCTCCTCAGCTTATTGAGGAGGCCATTTTTTATGTGCACTTTACCAATTCGATCGGCCTGGTTCAGTTCCCGCACGAGCATTTCGCGCTTAATGACAGGTAGGATTTAAATTCACGCAGTAGTAACCGGGCGGCAATAAGAATTTGCCGGATCGTCCGGATGCGCTTTCCGTAGAGTTCGCGGGGAGTCTCTGTTTCATCTCCCGCATTCATGCTGTGGCGGGCCCAGGCGGTCAAATTTGCAGAGAAAACTAATTTTTAAAAATTAGTTGCGCACCTATTGTAAAGTCTCGCCGGTTTTTATAAGAACCAACTCGTAGTTTCTCTGAATCGCGTAGTACCGTCCCGTTTCGAAACATGAAGCGGGGAGGGCGCCGGCCCCAGGGGCGCGGCGCAAGGCTCGACTGGTTGCGGGGGTAAAACGCCAGGGCGAGTCGTTTATTCGCAGGGCATTCGGCGTGTCGTCGGGGGATGACACGAGCGACTTATTTGCTCAGAGGAGGAGACTAATGGGGACAAGTGTTCCGACCGTCGGGATATCCCGAGGCGGAGGGGGCGTCATGGCTGCCGCAATGGTGGCTCTGGCTTTGGTCATTTCAACCGGTGTGCGCGCGTTCGCCGCAGACCTTTCGGCAACTCCAGGTAACACTCTCAACGTAACCGGGGCGGCGGCATCGGTATTGCCGCAGACGCCGGCGGGCGGTACGTCCGCAGAGAACAGTTGGTTGAGCGGATTCCACGTCTCGGGTTTTCTCAGCCAGACCTTCGCCATGTGGCAGAACCCGGAGGGTCTGCGGTCGTTCACTACCAGCCGCAACAGCCTGGCGACGTCGCGCACGTGGCTGCAGGTGGACGAGAACCTGCGGCTCAACGAGAACAACAACCTGTTCATGCGCGAGTGGTTCGTTTACGAGCCGCCGTATGCGTTTGACAGCGCCAACGGCTTCGGCAAGTACGGGAACGAGTTCTACAACCAGTACACGGTGCGCGACGCCTGGTGGGAGAACAAGACCGGGCCGCTGACCACCTACGTCGGCAACCAGATCGTGGTGTGGGGCCAGTCGCTGGCGTTTCGCGTGGGCGACGTGGTCAATCCGCAGGACACGACCTGGGCCTTC